>VOFB01002505.1_pt1 | contig 19991 bp, 27 predicted proteins | sample 5384141 | NCBI WGS metagenome assembly VOFB01 (sample SAMN12384721, study PRJNA508395) | human gut metagenome | isolation source: healthy gut A | host: Homo sapiens | reverse complement strand
AAAAACCAGATGGCGAGCACACTTCCGCTCTATTCTGTTGGGAACTTTTGAGCGCAGGAGGTGATGATTTTCTGTTACCGACCGGATGGGACGCCGGTCACAAACACAGGGGAGCTTGGTGCATGAGGGCTCATGGCGTTGCAGTCAGGAACCGCCAGATCACCATCCAGAATGTTCCATTTCAGAGCGCAATGCACAAATTCATGAGGTGTGTGTCTGCTGGCAGAGGGTGTTTGGATGGGTAGCCGCACAAAACGGGAAGCTGTGGATATCGGAAGGCCGATGCTGGCGGCTTTCTGGATAACTGTGGCTGAAAATAAATTGTGACATTTTCGTTTGAGGAACCGGGACTAAAGCTGGGGTTGGCATCAGCATATTTAGGTTTACATTCCTGTTGTTCTGTTTTTTTGCAAGGGCTGAAGCCAGGATGATGCAGCAAACAGTTTCTGACTGGAAAACGATTAGAAAATTTCTTTTCGATAGTAGATAGAAATCGGACTGGAAAGGTCTGGGATGCATAGAAAGAGAAAGGGAAAAGACAGCGGAAGGTTGTCGCATCGCGATCAGACCGGGGTATGGAAACCTGCAGCGACAAATCGGTGGGTGCGGCGGCATGCCAATGGCAGTCAAAATTTCAGGTTGCGCTTTAAGCATGACAGAAATTTCTGAAAATTTCTGAAGCGACCGTTATGGCAGGTATGGAGTGCGGAAGAATGTGACGCCGGATTGACGGTAGAAACCGTTGGGAAAATCTGATTTTACAGAAAAGCAAGCTGACAGCGGACAGCGAGGAAGGCAGGGACTTTCGGGCGATGTATGCGGGGGACGGAAATCATACGGACGAAACCCTGCGCTGGTCGTCGGAAAACGATTGGGAAAACAACGATCACTGGCTGATGGCGGATTTTGGAGAATCGGTCAGCATCGGTGCAGTTCGGATATACTGGGAACGGACGAATGCGAAAGGCTATGCGCTGGAATATTCCCAGGATAAAGAGCACTGGCAGCAGGCATCTGTTTTTGAAGAGGCGCCGGAGCAAAAAGAGCAGCAGATTGTGTTGAATGAGCCTGTAGAGGCGCGGTATTTTCGTCTGCATGTGACGGACGTTTTGAAAGAGGAAAGCGATTTAAGCCTGTATTATCAGAACGTCTCGGTACAGGAGCTGGAAGTGTACGGACAGTTGGAGGATTGTTTTGTGGTTGAAACACCTGTGATTGAAGCTGGGAGCCGCAGAACGCTGGAGCTCCCAACGGTGCCGGAGCCGTACAGCATTTCCTTTGGCGGGGCGGATTATGATGTGCTGGTAAATATGGACGGAAAAATCACGGACACGATCGCGGATACGCAGGTTGAGCTTGGATTTATTCTGGAAAAAGACGGAGAAATGCAGGAACTGCCGGGAATACAGACAAAGATTCCGGCATCGGAGAGGGTGGAAGTGGACAGAGAACGGGAGGAAGTACCGGAAGCCCTCTCGGCAGTGACCCTTCCAGAGGGCTTTACCGCGATGGAATGGAAGCCCGGTGGCGCGTCCACTGGAGCGGCCCACTCTGACTGGACAACCCGTTTCATCCGGGTCGTGTACCGGGACGAGGAGCTGGAGCGGACGGCACAGCTTTTTGCAACGGAGCTTTCCGGACAGTTGCTGCAGGACGTATCGGTTGAGAAGCTGGCGGATACAGAAAAACCAACGGAAGGAGATATCGTCCTGAACTTCCGGAAGGCTGTCGGGGACGGGAAAGAATGGACACAGACGCTTGGGACGAGGGGTATGAACTGAATTTGGAAGCAGAGAGTCCGGGCGTGATTTCGATTTCGGCGCGCACGAAGCGCGGGGTGCGCTGGGGGTGTGTGGCGCTTGGACAGCTTTGGGAGAAATCAGAAGGACAGCTTCCGGCCGGCGTGCTGCGGGACTATCCGGCGTGGTCGGTCCGGGGCTTTGGAATCGACGTAGGGCGCAGACCGGTTTCCCTCGAACTTCTGTACCGCATTGCAGAAGAGCTTTCAAAGCATCAGATGAACACGCTGCAGATTCATTTGAACGACAATCAGATCATTTCCCAGAGCGATTACGATGGGACAAAAGAGGGCGCGCGACAGTTGTATGCGGGGTTTCGGCTGGAATCGGATGTGAGAAATAAAGCGGGACAGTCGATTACGTCGCAGGATCTGTATTATTCCAAAGAAGAATTTGCACAGTTTATCGAAGACGCTGCGGTGATGGGCGTTGAGGTCGTGCCGGAAATCGACACGCCCGCCCACAGTCTGGCACTTACAAAAGTATTTCCGAAGCTTGGGCTTTCCGGTGATCCGGAGAGTGTTGATCAGCTGGTTGTCAACCCGGCAGCGCAGAAGCTGGCAGAGACGATTTGGTCGGAATACCTGACGGAGTCGGATGCTTTTCGGAACGGGGACGGTGTGCATATCGGCATGGACGAGTATTTTGGGAATCAAAAGCCTTTGTGGATTATATGAAAGCGCTTTCGGACTATGTGGCGGAGGCAGCGCCGGAAAAGACGATCCGCATGTGGGGCAGCCTGTCGAAGACCGGACAGGATTATTCGGGGCTTTCCAGAAAAATTCAGCTGCAGGTATGGGATACGGACTGGACAGATCCGCAGGAAATGTATGATGCCGGATTTTCCATCATCAATTCGCTGAGCAGCAGTCTGTACCTGATTCCGGGCGGCGGCTATGACCGTCTGGATCTGGATTTTCTGGAAAAAAAAGTGGCAGCCGAACGTTTTCGAAACGCAGGAGCGAACCTGGGAGCTTCCGCGGTGGTCGAGCCGGACGCTGGGAGCCTGCTACATGCTGTGGAACGATTATGCATCGCAGGATGGAAATGAAATTACGGAGGACGGGCTGTTTGAGCGGTTCGCAGAGCCGCTGGACATCTGGCACGGAAGTTGTGGAAATAAAGGAAAAAGGAGAGAAAAAGAAAATGAAAATCATATCAGCTGTTGTATACAAACCGCAGCTTCAGACTGCTCTGGAAAAAAAGACTGCGGACGTATTTTGCAAAAATTTAAAAAAACGAAGCGGTGTTTCTTTACTGCAGTCTAAAACGTCTGGAAAAATCAGCATAGAGTTTTATAAAGAGGACAGGACTGCAGCGAGGAGGTCAAAGCGCTGTTTGACGGCATCACTGTGCCGGGCAAAGGGGCTTCGGATCCGGGTCATCGACAACCCGGACGGCAGCGGGCGCATCGTTGTGCTCGGAAAAGACGAGCGCGGTGAGTTTTACGGGATGGCGCGGCTTTTGAGAAAAGCAATTGTAAAAAAAGGCAGACATTGAAATTCCGGACGAGCTGGACAGCCTGAGCATGACGCCGCAGTATCCGCTGCGGGGACATCAGCTGGGCTACCGGGACAAAAACAATACCTACGGCGCATGGTCAAAAAAGGAATTCGAGGCGTATATCGAGGATCTGGCGCTGTTCGGAGCAAACGCCATCGAGCTGCTTCCGCCGAAGACGGACGACCGTTTGTATTCCGCACTTTTCCCGGAAGATCCGATGGAGCTGATGTGCGAGGTTTCCAAAATCATTCATTCCTATGGCATGGACGTCTGGTTGTGGTATCCGAATGTCGGACGCGATTATCATGATTTTGGGTGCATCGACCGGGAGATGGAAGAACGCCGGAGGGTCTTTTCTGCAATTCCTTATCTGGATGCAATGCTGGTTCCGCTGGGGGATCCCGGTTCCCTCTGGCCGACGGATGCGATGCGTCTGACAGAGCATTTTGTGGAAATTCTGCACGAATATCATCCGGAAGCGGGCGTATGGGTTGCACCGCAGCATTTTCAGCCGGAGCCTGGCTGGTACGATACTTTTTATGAAGAAATCGCAAAGGAGCCGGACTGGATTACCGGTGTGTGCTTTGCGCCCTGGGAGCAGGACAGCATCGAAGAGCTGTATGAGAAGCTTCCCGAAAAATATCGTGAAAACATTCGGAACTATCCGGATATTTCCCACAATTCGAACTGTCAGTTCCCGGTGGAAAACTGGGATATGGCGTTTGCACTGACGAGCGGACGGGAGGGCTACAATGCGCGTCCGGAAAAAATGAAAGCGATTCACAATATGTTAGAGCCGTATACCATCGGTTCGATCACCTATTCCGAGGGTATCCATGATGACGTCAACAAGATCCTCTGGGCGGATCAGGATTTTGACAGCTCGGTGACGGCAGAGGAAACGATGGCGGATTATGCAAACCTGTTTATCGATTCGGAAACCTCTGAGCAGGTTGCGGAATTTTTGATGGACGTGGAGCATAACTGGGATGGCCCGGTTCTGGAAAACGACGGAATCGATGCACTGTATGAATCCTTTACAGCATTCGATAAAACCGTATCGAAACAGGTGAAAAACAATTACCGCTATCAGATGTTAAAGCTGCGGATTCTGACGGATTACTGGACGAAACAGAAATATGCAAAGGATCAGGAGCTGGAGCGAGCAGGCGCGTGCGGTGCTCGACCTGGCGGATATTACCGGAAGCGAAGCAGTTATCCGGGAGGCGCGGACGATCCTGAATCTTTCCAGGGACGTTCCGGCAGCGGAGGATGTGCTGTTTGAAATGCTGAAGCTGGCAGACAGCCTGCGGAATTTGTGCGGTATTCAGCTGACCGAAAACCATCACGGCGGGCAGTGCTGGATTCGCGGCGCGTACCTGCAGACGAGAAGCATGCCGTTAAACGATTATCAGTATTTGATGCAGAGCTTCAAGCGGATTGAAAAGATGCAGAACGAAAAGAACAGATGCGCAGCGCTGCATCAGCTGAACCTGCGTCAGGATCCCGGCGACGGAAACCAGTTTTGCGCGCCCGGCACTTACGAAGGCTTTTCACATGTTTCCGTATGGCACAGCTGGGAGGAAGATCCCGGATATTTAAAAACTCCGTTCATCGATCACAGCGTGTATACAATGGTCGGCCTGCTGCATGAGATCGACGGCTGGTACCACGAGTTCCCGATGCCGCTGACCTGGGCGCTGAATGTGACGGTGCTGTATGGAACGCCGCTGGAAATGACGTTTACCGGACTTGATCCGGAAGCTTCTTATGGGATGAAGGTATTTTATCCGAATTCGTTTTTCCGGGCATTTGTGGGACAGACCGCGCTGAAGGATGAAACACTGGTCAATATCCGTGCCGGAAAAGTCCTGCTGGCAGATCGGATTGCGCAGAATCCGAACGGAAAATCTGTCCGCCGGGAGATCGAGGCTGGAAGAGCCGTTCTGGGAATACGACCTGCCGAAGGAATCTATCAGGACGGCACGCTGAAAGTCCGTTGGGAGGTTTACGATACCTTAAAGGCGCTGGCAGTCAGCGAAGTATGGATTATGAAAAAAGAATAAACAATAGAATGCAAAAAAACCGGTCTTTTATGACCGGTTTTTTATTTCATAGGAAAATGCGTCCTATGAAATAAAAACGCTCCGCGAGGATGCGCACTCGGCGCAGGGGTAGATGGTTGCCGAAGCAACCGCGCCTCGGCGCGAGAATGTGCCAAGGCACATTCTTTTTTTAGTGGCAGAGATATCAAAGGCTCAGAAAAGGGCAGCTTTTTGTCTTGCTTCACGGCGGCGTTTGTATTCTGCCTTGTCGAGAGGGACAATCATGCCGCAGCTTTCGCACAGGATGCCGCGTTGTTTTTCAAGACTGACGATGGGGATAAAGAAAAGTGTTACCTGATCGAGCTGGCGGCAAAGGGTTTGGGGAGCATCATGTCCGCAGTTTTTACAGATCGCATGTCCCCATGCGCCTTCCCGCTGAATAAGGTTCTGGTTCCGTAAGTGATCACCATTGCATACCTCCGTTTACAGATTGTTTCAGCATAGCCAGTGCAGTGTTAAAGCTTTTAGATGTATTCGGGCGAGGCGCAACAAGGATCCGCTGTCCATTCTTGAGCTCCAGAGCAATGTAATTGGATGTTGTAGGCTGACCGTTCACCATGTTGCATTTAAAAACATTATAAAACTGATCGAGGGGATACAGAAAAACCATACTGCAAATTGGAAAAGTCAAAGGGAGATAATGGGGAGGACAGCGAGACCTAATCCGTCATAAAAAGCAGCGTCAGTTGACTGGAAATCCTGACAGAGTGGTTCGAACTCACCGTTTTGCATAAGCTCCTGAATACAGGTCTGAATGTGATTGCTGTTTTTCCTGAGGGAGATCAGGACGATCACACTGAGGATGAAAAAGACTGCAGAAAATATAAAGAGCACAAGGCTGCTGCCCATCAAGGGTGCGGTGGTATCGAGATAATGATCACCCAAGGTTTGCTCATAGTCGGAAAGGGAGAGCTCAAAGCCGTTGTTATTAAAGTAGTCTACAAGGTATCCGGCAAGCTTTTTGGGTATCTTCTTGCTTTGACCGACAGCAGTCTGAGGAACCATTGCTTTCAGATCGGCATCGGAAATGGTTTCATTGTAAACAGGAAAGGGACAGGAGTTTTCGGTGCTGATGATAGACCAGTAACCTTTGTCGTTTTCGGCAACATAATATTTCTTTACAGTCCTTCCGTCAGAGGTTTGCTCTGCGAAGGGGCCCATAACATAGACGATATTGAGGGAAGCATAGCCGCCGGAGGTCGGGTCAAGGGCTGAACTTTGTGGGGGATCATAAAAATGCCGAACAGCAGAAAGAAGACAGCAGCGATCAGTAAAACCGCCGGGACAGTCCGGTTTGTTTTTCCCATTTAAGCAAGTTCTTTTAAAATCTTCCATTAACGATAACTCTCCTCCCAGAGCTGAAATTGTGCGGAATTTCAGATCGATCTGTGTCATAGGAACAGCATAACAAGTTCGTAACGGAAGATAAAGCAAGAAATTTAAGCTGTGATATCAGTTTTTTTAGATAAACAGCTCGATCAGGAAAACCAGTGCGCAGCAGATCACGGATACCGGAAACAGTCCGGCACCGAGCCATGCGGCGATGATACCGGCGATCAGGGCAACTGCACCGGAAATCGGCGACTGCGTTGCGTGCAGGATGGCTGGAAAGGTCATCACAGCGAGCGTAACATAAGGCACATAATAAAGAAACGACTGGATAAATGTGTTGCGGATCGGTTTGCGGATCAGCGTCAGCGGAAGGACGCGGATTGTATAGGAAACCAGCGCCATGACGGCGATATAAAGCACATTACGACTCATGTTCGGATTCCTCCTGTGTATTTTTGACCGGGAATAAAATTGCTGCGGCAGCGGAAATCAGCACGGTAAGCAAAATCGTGCGGGTTCCGTCGGACAATGCAGAAATTCCGGGCACATAACTGCCGAAAAAGCTCAATGCAAAGCTGATGACGATCAGGACAGCAACGACTTTATTTTTCCGTGCCGGGGGGATGATGATTGCGAGGAACATGCCGTAAAGGGCGACGCTGAGCGCACTGACAGCGCGCAGCGGAAGCGCATTTCCTGCCATGATGCCGAAGGCTGTGCCGAATGCCCATGCAGGAGCGGCAAGTAAAATCGCACCATAGGTATAGAACGGATTCAGGCAGCCGGGGCGGGAAATCGTGATGCCGAACAGCTCGTCCGTTACATCATAAGCGATAATCAGTCTGTGGAAAAACGGTGTGCCGGGCGCAAAGCGCTGCGCGAGCGCACAGCTCATCAGCAGATACCGCGCATTTGCGATCAAAGTAATAAGCGCTACCTGGAAAAGCGTCGCATTGGCGGCGATTAAGGTGAACGCAGCATATTCGCCGGCGGAAGCATTGTTTAACAGACTGGCAAAAAAGCCCTGCAGCGGCGTCAGACCGGCGTTTCTTGCGGCGATGCCGAGGAAAAGGAAACGGCAAAATAGCCCAGTGCGATGGGAACGCCGTCGCGCATGCCGTTTAAGAAAATCCTGCGGTCGAACGCCCAGGCGGGGCGGCCGGACAGCCGGGAGGTTTCGGAACTGGAAGTCATGATAATAGAAGTCCTTTCTTTGGTGCGTGTGAACTGCACACCAATGGCGTGCAGAATTTATTATAGCGCACCCTATCTTTGAAAAAAGAGGAAAAAACTGAATTTACATAGAAAATAGAAGGTTTTTTTTTCTACAGGAAATGATTGACTGAAAGAAAGAAAGAGACTACTATAGAACAGATAAAAAATTTCTAGGAGGTTCATAATGGAGGAGAAAAGTGTGGCAATTAAAGACGCCAGAACACTTGGTGTACCGAAGATGCTGCTGTTAGGTCTGCAGCATATGTTCGCAATGTTTGGTGCGACGATTTTGGTACCGATTCTGGTCAACAACTATTTTGAAGGAGAAGGGCTTTCCATTCAGGTAACCCTGATCTGCGCGGGTCTGGGAACTCTGTTCTTCCACCTGTGCTCAAGCTGAAGGTACCGGCTTTCCTTGGTTCGTCCTTCGCATTCCTGGGCGGTTTTGCTACGGTAGCAAATCTGAACACCGGAATTTTCGCAGACATGACCATGGGAGAAAAGCTGCCTTATGCCTGTGGCGGTATTGTTGTAGCTGGTTTGTTGTATCTGGTGCTTGCCCTGGTCATCAAGCTTGCAGGTGTACATCGCGTTATGCATTATCTGCCGCCTGTTGTAACCGGTCCGATTATCATCTGTATCGGTCTGTCCCTTGCACCGTCTGCAATCTCCAACGCATCGACCAACTGGCTGATCGCTCTGATTGCACTTGGAACCATTATCGTATTTAACATCTGGGGAAAAGGAATGTTCAAAATCATTCCGATTCTGATGGGCGTTGTGGTTTCCTATGTTGTTGCAGCTGTTTTAAATGCAATTGGCCTGACAAATCCGGACGGAAGCGCTATCCTGGATTTCTCCAACATTGCATCTGCATCCTGGGTTGGCCTGCCGCCTTTCCAGCTGTGCAAATTTAACCTGACTGCAATTTTAGTTATGGCTCCGATCGCGCTTGCTACCATGATGGAGCACATCGGCGATATGTCCGCGATTTCCGCAACAGTCGGCGAAAACTTCATCGCTGATCCCGGTCTGCACCGCACTCTGGTAGGCGACGGTCTTGCAACCGCTCTGTCCGCTCTGGTTGGCGGTCCTGCAAACACCACCTACGGTGAGAACACCGGCGTTCTGGAATTAAGCCATGTACATGATCCCCGAGTGATCCGTATTGCAGCTGTATTCGCAGTAATCTTAAGCTTTATTCCGAAGATGGCTGATGTAATCGGCTCCATGCCGTCCGCAATCATCGGTGGCGTAAGCTTCATGCTGTATGGTATGATTTCCGCAATCGGCGTCCGTAACGTAGTAGAGAACCATGTAGACCTGACCAAGTCCCGCAACCTGGTTATCGCAGCAGTAATCCTGGTATGCGGCCTGGGCTTCTCCAGTGGTCTGACCTTTACGGTATTCGGTACATCCATCACGCTGACCGGTCTTGCAATCGCAGCGCTGGCAGGTATTATCCTGAATGCAATTCTGCCTGGCAATGACTATGAGTTTGGTAAGGATTTAAAGGGTGATATCAACAGAGGCGTTACCCTGAAACCCAATCCGGAAGAAATTAAGTAAAAATCGAAGGCGCGCCTCCGTTATAAGAGGTGCAAAGGAACAGCCCCGGCAGTTTTCAAACAATAGAATGCACGCTCTGCGAGCATTCTATTGTCATGAATAAAAACTGTCGGGGCTGTTTTTTGTTTCATGGGAAAATACGTCCTATGAAATAAAAACGCTTCGCGAGAATGTGCCAAGGCACATTCTTTTTTACATCAGCTTACGGAATAATGCGGTCAGATCTTCGATGCTTGCATCCTTCGGGTTGCCGGGTGCGCATGCATCTGCATGGGCAGATTCTGCCAGAAACGGAAGATCCTCTTCCTTGATGGCTTCGAGCTTGGACGGAATGCCGACATCCTCGGAAAGCTTGCGGACAGCATCGACCGCAGCTTTACGGTAAGCAGCCTGATCCATCTGATCAACGCCTTCTACGCCCATTGCGCGTGCGATTTCACGGTATTTCTCACCGGTGCAGTCCTGGTTGTATTCCATAACGATCGGAAGCATCATTGCGCATGCAACACCGTGTGGGGTATCATAAACAGCACCAAGGGTGTGTGCCATGGAGTGAGCGATTCCAAGACCTACGTTGGAGAATCCCATACCTGCGATATACTGGCCAAGAGCCATTCCTTCACGACCTTCTTTGGTGTTAGCAACGGCATTACGCAGGGATTTGGAAATGATTTCGATAGCCTTTAAGTGGAACATGTCAGTCATTTCCCATGCAGCTTTTGTGGTGTAACCCTCGATTGCGTGGGTCAGAGCGTCCATACCGGTAGAAGCGGTCAGTCCTTTTGGCATGGAGGACATCATATCCGGGTCAACAACTGCGATGATTGGCATATCGTGCGGGGTCAACGCATACGAATTTACGTTTTCTTTCAACGTCTGTGATAACGTAGTTGATGGTAACCTCTGCAGCAGTACCGGCTGTGGTCGGAACGGCGATGATCGGTACGCATGGCTTTTTGGTGGGAGCAACGCCTTCGAGGCTGCGGACGTCTTCAAATTCCGGGTTGGCGATGATGATACCGATGGCTTTGGAGGTATCCATAGAAGAGCCGCCGCCGATGGCGATCAGATAGTCAGCGCCGGATGCCTTGAAAGCTTCTACGCCGTTTTTACGTTTTCGATGGTCGGGTTTGCTTTGATATCGGAGTAGATTTCATAAGCAAGACCTTCGCGGTCTAAAATATCCGTTACCTTTGCGGTTACGCCGAACTTGATCAGATCCGGATCGGAACATACAAATGCTTTCCGGAAAGCATGAGCCTTTGCTTCGTTTGCGATTTCTTCGATTGCGCCAGCTCCGTGATAGGAGGTCTGGTTGAGCATAATTCTGTTTGCCATTGGAAAAACCCCTTTCTTTCGATCGATTTTGATAATTTCATTGTAATACAAAAAGGAAAGAAAAAAAGGAAATTTTTATAAAATCGACATTATTCTAATGAAAAAAGGAAGAAATGTTATTGAAATTTACCAGAATTTGCTTTCTTTTTCAAAACTTTTTAGCTTTGTTGACAATCTACGATTCTGCAGATGGAAATTCCTTTTTGCAGTTTTTAGAAGCTGCGTCGTCCGGTGCCTGGGGGTGCAGCAAAAGCGTCTGGAATATTCCAGGTTTGCTTGAATCAGGTTGTATTCAGTAAAAGACGGAGCGTGCAGGAGAGACATTCGGGAGATTTGGCGTGCGCTTCGCACACGTCCTTGAAAGAGTGGGACAGATTCAGAATATCCAGAGAAGAGACTGCCATGCAGATCACCTGAAACGCTCCGTTTCTATATAGTATGGCGCGCGTGCCGCCGGGGTGCGCAAACCGCTGCAGTGGATACCTCTTCTTTCCGGAGAAAAACAGCGATGACCAGACTTTCCTGCTTGCATCCTGCCCTACAGATGATAAACTGGGAGTAAGAATCGAAAGGGACAGGAGGCACACAGCATGAACCTAAATCCGCTTGCGGCAGAGAAACAGTTTTTAAACCCATTGGATCGCGTCAACGGATTCGATATCCGTCCGGGGCTATATGAAATCAACGGAGCGACTTCCTTCGGAAGCTGCGTCAACTTTAAATTCATTCTCAGAATGCGGTTTCCTGTGAGCTGCTTTGCTGTTTCACAGAGGGAAAAAGAGCCTTACGGGACGATTCCTTTCCGGAAAATTACAGGATCAGGGCGGGTATATTCGATGATCGTGTTCGGTCTGGATATTTACGATTTTGAGTACGCCTATCGGATGGACGGGCCGAACGTCCCGGAAAAAGGGCTGATTTATGATAAAACAAAAGTGCTTTTGGATCCGTATGCGCGGGCGGTGACGCAGCAGAGCATCTGGGGAAAAGAGCCCGACCGGGAGAAGGGTTATCATGGGCGGGTGGTGTTCAACGATTTCGACTGGGGTGACGCCAGAGAGCCAAAAAAGCCGATGCAGGAGCTGATTATTTATGAGATGCATGTGCGCGGTTTTACAAAGCATGCCTCCTCGGGCGTGCAGTTTCCGGGAACGTTTGAGGGTATCCGGGAAAAAATCCCCTACCTGAAGGCGCTTGGCATCACTGCGGTTGAGCTGATGCCGGTGTTTGAATTCGACGAGACGATGGGAAAACGTGAAATCGGCGGCAGGACGCTTCTGGATTACTGGGGCTACAACACGGTTGGATTTTTTGCACCGAACACAGGATACACGGCGCGTCAGGAGTATAACCGGGAAGGGACGGAGTTTAAAAATCTCATCCGGGAGCTTCACCAGAACGGAATCGAAGTCATTTTTAGACGTGGTGTTCAATCATACCGCGGAGGAAACGAGCAGGGACCGTTTTTGAATTTAAGGGAATCGACAACCGGATTTATTATATGCTGACGCCGGAGGGAGACTATTATAATTTCAGCGGATGCGGAAATACGTTAAATTGCAACCATCCAGTCGTACAGCAGATGATTCTGGAATGCCTGCGGCATTGGGTAATTCATTATCGGGTGGACGGTTTTCGCTTTGACCTTGCGAGCATTTTGGGGACGAAACGAGGACGGGACGCCGCTGTTACAGCCGCCTCTGCTTCGGAATCTGGCGGAAGATCCGGTGCTGAAGGACGTCAACCTGATTGCGGAGGCATGGGATGCGGGCGGTTTGTATCAGGTCGGAAATTTCCCGGCGTGGAACCGGTGGGCGGAGTGGAACGGCAAATACCGGGATGAGCTGCGCAGCTTTTTAAAAGGAGAGTACTGGTTCGCTGCACAGGCAGCAAAGCGGATTACCGGCTCTCCGGATCTGTACGGCGGGCAGTATCGGGGCTACAATTCGTCAATCAATTTTCTGACCTGTCACGACGGCTTTACGCTGTACGACCTGTATTCTTATAATGAAAAACATAACGAGGAAAACGGCTGGAATAATACTGATGGTGCAGATGATAACCGGAGCTGGAACTGTGGGTACGAGGGAAAATCCGACAATCCCGGAATAGAAGCGCTTCGGAAAAGAATGATCAAAAATGCCTGTGCGGTGTTGCTGTGCAGCCGAGGAACGCCGATGTTTCTGGCGGGAGACGAATTTTGCAATACGCAGTTTGGCAACAACAACGCCTACTGCCAGGACAATGAAATTTCCTGGCTGGACTGGTCGCTGTTGGAAAAAAATAGAGAAATTTACGAATTTTTCCGGTATATGATTGCATTCCGCAAAAAAACACTCTGCAATCCGCGGAGAATGCAGTCCGTCCGGGCTTGGGTTCCCGACGGTCAGCGTCCATACGAATCAGCCCTGGGACAATAATGTGACCCAGGAAAGTAAATTCCTGGGCGTGATGTTTGCGGGGGCGGTTCCGGCCGGAAGCAGTCAGAAAACAGGACGAAATCAGGAAAACGCGTGGAGTCAGGAAGCAGAGAGACGCCGGGAATCTGTGTGGAGCTTGGAAATGGAGCGAACCCGGGAATTGGAAACGGAAGATCTCGTGTACCTGGCGGTCAATGTTTTCTGGGAGGATCAGCAGTTTTTTCTGCCGAAGCTTCCAAACGGCTTTGTATGGAGGCTTGCGGTCAATACGGACCAGCCGGAAATGCCCGAAAAGGAGTCACAGATGACTGTCATTGACAGTGAATTTATCCTGAAACCGCGCAGCGTCGCCGTTTTTGTGGGAGGCCCATCCTTTTAACAAAATGCCGCGAAATGGAAAGAAAAGCTGATGATGTCTCCACATTATAAGCCAAACATTTCGCGGCAGATTTTTTTCCCGGTCTCTGTGCGGAAAATGTTGTCATAGGTCGCCCGGATATGGGCTGTGTCCGTGTTTCCTTCAAAGAGGTTGACCAGAAAATCCGCCTCCACCAGAATCTGATAATCGAGACCGTCGATGCCGGTATAAGTATGATGATGACCGACTAAAAGCTGACGCGCTCTATCACATCTTTTCAAATCCCAGCTCGGAGAGCATCTGCTCTGCCAGGGCAGGACCTTCTTTTCCTGTAATTTTCCGTTTCCGTCTCCGTATTTTTCCAGACACAGCCGGATGCCGATATCGTGCACGATGGCGGCAGCTTTAATGAACAGTGTTTTTTTCATCGAGCTGCTCGGAAACAGCGATCGTCTTTTGCAAAGCTGTGCACCTTCAGAAAATGCTGAATGCGCTCCGGGCTGCCGTGATCGTAGGAAATCATTTTTAAAATAAGCGGTTCTAAAGTCATACGAAGCTCCCTTCTTTGTGAGATACATAAGTCAGTTAAAACATCATAGCGCGGTTTTCCGGATAATTCAAGAGCAGGAAAACGGTTGACAGTTCTCTGCGATAAACTAGAATGAAAAAAGATGTAGGTACATCCATTTTGAAAAACTATCGTGCAAAGCCCATGCAACTTAAATTCAGGAGGACGATTGCGATGGATAAACCGAACGGAAAATGACGAAAATTGCGCGGGAGTTAAATAAGCTGACGGTACAGACGATGAAGGAGGAAGAATTGGGACGGCGGAGTTCGGATTTTATCCATCTGGTGCGGCACCATCCAGGCATCACACAGGCGCAGCTGGAAGAATTAAAATCGACAAAGGGAGCTGCGGCGCGCCGGGCGGCAAGCCTGGAAGCGAAGGGCTACCTGATTCGCCGGGACAATCCAGAGGACAAAAGAAGTCAGCTTTTGTATGCGACAAAAAGGCGAAGGGCTGAAAACTCCAAGGTCAGCATTGAATCGACGTTTTATGAGTGGCTGATGGAGGAACTGGACGAATCAGAAAACCGAGCACTTTGCGAAATGCTGGATCGACTGTATCTGAGATCGAAAAAAGAAAGCCGGTCTGGATTTTTGCAGGTAAAGGAACGGATGGACAGGGGAGAAAAGGATGGCTGAAGGGACGACGATGTGCGACAGGAAAGAATCGGGAATCCGGACTGCCGGGAGAAAACCGGATCAGATCGGAAGCTACTTTGTGACGGAGTGGAAGCCGCTGCTTGCGGTGACGGTTTCCGGCCTGATTTATAATATCGGACTGCTCGCGGGGCCGTGGTTTGAAGGACGGCTTGCACAGTGCCTGCTGGATGTGTTTACAGGGAAAAAATTTTTTACCGATATGCTGCTTTTGGTGTGCGCGTATGTGGCAGTGATCGGATTCGTGCAGGGCGCGCGCTACATCAAGCGGTTTTATGTGCGCCGGTTTGCGAACGATATCAACCGGAGCATGAAGCAGGTGCTTTACGGGAATCTGGTACATAAAAGTGTAGGTGAGCTGGAAAAAGAGGGGGCCGGAAGCCTTCTGACAAAAGCGGTGTCTGACGTGGATGCGTGCGTAGAGGGAATCCGGAAGTTCACGACGGAGATTTTTGATACCGGTATTGCGCTGCTTGCCTATGCTGCGATGCTGTTGTGGTACGACTGGCGGCTTGCACTGCTGTGTCTGTTGTTCCCGCCGTTTTCCTATTTGATGGCGGAAAAGATGAAAACCGTGGTAGAGCGCAGCAATGCCGCATATAAGGAGAGCGCCGGACGCTTGAATACAGCGACGCTGGACCGCGCGGGCAACGCGGTGACTTATCGGATTTACGGCTGTGAAAAACAGCGCAGCGGCATGTATGAAAAACAGCTGGACGATTACGAAAAAACAGCAGTCCGTGCAGGGATGCAGGTCGTAGCGATGCCTCCTCTGTATCAGGTGATTTCCATGGGAAGCACCGTGCTGATTTTGTATTTCGGTTCGAAAAATGTGTTAAACAGCGGATGGACGGTTTGGAACATCGCAGCGTTTACGACATTTTTATCCTGCTATGGAAAGCTTGCGGTCAAGTCCTCGAAGGCGGCGAAGCTGTTTAACTCGTACAGAAAGCGAACGTTTCGTGGAAAAAAGAATCCGTCCGCTGCTGACAGAGCACTCCGGAAGAAACAGAAGAAAAGACAGCCGGGGCGGTCAGCCTGAAGCTGGATCAGGCGGGCGGCGCATATCCGGGAAAGCAGATTTTTGACGGATTGACGATAAGTGCAAAAGCCTGGACAGATCGGGATCACGGGTCCTGTTGCGTGCGGCAAATCGACACTTGGTAAAATTTTTCTGGGAGAAGTGCCTTATACCGGGCATGTTTTGTTAAACGGGAAAAGAATTATCTGAATATTCAGACAAAGAACGCAGGAGCATGGTCGGATGGCAGGGACACGATCCGGAGCTTTTGGCGGACAGTGTCCGAAACAATGTCGCGCTCGGAGAGGAGCAGATCGACGTCGGCAGGGAGCTTTCGCGCGTCTGCCTAGACCGGGAAGTGTCCGAAATGGAAAACGGCATCGATACACTGGTCGGCAGCCGCGGCGTGCGGCTTTCCGGCGGGCAGCAGGCGAGAACGGCGCTTGCACGGACGCTGTCCCATGCAAAGCCGTTGATCGTTCTGGATGACCCGTTTGCGGCGCTGGATCGGAATACGGAGGAGGAGATTTTCCGGGAATTAAAAGCGATGTCAAAGGATCGGATTATCCTGCTGATTTCGCACCGCCTGTATTTGTTTGATCAGACGGATCAGGTCATCTGGATGGAAAACGGACAGACGCAGACAGGAACGCACGAAAAAATGCTGCAGATCGTTCCGGAATATGCAAATTTGTGCAAGGTATGGAAGGGAGCAGACGTGAGCGTTTGAAAAAAACGATGCCGTCAAAGGCGCATCATGAAATTCTCACTGCGGTGGGATCAATCTGCACACAGAATCTTCTGCTTCCGATTGCATTGGTCATCACCGTAGTCGGCGCAGTCGTCACTGCACTTGTGCCGCCGCTGATTCTGGAAAACATCGTGGACGGGCTGACTGCGGGAAACTCGATGCCGATTGTACAGGCATTTTCCTATTTCGGCGTGGTAGCACTGGCGGGATTGCTGGAATCTACGCGGGAAAGTCTTTTGATCGTATTCGGACAGAAGCTGACTCACGGCCTGCGCAGTCAGATGTGCGAAAAGCTGTCGCAGCTGTCCGCGGATACGTTGAGTAAAATGGACGCAGGAACGATCGCATCCCGGTTCGTCGGAGATGTTGATACGCTGGAAACGCTGTTTACCTCCGGTATCATCAGCATGTTTGCAGACGCCTGCACGATGATCGGTATTTACGCAGTGCTCTGGCAGAAAAACCGCGGACTCGCGATTACTCTGCTGGCAGTTCTGCCGCTGATCGCACTGTTTACAAGACATGTTCAGAAAAAAATGCTGGCTGCGCAGATGGACAGCAGAAAGGCTGCTGCGCGGACGTCGGGTCTTGTGCCGGAGACGATTCATTGCATTCGGATGATCCATGTTTTTGGAAAAGAAGGCTTTATGCGCAAACGTTATGACCGTACGCTGCAGGAGGGATACGCTGCGATGGAGCGTACAAATTTTTACGATGCACTGTATTCTCCGGTTATTTTGATTACAGATGCGCTGGTGACGGGCGTTGTCATGTTGCTGTCGGCTTCGTCCGGCCTGGAAGCCAGAATGTTTTTCGGCATGTCAGTCGGTACGGCGGTTGCGGTAATTTCCTATATTTCGAGAATCTTTTCCCAATCGAAAGCATTGGCATGGAAATCCAGACGATCCAGGAGGCGCTGGCAGGTGCGAAGCGTGTCGGAGAATTTCTGGAGCTGCCGACGCGGCTGGAAACCTCCGGGGAGGCGGAGAAAAGCGATGGTAGAACTTGGCGAGAGCCGGCGCGGCCTCTGTTCGATTGCTGCGGGCCGCTGGTTCGGGTTGCGCTGCGGCCGCTGGTTCGATCGCGCTGCGGCCGCTGAGCCGGCAAAATCGCCTGCGGTCGCATGCATTTCCCTGGAAGACGTCAGCTTGGCTATGAAGAGGAAAAGATGGTTCTGAAGCATTTGAGTTTCCTCGAGATAAAACCGCTTTTAGCAGGCAACGATGACCGCGCACTGGCGCAGGAAAGAGCAATACTTTAAATTGCTTTTTGGGGTCGTATCGTCCGCGGGCTTTCTGTGTAAAACATACGCGGACAGGACGCTTATCTGCTTCCGGACAGTATCAGACGGCGTCTGTTTGGCTGCGTGGAGCAGAGCTTTAAGCGGGTTCCCGGAACCGTTCTGGAGCAGATTACGCTTTCTGATCCGATGATTTCCAGAGAGGATGCGGTCGAAGCGGCGAAGCTGGCAGGACTGCATGAAGTGATTGCCGGAATGAAACAGGGCTAGATACGCCCTGCACGGACGCATTGTTTTCTCAGGGACAGTGGCAGCTTTTGTCCATTGCCCGGGCGGTTGCAGCGAAGCCGTCGATTCTGCTGCTGGATGAAATCACGGCGAACCCTCGATGCAGGCACAGAGCAGGAGGTTTTAGTATGCACTCAGGCGCGCCGGAGAAAACCGGACGGTGGTTTCCATTTCTCACCGTTTGTATGAAAAAATGGGGCGGCAGGAGCTTGTAATCGGGTAACCAGACATCGTCGCAAAATACAATATGCCGCGCAAAGCCACAACCGGTCGCCTCTGCGCGGCATATTTCTCCTCCTTTCTGCGCACATTTTTTGCGCATGTCGAGTTTGTGTCAAGTGAGCGCAGATCTCGCGATTGAAAAATTTTATTTTTCAATTGCCCTTATGCAGCGGAAACCTTCTTGTCTTTTGCTACAAGAATGATATACTGGGACTGAAATGATGTCGGGATCAAAAAGGTCTTTTGTCTCCTATGATACCGGATCAGGCATAAAAGCGATGACAGACAGGAGTGGTATACGATGGACATGCAGGAGAAATACAGACAGCAGTTGGATATTTCCTATTCCTATCATCTGGCGAAACGGATGGAAAAACACCGCACCAACGAAGAACTCGGCTATCGGACGGCGGGGTCGAAGGCAGAGCTTGCAACCGGGGAAATGCTGGAGCAGGAGATGCACACAATCGGTTTTCCGATTATCCATAAGGATGCGATTACAGAGACGCGTGGGAATTTGAACGCGCGAAAATGACTTTTTTAAACGAAAAAGGCGAAGAGGAAACGATACAGCTTGGCGCGTATCAGACGAATTTTGTGACGGACGGACCGGAGTGCTACTCGGTTGTGTATGCAGGCAGAGGAACTCTGCAGGATTATGAAGGAATGGATGTGACCGGAAAGCTCGTATTAGTGGATATCAACCAGCGGGATGAGTGGTGGATCAATTATCCGGTTTATCAGGCGCATTTAAAAGGCGCGGCAGCTGTCATTGCCGCACAGACGGGCGGCTACGGAGAGGTAGACGAACGCGCACTGAACGCACAGGATATCGCGGGACCGTCGAATGCACCGGCATTTTCGATTGCCCGGCACGATGCAGATCAATTGAAAAAAATGCTGCAGGGCCGCAGTGAGGTAAAGGTGCTGTTTGACGCTTCGACAAAGGTGATCCCGGCGCAGACGACCTATAACATCGTCGAGATTCCCGGAAAAACGCACCCGGAGCAGAATTATGCTTTCCGCACATTACGATTCCTATTTTGATGGTTTTCAGGATGATAATACCGCAATTTCGATGATGCTTTCGTATGGGAAAAAACGCTGCTGAAATTGATATCAGCCCGAAAATACGCTGATGTTCTGCTGCATGGCGTCCGAGGAATGGGCGTGGCGTTCGCAGTTCGACTGGTCGACGGGCGCGTATGAACAGGTATTTACGGCGCATCCGGAGTGGCGGGGAAGCGTGATTGCCGACCTGAATTTTTGAGCTCCCCTGCGCTGGCACACGGGACGCGGGCGAGGATTCGGACACGTTCGAATACGTTTCTTTTCTGGAAGAATTTTGAAGAACTGCCGAGCCTCGACCGGCGCATATCCGGAGGAAACGAGGATTACCGCGCCGATTGAAACCTGGTCGGACGATTTTTCCATTGCGATTGCCGGAATTCCGTCGATGGTAAATGATTTTACGGGCGGAAGCTTTATGGAAACGAACTATCATTCACAGTTCGACAACGACGGCTTTTACGATGAGGATGTTTATCGGATGCACCATGAGCTGTTTGGACTTTGCTTGATGGCGACGACTGCGCCGTTAGCA
>VOFB01001212.1_pt1 | contig 20000 bp, 29 predicted proteins | sample 5384141 | NCBI WGS metagenome assembly VOFB01 (sample SAMN12384721, study PRJNA508395) | human gut metagenome | isolation source: healthy gut A | host: Homo sapiens | reverse complement strand
GGGCAGCGCCCACATCGGTGAGGTGCAGGCAAGCGTCTGGGACAACGTCTGGGACGCAGCCACCCGCGAAGCCTGGCGCGTCAGCGCCTGAGAGGAGAGGCGCCTGAGTTTTTTCGTGCGATAAGACTGTATATAAAAAGGACTGATGCATCCGTAGCAGTCCGACACTTTTGTCCTCTCCGTCATCGCAAGCGATCCAGACCCACCCCACAAGGTCCAGCGGCCTTTTTCTTGTCTCCCACCTTGCCGCCCGCCCAGCCACCAGAGCAGAAAGGCGTACAGCAGGTTCGTGACGAGGATGATGGTAAACCACATCAGCGTCTCCTGAATGGTCTGGTCGTATACCCGCATGAAGGGGTAGGGGCCGTCGATGGTTCCTGTAATATTGCCGTGCAGATCATACAGACCGTATAGGATCGTCGGTACCAGCGCCCACCAGACCTGCCCCAGCGGCAGGCGGGGCAGACGCTCGAAGAGCACCAGCGACAGGATCGCCAGGACCGGGTTGAGGAAATGGTGGTAGAGCATCGAGCCCGTGAAAAGCATGATGTACCAGCCGTTGCCGTCCTCGTACATGGGGGCGAGGATGATGACCACCGTTAAAAAGGTCATGGCAAGGCAGCTGGTGGAGATGAACTTGAGCCGCTTGAGCCAGAGGGGCAGCTCCCGCCTAGTGAAGATGCAGCCCAGCTGCCACAGACCCACCAGCAGGCAGACCGCGCCGTTGAAGATGTTGGACAGCTCGGTGTACATCGTAAACATGATGGTCCCGCCCATGGCCCAGCTCATGGGGACGGCGATGGTCTCGAAGTACACGATCAGGAAGTTCATTGCCGCCGAGGCCAGCTTCCGCAGGACAGTCAGGATGTTTTTCAGCACCGTTTCACTCTCCTATCTGTAATTTTTTGTCAGAATATCAAAGAAACGAGCGGTTTTTTCCGCTCGTTTCTTTTTTACACCCGGACGGGCGCTTATTTTGCCGTATTGATGAAGCTGCGGTTATCCCACAGGTACTTGATGCCGGAGATGGCGGTGACAGCGGCCACGACCCAGCACAGCACGGAGGCGATGTCTGCACACTGCTGGCCCAGCACATTGCCGGTCAGGGAGACCGTGAAGTAGTAGAAGAGGATGGTCAGCATCTGGAGTACGGTCTTCACCTTGCCCCACATGTTGGCGGCGATGACCTTGCCGTCCTTTGCGCCGGCGGCCACCATGCGGAGGCCGGAGACGGCGAACTCGCGGGCCAGAATGATGCAGAGCACCACAGGGCTGCACACGCCGTCCCGCATCATGTAGATGAAGGCTACCGTCGTCAGCAGCTTGTCGGCCAGCGGGTCAGCGAACTTGCCGAAGTCGGTGACCATGTTCCACTTGCGGGCCAGATGGCCGTCGAGGAAGTCGGTGAAGCTGGCCACGGCGAAGATGAGGCCGGCGATGAGGTAGTACCGCGGGTTGTAGCTCGGCGTGATATACTGGCCGAGCGAGACGAAGATCATGAACACCGGCACCAGCAGGATGCGGGTCAGAGTGAGTTTATTGGGCAGATTCATACAAAATTAACCTCCAATCTGTTATTTTGCAACAGTACCATACAGATCGTAAAGGTCGCTGTCGTCCACCAAAACATCATAGAACTCGCCGGGGTAGAGCGGCTCCTCGCTGGACACGCAGACGTTGCCGTCCACTTCGGGGGCGTCGGCAGCGGTGCGGCAGAGGTAGAGGCCGCTCTCGTCGTCCACACCGTCGCAGAGGACGCGGACAGTCTGGCCCACCTTTGCGGCCTGCTTCTGGGCCATGATGCCGGTCTGGATCTGCATCACCAGTTCGGCGCGCTTGTCCTTGACTTCCTGATCGATCTGGCCGTCCATCTTGGCGGCAACGGTGTTCTCCTCGGCGGAGTAGGCAAAGCAGCCCAGACGGTCGAACTGCACTTCCTTCACGAAGCTGCACAGGTCCTCGAACTGCTCTTCCGTCTCACCCGGGAAGCCCGCGATGAGGGTAGTGCGGAGGGTGATGTTCGGGATCTCACGGCGCAGCTTGCCGATGACGTCCAGCAGCTCGGCGCGGTTGGAGCGGCGGTTCATGTTTTTCAGGATCGTGTCGTTGCAGTGCTGGATGGGCAGATCGAGATAAGGCAGGACCTTCTCATTCCGCTTCATGGCGGCGATGAAGTCGTCGGTGATACGCTCCGGGTAAGCGTACATGATGCGGATCCACTCGAGGCCGGGGATCTTATTCAGCTTGTCCAGCAGCTCGCAGATGCTGCCCGGCTTGCCCCAGTCCTCACCGTAGGCGGTAGGGTCCTGGGCCACGATGATGAGTTCTTTCACGCCCTCACCGGCCAGCCAGCGGGCTTCGGCCACACAGTCGGCCATGTCGCGGCTGCGCAGCGGGCCGCGGATGGCGGGGATGGCGCAGTAGTGGCAGCGGTTGTTGCATCCCTCGGCGATTTTTAAGTACGCATAGTGGGCAGGCGTACCGATGACGCGCTTGCCGCCCAGAGGAAAGTCCTTCTTGAGGCCGTAGCTCTCCAGATGTTCTTCACCGTTGAACAGACGGGCCACGATGGAGTCGATGGCCTTGTTGGAGGCACAGCCGACCACGGCGTCCACCTCGGGGATCTCTTCTTCGATTTGGCTGCGGTAGCGCTCCGCCAGGCAGCCGGTCACAATGACTTTCAGGTTGGGGTTTGCCTGCTTGTAGGAACAGGCCTCGAGGATATTCTCGATGGCTTCGGTCTTGGCGCTCTCGATGAAGCCGCAGGTGTTGACGAGGATGACGTCCGCATCTGCGAGGTCCGCCACCGTCTCGTGGCCCGCCGACAGCAGGATGTGGACCATCACGTCCAGATCGACCTGATTCTTCGGGCAACCAAGGGAAATACACGCAATTTTCATTCGGATGATACTCTCTTTCTCTCTTGAGGGTCTGTTATAACGACTTGATGTGGTGTTGCGGCAGGGTTGGTTTTTTCTTTAAGATGGCTTGCGCGCTGGTGGCGCGGGGGATGTTTTTTCTTGCGGTCAAGTGGCTTGGCTCCGCGCGGGCCAGAGCGCAGGGCTGGTTTTTTTTAAGCTGGCTCTCGCGCTGGTGGCGCGGGCTGGTGGCGCGGGGAGGCAGAGCTGGTTTTTTCTTTGAGTTGGTTCTCGCGCCGGTGGCGCGGGGCTGCTTGCGCTCCGCGCGGGCAGAGGCAGGAGGGTGTTTCGACTCCCCCCTCCCCCTCTGGACTCCACTCTCCCCGCAACGAGTTAAGGGCTGCTCGCCCTTAACAATTCCGAAGAAGTGGGCTCCAAGCAAAAATGCTGGAGATTCGTGCATTCGCACGAAGATCTCTTAACCGCATTTTCGCTCTCCGCCGATTTGCTGCTCCGCAGCAGACTTTACGTCCTTGCTGGACATAACGTCCAGCAGAAACGTAACACCCTCGGCGAAGCCGTAAATCGGAGAAGTGAGAAAAATGCGTTTAGCGAAGCGGCTAGCATTTTTCCACTTCGACTTCCCCTTCGGGGTCTGAAAGGGGCGAGCAGCCCCTTTCTCGTGGATCCAGCGCGTCGAAATCGCTGGTGCTTTTCTGGTTCTCTTTTGACATCAAAAGAGAACAATTAGCCTTAATGAAAAAGCGCTCTGCCCCCGCGCACAGGCGCGCGACGCTGGTGCTTTTCTGGTTCTCTTTTGGCGCGCAAAAGAGAACTAACCGTCCTCTTCCACTCGCCGAATCGCTTCTTTAATAACCGGATATGCAAACCCCCGCCGGGCCAGCGCAGCAACCACAAGGTCTTTCCGCCCTGCGGCCAGCTTGCCGCGGTACCGCCCTTCCACGAGGGCGGCAGCGGCTTCCAGCTCCGGGTCTCCGCCCGCTTCGTCCGAGGCGTAGGCCTCTTCCAACGCAGCAGAGATCTGCTGTGCGTCCAGCCCCTTCTGCCGCAGATCCTGCGCGGCCGCGCGGCGGCTCTTGCGGGCGGCCAGCAGGCCGTGCGCCCGGGTCCGGGCGTAGCGCTCGTCGTCCACATACTGCCGCTCCACCATCTCCGCCACCACAGCGGCGGCGGTGGGCTGGGTGAACTTCCGCCCCAAGCGCTCATAGAGCTGCCCGGAGGAAAGCTCCTGCCCGGCCAGAAGCTCCATGGCCCGGGCGCGGGCCTTGGCGGCGTCGGTGGACTTTTCTTCTTCGGCCAGCGGACGGCCTCTTCTCGAAAAGGACATTTAGTCCTCCACCATGATGTCCAGCTCGCTCTCGCTGCTGCGGGCCGGGGCCTTGACGACAGGCTCCTTGGAGGCAGAAGCGGTCTCGCCGCCCTCTTCCTTTTCTGCCGCAGCGGCAGCAGGCCTTGCCCGCCGGGCGGCGGGTGGCGTAGAGCTTGTCGGCATTGGCGCGGATCTGGCCCTCGATGTCGTTGGCGATCTCAGGGTTGTCCTTCAGGAACTGCTTGGAGTTGTCACGGCCCTGCCCCAGGCGCATGTCACCGTAGTTGAACCATGCGCCGCTCTTCTGGACGATGCCCAGCTTGACACCCACGTCGATCAGCTCGCTCATCTTGGAGATGCCCTCACCGAACATGATGTCAAATCAGCCTCACGGAACGGAGGAGCCACCTTGTTCTTGACGATCTTGGCGCGGGTGTGGTTGCCGATGAACTGGCCGGAAGAGTCCTTCAGGCCCTCGACGCGGCGGATGTCGATGCGGACAGAAGAATAATACTTCAGGGCGCGGCCGCCGGTGGTAACTTCGGGGTTGCCGTAGACGATGCCCACCTTCTCGCGCAGCTGGTTGATGAAGACACAGACTGTGTTGGTCTTGCCGATGACGCTGGTCAGCTTGCGCATAGCCTGACTCATCAGACGGGCCTGCAGGCCGACGTGGCTGTCACCCATCTCGCCCTCGATCTCGGCACGAGGCACCATAGCAGCCACGGAGTCCACCACGATGGCGTCGATGGCACCGGAGCGCACCAGAGCCTCGCAGATCTCCATGGCCTGCTCGCCGGTATCCGGCTGGCTGACCAGCAGCTCGTCGATGTTCACGCCCAGTGCGGAGGCATAGGCCGGGTCGAGGGCGTGCTCGACGTCGATGAAGGCCACCTCGCCGCCCTTTTTCTGGGCCTCGGCGAGGATGTGGAGGGCCAGCGTGGTCTTACCGCTGGATTCCGGTCCGAACACCTCGATGATACGGCCGCGCGGCACACCGCCCACGCCCAGCGCCAGGTCGAGGCCGAGGCTGCCGGTGGAGATGGCGTCCACCTGCATGGCGGTGTTATCGCCCAGCTTCATGATGGCGCCCTTGCCAAACTGCTTTTCGATCTGGGCCAGGGCAGTGGCCAGCGCGTCTTTCTTTGCGCCCGGCTCGATCTTCTGGGTGGCGGGGGCGACGTTGTTGTTCTGATTCTTTGCCATAGCGTGCTGCTCCTTTATCACATGGCCTGCGGGGTGCAGGCGGTGCGATACAGATTCTTTCCTCTATAGTATATCACAGATTTCAAATATTACAACAGATAGTTGTAGATATTTTTACTTTTTCTCCCGCTTATTGGGGTCTCCGGGCCGTCACACAGCGGTCATTGCCGCCGAAGTCCTTCCGGCAGGCGATGTCTGCCCAGCCGTTTGCTTCCAGTAGGACGGTCACGGCCTCCCGCTGCTGCCAGCCGATCTCCAGCGCCAGCGCACCGCCGGGGCGCAGAGCTTTCTGGTAGTGTTCCGCGATGGCCTTATAAAATACGAGACCGTCTTCCCCGGCTTCCAGCGCCATGGCCGGCTCTTTGGCCACTTCGGGCTGCAATTCGCTCATCTCCTGCAGCTGTCAGGTAGGGCGGGTTCGAGACGATGAGGTCGAGCTGACCCTCCGGCAAGCTCTCCCAGTAGGTAAAGAGATCACCCTCCACCGGCTCTGCGGCGCGGGTAGGCTTCATGCCCCAGTCGAAGGCCGGCTCTTCAAAAGGCGAGGCATCCAGCACGTTTTCGGTGCTGCCGCCCCGGCCTTTCAGGGCCAGACGGGTATTTTTCTCGAGATAGACGTAGGCTTCCGGGCTCTTTTCCACGCAGACGACGTCCGCTTCCGGGCAGAGCCGCTTGACGCCCAGGCCCAGACAGCCGGTACCGGCGCAGAGGTCCAGCGCCCGGGGCGCTTCCACGCCCGCCAGCATCTCGGCAGCCGTCTCAGCCACCACCTCGGTATCAGCACGGGGACAGAGCACGCCCGGCCCCACGGCCAGTTCAAAGTCGAGGAAAGGCCAGCTGCCGCAGAGGTATTGCAGCGGCTCCCGGGCCGCACGGCGAACGCAAGCTCTTCGAGCTTTGCCGCTTCGGCGGCGTCCAATGGACGGTCAGAAAGGCGGACGTCCCGGCCTGTCGCCAGCCGGAACAGCTCCCGGGCGTCGAAATCTGCGTCCGGACAGCCCGCCGCCGTCAGCCGCGCTTCCACCTCTTTGACCGCTGCACGGGGCAGCATCCCTTCGCTCACCATTTGCCGTCCTCCGGGTCCTCGGGCAGCACCGGCGTCACGGCGGCAATAGCCACCTCGATCATGCTGTCGTCGGGTTCAAAGACAGTCAGCCGCTGCACCCAAAGGCCGGGCTGGCGGATGATGCGGGTGGCGATGTTGTCCGAGCGGCCGCACCACTTGAGCAGCTCGTAGCTGATGCCCATGACCGCCGGCAGGAGCAGCAGCTTGAACAGGACGCGGAGGCTGGTGCTGCTCCAGGGCAGCACGCTGTAGAGGAAACACGCTGACGATGACCACCAGAATGAGGAAACTGGTGCCGCAGCGGGGGTGGAACCGGGTGTACTTGCGCACATTCTCCACAGTGAGCGGGTCGCCCGCCTCATAGCAGGCGATGGTCTTGTGCTCTGCCCCGTGATACTCAAAAACGCGGTGGATCTCCTTCATCTTGGAGATGGCCACCATGTAGCCGAGGAAGATGGCAACTTTCAGCAGCGCCTCGAGGATGACTCTCGGCCAGCGGGTCAGGATGACCACCTTGCCGAGGCCGCCCACCAGCACCGTCGGCAGGACGGTGAACAGCAGGATGGCGAACAGTCCGCCCACGAGGGCCGCACCGGCCATCAGGATGTCCTCGGCCTTCTTGCCCAGATGGTCGCCCACCCATTTTTCAAAGGCGGATTCCTCGGCCTCGGTGTCATACTCGTCGCCCATGCTCACCTGTGCCGAGTACATCATGTAGCGGTAGCCGGTGATGAGGCTCTCGACCATCGCGATGGCACCCCGCACGAGAGGAATTTTGGCCCAGATGCCGTGTTTCGGGGTGTCGTCTATCTTCGTTTCGATGGTGCCGTCGGGTTTGCGCACAGCGCAGCAGATTTTCTCCGGGCCCCGCATCATGATGCCTTCCATCAGTGCCTGCCCGCCCACACTGGTCTTGAAGCATTCCTTGTTGGGTTCGTGATTCATAAAATGGATTTCTCCTGTCAGTTTTTTGACCTTTTTTCGTATTCTATCATATAAATATGACAAAATCTTATTTCTTGTAGAGCGGCAGGCCCAGTGTGACCACTGTGCCGCGGCCCAGGGTGCTCTTGATGTCCAGCGTGCCGTCGAGCGCCGTCATGATGGAGTCCACCAGCGCCAGACCGATGCCGCTGCCCCGTACCGAGTTGCTGCCCTTGTAAAACTTGGTCTTGACATTCTCGAGGTCTTCGGGCGGGATGCCACGGCCCTGGTCGATCAATTCGATAAAGGCTTTGTACTCGCCCGCCCAGAGCTTGACTGTGATGCGCCCGCCGGGGGCGGAATACTTGATGGCGTTGTCCAGGATGTTGATGAACACCTGCCGCAGACGGTCGGGGTCGGCGTAGACCGGGATCATCTCCTCCGGCTCATTGTACACCAGCACAAGCCCCTCCCGCTGGATGCGGGCCTCGCAGAAAAGCACCGCATCGGTCAGCTCGGCCACAAGGTCGAGGGGGCGGCAGGTCATCTTGAGACGGCCATTCTGCAGGCGGCTGAAATCCAGCAGCTCCTCCACCATGTTGTAGAGGCGGCCCGTCTCGTTGTTGATGATCTCGAGGCCCTTGCGATAGTTCTCGTCGGAGGGGTCGTCCAGCGTGCGCAGCGTCTCCACCCAGCCCCGGATGGAGGTGAGCGGGGTGCGCAGCTCGTGGGAGACGGAGCTGATGAACTCATTTTTCATCTTTTCCGTCTCTTCGAGGCCCTCGGCCATCCGGTTGATGGTGCCGCGCAGGCGGTCCACCTCATCCCGCTCGTCGCCGGTGACGGGCAGACGGACGTCCAGCTCACCCCGGGCGATGCTGGCGGCGGTGCGCTCCACCTGTCCCAGCGGCACCACGATGCTGCGCACGAAATACAGGCCCGACATGATGGTAAAGGCCAGCACCGCCGCACCCATGATGAGGGCCACCACCACGGTGCGTTTGAGCTGTTCTTCCACCAGCGTCAGACTGGTGACGAGACGCATGGCGGCCACATCTTCGGCTGCATAGGGTACAAGACAGCAGGCCGCCATGACCATCTCTCCGCTCTGGGTGCGGTAGATGGCGATGCCCTGCCCGTCCACGGCGTCCTGCGCCTGCTCAAAGTCGCTCGGGTCACGATGCCCTCGGCATCCGTGCCGCTGGACGACGCAATAACGCCGCCGTAGCTGTCCAGCAGCATAAACTCGTATTTGTCCTTATCGGAGAAACTGCTCCACCATCCGGCGCAGAGCCACGCTGCGGCTGGCGGCGGTCTTCTGGCTCGTTTCGCCGGTGTACATTTTGAGCTGACCGGTGATGGACGAAAAGCGGCGGTACATGGTCTGCTGCACGCCGTTGTAGTAGCTGCGGGTGTAGCTGTAGAGGAACATGACCTCCACCAGCAGCACCAGCAGTACCGTAATGAGCAGACTGCCCCGCAGCCATCGCCGCGTGATCCCGCTTCGCATTGCTTTTCCTCCTTTCCAGGTGATCCTGGCTCTCGATTTAAAAAACTTTTTTTCCGTTTCGTTTTTCCCGAGCAGTCGGAAAGACACAGCACCGCAAGCCGTTCTGAGGTTTTTCTTTTTACTCCTCCCACCGATAACCATATCCCCACACCGTGAGGATATGGGTGGGATGGCTGGGCTCGTCCTCCACTTTCATCCGGAGACGGCGGATGTTCACATCCACGATCTTGACATCGCCGAAGTAGTTTTCACCCCAGACACCTTTCAGGATCTCGCGCACCAGCGCCACACCGGGTTGCGGAAGAACAGCTCCATGATCTGGAACTCCACCTGAGTCAGCTCGATGGGCTTGCCCGCCTTCAGCAGGACGCGGCGGTTCTCGTCCAGCACAAAGCTCCCCGCTGACCAGTGTGGTGGGGGCATTTTCGTCCTGCAGCGGAGCCGCCGCCGAACGGCCCACGCGGCGGCAGAGCGCCTCCACACGGGCCAGCAGCTCACTGACGCTGAACGGTTTGGTCATATAGTCATCCGCACCGATGGACAGTCCGCGGATCTTATCCTGCTCCTGTCCCTTGGCACTCAGGATGATGATGCCGATCTTCTGGTCGGTGCGGCGGATGGTCTCGCAGAGCGAGAAGCCATTCATACCGGGCAGCATCACGTCCAGGATGGCCGCGTCGCAGCCCGGCCGCTGCTCCAGAAGAGGAAGTGCCGCTTCAGCGCTGTCGGCCTCTACTGCTTCCATTCCGGCCAGCCGCAGGTTCAGCGCGATCATCTCGCGGATGCTGGCTTCGTCCTCTACAACAAGTACCTTGACCATTGGGAACCTCCATACTTTTCCATCTTCTCCCTCTGCCCAAGAGCACATGAAGAAGCTCATCATTTCAGAACACTCAGCCTGCATCCGGTAAACTTCTGCAAAACTGAGCGGCATCATCCATTCAACCGGTACAACGACCGGGACAGTCGATAGCTCTGATCCTTCAGCACCACGTCCGGCCCGAACTTGGCCTGCATCTGGCGGGATGCCACCACGCCCAAGCGGGTCCAGCCCGCCGCGCTCTCGCTGGAAGGAACCAGACGCAGGGTAAGCACCAGCTTGTTCTCGTCCACGGTCTGCAGCTCCACGGCCTCCTCGTCCCTTAGTGCTGTCCGTGAGCATCAGGTTGCCCTCCCACTCGACAGGCAGGGCAATGTAGCAGCCGCTCTCCTCATCCAGCAGGCCGAAACTCTTTTCCGGCGCTGACGCCGTGTAATCCATCCAGACGATAAAATCCATTCGTCGGCTCTGGCTCATGTTCAGCAGACCCGCTTCGTCGGGCTGGGTCGGTATCTCCACGATGCCGTCGCCGTCCAGATCCTGACTGACCAGACTGGAGACATTGCGCAGGGACGCATTGTACAGCTCACTGGTGCTGATCTGCTCAGCGGGCAGCATCTGCTGGCTTTCCTCATCGAAGTAGAGCAGCACCGTGGCCAGATTGTTGCCCGAAAGACCGGTCCAGCCGTCCAGCACCAGATAGTGCTTGCCGTCCGCTCCCAGGCCCGCCGCCACAGCGGCGCAGCCCGAGAACTTATCTGCCGAAAGGCCCATGACAGCCACCTGCTGGAACATCCCGTCCCGGTCAACGGTCAGCAGCTCGATCTGCACGCCGCCGTCTTCCAGCGTGGACATCAGGATCAGGTCCTCGTTGCCGCCGCCGGTGATATCCTCCACGAGGTACTGCTCATAGGACTGTTCCAGAATGGCATTGACCGTGCCGTTCTCGTAGGAGTACACCGCCAGATAGCTGTCGCCCTGCGCGGCGAGATACCCCACCACCAGCTGGCAGCTGTCCATCCTGCAGCTGTGCAAGACTGACATTGTCCACCGTATCGGCAAGGCCCTCCACGCTCTGGCGCACCTGCCAGCTTCCGGTGTCGTCCCGCTGCAAAATGCTATGCAGACGTTGGAGCTCTGGGCGGTGGTATACAGCACAGCGGCATCCTGCTGACCGTCACCATCCAGATCCTGCAGCAGGAAGGGGGAGAGCAGCTCCCCCTGAATCGGGTATTTCAGCTGGGCGCTCTCCCCCAGCCATTCGTTCAGGGCATTTTGCAGTGCACCATAGTCGCCCGGCAAAGCTTCGGGGCACGCAGCAGCTCCTCTACCTGTGCATTTTCGTTGGCCGGCAGCACAGGCCCATCATCAGCCTGCACTCAGCACCAGAAACCGTCGTCTTTTCAACCGCCGCCCCTGCGGATTCTGTTCATACCGGTCAACCTCCTTCCGGGCATAAAATGCATTCTTTTCCCGTATACCACAAATTTGCTGACACCCAACCGGGCAGCGGGACATATCCGGCAAACGGGCCATTGCGCGCCGATTTTGAATGCGCGCCGCGACTGAGGGGGTAACCCCCTATACCCGGCCCACAAAAAAGAAACCACTGCACAAAAGCTGTGCAATGGTTTCTCTTGTTACTGTATCAACAGTCAGAGTCGATCAGACGAGCTCCAGAACTGCCATCTCAGCTGCGTCGCCGCGGCGAGCGCCGATCTTGATGATGCGGGTGTAGCCGCCGTTGCGGTCAGCGTACTTGGGGCTGATCTCGTCAAACAGCTTCTTTGCAACATCTTCCTTGGTGATGTAGGCGTAGACCTGACGCTTGGTGTGCAGGTCGCTGGCCTTACCCAGGGTGATCATCTTCTCGGCCATGGAACGAACGTCCTTGGCGCGAGTGACAGTGGTCTCAATCTTGCCATTCTCTAACAGGTAGGTAACCATAGCGCGCATCATAGCGTTGCGGCTGTCGCTGGTTCTACCGAGCTTTCTGGTACCGGGCATCCCGTTTCACTCCTTATTATTTTAGTTACTCATCGTCTGTGTTCAGCTTGAAGCCGAGAGAGTCCAGCTTCGCCATGACTTCCTCGAGGCTCTTGCGGCCGAGGTTACGAACTTTCATCATTTCGTCCTCGCTCTTGCTGACCAGATCCTCCACCGTGTTGATACCGGCACGCTTGAGGCAGTTGAAGGAACGGACGCTCAGATCCAGCTCTTCGATGGTCATCTCCAGAGCCTTCTCCTTATCGTCGTTGGTCTTCTCCACCATGATCTCCGTGCCAGCAGCCTCGTCGGACAGGTTGACGAAGAGGTTCAGGTGCTCGGTCAGCACACGGGCAGCCAGAGAAACAGCCTCCTGTGCATTGATCGTGCCATCCGTCCAAACCTCGATGGTCAGCTTGTCGTAGTCGATCGCCTGGCCAACACGGGTGCTCTCGACATTATAATTCACCTTGAGCACGGGGGTGTAAATGCTATCGACGGGAAGAGTGTTGATATCATTCTTCTCGACGATGGCCTGCTTGTTGCGCTCAGCAGGCACATAACCGCGACCCTTATCGAAGGTGAGCTCCATAACGAGCTTGGCACCTCGCCCAGAGTTGCGATGTGCCACTCAGGGTTCAGGATCTCAATATCATCGCCCTGCTTGATGTTGTCGGCGGTGACCTCACAGGGGCCGACTGCCTCAACACGCACTGTCTTCGGCCCGTCGGTGTACAGCTTTGCAGCAATACCCTTCAGGTTCAGGACAATCTCGGTAACGTCTTCCTTGACGCCCTCAATGGTGGAGAACTCGTGAACCACGCCGTCGATCTTGACGCTGGTCACGGCGACACCGGGCAGAGAGGAAAGAAGCACACGACGCAGGCTATTGCCCAGTGTGATGCCAAAGCCACGCTCCAGAGGCTCCGCCACGAACCTGCCGTAGCGGCCGTCGGGAGACAGGCTTGCCGTTTCGATTTTGGGACGTTCAATCTCCATCATATCTATGCCCTCCTTGTCAAACCGATGTTGCCACCGGCCCATTATTGAATTCTTTCAAAGAAAAAAGAATGCGAAAGGTCGCCATCCAGAAGGAAGGCACTGCCCTTCTTAATGGATTACTTGGAGTACAGCTCGACGATGAGGTGCTCTGCAACTTCGTAGTCGATATCGCTGCGCTCGGGGAGCTTGTTGGACGACGCCCTTCAGGGTGCCTGCCTCGCGGTTCAGCCAGGAGGGCAGAGCCACGACGGGAGCCTCGGCACCAGTCAGCTTTGCAAACTTTGCAGAGGAGCGGCTGGACTCGCGCACTTCGATCACATCACCGGCCTTGACCTGGTAAGAGGGGATGTTGACCTTCTTGCCATTGACGGTGAAGTGAGCGTGGCTCACCAGCTGACGAGCGTCGCGGCGGGTCTGAGCAAAGCCCAGGCGGAACACGACGTTGTCCAGACGGCACTCCATGATCTGGAGCAGGTTCTCACCGGTCTTGCCGGGGCGAGCCTCTGCACGCAGGTAAGCATTGTGGAACTGCTTCTCCAGAACGCCGTAGATAAACTTGACCTTCTGCTTCTCCTTCAGCTGAGTAGCGTACTCAGACTGCTTCTTGCGCATGTTGCCATTGGAGTTGCGGGTAGTATTCTTCTTTGCATAGCCCATGACCGCAGGAGAAATGCCCAGGGCCTTGCAACGCTTTGCGATAGGCTGCGTATTCTTTGCCATAATTCAGTTTCCTCCTTCGATCAGACACGACGGCGCTTCGGGGGACGGCAGCCGTTGTGGGGGATGGGAGTCACGTCCTTGATGAGGGTGACTTCCAGACCGGTGGCCTGAAGCGCACGGATAGCGGACTCACGGCCAGCGCCGGGGCCCTTGACGTAGACTTCAACAGTCTTCATGCCGTGCTCGATCGCAGTCTTAGCTGCGGTCTCAGCAGCAGACTGGGCTGCAAACGGGGTGCTCTTACGGCTGCCACGGAAGTTCAGGGAGCCAGAGGAGCACCAGGACACTGCATTACCCTGCAGGTCGGTGATGGTGACGACAGTATTGTTGAACGTAGACTGGATGTGAGCCTGACCGGCTGCAATGTTCTTACGCTCTTTCCGCTTCATGCGGACGTTTGCGCCCTTCTTGGCGTTATTTGCACTTGCCATTTCTCAGAACCTCCTTACTTCTTCTTGTTAGCGACAGTGCGCTTCGGGCCCTTGCAGGTACGAGCATTGGTCTTGGTGCGCTGGCCGCGGCAGGGCAGATTCTTGCGATGGCGGGTGCCACGGAAGGACTGGATCTCAACCAGGCGCTTGATGTCCAGAGCGACGTTGCGGCGCAGGTCGCCCTCGACGATGATGTTAGCCTGATCGATGTAGTCACGGATCTTAGCCTCTTCTTCCAGAGTCAGGTCCTTGACGCGGGTATCGGGGTTGATGCCAGTAGCTGCCAGGATCTTGTTGGCAGTGGTCTGACCGATACCGTAAACGTAGGTGAGACCCACCTGAACGCGCTTCTCGCGGGGCAGGTCAACGCCGGCAATACGTGCCATAGTAGTATTCCTCCAAAATCATCCCATGTCAGTGTCGGGGTCTGCGCCGGGACTCTACGCACTTGACCCCCAGGCGCCCGAATTAGCCCTGGCGCTGCTTATGCTTGGGGTTCTGGCAGATGACCATCACGCGGCCTTTGCGGCGGATGACCTTGCACTTTTCGCAGATGGGTTTCACGGAAGGCTTGACCTTCATGATGTTGAACCTCCTTTTGGTTGATGCCCTGACACTTATTTGGAGCGCCAGGTGATGCGGCCCTTTGACAAGTCATAGGGCGACATTTCTACGGTAACCTTGTCCCCGGGCAGGATACGGATGAAATTGGTCCGCAGCTTGCCGGAGATGTGCGCTAAGAGGATGTGCCCACTGGGAGTGAGCTTCCCGGTGTTCTTGTCCTCGCTCAACATTTCCACCTTAAAGATGGCGTTGGGCATGGCTTCACGCACGATGCCTTCGATCTCGATAACGTCTTCTTTAGACAAGCTATTTGCCTCCTCATTGGATCTGCTCAGTTTGTCATAATTGAGCACCGGTGCTCCCGCTCCAAAAACAGAAAGCACTGCATTCTTCCGTGCCTGCGCCCGTTTTTGTGCAGTTTGCCGCTTCTCTTTTCAAGAGCTTTCACGCCGATCCCCAGACGGACAGGCGGCGATAACAGCCACATACTTCTTCTCCTGCGGCACAAAATCCGCAAAGTGGGCAGACTATCCTGTCCACCGAGAAGTATCTGGCTGTCACGGCCATTTATAGATTATACACCTTTTGCAATGGATTTGCAAGTGTTTTTTCCGTATTTCCGATAAAAAATTATCGTATAAAAGTTCTTTTCCGTCCCGTCCCCTTTCGCGTTCTCCACCGGGAAGGTGAAACTTTTTCACCAAAACTTGTCACAATTGCACAAATTGCCTGGGGTCCAATGCAAAAGACCTCCCGTTTCCGCACATCGCCTTGGGCGGCTCCTTTACAAAGGTTGCTTACTTCAGGCAGAAGGTGGCCGGATCAAAATCGGGATCATCCCAGAAGCGGGTCATGATCTCGGTGTGGTCCTTCAGGATCGCTTTCGAGTGCTCGAAGTGAGCTGCCAGGCCGCCGTCCTTGGTCTTGACAGTCCAGCCGTCCTTGAGCTGCTTGATCTTGCAGTCTTACTGGCAGATCATGGGCTCGATGGCAATGGTCATGCCGGGGACGAGGCGTGGGCCGCGGCCCTGATGGCCGTAGTTCGGCACTTCGGGGTCTTCGTGCAGTTCCTTGCCGGTGCCGTGGCCCACGAACTCCCGGACGACAGAGAAGCCGGCATCCTCGCAGTAGCTCTGGACGGCGTAGCCGATGTCGCCGATGCGGTTGCCGGCCACAGCCTGCTCGATGCCCTTGTAGAGAGACCTTGGTGACGTCCAGCAGGCGCTGTGCTTCCAGGTCGACTTTACCCACTGCGTAGGTGCAGGCGTTGTCGCCGTTGAAGCCATCGACCTTTGCGCCGGTATCAATGCTGACGATGTCGCCCGGGCGGATGACGATGTCATGCGACGGGATACCATGGATAATGGTATCATTCAAACTGATGCAGGCCGTTCCCGGGAAACCGTACAGTCCCTTGAAGTTGGGGGTACCGCCGTGCTTTACGATGAAATCGTAGATCAGCTTATCCAGTTCCCAGGTGGTCATACCAGCCTCAATATGTTGGCCGCCGTATTTCAGGGCAGCTGCGCTCAGGGCATTGGCCCTGCGCATTCCGTCCAGTTCTTTCGCATTCTTGATTTGGATCACGATTATGCCTCCAGTGCCTTCATCACTTCAGCGGTCGTCTCCTCGATGGAGGGGCAGAAGGGGATCACGGCCAGCTTGCCGCGCTCACGGTAGAACGCCACCAGCGGCTCGGTCTGCTCGTGATAAGCCTTCAGACGGTCGAGAACGGTAGCGGGCTGGTCGTCCTTGCGGATGACGAGCTTGCCGCCGCAGCAGTCGCACACGCCCTCGACCTTGCTCTTCTTGTTGACGATATGGTAGCTTGCGCCGCACTTCTCGCAGACGCGGCGGCCGCCCATCCGGTTGACGATGACATCGTCAGCCACAGACAGCTCCAGCACCTTGTCGATGCGGATGCCCATCTTCTCGATGGCCTCTGCCTGTGCGATGGTGCGGGGCACACCGTCCAGAATGAAGCCGTTAGCGCAGTCAGCCTCGGACAGGCGTTCCTTCAGGATGCCAATGATGACCTCATCGGGGACCAGCGCGCCAGCGTCCATAAGCTCTTTGCCTTCAGGCCCATCTCGGTGCCGTTCCTTGACAGCAGCGCGGAGGATGTTGCCGGTGCTGATGGCGGGGATGTTCAGCTTTGCGCAGATGATCTCAGCCTGGGTGCCTTTGCCCGCGCCGGGGGCGCCTAACAGAATCAGATTCATAGGTATTCTTCCTTTCCTTATATCAAAGATAGAAACATTTGAAGGAACTAACGCCCCTTCAAAGCAAAAAAGCACTGAAAAGTCCGAGCATGCTCCCCTTTCCAGTGCTTTCTCACATCAGTGCTGTGCTTTTATTTTAGATCAGCCGAGGAAGCCCTTGTGGCTGCGCATCGTCATGAAGCTGTCGAGGCTGCGGGTGGTATCGAAGTGCCACACCGACCACGATCAGCAGGCTGGTACCGCCCAGCTGGATGCTCATACCGGTCAGGTTGCCCAGAATGATCGGCAGCACAGCCACCACAGCGAGGAAGATCGCGCCCATGAGGGTGATCTTATTCAGCGTGCGGGTCAGGAAATCGCTGGTCGGCTTGCCGGGACGGAAGCCGGGGATCGAGCCGTTGTTGCGGCGCAGATTGTTGGCGATCTCAACGGGGTTGTACTGGATGGCCACATAGAAGTAGTTGAAGGCCAGGATCAGCAGCAGGTAGATGACGATGTAGAGCGGCGACGTATAGTTGAAGGTATGGAAGAAAGCATACCAGAACGGATGTGCTGCCTGATCGATCTGCAGGAAGCTGCCGATGGTGCCGGGGATCGAAACCATCGCGGAAGCGAAGATGATGGGCATCACGCCGCTCATGTTCAGCTTCAGCGGCAGGTAGCTGTTCTGCCCGCCCATCTGCTTGCGGCCCACCACGCGCTTGGCATACTGGATGGTGATGCGGCGCTCAGCGTTCGTCATAATAACGATGAACACGATCGATCAACCAGTGCCAGAACGAGCAGCAGGGGCAGGAAGATATAGAACCGGCTCTCGCCTGCAGCGGCGCGGGTCAGCAGACCAGCCACCGTGGTGTAGAGACAGGACCAGTTGGAAACGATCGAAGAGAAGATCAACAAGAGAGATGCCGTTGCCGATGCCCTTGTCGTCGATCTGCTCACCACACCAGGTGATCAGCTGCGCACCTGCGGTGAAAGGTTGCAATGATGACAACGGCGGTAAAGATACCAGGCCGCGCCGGAAGTGTACTTCAGTGCGCCCATGTTACGGACCACAAAGTAGTAGCCGAGGCTCATCACCAGAGCGATGACACCGCCGACATACCGGGTGATCTGCTGCATCTTCTGCTGGCCGTCGGCTTCCTTCGCCATGTTTTCCAGGGCGGGGATCGCAACGGTGAGCAGCTGCACAATGATGGAAGCGTTGATATAAGGCGTCACACCTAACGCGAAGAGTGTGCACCGGGACAGGGCGCCACCGCTCATCATATCCAGATATGTGAGCATGTTGCCGTTGGAGAACATCTGGTTCAGCGCAGAGCTGGTCATGAAAGGCACCGGGATAGCGCTGCCCAAACGATACACCACGAGGATCGCCAGCGTGAACAGGAGACGATTTTTAAGCTCGGGAATCTTCCATGCGTTACGGAATGTCTGGAACACCTTACATCACCTCAGCCTTTCCGCCTGCCTTCTCGATTTTCTCTTTGGCAGAAGCGGAATAGGCTGCGGCCTTAACGGTCAGAGCCTTGGTCAGCTCGCCGTTGCCCAGGACCTTAACGCCGTCCAGGGTCTTCTTGACCAGACCCTTTGCCTTCAGAGCCTCGGTGTCAACGACTGCGCCAGCCTCGAAAGCTGCCTCCAGGTCCGCCACGTTAACAATGGCGTACTGGGTAGCAAAGATGTTGTTAAAGCCAACCTTCGGCAGGCGGCGTGCCAGAGGCATCTGGCCGCCCTCGAAACCAGCGTGCTTCACGCCGGAACGGGCCTTCTGGCCCTTGCTGCCGAAACCGGCAGTCTTGCCATTGCCGGAGCCAATGCCGCGGCCCTTACGGGTCACAGCCTTGTTTGCGCCGGGAATAGCGTGCAGTTCATGAAGTTTCATTATGCGTATACCCCCTGATTAGGCTTCGGTGACGCTGAGCATAAAGCCGATCTTAGCGATCTTGCCCTGCGTAGCGGCATTGTCAGGCTGAACGGTAACGTCGCCCGGCTTCTTCAGGCCCAGAGCCTCAGCGGTAGCGATCTGCTTAGCGCCGCGGCCGATCAGGCTCTTCTTCAGCTCGATCTTGAGCATCTTATCTGCCATGGTTTGTTACCTCCTTAACCCAGAATCTCACTCACGGTCTTGCCGCGCTTCTCAGCAACGGACTCCGCGCTGACCAGGCCGCACAGACCTGCGAAGGTAGCAGACACAACGTTGATGGGGTTGTTGGAACGCATAGACTTCGCACGAATGTCCTTGATGCCGGCAGCCTCGATGACGGCACGCACGGGGCCGCCGGCGATCATGCCGGTACCGGGTGCAGCCGGCTTGAGCAGAACTGCACCTGCGCCGTACTTACCGACGATCTCGTGGGGGATAGTGGTGCCCTTCATGGCAACCTTGTGCATATTCTTCTTTGCAGCAGCCTCGCCCTTGCGAATTGCCTCAGGCACTTCGCCAGACTTGCCGATGCCATAACCAATGGTGCCCTTGCCGTCGCCCACGACAACCAGAGCGGCAAACTTCATGATGCGGCCGCCCTTGACAGTCTTGGAAACGCGGTTGATGGAGACAACCTTGGTGATCATGCCGTCGTCTTCACGGTTTCTCATAGCCATAATGTGTTTCCTCCTCTCATCATTACAGCTTCAGGCCGCCCTCACGGGCGCCATCAGCCAGGGCCTTAACACGGCCATGATAAACGTAACCGCCACGGTCGAAAACGACCTCGGTGATGCCCTTCTCCAGAGCCTTTGCTGCGATCTTCTTGCCGATCTCAGCTGCGGCCTCGACGTTGCCGCCGAAACCATTGAAGTCCTTGTCCATAGTGGAAGCCGACACCAGGGTCACGCCCTGCTCATCGTCGATGATCTGAGCGTAGATGTGCTTGGCGGAGCGGAAAACATCCAGACGGGGACGTGCTGCGGTGCCGCTGATCTTGTTACGAACGCGGCGATGACGACGAAGACGAGCTTCGTTCTTGTCGATCTGCTTAACCATTGTCTTTCACTCCTTACCTTATTTCTTGACGACCTCGCCAGCGTAGCGAATGCCCTTGCCCTTGTAAGGCTCGGGCGGCTTCTTGGCGCGGATCTCGGCGGCGTACTGGCCCACCTTCTGCTTATCAATACCGGTGACGGTGAAGTGGTTGGGGTCCTGCCACACGATGGTGCAGTCCTCAGTATCGGGGACGTTCACCTGGTGGGAGAAGCCCAGGTTCATAACCAGGTTGGAGCCCTGCTTCTGGCAGCGCAGGCCAACGCCCACGATCTCCAGCTTCTTCTCGTAGCCGTTCACAACACCGTTGACCATGTTAGCGATGTTGGTACGGGTCAGGCCGTGCAGGCTGCGGGCCTCGGGATCGTCATTGGGGCG
>VOFB01001045.1_pt1 | contig 20000 bp, 27 predicted proteins | sample 5384141 | NCBI WGS metagenome assembly VOFB01 (sample SAMN12384721, study PRJNA508395) | human gut metagenome | isolation source: healthy gut A | host: Homo sapiens | reverse complement strand
AATGTCATTGTAGAAGTTCTGAATCAGGCGATAAATCAGGTAGATGATGTAAAAGAAAAAAGGAGTAGTGATCTTGCCAACAAAGAAAAGTTGGAGATTGTAACACCGATTATTGAAAATGGGTTTATACACGCGTTTCTTTATCAGAATCGTGAGAAGGAGGAATTGGAGAATTTCAAGACGCTTCTGGGGATAGAAACGTGCAGCGGTTATATGATGGCAGTACAGTTCGGAGTGTTGACAGATGAAGAACGCATGGGGAATATTACCGATGTCAGCGTACGTCTGCAGAAGGAATATCATAAGATTCGGGAGAAGGTGAAATCTTATTTTGAATGTTGTGTCAGCAACATGTTGGGCAATCTGATTCTTGTTTTTGTACCCCTGGAAATTCCGGATCAAATGGACGAATATGAGTTTCGTATTCAAATCATTGATCTGGCAAGGAAGATGGTGCGTGACCTTCGTTCTTCCTTCCGTGCAAGGTTCCGTGCAGGGATTGGTTCTGTATATCATGATGATGATATGACTTTATCCTATCATGAAGCGATGAAATCCTTGACCTATGACAGTACAGATTCTGTGGTTCATGTGAATGATTTGCCGCTGCGCTGCAATTATGAGACGGATTACCCCATTGATGTGGAAAAAAACTTTTCAAATATATTCAGGAAGGGAATCTGAACAAGTCTGTGTATTATGCGAAATGTTTTTTTTGAATGGATGATTGAAAATTATAGTTCCAATATGATAGATATTAAACTAAAGGTGTTGGAATTGGTATTGCAGGCAGAGCATATTGGTTATGAAAGCGGCGGAATGTTTTATCGTTTTACCGGAAGAAGTGAATATCTGCAGAATATTATGGAGATAAAAGAATATCAACAGTTGGAAGCTTGGCTCGAAACAAAGATCGAGAATGTATGCTGCTGCATTTCCGTCAAAAAAGAGGAGAATATGGCTGCTGTTGTAGCAAAGGGTCAGATTTATATCGAAGAAAACTATCAGAAAGATATTTTCCTGGATGATGTTTCCCGGCAATTGAATATCAGTCCTTATTATTTCAGTAAAGTATTTAAGAAAAAAAGTGGGAAAGAATTTTTATTGAGTATCTGACCGATGTCCGTATGGAAAAGGCAAAAGAACTGCTTCGCAATTCATCTAAGAGTATTAAGGAAATTTGTTTGGAAGTGGGATATGCCGATTCCAGTTATTTCAGCCGTATCTTTAAGAAAAATGTAGGGTGTCTCCGAAGGAATACAAGGAAGAAAACAGATGAATTTGCGCGTAAAGGTTTGCGGGAATCTTCCGGAGGTCATTCCGCTTCTGGAGCATGTTTGTAAAATTAATCAGAAGGCTGTACAGGGATCGAGATTTTAGTTATGTAATCAGCTTCATTGTCAACTGCAATTTCATCCAGAATTGCTTCTTTATAAAGGAATTCACCGGGATGGTACGGATGCTGCCGAAGGAAATGAAGAAGTTTGGCATAGGCGTCTGAAGGATTATAATAATTTCCTTTCAGGTAGGTAACAGCGTAAAGTCCTGCTGGTTTCAGATGGAAGGGGTGTCCCGATGGTTTGTCGAGAACTTTTGTAAAAAAGTAGGCATATGTATCCCAGTTCTGAGTAAGAAGAGACTGAGTGCTGATCATGGCCCCATAGGGGTGTCCGGCGTTCAAGTGATTGTGATTGCAGTATCCGATGTGTTCACAGAGTTTGCGGATAATGATGTCATGGTCGGAAGTATCCAGACGCGGACTGGTAACCAGATATTCTTCCGGGACTTTCTCAAGCTGGATATCCTGGCCGCGGTCGGATACTTCCGGGGATTCACTTAGGAGAAACGAGATGCAGTTTTGTTCGGATTACCTGCTCGATTTTTTCTGAGCCGTTCTTGTTCTGCGAGAACTTTTTATATACTGCTCTTCCAGAAGTATTTTAAAGCTTCCGGATTCCGGTGGTCAATATATTGCTTGATTTCTTTTTAAGGGCATACCGATTTCACGAAGACAGGTGATGGTAAAGAAGACGTCACACTGGCTTTCGCTGTAAAATCGGTAGCCCTTTTCATCTGTATAGGCAGGAGAAAAGAGTCCGATCTCATCGTAGTGAAAAAGGGTGCGTTTATTGGTATTACATAATCTGGCAAATTCACCGGTTTTTATACATGGATTGTGTAATTTCTGCATAAATATACATTCCCTCCTTGACTATACCGTTACGGTATACTTTATTATATTCCTATTACAGAGTTTCGTCAAATCAGTGAACATGTCAGTACACTAGGCGGAATCGCCAGAGAAAGGAGGCTGCCGTTTGAGGGCAGAAAGAAGATATGCCGAAATTAAGTGAAAGAGTTGGAACATTTACTGATTCTGTAATTCGCAGAATGACCAGAATCAGTGATGAGTATGGAGCAATTAATTTATCTCAGGGGTTTCCTGATTTTGATCCGCCGAAAGAGATCATGGAGGCACTGGCAAAGGCGGCTTATGCAGGTCCCCATCAGTATTCGGTGACATTTGGAGCGGAGAATTTCAGGGAGGCATTGGCAAGGAAGCAGGGAAAAGCCATCCAAAGGACGATTGATCCAGAAAAAGAAATTGTGGTGACTTGCGGCGGTACAGAGGCTATGATGTGTGCGATGATGACTATCTGCAATCCGGGAGACAAGGTTATGGTATTTTCGCCGTTTTATGAAAACTACGGGGCAGATGCGATTTTATCCGGGGCAGAACCAATCTATATTCCACTGGTTCCACCGGAATATCAGTTTGATATCCGCCTTGTAGAGAAAGGATTCCGGGGGTGCCAAGGCAATTATTGTCTGCAATCCGTCCAATCCCTGCGGAAAGGTATTTTCGAGAGAAGAACTGATGCAGATTGGAGCATTGGCTGTCAGGTATGACGCCTTTGTGGTGACGGATGAAGTGTATGAGCATATTGTGTATGCACCATATCATCATACCTGTATGGCTTCTTTGCCGGGGATGTATGAACACACGATTACCTGTAATTCTTTGTCGAAGACGTATTCGATTACCGGATGGCGTCTGGGTTATCTGATCGGACCGGAGGAAGTGATCGAGGCGGCAAAGAAGGTACATGATTTTCTTACAGTCGGAGCAGCGGCACCTCTGCAGGAAGCGGCAGTGGCAGGGGCTGAACTTTCCGGAATCTTATTATGAAGAATTGTTGAAAACCTATACGAAAAAACGGAATGTTTTTTCTGGAGGGTCTGGACCGAATTGGTTTGAAGCACAATGTCCCTCAGGGAACTTATTTCGTCCTGATCGACATTCAGGAGTTTTTGGATCTGCCGCAGTTTGAGGGTTATACGGATCTGGAATTTTGCGAGTGGATGATTCAGAATATCGGTGTGGCGGCTGTGCCGGGGTCCAGTTTCTTCAAAGAAGAAGTGAATCATCTGATTCGGCTTCATTTTGCAAGGGAAAAGGAAACAATAGATGAGGCACTTGCCCGTCTGGAAAAAAATGACAGCGTTGTTGAAAGGATGAGGAGGAAGGAATGAATTCTTATTCCGTATATTTTGTTGATTATACAATCGGTACAGATGCTTATGAGAAGGTGCCAAAGATCTGCCGAAGTGTTGGAAAGCGAGTATTCCTGATTGGTGGTGCGAAGGCACTTCAGGCGGCCAGGGGTGTGTTGGAGGAAGCAATTGCGGAAGTGATCTGGAAATCGTGGATACGGTGCTTTTTGGAGAAGAGTGTACCTATGCCGGGATTGCGCACTTGGCGGAATGTGCGCTTCAATGTAAAAGCAGATATGATTTTTGGCATGGGAGGCGGAAAAGCCTTGGATACAGCAAAAGGGGCCGCATATAAGGCGGAACTTCCGGTATTTACTTTTCCAACCATAGCAGCAACCTGTGCGGCTGCAACGGCTTTGTCGGTGGTTTATAAGGAGGACGGTAATTTTGACAGTTTTTACTTCTATGATCGTCCGGCAAGACATTGTTTTATTCAGCTTCCGGTGATTGCAGATGCCCCTGCCAAATACTTAAGAGCCGGGATGGGGGATACTATCGGCAAATATTTCGAATGTCATTTTGCGGCGAGAGGGGATCAACTGGCACACAGTTCCGCTCTTGGAAGAGAAATCAGCAATCTGTGTTACAGGCCGCTTCTGGTACACGGTGTTCAGGCACTTAACGATTGCATGGAGGAAAGGCAACGTATGAGTTGGAGCAGACAGTTTTAGCGAACATTATCAGTACGGGACTGGTTTCCCTGATGGTGTTGGATGATTATAACTGCGCGATCGCCCATTCCGTTTATTATGGTTTGGTATTACTGCCGGGATTTGAGGAAACGTTCCTGCATGGGGATGTGGTAGCTTATGGGGTATTGGTGCAACTGGCTGTGGACGGGCAGGCAGAAGAAATGCAGAGGTTAAAAATCATTCCTGACGGAGCTTGGAATTCCTACAACACTTGGGGAGATGGGGAGTGAAACTGGAGCGCTCATATCTGAAGGAGGTACTGACTGAGACGGTCACAGGCCCAGATATGGAACATATTCCTATGCGGTTACGGATGATATGATTTTTGATGCCATGCGGAAAGTGGAAGCTTTATAAAAAGTACAAGGAGAAGAGAAGATGGAACAACGTTCGAGTGTGAATGGGAAAAATGTGCTGAAATTTCTTCTGTTTTCAGCATTTGGGGTTTTAATGTTTCTGGTGCCGATTCCCCAGGGGGATTCTTTTACCACATTGTTGGATTTTCTGAAAACCGGACTGAAAAACTTATTTGGAGGCAGTCTAAACTATATCCTTCTGGCATTGCTGATTGTTTCGGCGGTGGTCAGTCTGATTGATTATTTTGCAAAGCCAGATTTTATCCGAAACAACCACTACCTGAAGCGGGCATTTTCCACGACACCGCTTTATCTGGTGTCCAAAGTATTTGGGGCGATATTCGGAATCATGGTTATTCTGGGATTCGGACCTGAGGTAGTTACCTCAGCGGATACAGGAGCAACGATTATTGATCTGTGCGGAACTTTATTCTGCATCGTACTGGCATTTAGTTTTATCATGCCCTTTTTAACAGATTGCGGAATCATGGAGTTTCTGGGTGTACTGGCAAAACCAGTGGTACGGCCGTTGTTTCATGTGCCGGGACGGGCATCTGTGGATCTGATTGCTTCCTGGTTTGGTGCATCCAATGCAGCTGTCATTCTAACGAGAGAGCAGTACATGAGAGGGTTCTATACGAAAAGGGAGGCTGGATATATTATGACCAACTTTTCTCTGGTATCGATTCCTTTTTGTCTGATGATTGCAAATACTGTGGGAATTTCTAAGTTGTTTCCGCCTTTCTATCTTTGTATCTGTATCGTAGGTGTGGTACTGGCTGTGATCATCGCCAGGATTCCTCCGATCCGCACCCTTCCGGATACTTATCAGGAAAAGGCGGGAAAACAGATCAATGAAGACGTTCCGCAGGAAAAAGGAACATTTGCTTATGCACTGGAAGTGAGCTGTCAGCGGGCGGAAAAGTTTAACCTGAAGTCTGTGCTTTCCGGCGGATTTGAAGTGGTGATGGGAATGTTTTTGACCTGATTCCTATTGTTGTGGCATGGGGAACTATTGCACTGATGATTGCCACTTATACGCCGGTGTTCAGGTGGATTTCTTATCCGATGGGGATGTATCTGAAGCTTTTCGGCGTGGAGGAGGCATTTGCCGTGGCCCCGGCAACATTGGCAGGCTTTACGGATATGTTTATTCCGGCACTTTTGATCACAGGAATTCAGTCTGTAAAGACGAAATTTATCATAGGTGTGCTGTCTCTGGTCCAGATTATCTATCTGACAGAGGTGGGAACCATTATTATAAAGAGCGAGATTCCGATGAATCTCTGGAAGCTGTTTTGGTTTTTATGGAACGGACATTGATTGCAATTCCGCTGATTGTAGTGTTTGCGAATATTTTTGTATAGTGGGGACGAAAACACCTGCTCTAGTGTACTGTCTGCATTATAATTTTTTGTCGTATTAGAGGGATTTTGTAGAAAGTGTTGCAGTGTATCTGGTTCTGGTATAAAATAAGAAAAATATGGTAATAATTATGAGGGTTCTGAGCAGTATATGGTAGCTGTAAGGTAAAGAGACGGTGATTTGATGAAGTATAGAGTGGGGAAAAAGATCCTTTTGGTCCTGATTGTGTTGGTGATCGTTTTGATTGCGGCAATCGTTGGGCCTTTTATGCGTTATAAGGAAATAACGAAGGAAACAGAAGCGAATTTTCATATAGAGGATTTTAGAAGCGATCAGGTGGGTCCGGATCGTGCGCAGCTGTTGGAGACAAATACCAGTGCCTGGGAGGAGAGGATTCGGTTGTTCAACCGGGCAGAGGAACGGATTATTATGAGTACCTTTGATATCCGGCCCGGACAGAGTGCACAGGATGTTCTCGCCATGCTTCTTCATAAGGCGGAGGAAGGAGTAAAGGTGCAGGTCCTGGTGGATGGTGTCAGCGGATTGATTCGTATGGAAGGGGAAGAATTGTTCTATGCACTGTCTTCACATCCGAATGCGGAAATCAAGATTTATAACAGGCTGAATGTTCTGACACCGTGGACAAGTCAGGGAGAATGCATGATAAATATATGATTGTGGATGATCTGGCTTATATTTTGGGCGGAAGGAATACCTTTGATTATTTTATCGGGGACTACAGCACCAAAAACAGAAGCAGGGACAGAGAAGTGTTGGTTTATAACACAAAGCAGGGAGAGAAAGAAGACAGGAGCAGTTCTCTGTGGCAGGTGGAAGCATATTTTGAGAAAGTCTGGAATCTGGATGTGTGTACGTATTTTCATAATGAAGAATCACTGAGAGAAAGGGAAAGCGTGCAGACACAGATTACGTTGTTGGAAGAGCGGTACGATAAGATAAAAGGGAACATCCGGATTTGTTCGAAGAGACGGATTATAGAGAACAGACAGTTCCGACAAATCAGGTCCGTCTGATTTCCAATCCTACTGGTATTTATGGAAAAGAACCGGTAGTGTTTTATTCGCTTTCGGAGTTGATGAAACAGGCAAAAGAGCAGGTAACGATCCACACACCTTATGCAGTTTGTAATGGCTATATGTATGAGACACTGGAAAAAATCTGTGAAACGGTGCCGGATGTGCATATGTTGGTAAATTCGGTAGAGAATGGAGATAATATAGTAGCTTCCAGTGACTATCTGAAATACAAAGGCAAACTTCTGGATACGGGGATCCGGATTCTGGAATATGACGGCGGGGAATCTTACCACGGAAAATCGATCGTCATTGATGATGACCTGGCAGTGGTTGGTTCTTATAATCTGGACTTGAGAAGCACCTATGTGGATACGGAACTGATGTTGGTAATCAACAGTAAAGAATTTACAGCAGAATTAAAAGAAGCGATGACGGAGATGGAGAGGGACTGCCGGACGGTCATTGATAAAAATACGTATGATACGCCTGATCATATCCAGGTTGCAGAGGTGCCTTTTGGAAAGCGGATATTGTGGATATTGCTTGGAATTGTATTGCATCCATTCCGTGTGATGATTTAGATTTTTGACAGAATGAAGAAAAGTTGAAGAAAAATTGATACGAATACAGGAAAAATATGGTTGATTATTTAAGGATGATAACATAAAATGAGAGAAGTGCTGACATAAGGCATGAGCGAAGTCTGGGCCGATGTCCGGGGCGTTTCGCAATTGCCTGATACAGGGGATGAGAAAAGGAGAACGTTATGATATATAATAATGTTTTGGAGGCCATGGGAGATACTCCTTTGATTCGTCTGAATCATATGGGCGATCCCGATGGCGCACAGATTCTGGTAAAGTTTGAAGGTTTGAATGTGGGCGGATCGATTAAGACGAGAACTGCCTTTCATATGCTGCAGACGGCAGAGGAAAAAAGGGCTGCTTCGCAGGGATTCGATCATTGTGGAGCCTACAAGCGGAAATCAGGGGATAGGACTGGCGTTGATTGGTGCGGTAAAGGGCTATAAGACGATTATCATTATGCCGGATTCAGTCAGTGAAGAGCGGAGAAAGCTGGTGCGCCATTACGGTGCGGAGGTACGCCTTGTTCATGACGCCGGTGATATCGGTGCATGTATCGCAGAGTGTTTAAGACAGGCGTTAGAGATGGCACGGGAGGATGCAAGAGTCTTTGTTCCACAGCAGTTTGAGAATCCGGCAAATCCTGCGGTACATCGTCTTCACACGGCCAGAGATTTTAGAGCAGGTGGACGGACCGATTCATGGCTTCTGTTCGGAATAGGAACCGGAGGAACCATAACGGGAATCGGAGAAATTCTGAAGGAAGCAAATCCGGAGATGGAAATCTGGGCGGTAGAACCGGAGAATGCAGCGATTCTGGCAGGAGGAACAATAGGAACCCACATTCAGATGGGGATTGGAGACGGTCTGATTCCGGAGATCCTGAATCAGAAGATTTATCAGGAAATTTATATTGTAAGTGATGAAGAGGCACTGCAGACTGCAAAGGATCTGGCCCGGCTGGAAGGGTTGATGTGCGGAATCTCCAGCGGAACCAATGTTGCGGCGGCAAAGGCACTGGCACGAAAGCTGGGGAAAGGAAAGACGGTTGTTACCGTATTGCCGGATACGGCGGAACGGTATTTCAGCACACCACTTTTTCTGATTGACAGTGTATGCCGATGGGCCGGACACGGAGTTTGACGAATGGAAAAAAGACAGGAGGTTACGGGATGGCAAAAGAGCAGCTTGCAGCGGTTGAGATGATTATGGGCATGATTCAGGGGAAAACAGAAGGGCTTAGTAAGGTGGATTTTTTTCCGCAGAAGGTAGAGTTTCCCTTTGATGCTGTATATGAGCAGGCATTTGAGAGAGTCTCCCCGAGAGTCAGGGGATTTCATCCGGGTATCTGGCAAAGATAGTTCGGGAACTGGGCGATACAGCTTCGACAGATATGCATCATCTGATGATATTGAGGAACGGGAAAGTGATCTGTGAATGCAATTTTGCTCCTTACCGCAGCGGTATCTGGCATATTACCCATTCTCTGTGCAAAAAGTATTACCGGTATGGCTGTGGGAATGTTGGTCCGGATGGAAACTTGTCATTGGATGAGAACATCTATAAAATTTTCGAGCATCGGATGAGCCCCCTTGCAAAGATGTTCCGTCCTGAAGTCACCGTAGAGCATCTGCTTACCATGACAAGCGGAGTTCAGTTCAATGAAATTGGTGCGATCTCCGGCAACGACTGGCTGAATAGTTTTCTGAATGCGCCTGTTTCCGGCAAACCGGGAGCTGCATTTCAATATAACAGTATGAATACGTATGTGCTGTCGGCAATTGTGACAGAACGAACCGGAATGACATTAGCGGAATATCTGGAGCCAAGATTGGTTCAACCTCTTGGAATCACAAAGTATCTTTGGGAAACCTGTCCAAAAGGAATTACGAAAGGCGGCTGGCGGTTGTTTTTGTGTCCTGAGGATATGGCAAAACTGGGGCAGCTTTATCTGCAGAGGGGCATATGGAAAGGACAGCAGCTTGTTCCGGAGGGCTGGGTGGAAATTTCCACCGGAAAGCAGGTTGAGAGTGTGGAAGGCACCTTCGGATATGGGTATCAGGTCTGGATGGAGAACAGACCGGGAAGTTTTGAGTTCAATGGAATGTTGGGACAGAATGTGGTCGTATATCCGGATCTGAATATGGTGTTGGTGACTTGCGCGGGGAGTGATGAATTATTCCAGAACTGTGTCATGTTGAATATTATCCGGAAATATTTTCCCGATTCCTATCATCCGGGAGCCGTATTGCCGGAAGATCCTTGCAGCCAGATGATTTTGCAGCGTTTGACGGCGGAGATGGAGTCGGGGCTGGCAAGCAGCGCTTTGCAGTGCGGCAGGGCGGATGGGAGAAAAGAAACGGATGGAGCAAAGGAAAGCGTCTGGGTACCGGGAATCCATGATTGTATGCGGCAATTAGATGGAAGACACTATGAGTTGGAGACAAAAAGTGTAGGTTTATTTCCTTTGGTGATGCAGGTGTTCCATAATAATATGACGGAAGGCATTCAAAGCATCGGATTTCAATATAAGCAGGGAGAATTTGATCTACTGGTTTTAGAGGAGAAGAGCAGCAGAAAATCAGGATTGGATTTGGAAAAGCGAAGGAAAGCTGGCTGAACATTCATGGAGAAAGTTATCTGATCGGAACACTGGGTGTTTTTACAAAAAGATGAGATGGGGACTCTGGTGCTGAAACTGGATATAGCGTTTTTGGAGGAAGCAGTAAGAAGAAAGGTGCATTTTATTTCCGAGAAGATGAAGTGGAAATCAAATGGCTTGAAACACCGGGAAAAAAGGTTGATTATAGAAGGACTGCAGTCGATTATGGCAGAATTGGAGAATTCTTTCTGGTTCAGTGCAATCAGGGGCAAAAGGTGGGATTGATATTTGCGCATGCTGATGGAGCGGACCATAGAGCCGGTGGTGAAAGGAATAGATACAAAAGATGAGGAGCAGAAAAAGATGAACGTGTTAAAGAGAGTTTGTAACCATATCTTTATCGATGGTTTAAGCGGTATGGGACAGGGATTGTTTGCTACGTTGATTATCGGTACGATTATCCAACAGATTGGTCTTGTGATCGGGGGCCCGATCGGAGAGTGTGTCAATCAGGTTGGGAGGGTAGCCGCTGCATGTACCAGTGCAGGAATTGGTATCGCTGTAGCACATAAGTATGGGGAAAGTTCCCTGGTTACGATTTCAGCCGGTGTAACCGGTATGGTAGGCGGCTATGCCAGTAAGATTCTGTTAGGTACGGCATTTGCAGATGGAGCGATGATTCTGGCAGGACCGGGAGAGCCATTGGGTGCATTTGTAGCAGCTTTTGTGGGAATTACATTCGGGCATCTGGTTGCAGGAAAGACGAAACTTGACATTATATTGACACCGCTTGTAACCATTGTAACAGGCTCTGCCATTGGAGTGCTTGTGGGACCGCCGATTTCTACCATGATGACAGGACTTGGAGATATCATCAACTGGGGGACCGAGCAGCAGCCATTTTTGATGGGAATCATAGTCTCTGTACTTATGGGGATGATACTTACACTGCCGATCAGTTCAGCGGCACTTGGAGTGATCCTGAATCTGCAGGGTGTTGCTGCCGGTGCTGCAGTGATCGGATGCTGCTGCAATATGGTCGGATTTGCAGTTGCAAGCTTCCGTGAGAATAAGTTCCGGAGGGCTGTTGGCACAGGGAATAGGAACATCGATGCTTCAGGTGCCGAATATCATGCGACGTCCGCTGATCTGGGTTCCGGCAATCGTGTCCAGTGCCATTCTTGGTCCGATGGGTACCGTATTTGTGAAAATGCAGTGTAATGCCACGGGTTCCGGAATGGGATCGGCAGGATTTGTTGGACAGATCATGACCTATCAGACGATGATTGAAGGATCGGATGCAGCAACGGTTATTTTAAAATTGTCATCATGCAGTTTGTTCTCCCGGCAGTTATTTCCTTTGGAATTTCAGAATTGATGCGAAATAAGGGGCTTATCAAAGAGGGAGATATGGCGCTGGAATTATAAGAAAGAGCGTTTTTTATCACGCAGCAGGAACAATCCGCGAAGCACAAGAACAGCATTTTATTTATGCGTTTGTGCTTCGTCGATTGTTCCTGCTTTTTGTGTGAACTTTTATCAGAAATATGAAATTTCTCCCCAAATATGAAATTTGTGCCATTGTGAATGCAAAAATCCTCATGATATAATCCTCTTAAGAAAGAAGATTAGGCGTTGAGCTTGAGAAGATGGAGGTGATTATTATCAAGCTTGGGAGCCACCATTCTTAAGCTTGAGAGCCATTGGAATCTACTGTATTATCAAGCTTGAGAGCCACCACTATATATAGTGGTTACGATAGAAAAATATTGATATGGAATATTAGCCTCTTTTTAAACTGTATTTCATGAAGGATTATATCTTTCAAATACATTTTAAGGAGGTTTTTTCTTTATGTTTAAGAAAACAAGAGTGAGGCAGATCATAGAACTGCTTCAAAAGAATCTGAGTGACCGGGAGATTTCCAATGTTCTTGGTGTCTCCAGAAATTCCGTTGCACGGATCAGACAGGTTTCTGATGGTTACAATGGGGAATGGGAGGAACTTCTGATGATGACTGACGATGAATTATATCGCTTCTTTTATCCCGATAAGTTCAAGCCCAAAAACAGTTATGCTCCGGTTGATTATGCATATGTTCACAGGGAGCTCAGTAAAGTTGGGGTCACGGAAGTTCTCTTATGGGAAGAATACTGTGAAAAATGTAAGAAAGAAGGTGTAAAACCCTGCTCCTATCCTACATTCGCCAGAGGTTATAAAGGGTATACGGCCAGCAAAAATTATACCAGCCATGTGGAGCATAAACCGGGTGTCACACTGGAAGTTGACTGGTCAGGACCAACAATGAGTTATATTGATCCGGATAAGAATACAGAATGTACGGCGTACCTTTTTGTTGCAACATTTCCCTATAGTCAGTATACATACGTTGAAGCTGCAGCTTCTATGAATCAGTCCGACTGGTTGTACTGTAATGTACATATGTTGGAATTTTTTGAAGGTTCTCCTGTGAAAATTGTATGTGATAACCTGAAAACCGGAGTGATCACTCCTCCCAAACACGGAGAGGTTGTCTTAAATGATGCTTATTTATCTTTTGCCGAACATTATCAGGTCGCAATCATGCCGGCTGAAGTTAGGAAACCTAAGCAGAAACCAAGTGTGGAGGGTTCCGTGGGCAAGATTGCAAGGAAGATTATTGGCATGTTGAGACACGAAACATTCCATTCCCTGGAAGCTCTGAACAGCGGCATAATGGATGCTCTTGCCAAGCTTAATTCCAAGGAGTTTCAAAAGAGAAATGGCAGCAGAAAGATTCTTTTTGAAACCGAAGAAAAGCCAATGCTGAGGGCTTTGCCCCTGATCCCCTTTGAGATATGTGAGTGGTCCTATAACCATAAGGTTGGGCCAAACTCTCATATATGGTTTGAAAAAGGACAATACTCTGTTCCCAGCGATTATCTGAATCAATACGTTGATATAAGATACAACAATGCAATCGTTTATATTTATTCACCACATAAATTGATTGCAGAACATAAACGCCTTCCGTCAGGACTTAAAAACGGTAAGAGAACAGAAGCATCGCACCTTCCTTATCCAGTATATATTCCTGAAACTGTAGAATCAACTACCGCAAAAGCGGAAGAAATTGGCACAAATACAACGACTGTGGTATGCAGGATTTATGAGAATGCAAAAATAAAAGAACAGGCTCTTATGGATGTCAGATCCGTTCTTGATATAGCAAGTATCTATGGAGAAAAAACACTGGAGGAAGCTTGCAGAAGAGCTTTAAAGGATTTCCATATGATTACATACAATACACTCATTCCTTACATCAAGGATATATCTAAAAGCAAGAAAAATAAAATGAAGTCTGAGAACGAAAAAGAGCAAAAACATGGAATCGTACGAGGTGCAGATTATTATAGGAAAGAAGGTACAAAGTAATGAATATAGAGATTAAGAAACAATTAGCAGTGTTGGAATTGGGGGATCTGGTATCTGCCATAGAAAATCAGGAGAAGGATGTGTCATTGGTAGACTTAAATTACAATGACAGGCTAGAACATCTCCTTACAGAACTTATAACAGAAAGACAGAATCGTTTGATTGCAAGGCTTATATAAAGAATGCAGAGTTAAAGTATCCAAATGCAAATCTTGAAACACTTGATTGTGAAGCAAGGGGAATAAACAAAGACATGATCGTCAATCTGGCTTCCATGGGATTTGTAAATGCTGCCACCAATCTGATTATTACAGGAGCGACAGGCGCCGGAAAGACGTATCTGTCATGTGTGCTTGGAGTAGAGGCGTGTAAACAGACTTTGCGAACCTGCTATATCAGAATGCCTGATATGCTGGGTCATTTTCAAAATCACAAAGATAACCTCAGAGGGCAGATACGGTACAGAAAAGGCTTTGAAACTACAAGGTTTTGATCATTGATGAATGGTTAAACTATAAAATCAATGAAAGGGAATCGAAATTTATATACGAACTTATAGAACAGAGATGTGGAAACAGTCCAACGATTTTTGTGGGGCAATACGATGTGGAGGACTGGCATGAGAGACTTGGAGGTGGAACACAGGCAGATTCCATTATGGATAGGATCATCCATAATTCTTATACGATACCAACAACAGATAACAATTTAAGAAAACTATATGATTCTAAGAAGGCAAAAGTCGTAATTGATTCATTAGGATAATATCGCATATTTATGATAGTAATGGCATGGCTGCAATGGCAGTCATGCCATTTGTAACAATACTATATATAGTGGTTTAGGGCGGCTCTCAAGCGTGATAATTATATTGAAAACAAAGTGGCTCTCAAGTATGAGAACGGTGGCTCCCAAACTTGATAATAATCATTTTCAATGCTGCATTGACAAAATACATCTTGACATGATAAAAGAATGTGATAACATGTGAAACGTAAGTAGTAAGTAGTAAGTAGCTTGACATAAATTACAGAAGTTATTATTATTCAGAGTTGTCGAAAAGAAAGCGTTCTAGAGATATGCTAAGAGTTGTTTGAAAAAATAGCGGTATTTTTGAATATCACTAATGCCTATGAATCCAATTATAGAGATGGGTCATAGGTCATATTAGGTAAGGTGTTTTGCTTGGTATCTATTTTATTAACTATTGGTTAAGAGCTACAATTTTGCTACATTGTTTTCTGATGAAAAATTTCTTTTTTGTGTATTACTCTTCTCTTACAAATCCAACAATGCGAAGAGCCTCCATAGAACAGCATTAAGCATGGTGACATAAAATTTTTTTAGTGGGTGGAATTTTTAAGTTCGCATAGGACACACAGGATAGGACTTTGAGACTTCGTATATTGATAATAATAGTTGTACGAATATTGAAAGAAGAAAAAAGATGGTGTTTTGGGACATCAAACACTGTTGATATAATACCGTGAATGGATTTAATGAAAATGTAACTGATGACTGTATAGATGGGATTGAATGGAGAGGTTTCTCTTTCATTTTAGATGTCCTTACATCTATATCATAAAAAAAGAATAAGCTTGTAATTTGATTATTACATATTGTGAACTTATTGTATAAGGAGAATTGTCGTGAAAATTACTCAAGAGTATGTTATTTTATGTGGGAAGGCTAAGAAGATTAAGTATCACTCAAAGTTGACAGTGGTAGCTGTGATTCTGTATGACTTGGTACAGATGGGTGCAATTTCGCTGACGGACGGTATGTTGAAAGCAGACCAAAACTTCGACACTTTTTTAATGGAGGACTATGAACTCGATATATTTAACGAAATTAGAAGTAAGGGTTCCGCTAAATTCAGTCTCTATATTATGAAACATTATCTGAATTTAGATTCAAAGGTTATCTTTGAAAAGGTAAAGAAACGGTGCATAGAATTGAAGATGGATACGAGTTCAAGTATAATAGCTGTTGTTGAGGGGCTTCGTGCGGAGATATTGGAGGACGGCGATATAAGCGAGGAAACAGCTGTACTCACGTTACTTCTCAAACAAGCGAATGTTATTGACTTTTATTTTCGAAGCATGAAAAGAAAAAACTATTAGAGAGAGTAAAGGAACTAAAAAAAAAAAACATTACGAGTTTTACAAAACCCTACACCGGATTATTGCTATTTCTGACATTTTAACATGGTCGTAAAGAAGGAGTATTATGTCGAGAAGAAGAAGTCGAGAAGTTTTAGATAAAGCTGAAGATGTTACAATAGGGGAGCTTGCACGAATTACAGGCATTAGATACAGCTCGCTCAAATTTTATACAGAAATAGGCTTACTAGATTATTATCAGGAGGATTCGGGGCTAACTAGGCGATATAATAAGGAACACTCAATTGCCAGGTTAAAAGAAATAGTTGAGTTAAAATCTGAAGGGAAAACAATTAAGGAAATAGCTACATATTTTGAAAATTGGATTCTCAATAATTACATATGATGTGACAAACTATAAATAGTAAAGTGTTTTTGAAAAGTTTTTTGATTTATAAAAAAAAGGGTAACTTTAATGAACATTTGAAGACAGAGTATTTCAGATGAAATAGATAAACGCTATGGAAGGTAGTAGCTAACGAAGTTTTTAAACGTTAAAGTCTACATCCTGCATCTCCAATGCATAGATGACTTTGATTAATTTCTTTTGCTACATGTGTAATGGTTGCTCTGTGTTTTTGCTTTCTGGTAAGTATAGCTTCGTGGTTACTGTACAGACCGCAGCGAAACAGCTGTGCAAAAATAGAATCTCGAAAGCAGACCCTTGAAAAACGCCGGCACTTAATGAGCAGGATTGTTTTGTATCCTGCGAATTTAGTACCGCTGCGTTTTGAAGGAGCGGGAGCGGGTCTGCTTCGAGATCTATTTTCTGCACGGCGTCCGTTTCCCTCTGAACAGGAACGCTTCGTGAAACAACCTAGCAAAAGAACTGATCTAATTGCTTTTCGGCGGGTGCTGTGTTATAATGAGCCGATCGGAAAATCAGGGTTTATGGAGAAAGACAAAATGAATGAAACCAAAGATGAAAATAGGGATGAAAACGGGGTGTCCATGGCAGGTCAATGCAAGCAGGATTCGCCAGGCAAGAAAAAATTTTTCAAAAAGAAAATTCAGTGATACATGGCTGGCTTTCTACTTAATATCCGTGGCAGTGATACTGCTGGGGCAAAATTCTGGGACAGTTACTATACGGTGTGGTGACAGGGGTTTTAGCCGTGTTTCTCCCATCCATATGGGAGTCGGATGTATGGTATACCTTTGGAATGTATATATGTTTTATTGGTATCTGGGTGGTGGCATTTTTTCTATATGGGACTCACCAAAAGAACCATATATTGAAAACACTTTGGACGAACGCAAAGGGAAATACCATTGGGAAGCTGCTGCTTGGTATCGTGATAGGTTTTGGGCTGAATGGGGTCTGTGTTCTGGCGGCATGGCTGCATCGGGATATTACCCTTTCCTTTGCCGCCTTTGAGCCGCTTGCACTGATCGCTATATTTGCGGCGGTTTTGTTCAGTCCTCGGCGGAGGAACTTGTGTGCAGGGATTTATGTATCAGCGGTTTTTGAAAAGCTACGGGAAGCCGTCCATTGCCATTGTGGGCAACGCGTTGTTTTTTGGAGTGCTTCATCTGAGCAATGAAGGGGTTACCTTTTGTCGTTGGTCAATATCTTTTTGTTTGGAATTTTATTTTCGTTTATAGTTTATTATATGGATAGTATCTGGTGCGCATTTGCGGTACATACGGCATGGAATTTTATGCAGAATATTCTCTTTGGGCTGCCCAACAGCGGCATAGTGGTGCCGTATTCCATGTTCAAGCTGGAAGCGGGCACAGCGGCCAACAGCTTTGCATATCATGTGGGCTTTGGCATTGAGGAACGCTGCTGGCAAACGCAGTGCTTCTGGCGGCGGGTATTGCCATGGATTTCTGGGGCAAAAGAGTGAAAAAGAACGATTCCTCCCAAAGTGTATGTACTGCCGCCACAGAAAGAAAGAATTTCAACACTGTTGAATAACATTAAGAACCTTATGGAAAAAATGGGTTGGTCTGCAGAACAGTCCATGGATGTATTGGATATTTCTGAAAATGATCGAAAGACACTTTTTGCAGTTGCTTAAATAAAATGCAATATGAGCCGGACAGTATCAAAATCAAATAGATACTGTCCGGCTTTTGCTATTAGGAAATATCATGGGATTCTGTGTTTTGATTTTTGATCGACAATTATTCACCACCCACAAGGTTGGGTGTTTTAGAAGAATTGTGAAAAATGTTATTCTGATGATCCGGTTTTTAGCATGGAAATTTACGGTGAGATATAGTATAATTACATATAACTGTAGAGATAATTTTGGGAGTATATTTGAAGGTGAAAGGGCTAAAAAACTTATGTCAGGAAAAAGAAGAAAAAAGGAGGAATTGTAAATTCTCTTTTGACGCTTGGAATTATTGTTTGTCTTGGGGTATTTGCTTATTCGGCATTCCGGTTGTTTACAATCTATCAGGATTACAAAGTTGGGGAAGATGAATATGCAAAGCTTCAGGGACAGTATACAACCAGAGAAGTAAAGGTGCCGAAAACGCCGGTGAGCGAGTCTGTGGATGGAGAGTCCCCGAATCCGACAGAGGAAGTTGCATCAGCGGAAGCGGTATCGGGAGAGAATGCGGTGGAATATCTTCCTCTGGATGTGGATTTTCAGGCTTTGCAGGCAATCAATCCGGATGTTGTAGGGTGGCTTGAGGTTGAGGCGCTGGATATCAGTTACCCAATTGTTCAGGGAAGGATAATGCAGAATATCTTCACAAGACCTTTGAGAAACAGGATAACTTTGCCGGTTCTATTTTTATGGATTATGCGAACAGCGCGGATTTTAGCGACTGCCATACGATTATATATGGTCATAATATGAAAAACCAGTCGATGTTCGGAAAACTGAAGCTGATCAAGGAGAACGAAAAGTATAAGGCCAGCCGCTATTTCTGGATACTTACCCCCGAGGGAAAATACAGGTATGATATCTTCAGCGCACATGTTACACCTGCGGATGGAGATACGTATACCTTATTCAGCGGACCGGATCAGCAGTTTCTGGATTACGTAGATAAGATGGCTTCAGAATCCCAGATTCCAAAGACAGAAATTCCGTTTACTTTGGATGATAAGGTGGTGACACTTACTACCTGTACAAGTAATGAAACTCAGCGTTTTGTTGTTCAGGGAGTCCGTGTATCGGACAGATAGAAGAAGCAGATGCTTGTGAAACTCTCAGGAAGTTATCCTGACAGAGGAATTGGAGGAGGTGTTTTCGGTGAAGCAGATTCAGCAGCTGCAGCAATTGATTGATCAGTATGATAATCTGGTGTTTTTCGGCGGAGCAGGGGTGTCTACGGAAAGCGGAATTCCGGATTTCCGAAGTGTGGACGGATTATATAACCAGCAGTATGCTTACCCTCCGGAGACGATCATCAGCCACAGCTTTTTCCGGAAGAATCCGGAAGAGTTCTATCGTTTTTACAAAGATAAGATGCTGGCTTTGGAGGCGAAACCAAATGATGCACATAAAAAAGCTTGCAGAACTGGAGCGGACAGGAAAACTGCGGGCCGTTGTGACCCAGAATATTGATGGTCTTCATCAGGCGGCAGGAAGTAAAGTGGTATATGAACTGCATGGAAGTGTGCATCGAAATTACTGTATGCAATGCCATAGGTTTTATGACGCGGAATATATGTATCATGCAGAAGGGATTCCTCGCTGTGAGACGTGCGGCGGAATCTTAAAACCGGATGTGGTCTTGTATCTTGATAAACCGGGCAATCCGTGGTCTTGTTCTGATTGTCGGCGGTACTTCGCTGGTGGTATATCCGGCGGCTGGGCTGCCAATATTTTTAAGGGGAAGGCTCTGGTTGTGATCAATAAAGGAGCGACCCCGATGGATCAGAAAAGCAGATCTGCTGATTCAGGAACCAATCGGTGAAGTTTTCAGACAGATTGTAGTATAAAGTGAGGAAAAAGCGGCATGGAACGTTTGAAGTATGAAATCGGCGATATTGTAAAAATTAAAGAAACAACACCCCTGCGGAAGCAGTGAATGGGAGATTTTACGGGTTGGAGCAGACTTTCGGCTGAAGTGTATGGGCTGCGGGCATCAGATTATGGTGGCACGCAAGCTGGTTGAGAAAAACACAAGGACTGCGGCGGAAAGATTGACGATTTTTTTGGTTTTTTATGGTATGATAAAGTTCCGCGATATACAAAGGACAAGCAGGTATTTGTAACTGTACAGGTACAAAGCAGTTACGCAAGTGTTATGTAACATAAGAGAGGA
>VOFB01001024.1_pt1 | contig 20000 bp, 22 predicted proteins | sample 5384141 | NCBI WGS metagenome assembly VOFB01 (sample SAMN12384721, study PRJNA508395) | human gut metagenome | isolation source: healthy gut A | host: Homo sapiens | reverse complement strand
GCAATAATAGCATATATTACTTGTCCACGTAAAGAAAATGGGAGTTTTGAAGAAGGAGCAGTAGCATTGTATATCATCGTTCCTGTTGTGGTTTTGGCGATTTATCTTATATGTAATAATTGATTATTTTATAGAGAATAGTATTATTCATGAAGAATATATATGCGATTTACATATTACTATTAATGCTATTACTATCTTGTACTAGTAAAAAGGATAGTAATATACAGGCTACTATTGACAGTTTATTTATATATGACAATCATCCTACTTTGGAAATAAGAAGCTAAATATTTGCAATGGGTAGATTCGGTATTAGGAGTAAAAGGTGTGAAACTGATTGATTATAGAAATGGGATATACCAATATGATGATACAAGGTTTTATTGAATAGAACTTTTGATTATTTCTTAGTATATCCCTCTAGCTTTACACATGGAGAAGAATCAGATTTAGGCAATGGAAATCATTTCGTAAAAATGAAGATAGTACAATCTGTTTGAATGTGTATGCTACTTACTTCGATGTTTTTAAAGATGATTATTCGCTTCATGAATGGTTTGATATAATGATTGATACAGAAGTAGAACAAGGCAATAGAATTGTCAAGAAAGATATTACAGACAATAGTTATACTATTGAAGGTAATACTAAGGGTGGTAGATATTTTTATAGTAAAGCTACTCATAAAAAAGCTTATGAACGTGAGATTATTGTAACAGTGAAATTGAAGTATACAGATTCAAGAAGAAAAGAGGTAGAGAAACTTTTACCAAATATATTCAAATATGTCTCAACAAATGAGTTATAAAAAACAATGGTGCTACGAATTGAAGATATATCTTTCATTGGTGTATATGTAAATGATAGCTTTAGAGACTTTAAAGATATAAATGATTATGCCAATTATCATGTATCATTACTAAACAATAAAAGATATCAAGCTTTTAGTGGTGGAGATTTTATTGATAGAGTAGTTAAAGGTGGATATGCTACTGACCCTAATTATAAGAGAGCATTATCTAATGTATATAATCAGATAGCTAAAGCCCAAGAAGGAATGAAGATTCCTAAATTAAAGGGTGTAGGAGAACTTAGAAATAGAATATTAAGACAGTTCAATAGAGAAAAAGCTGCCAACAGAAATGAAGAACAATTAATTGGCTTCGATTGGAGTAGATATAAATTTAATAAACCTAAGCCAGAAACTACACCTACTCAAAGTGAGCAGTTAGAGAATGGCGGTGTTATTAAAGCACATGACGGAATAGTAACTCAAGCTATTAATAAAGTTAAGAGTTTTCTTCCTAAAGAAGAACCTAAGGAACCTATTAATGTTGTAGATGTTGCTAAAGAATATGCTCCTAGTGCTGCAACTTCATTCTTATCTGGAAGTGTTAATCCTTTTATCAATAAGCTATTAGAAGGAAAGAAGTCTTCTCTAGATTATTCCCATAAATTCGGGAGTACAGAGAATAAGTTTGAAGAATTTGCAAGTGTAATGACTCCTATTTTTAAAGAAGCATTAGAAGAAAATGGATTACCTACTACTAATCTTAATAACTTAGTAAGGCAAGCAGCATTGGAAAGTAATTATGGATTAGACCCTAGAGGTGAAAGAGGGTTTAACTTAAGTGGAATTAAGCATCCAGGTGATTCAATAGCTCCTAAATATAAGAAGAGCAGATACAAAGACGGATTTGATTATATAGACTTTGATGATTTAAAGTCTTATGCTAATTATAAAGTAAAAGTATTGAATGATAGATATAAAGCTTTAGATGCTAAAGATACTAATGACTTTATAGATAGATTACATGGAAATAATTCTGGAGGATATAATTATAGTGCAGATAAAGATTCTTACAGAAGAAATTTGAATGGAACTTTTATCTCTCAATAAGTACTTAAAGAGAGGTGGGATATTGAAGTATCAGAACCCTTCTAGTGGGATTCAGAGGAGAGATGCTATCAAAGATTATAGACCTCAAATTCAAGAGCCTATAAAGCAACAATATACTCCAACTTATTCTGAAATAAGTCAAGATAATAGAAGTGAATGGGAGAAATCACAAAGTCGCGAGAAAGCCGATAAAGCATATAAAGATTATATACAAGCTAAAAATACAGAAGAAGCAATTAGAACTTTAGACGGATTGGCAACTATGTCTGATTACATAGGCTTAGGTGCAGGAGTTGGGAGTATTATTGGCAGAGGATTGAAATATGCTGGTAAGAGGATAGGCAAAAAAGTAACTGAAGATTTTATAAAGAATCAAAGATTGGGAGTTGTTTCGCCACAGTTTAGACAATCTAACAAATTTAAATCAGAACTAGACTGGTCTTCAAAATCATGGTTTGAAGAAGCAGGACAATGGAAAGATTACACTAAATCTGACATAGATGCTTTAAAATCACATATTCCTGAATATTACGAAATAGAAAGGGCTTCTAAAGCTAATGAAACATGGCTAAATCTTCCTAATGGAGGGAAGTGGAAAGGAGACCCAAGAACATGGGTGCAACTAATGAGTAAGGATGGACAAAAATTATTAATGCCCCACAAAGATTGGAGAGTTGGAGTAAAGCCGTGGGATTTAGATAAATCTGCCACCTACAACGGAAAAAGTTGGATGAGCGATAACCCAGAGGTATATAATAGTTTTGCGAATAAGAAAGGGTATGCTTATTATGACCCTAGTTTAGGTGAAGGAGAGGCTTTTGCATTGACCATTCCAAAGTCATCTAATGTGGCAACAGTTAATGCTAAAGGAAATGACTTTGCTCGTATACCTTTTGGAAATTCAACTATAGATTCTGACCAACTTGTACACTGGAAACAGCAAGGAGGATATGATGCAACATTGATTAAAGATGTAATAGAAGGTCCTCATGTGAAGCAGAAAACAGTAAGTAATAATTTTATAATACATGAGGGTACACCTAGAAAATCTATTGTTGGCAACAATGGTAATTTTGATTTAAATAATAAAAATATTTATAGAGGATTAATACCCTTTGGAGTAGCTGGAGGAATGAATTATGGAAATAAATAGGGAACAAACTTTATCAATATTTTGTGAATTGGTAGATAGATTGCGTAGTAAACGAGAGTTTGAAATAATAGAAGCAACATATAGTAGATTACGCAAACATGGTTTTATACCTTCCGTCGAAGATTTTATAGACGGAAAACTTGTTGAAGGTAGTATAGAAGAGGCTCTTTTATTTAGATTTCATCTTGCATTTATGAAGAGTAGAACCGTAGATAATCTTCCAGTGCCCGATGATGTGAAAGATACTCCTTGTACTTTGGAGGAGTTGAGTAAGCTATTTTAAATGAACCAATAAGACTAAAAGATTGGTATGATAAAATGAGTTATGGAAATAATAAACAGGACTGATGAATTTTGGATGGAGTTTTTTGACCCAACTGATGCCTACGAGGATTTATATGTTGATGAAAAAATGATTATCAAAGGAATATTTGATAATATGGGAATACATCATAAATACGTATTCAAATTTGAATCTTTAGAGGAAATTTATCCGTATATACATGGTCGTATTTATGCATATAAAAATTTGAAAGAGGTAGATTTCAAGAGTATATTTTATGAGAAATACAATACAGATTCGTTTTTGCAATATATCAACAGTTACATACAAAAAATATGGAAATCTATATTTGATAAAGGGAGATACATATTCTATCAAATTAGATACAAATGAAGAATAAAATTATCAAGATTGTTAAATGGTATCTAATAATACATTTAGCTATATCGAGTATGCTTCTAATAGACTACGCTTTCTTTGTTAAAGAATCCACTAAGATTACATGGGAAGGTAGAGGTTATCCTGTAACTAAGATGATATTATTAGGACCATTAAATATATTATACTTTAAATAAAATGAATTATTGGTGAATATTAAGCAAAACAGTATTTGAAGAAATTCATTTGCTGTTTTTTTATCCTTAGTCTTGTTATATTGTAAATAATATGTAATTTTGCACCCCGAAATATGCGCTCTTTGAAATGCTTAACTTAAAAAGGTCACTAGCAGCAACGCTTTATTGTGTCAAAAGCACTTTAAATGTTATCCATTGGGGTAACTCGTGACCTGTAACCTTTTTAAGACAGAGACACAACGTCTATTTTTTATTAAAAACAATATTTTCATGAATATATCTACATTAAAAGATATTAAGAATGCTAGTATTAACGTTTGTTTCATTCAAGGAAACAGACAAGTGTCTAATAAAAATGTAAAGTCTAAGACTGCATCTATTGATAAATATGGTATTCTTGTACCATTGATGTATGTCAAAGGCACAAAAGCTGTTAAAGACGGTTGCTCATTAATGACAAGTGACGGAAAGCCTATTCCTAGTGAAGAAGCTGACAAATATATTGTTATTGTTGACGGGCAACATAGATATTCAGCAGCAATAGAGAAAAGTGTTTCTGATGAAGAAATATATCTTTTTGAAAGCTATGCTAAAGCTTCAACAAAAGAGTTGTTAGCAGAAGCTAATGTCGAAGTAGAAAAGTGGAAAGGTGAGGATTATATTGCTGGTGCTACTCTGGCTAAGCCAGAGAATGAACTTTTGCAATTTGCAAACTCCTTATCTTTAAGAGGATTTCCGATTAGTACAATTAGTCTTATTTTATGTTGGGATAAGCACAAGTTTACCTCAAAAAAATTAAGTAAGCTAATGAAAGGTGAAACTGTAAATATAGAGTATAACTTTGAAAGAGCTAGAACTTTTTTGGATGCTATGTCTAATTTTACAGATAAATTTGTTGCTAAGAACTATGCTATTAATGTCGTCATAGACTTATCAAGCGAAATGGGTTACAAGCCTGTTTGTGAAGCATTGTCCAAAATTTCAGAAACTACCATACAAAGAATTGAAGGGATAACTGGAGAGGAAAATGTAAAAAGCTTTTTGAAGGATGCAATAAATAAAGAGTTAGGTAAATAAAAGTTTAATCACTTAAAACCATAGGTTATGTAACCAAAGTTTAAAAGTGCATATTTCATAGCCGATTATCAGAAATGGTAATCGGCTTTTTTATTGATTATAGTAACAAGATACATAAATAGGATTAAATAGTACAACCGGCATAGTATTGGAATTTGCTATGAAGGTGGGTTGGATGAAGAAGGTCGTCCGGCGGATACGAGAACACAGGCGCAGCGCTTCGCGCTACTTGACTTGTTGACGATTCTCAAACATCAATATCCGGATGCGCAAATCCTGGGACATTATCAACTTAGTGCTTCGATTCATAAGGCACCTCCGAAGTTTATTGACCGAAGCACGAATCGTCAGATCAGGAAAATACATCTGGGCTAACTCTTGTTTATTATAACATTTCACTACAAAGTCTGAATGTTCCATCGTTTCTTTATTACTGTTTTCTATGCTATAAAGTTACAAATATTTCAACATATAAACAAAGAAAACTGATATTATTATCCAGTATAATGAGAATAAAAAGAAATATCAACGATCTTCACAGACAGTTGATATAGTGGGAAATTCACATCGGCTTTAACCTCCGATGTCAGGGCGTAGATCAGAAATGTACCGTCGTACGATTTCCAATCCACAATGTAGGAGAATCATGCCTTTACAGCATGAAGCTAGGGACCTACATTTTTTTCATCTCACATACGAAACACTCACGTGTTTATTACACCTCAACATTTTATTTTATACCATTTCTTATCACTATCTCATTAAAATATTAAAATGGAATAATTTCAGCAATTTTAATAGAAATAATATTCCATTATTATTTCAATATAGTCTCTATTTCTCATTCTGATGACAAAGCTGTTTATCATATCTCTGCCCGAAAACTCTTTCCTCAATAAATCTTAGTGGGAACAAGAAAGCTGCCAATAAGTACCTTTTACGAGTATGTTTTTCCTTACAGATTCTATAGATGAATCGCATATTCATTTTATCTACCCATCTTGGATAATAATTTATTTCATTTTTAGATGTTTGATGAATAAAGCCACCACACGTAAAACCGATACCTAAATATCCGTTCCTCTTTACTCTATATAAAAAGTCCTCTTGCATCAATACTCCCATACCTACGATTAAAAAGTCTGGATTTAATTCTACAATATGCTCTGCTTCTATTCTCATCTCTTCTTCTGAAGAAAAATACCCGTTTCTATAACCAATAATCCGCACTGCAGGATAGCATTTTCTAATTATTTCAACAGCTCTCTCTGTTGCAACTTGCTTAGAAGCCACTATATAAATAGTTTTATCATTCTCAACCGCATAATCTAGTAACTTAGGAACAATAGATGTCATATCAAAACTACGTCTTGTTACTCGTTTACCATATAGTAAACGTATGGCTAAAACCAATATTGAGCCATCAGCAAAAATACCATCAAATCGACCAAATAATTCTTTATTTTCTAATGCAAACAAATATGACACAGGGTTCAAAAAAGTATATATCTGCCCCTGCCTCTCAAATATTTCATTAAGAAGAAAATCTTCTGTTGAAATTATTTTTCTAATTAATACAGATCTACTTATCATGGTGGAATAACAATAAATCTATATAGATTAAAACGATACTTAACATCGGATAGGATTAGGGATTTTATTAAACTGTATATATAAGTACTCCCCGTATAAAAATAGAGACATATTCAAAAAGCAATTCAAAAGAAAAGTTTCACTTATTCCATAGATAGCATACATAACCAATATAGCTACCTCAACCATCCTATTATTATTATACATATACTTTATTAGCGCAGTACTAACAACAATCCATAATACTGCAAAAATCAATCCCTCACAAATTAACATATCAAGATATGCACAATCCAAGTTCCAAAAATCACCATTTTCAGCTCCCTCATATATATGTTGTCCAAATAGCTTTATGTCATACCTGTCTAAATAAGCATTATTCTGGGCAATTCTGCCTTGTAACATCATATCTAATATTTTAAGAAAGCTATATTCATCATACTTCACCCCCGCAACAATAGAAAATATCATACAAATAAGAGGAGAAAAAACACATCCATACTTAATGATTTTCATTCTCCTAAAACGCTGGCTTCTAAATAATAAAATCATAACCACGAGAAATATAATTGAAATAACCCCTGTTCTTGAACCCACATACAGATATATCAGATAGTTAACAATGACGACACCTAATATTCGCATATTATTTAATCTATCTCTATATTTCAAAAGGTACAAACAAACTAAAGCAGTGAAAGCAACATATAATATGTTACTACGTTTATTCATATTCACCCATTCCCCATTCATAAACCGTACAGCTTCTGCCCCATCCTTATTTAAGTAACATGCAACAATAAAAAAAACAACTCCGACCCAAAAACAGATTTTATAATTTTTATTATCCATATTAACATCTTTCATAGCTAATAGCATCACAACAGAAAAAAATGCCCCCTGTTTACCACAAGTAAAAATGAGTATTACCGTATAAATCAATAATAAAAGAAAAAATTTCAATAAGCGATTACTGAACTTCATGTAAAACATATACATGGCAAACAATATAAAACAACCGCCTGCTGTTATCTTCAACAAATTATTATCAGCAGTAATATCAAGCATTTTTAATGCAAATAATGGCAGAAAGTACACAAGAAATGCCAATTCACTAGCACTTATTTTCATTTTAGCAATTTTCTATTAATACAATCTTTCAGTACTACGCGATATTTCGTTAATCAAATAAATTTTAGCAGCCAATTTTCTGCTTTAACCATGCAGCCAAATGAGGAAATTTTACAGATAACGGAACCCATAAATAAAGCAGAGTTTTTTTCCAAATAGGTTGCCAAGTCCCTGCAAAATGATGAATTGAATAAGTATTACCTGTAACAACTATTTTTTTTACGTTACATAGTTTTTAGGACTGAAATAATCCATCGGCAACACGCAAACCGTATTTTCTTTTACTTTAAATTCTAAAGGACTATCAATATAACAAATATCAAAATCCCGAGTAATACAATCCTTAAGAATTGATGGTAACACCACCGTTTGCTCCTTTCCTCTATTATCAATAAATGTCCTCTCATTATAATACTCAAGGCATTTTATCAGCCAAGAAGTCCCAGCCTCTGCTCCTATTGTTGCAGCTTCAATACCTTGAGGACTATTTTCCTTACATATAAAAAATGGAAGATGCAGTAAGTCATCAAAAGGTTTCAAGACCTCTACATCACTATCAAGATATATACCACCTTCTGTTACAAGAGCATATATTCGAATATAGTCAGCAGCAAAAGCATACTTTTTCCTTTCATAAGCTTGTCTAACCCAAATGTTTTTTTCCAATGGAAATTTTGTCAAATCCCATTTTATGATTTCATAGTCAGGAAGGTTAATTTTCCAACTTTCAATACAACGTTGAAGTTTTTCAGGCATAACATCATTACTCAACCAACAGTAATGAATTTTTTTAGGAATCATTGCTTTATTATTTTTAACTCAAAAAAAATGAGACAACAGCTAATTAACATTTCGCCTCAAAACCCTCCATACGAATCTTTTTAGCATAAGCAACCGACTAAAATTTTGTTGCGACAAATGATCCATTATAAAACAATACATTTTATAATAGAAGGTTATCACTCGCGACTTTCTATATATTGTCAATTCATGCAATAAATCAAATTGCTCAACTCCATATAAATTCTTCAGGTAGTTTTCTTGTTCTTTCCGATATAAAATAGAATTGTTAGTACTTGTTCCATCCATTTTAAAATAGGCTACTGTCAAATCAACATATTGGGATTTTATATTATGAAGTACAACACAGTCAAAAAAGAACTTCCAATCCGAACATAATCTATAATCAATTGAATATAAGCCAAACTCTCTAAATAAGGAAGTTTGTATGAAACAGGCCTGATGATGAAAGGTATTATCAAACATATCCATAAGACTCGGATTCTGTGCAGTAACACCAACAGATTTCACCCTGAATTTAGGGTATATTCTTATAATATTCCCACGCAAAATACGAACTCCAGGCTTTATTGCATCTAACATTTGTTGCAAAATCATTGTAGATGCAAACAAATCCCCAGCATTCATAAAGTTTATCCACTCACCATTAGCTTTCTGTATTCCTTTATTCATTGCATCATAAATCCCATTATCAGGTTCACTTTGCCAATAGGTTATCTTATCATCATACCTTTTTATAATATCAATTGTTCCATCTGTACTACCTCCGTCAATTATGATATACTCTATATTACTATATGTCTGATTAAGCACAGAAAGTATGGTTTTTTCCAAGTTACTTTTAGCATTGTAACATACAGTTATCACAGAAATAATATTTTTTCTAATTTCAGTCATATATGCCTTTGATCTTCATTAACTATAACGGTGTTTCTGGTATTTACCTTTTTGATCAACAGTTTTCAACATTCTGTTTTAACAGTTCTTTGATGAAACATAATATGCCTTCAACTTATCAATATCAGAAAGCAACTCCCAATGTTTTAAAAACCATTCTTTATCATTATCCCACCAGTGAATACTCAACAAGAAATTTATAGTTTCTTCATCATAACGATAGCGCAGAATCCGTGCTGGAATTCCACCAACAATTGCATAAGGCGGAACATCTTTAGTAACTACAGCCCCCGCTAATACCACAGCTCCATCATTTATTGTAACTCCTCCTACAATAAAAACTCTATCTCCTATCCAACAATCACTGCCTATATGGACTGCATCACCTGTTCCATCAACATATCTCAATTCTTCATACAACTGCTTTCTTGAAAAAGAATGACCATTCTGTTTCAAAGTTGAAAAGAACATAGGAGATGTAGTGGCAAAGGGATAAGTATAAGGATGGCAACCGGGATTACATTTAACTTCTTGAGCAATAGAAGTAAAGCGTCCCACCTTTCCTGCTATATAAGAAGCTGCTGCTATATACGATCCATATCCCATACTACCTGAAAAAAAACTCCTCTCATAAATACGATTAGCTCCTTCAAAATGTGATCTCACACCAATTCTAGCTGAAATTGGAAATTTCAATTTATTCCAATATCTAATTTGTATTATTATATAGCTAACTAATCTTTTAATAATATTAATCATAATACAAAACGAGGATTACACTATAATATAGTTCAACGATATAAAATCATCTATTTTTTACGTTCATAACTATCAATCATTGAACATTTTGTATTATTTATAATACGACAATCTATGCTTTTAGCATAATTCTCAAGTAAATCATGGCTTAGAAACATATTACCACAAGCTATTATGTATTCACCTACTTTCCAGATTTTATTATTATCCGTTCTTGTAACCACTTTATATTCGACTTCTCCTTCATCATAACTATGAGAATACATCTGACAAAGTTGATTTTTTTCATTAACCATCAAAGCTGAAAGAAAAGTATGATCAACTCCAAATAAATCTATATTCTGATATCCTGTGTTAATTCCAACAAATATAGCAAGATTCGTAACTGTTTGAGGAGGTGGAGAAGATAAGCCTACACGATAAAAGAAACTCCTAAACTTTTCAAATCCATTATATATAATAGTATTAACACCTAAGACCTTTATATTAGAATTAACCAAACGAGAAAATTCAACAAACTGTTTAAGATTTTGAGCTGGGACATATATTGTCATAGGCCACTCTACCTGATTATTCAATAGATTAAAAAACGAAAGACCTCTTCATCTCTCCATGAACTATGAAAATACATAGGATCAGCAAGGCAATAGTGTCGTGGACGCAATTTAAAAAATAAAGAATCAAAAGCCGAAAAGTTAAGCATCAGAAAGTCGGTTTGTTTCTTATAATCTTCATCTAAAATAATATGTACGTCTTCTTTAAGAGATGGACCAGTTGCTATTATTGCTATTTTATTTTTTTACATTTAGACAGTCTTAATACATTCTTATGCTTTCCATTAACAAGTATCAATATTAGAAAAAAACAAAATCTAGCAGTTTCTTTATACAATATATAATCTTCTTTATTGCAGATTTCATATTTTGGTTTTAATTACATTAAAAACTTGTTTTAAGACATCTCCATTAACATATAATATAAAGATAAAAAATAAACAATACCCTACTATCTTAAATGAGATGTATAAAGAAGATAGAGTTAACATAATAATGATAATATTACCTGCAAGACTAAGCATAATCCTTAAAATATTATTTATTTTAACATGTCTCCAACAATAAAAGCAGCGACTCAATGACATTACCAGAAAGGATAATGCTACAGATAAACAAGCTCCCATTGTACCTATTCTGGGGATAAATATAATATTGGCAATAACAGCTGCCAACGCTCCCCATACACTTGAATAAAAGAAATATTTACTTTCTTTAGTAGCAGAAAAATTACTCCCAGCCATACCTGATATAGCCATAAAAACAGAAGAAAGAGATAAAACTGGAACAAATCTCCAACTTTCATAATAATTCTCATTTGCAAAAACACTAATAATCAATGGACTTAAGATTGAAATTAGACAACTGGCCAAAATCATTAATAAAATAACAATCCTAAACACTTTGTTAAAAAACTGGCTATAACCATCTTTTCCATATTCTTCCATCACCGATATTTGCCATGAAACTGCAAACATAGCAAACACACTGGAAAAAACAGAGGGGAACTTATTTGCTACAGCAAATAAACCGATAGCCTCCATTCCCAAATAAATTTCCATTACAGGACGATTCAATGCACTCACAAGCCACCACATAATATTATTGGGGACTAAAGGCATAGAATAACTCAACATTTTTCTACACGATATTATATTTGCATAACGGAATTCGAGATACGTATATGAGTTTGAAGCTATCAAAGAATATATTACCGTTGCAACATTAGCTAACGACATCGCAACAACATACCCAGCAACACCCCATCTAGGAATAAAAATAAAAGAAAAGACTATCGTAAGTCCTGTTAAAACAACGCCTGCTATACTATAAACCTTTATCTTATCTATACTTCTAGTAAATTGTTGAACTAATTGTTGTAATGCAGATGTTGTTAATATACTATATATCATCCATATGTTATCAACAAAAGAGTTTTGAATATTCTCACCATCACATACAAACTTTATTAACATAAAAGCACAAAGTGTGATAACAAAGGATATAATCATAAACAGAAGTCCTGAATTTAAATATTCCTTTTGTTTTTCAACAGGTTGTCCCTTAGGAAATATAAAGACCGATTCTGCTATAGCACATGTCACAACTCCAATTAGAAAAGATACATATATATTAATAATATCTACAGTTCCATATCCTTCAATAGGCAACCATCTTGTATAAAATGGAAGCATAATGAAAGACATGAGTTTAGAACCAATATTACCAATAATAACTAGTATTGTATTATTGCGAAATCTAGTATACCGTTGATCCATTATTAATCCCTAATAGGAAAAAGATTTGTTTGTGCCTCCTCAAATCTATTTATTGATTTTAGCAATAAATTGACAAATGCACGAACAACACCTTCTCCACCATTGACAGGAAGTACATAATCACAAAATGTCTTAACTTCATCCACAGCATCTAATGGACATGCTGATACCCCCACAAAATGCATAGCAGGCAAATCGTTTAGATCATCCCCAATATATGCTATATTTTCCGCTAAAAGAGCTTTATTTCGAGCAAAATCTTTTAAATAATCAACTTTGTAATGAATACCTTGACAAACATATTTTATATTAAGCTCTTTTGCCCGTTGTTCAACACAAGCACTTTTACGACCTGTTAAAATCATAAATTCTATTCCTATAGATTCTGCAAGAATAATACCAGCGCCATCTTTAATATTAAATTTTTTTTGTTCAATACCATTATTATCAATATAAATACCACCGTCTGTCATTGTACCATCAACATCAAGTACAATCAATCTTATGGATTCTAAATTTCTCATCTTTTATATTTTGTTTTTGTGAGGAAATGTATCCTCATCTTCGACGAAAACTTCTCTATGTAATTAGAAATAGTACAATTTTCGTCTTCTGTATGTTTATTATCTTTATAATGTTTCTCATAAGCGTAATTAGGTTTAGATTTATCAAAACCATCGAAACCTGCTACTGTAACGTCTCTGATTTCGATAAATGATAATAATCTTAGCAACATTATCATAGAATTATCATACAACCCAGACTCGTCACATGCTAAATTATAATAATCAACTATAGCAAAAGGATCTACAACATCATTTGTCAGATTTGATGATATAACTAACAAATTTGTCATCAGTTCATCTCTATATTGGTCATACCTACGTCGACTCGTAAAGAAAGCTAAATCAGAACAGAAGTCACTCCCCACAAAATTTACAGATATAATAAAAGGGTGATTTTCCTCTATATATTGACAAATAATAGCTCTTTGAGTTATAAGAGAAGAACCTGGCCCTAAAACTAATATCTCCTTTCCTTGTAATCTCTCTTTTACGGCATCTTTACTTTTAGAATCATCAACAGAAACATTTTGATACTTTTGATAAAGCTGCTCAATATAGTCTTTATCATAAGCTGCTTTCTTACTTTCAGCTATACTAGCCAATATAAAATTGATATCCTTTGCTCTCAACTTTCCTTTACTCAATAGATACTCACTATAATTACGATGTAAATTATATTTCGCAGACAATGCATAAGCTGTAGAATATCCCCATGCTTCAATAGACTTTAAATCCTCTATGTAATCATTGATAGCATCATATACAGGACTTAGATTATAATATCCTCCCTGAAAACGATTCATATAATCCATCATAAGCTCTATATTAAGATTACCCGGCACCCGTCCCATTCCACATAATGAAGCATCAATTACACACTCTCTCTCTGAAGATTTCATCCCTATAAAACGTTGCGCTAATGAATATGATAATCCCAAATTTTCATGCAAATGCAATCCTATTTTTATTGCTTTATCCAAATTATGCTCTACAAGAGAATAGATGCGAAGTAGATCATTTTCCATCATTGATCCAAATGTATCTACAATAGAAAATGCATATGGATGAACCTTATTAATTTTTTCCAGAAGAATCAATAATTCTGCATCACTATATCCCATTATATTAATGGGGTTACAAAAGACCTTATATCCCTTTGTCATTGCTTTTGATATAAATTCTAGCCCTTCATCTATATCATAATCATGAAAAGTTACTCGAATGGCATCGATAGTTCCATCATTTTCTTCTAATTTATTAATGTCATAAAGATTGTGTAAAGCCATAGCAACAAACTTTGTCTTACCATGTTTCTTGGGTAAAACTGTTTTCAACTGACTTATATTATTAAAAAGAGTTTTATCCTTCGAATATTCACAGTTTCTAAGAAATCCAACCTCAACATAATCAACCTCCGCTTCTACCATTTTTCTTATAACATTACATATAACCTGAAATCCGAAGTCCCAGTTGTTTATGTACCCACCATCCCTAAGGGTGCAATCTAAAAGTTTAATGCTACTGTTCATTAATTTATATTTTTAATGTAAAACTATAAAACAATCTAGCAAAAGATAGAAATATCTTCTGCTAGGTCATTCTTATTTTAGATGTTCATTTCTCCAGCCCTCTAGTTCATTTTCAAGAGTACTCAAATCTAACATTGCTTTTGCTTGAGCCAAATCATAAATATCGTCTATATCTGCAGCTTCTCGTTTATTCACCAAAAGTTTGAAAGCTTTAGGCCCCCAATTATAATGCCACTCACGAACTTTTTCTTTCGGTGCTAAATTTACCCCATTAGTAAAATGATATATTATAGGCAGTTTTTCAGAATTCGTATGTTTTAAGCCTATCTCAAAATTAATAGGTCCATTCTCATCCATTAAGAAATGTTGATATGGAAGGCAAGTTATAAGAGAATCATATCCTTCTTCAAGTTTTTCAAAGTAAGTCTTGATAGCCTTACGATAAAGTGAAGGTTCTACCAAAGGAGAAGTAGCACATGCCCACATAATATGGTCACCACTACAAATATCACAAACATAATCTAAAAAACAGCCAAAAGGAACGGACTCATTTGCATATTGCCCCGGACGTTTAATAGCTTTCACTCCAGCTTTTTCTGCTATTTCCAACATCGTATCAGAATCCGACGAGACTATAATCTCATATAAATCTTCAACTTGTTTTAATTGCTCTATTTTATGGAGCAAAAGATTTGATTTACCAAAAGGTAAAATGTTCTTTCCTGGAAGACGAGAACTATTAGCCTTAACAGGAATAATTGCAGAGATTTTCTTTTTCATTTTTTTTATATTTACCAAATTACTTTCTATATAACTAAAGACGCATTATAATAAAATTCAAACCTATAAATGATCTCTAAATATTTTCATTAAAGGCTTCTGTCTATAATTTACCTTTAATTTTTTTTCTCAATATGCATTCTTTTCTCCAACAACCACATTCACTATAGTCTTATAAATAATATATAAATCAAGCAATAATGTCCAATGCTCCATATACCAAATATCAGCTTTAACCCGCTCCTCCATCTGTGAAAGCTCTCTTGTTTCACCACGAAAACCATGTGTTTGTGCCCATCCGGTCACTCCTGGTTTAATGAAATGCCTCACCATATATTTATCGATCAGTTGGGCATAAGTCTCCGTATGAGACAACATATGAGGACGAGGTCCAACTATTGACATTTCACCTTTAAAGACATTAATAAATTGCGGAAGTTCATCAATATTAGAGCGTCTAAGAAAGTCTCCAAACCGAGTTTTCCGAGGATCATCAATTGTCGCCTGCTTACTATCAGCTTCATCGTTTACTTTCATTGAACGGAATTTGTAACACAAGAAATCTACACCATTCAAACCGGTTCGCATTTGTTTAAAAAGTATAGGACCGGGAGAAGTCAATTTTATGATAATTCCCACAATGAGAAAAACAAAAGGAAAAATTGTAATCAAAAAAATACCAGATAAAACAATATCAAATATCCGTTTTAAGATACGATTCTCCATCTTGCTAAGAGGTTCATACCGCAAATTTAGAATCGGCATATTGCCTACCATACTATGCCAGATACGTTGGGGAAATCCCTTACAAACATTAGGGACACCATGAAAATACAGCAAATGATTCTCACAATAGTTTATAATAGAGAAATTATATCGTCCTTGCTCCATTGACAATGAACAAAACACATGCTTTATAGACGTTTTTCCAGACATAAAATCAGCAAAGCTGTCAGGACTTCCCAAATAAGGACATTGGGATGAAAAAATGTCATTAGGTACAATATCAAAATAACCTACTACTTCATAAATAGATGCTAAAGACCCCTCCATTTCCTCAAATAACATTTGCATATTATTACCTCCACCTATAAAAACAGCATAACGTTTATGTTTACCCTTAGCACAATAAATAATCAACGAATGACGAATAATGATACGATAGATACTTAAAACGACAAAGAGAATAAAAAAATAAACAACAAAAAAGAGAGGGGAGAATATGGAGATCCCACTAAAAGCCATGATACAAGCCCAAAAGACCGAAAAAGTTATAACATTCTTCAAAACACGCAACACAAGCTGGTCGGCACGAATTTCTCTGCTATTCCAGGCTCTTCCACGAGATGCAGAACAGGCTAAGTAGCAGAGACTAAGCGAAGTCATCATCAAAGAAGCAGTACAAGAAAAAGCAGAATACATGAATACGTTTTTCCAATAGAAAAGTAGTAAAAACAAGCTAAAGTTGAGGATAATCAAATCTCCCAAGACTGCAATAAGTTCTACTACTTTATTTATTTGGTTAGTTGACGCCATATTACTTTACTAATGAAAATTAAGCTCGTATTTCTTTAATTTTATTCAGAAAATCATCCCCAAATAACTTCCAAAACACAACAAGGCAAACAGACAGGAAAACAAACACCAAAACGTATACTTTTTTACTGGCCCCTGAAGGTTCCAATGGCACTACCGCAGGTTCTACAACTGCAAACACAGGCTTCTCTTCTTGAACTTTAGCTCTGGCAACTTGAAGTTGATTCGCCACCTGGCTATACACTTGGTAAGCCAAACTCATATCATTCTGTAAACGTTCCTGTTCGGCACGAACACTTTGCAAGATAATATTATCGTGAGAATCTATATAATTAGCATATTCTTTTTGGGCTGCATAATATTCTTGTTGGCGCTCTTTAAATAGTTTCTCTAAATAAATACAATCCTCTTTAGCCTTGGTAGTACGATAGTCTATAATATACTCCTGCAACTTCTTCACAACAGAATCAGCGACCACTGCGGCAACTTTGGGATTTTGCAAGGTTACGGCAACCGTGGTCATAGACGTTTTCTTATCTACACTAGCAATAATCATTTTCTTTAGAGTTTCAATCTTCTGCGACTCCTTTTTAGATAATTCAATTGTACCTTGATTTGTTCTATTAGAAGATACTAATTCATCTTCTTCGATAAACAAAGACTTTGCTCCATCAATTATTATACTTGGAAATCCGATTACATAGCTCCACCAAGGGATATATTCTTCATCTAGGTAAGTGCTCAAAGTCATGTTCTCACCTTTCGATGCAGGTATTTCCATTGTAGAAAGTTCTAATAAAAAAGGAGTAGAAGAAACAATATCAGCAGACAAAGAAGCATTCAAAGCATCAGTACCATCTCCCATGGCAACGTCACTTCCTAAAAAAGAAGCTGCCAAACCAGATAGACCACCACCCTTATTGCTACCCATCTCCGGAGAAAGGGTGACTTCAGCTGTATATTGCTTTGGAATACATATTGCTATAATAATACCAATTATCAAACCAATGCCGGCGGCTTTATAGATTTTCTTACGAATACCTATAATCTTACGAAGAATATCCATCAGATCAATTTCGGTCTCTTGATCCCCTTGGTTACTCTGTCTCTGTTTTATTTCTTTTTCAGATTCCCCGTCTATCATAGTGGTATAAGCTGTTATCTTTTATTTCTTAATCAGATTAGCAATAGAAGCAACCATCATTCCCAAAGTACTGAATGTAGTAGCATAACCTAAGATATTACCATATTAGTACGTTTCTTAACTTTACTAGGCACAATTATCTCACAACCCGGTTCGATCTGTTTCTTACCACTACCCTTCACCTTAGTAACTTGGCCATTCATGTATACGATAAATTTCTTACTCTTCTTCGCGTTTTCAGAATAACCACCTGCTTGATTCAGGTAATAATCTATATTCTTCCCTTTATATAAGAAACTGTATTCGGAACCATTACGGCACCATTAATTGTAACCGTATTATTGTTTTTCGGATAGAAATCACATCACCTTCACGCAAGACAATATTTGCTGTACTACCAGGATTAGCTAATGCTTTCTCCAAGTCAATACCAACACTAAAGGTATCTTCCACACGAACTCCTAAAGAGTCCATCATAGCTTCACCCAACTGTCTGCTCATCAAGCGGATCACATCACCCATGCGTTTCTTTTCACTTGCATTGGCCACACGAGTCAACTTTGGCACCACGTAAGTAGGCATAATTCGTTGCACCTCCCGCTTTATTGATCAAGTCCGAAAGACGTTCTTCACGACTGGTCATTGCATAAGAGCCTCCGAACAGAATTTCACCTTCAACAACCACATTCTGTTGAGCTTGATACCCCGGACTACGACGTACATAAACTTCATCATAAGGTTGAAGGACAAAGCCGGGAGTTCCATCTACAATAAAACCTTCTTTTAGGGAGAATGTATATATCTGGCCGATAGTATCATTATCTACTGTACTACGAGGATTCTTAATTCTACGGGATACATCTACACGAACTACAGAAGCGGCTTCACGCAAGCCACCCGCCTGAATGATCAAGTCTTCAAGAGTCATATTATCCGCATAAGGATAAGAATCAGGTTTGGCTACTTCACCGTGGATTACGACGTTGCCTCTGTCTTCCAGGTCATGAATACTCGGAATATAAAGGATGTCGTTTTTCATCAGGATGATGTTTTGGGAAGTACCGTCCATGATGGCTTTATGTCTACTGGAACAACTTCGGTAGTCAAGTCCTCACGCTGGCGGTAGAGAACGGCACGGTTCAAGAAGGCATCACCGGTCAGGCCTTGAGCTTCGTTTACCAGTTCACGGACAGTATTCAGTTTTCCATTCAACTGGTAGATGCCGGGACGATAAACGGCTCCGCGGATTTCAAGTTTGTTGATGAAGCGGTTAAGGATGGCTTCGGCGGTCACAACATCACCGTTTCGCATTTTATAGACACTATAGTCAAGGTCTTTGACCGTATTTACTTCATATTCCTGTCCGTTCTGGCGTACGACACGTAAGGAACGGGTGTAGGCGTCGGCTTCAAAGCCACCGGCATAGCTGATAAGAGTGGATAGACTCTCATCCTTTTTCATTTCGAAACGCATGGGGCGTTTCACTTTTCCGTCGATCTTAACCAATATGTCATAAGCGGGAACAATCACAACATCGCCTTCCTGAAGACGAACGTCATCCTGAATGTTTCCTTTCATGATAAACTGGTAGACGTCGATCGTGGCAATCGTTCTGCCGTTACGTACCAACTGGACATTGCGAAGGCTTCCTATGTCACTGACTCCACCGGCACGATAAAGTGCATGGAATACAGTAGAAAAGGATGATAGAGAGTAAGTACCCGGCTGGACTACTTCACCCATTACATTGATCTGAATCGTACGTATGTTACCAAGCGTCAGACGGATATCTGAAGTGGGGTCATTCGTATTATTAAGACCATTATATATTTTATTTAATGTTTTCTTGAGATAGTCGTTAGCTTCCGAAATAGTCAGTCCGTTCAGATTGACGGGACCTATTTTCTGAATATTGATGGTACCGTCAGGAGAAATCTGTTG
>VOFB01000982.1_pt1 | contig 20000 bp, 28 predicted proteins | sample 5384141 | NCBI WGS metagenome assembly VOFB01 (sample SAMN12384721, study PRJNA508395) | human gut metagenome | isolation source: healthy gut A | host: Homo sapiens | reverse complement strand
TGCAAGAACAGATGGCTGAAATTGAGAAGGAGACTGAATCCCTCAAGGAGCAAAACGCTGCCCTTGAAGAGAAGAATCGCCTTCTTGACGAACAGGCAAAGAGCGGTGAAGATTACTATGACCAGTACGGCAGCGATGGTGGCGCTGGTACGGAGCGGTTAAATGCTGCTCGTGAATACCGTGCGGAAATCGAAGAGAATAACCGTGTAATCGAAGAGAACAACCTAAAGATTGCTGAAAACCAAGGAAAGCTTGCGATTTATAGCAGCTTGTACGGCAGCATTACTGGTGACCTCGATGCTTACACGAGTGCGCTGAACAACTTCTCTCGGATTTCTAACACAATCAACCCGTTTCTGACTCTTTCCAAACTCTCGCTAATTTGCAGAATCAGGTTGCCGACGGCTTCACAATGTCTTTGGACAAGGCACTTGAGTTTGCGTCTGTATATCCTGAAATTCTGAACAATGCCACCGTCGCGGCAGACGGACAGCTCACGTTAAACGCAGATGTCGTCAACTCGTTCATTGCTGGCAAAAAGGCTGAACTGGATGCTCAGATTGACAGTCAGATTACGCAGCTCGAAGCGGATAAGGCTGTTCTGACAGCAAAGATGGAAAGTGCGCAAGCACAACTTGAGCTTGCCAAAAACGTAGGCGATGGCGAAGGTCAGATTGCCAAAGAAGTAGCAGAGTATCGAATCAATACTGGTAACGCTTTGACGGCAGCGCTTATTGAAATGGGAGTTGAGGAGTCAAAAGCGTATGCTCTTGCTGCTGCGGCTATGGCTGGTAATGAAGAAGAATTTGCCCGCGTTGCAAAAGAGTGTTTTGAGAACATGGATGACAATGCTGCCAAAGCAGCATATAACATGGCACACTCCATTTTGTTAACGCCAGCAATTCTTGCAATAGCATTTCTGAAATTGCTGCGCAGGCGCATGAAACAGCGCAGGCTATTGCTGCTATGGGAAGCGGTGAAGTCGCTGGCAGCAGCTCCAGTATCTTTGGTGGAACAGACGGAACACAAACAGGCGGTCTCAGTCTTGACCTGTACAAAGGCAATTTCAAGGGGACGGATTATAACTATGAAGCAACGTCTGTTAGCTTGGACGATTATGTGTCACAGCTTGAATTAGATATTTCCTCCTATGAAAAAGCAATTGCTCAAATTGACGGTCAGATTGCTGCGCTCCAAGCGCTGAAAAATGCCCCGCTCAAGAGCTTTGAAAGCAGCTCGGGCAGCAGTGGTAGCGGTGGTTCCAGCAAAGAGGTCGAAGAATATCTTGCTGACATTGACGAGTATTACGAAGCAATGAAGCGGCTGGAGTCTATCCAGCAGCGTCTTGCCAAGTTACAGTCTCAGATTGAGTATGCAGATACAGAAGAAGAGAAGATTGCGCTCACAAAGCAACTTATCAATGTCTATAATGATGAAGCGGATGCGCTTGAAAATCTGAACAACCTTCGTAGTGAAACCATTGCCAACGGCAAGGCAGAACTCGAAGCTCTTGGATTCAGTGTAAGCTATGACGCTACGACCAACGAGTTCATGGTTCATAACATGGAGCACCTTAATGAGCTTTATGGTGCTACTCAGGAAGAGACTAACGAACTCAGGAAGAAAACCGAAGAGCTCATCGATACGATGGAGTCTCTCAATGACTCAAACCAAGAGGGAGCTTCCTCTCTCCGCACGTTAAAGGCTGACATCAAATCTGCAAAGCAATCTATTATTGATTACTTAAAGCAGATTGTTACTGCTGCAAGCGATGTTGTCGATGCATACCAAAATGTGTATGAGACGCTCCATAATGCAGCCGATGAATATGCCGCAAACGGATATATCACGATTGATACCCTGCAGTCTATTATCGAACTGGGTGCGCAGTATATGCAATACCTCATGGATGAAAACGGGTTGCTGGTTATCAACGAAGAGAACATCAATAAGGTGCTTGCTGCAAAGACGCAAGAATTGGCTCTCAATCAGGCTATGACCTACGTCGAGCGTCTCCGTCTTGCGTTGCAGGAGAACTCCATTGAAGACCTGAACAACCTTCTGTACGCCACTACAGAGGCTACGAACGCCACTTGGGGATTGGTGTACGCCAACCTCGCCTTGCTTGGATTGGACGATGACCAATATCAAGCTGCGCTCCATAACATCAATGCAATTCGTTCTTTGGCTGATAGTGCCGTTAGTGGTATCGGTCAAACTGCCGGTAAAACGGCAGAGGAACTAAACAACATGAAAGATGGTCTCGATGACATCTTGAAGTATGTTATGGATATGCTCAAGCAACGTATCAACGACCAGATTGATGCGCTTGAGGATATGAAAGATGCCTACGCTGACATTATTTCTTTGCGCAAAGAAGCTTTGGAGGCTGCAAAGTCGGAAGCAGATTATCAAGACAAGGTAGCAGAGAAGGTTAAGGCGCTCGCTAAATTGCAGGCTCGTATCAATGCACTTTCCTTAGACGACAGCCGCGATGCACAGGCGCAAAAGGCAAAGCTCGAAGAGGAAATGTCTCAGCTCCAGAAAGAGCTTGCTGACACCCAGTCAGATTATGCGGTAGATGCTCAGAAAAGCGCACTTGACAATATGCAGAAAGCGTATGAGGAGCAGAAAAACGCAGAAATCAAAGTGCTTGAGGACAGCATCTCTTCTTATCAGAAGCTGTATGATATGGCTATTGCATATATCCAGTCAAACTGGGGCTCATTGTATGATGAGTTAATTGCTTGGAACTATCAATACGGCGATGAACTGAGCAGCACTATCACGACAGCTTGGGAAAACGCCTTAGCTGCCGCACAGAGATATGGAAGCTACGTCAATGCGTTGAATAGCATTGGCGCTGATATCGATGCTGCAAATGGTGCTGGTTCAAATTACATTGTTGGTGAAACGACATATGACAACAGTTCCTCCAATGAGGAAATGATTCATGCTATCATCAAGGAGATGTATGCGAATAGCCAAGCGCACCATACTGCCAGTAAGGAAGAGAAAGCGCGGCTCGACAAGCGCAATCTGACCCTGCGCAATGCTCGGTCAGTACGGCGTAAATGCTTACCGCCAAAACGGAACGTGGTATGTGGATGGTGGTGCACTTCTTTATGAGAAGTATCGTAAGTACATTTACCACACTGGTGGTATTGCAGGCGACCAGCCGACTCTAAAGCAAAATGAGATTCTCGCTGTCCTCGAAAAGGGTGAGGCGGTTCTCGACGCGAAGAAAGAAGCCGGTCTCTATCGCATTATTGATTTCACTACCGCACTGTCGGACAAGCTTAGCAAGTTGCTCACCCTACGGATATGAGCCGTATGTTCGGTCAGATGCAAGGTGATGTTACGAAGGCTGCTTTCTGCTTTCGCTCCAATCAATAACACACAGGCACCCAGCGTATCCTTTGGCGATGTTATCATTTATGGAGCAAATGAAGAAACGGTTGAGAAACATCGTGAAATCAATCGGCAGTTCACCAATGATGTCATCAAACAACTGAATATAAAACGTTAACGGTGCGGAGGGAGCTTCTGTCTCCCTCCCACTGATATTTTATGAAAGGAGATGGATGCGGTAAACCATGTTTAACTGTTATGAGTTTACTTTTTGACGGAGAGTCCTCTGCGATGTATGGGCTTATGGTCTATGACATTGGTGGCAGAGGTCAAAGCGATGTGAGCTTTGGTAACAAAGCATCCATCGTCGAAACGAGAACAAACAATCGGATTCAGCCAATTTACTTTGGGACGAATTACCACAGTAAGCCACTTGAATTCAAGTTGGTTTTTGGTGCCGAGCGCGAGCTCGACCGGTATGAGCTTGAAGATATCGCTTATTGGTTGACTGGACGCAAAGAGTACAAGTGGCTCTCCATCGGGCAACAGGATATGGAGCAGCTTCAATTTCGCTGCATGGTCACTGAGTTGACCCCCATCTCACATGGATGGTTGCCCGTCGCATTTCAGGCGACCATTCAATGCGATTGCCCTTATGCATATAGCTACCCGTTTGAAAAGCAGTACACGATTTCCGGTGAGACTACCATTCTGTTCCGCAACGAAAGCTCGGTGCGTGAATATCTCAAGCCTGAGATTTCGTTCGCACCTGCATCCAGCACAAGAACTTTGTCTCTTTGTAAATCTGAATGATGACAACCGAGAGTTCAAGTTGACTGGCATTCCAAGCGGTGCATCTATTTTCGTCAACAACAGTAACGGCATCATTCAAGAGCTCAAGTGGTTACAACCTATACGATGGATTCAATCTCAACTTCTTCCGCTTGGTTCACGGAGACAATAATATCAAAGTAACCGGTGATGGCGTACTGACCATCTCTGGCAGGTTCTTATACAATGTTGCAGGATAAGGAGGTGTTGCGGATTGTATCTTGATTATTCCAAATTGGCGTTTGATAAAAACGGCACGCCCGAAACGCCTACGCTCGTCCTGAAGACGATGCATGAGGAGACCATTGGGGTTATCCCCGGTGTCTATAACCTAAAGCTGTCCGTCAAGTTTGCAGAACCAAGCGAAATGACATTCGATGTTCCTGCCATCCTTGATGGCGAGAAGAACTGGATTTATGACGAGCTTGTTGGATATAAGGTCATCTACACCGAACACTATGGTATCTACGTTGTTATGAACCCGACAACAAGTGCTGACGGTATTTCCGATGTGAAACACGTCCAGTGCTACTCTTTGGAAAAAGTTCTCGACACAAAGAAATTCTTCCTTGAAGACGGCGATGACGGTAGTACATTCAAGTTCTTCAATCAGACAAACCATAACGACCCGGACACTATCATCGGTAGAGTCCTTGAGGTTGCCGATGGTTGGCATATGGGCTATGTTGCTCGTCTGTTGCCCAGCGCTATCGTACATTCGATGGGTATGACGATTACCTTATGTCCTTCCTGTATGGCGACTGCCAAGACAAGTTCCGCTGTGTGTTCGTGTTTGACCCTTACGAGCGCAGTATCAATGTCTATGACGCCGATATCGAATTAGAGACGCTTCCCATTTATCTGGACTTTGATAATCTGGTTGAGAGCCTTGATATCGAAGAGGTGACCGATGAATTGGTTACTGCAATCAGACCGTATGGTAGTGATGATGTAGATATCCGAGAGGTCAACCCCATCGGCTCCAACTGGATTTATGACCTTAGCTATTTCATTGCGAACGGTGACCTTCCTGATGCCCTTGCTGCAAAGTGGGAAGCATGGCAACGTACTGTCCTCAATCGCCAAACATACTACAAAGGTTTTGGTAGCGTTACAGGCATCCGCATCTTCCACGTTACTTGCAACGCAAGCTGCACTCGCGGATTTGAAGGGTGAGCTTGATACGCTTACTGCACAGCAAAGCGTTACGATTCAGGCGCTTGCAATGGAAACCACATCAACCGGTAAGGCTAACCAGCAAAAGCTGCTTGATGAAATCAACCAGAAGATTGCCGCGAAGAAGGCTGAGATTGCTGCAAAAGAAAATGAGATTGCTGCGCTTGAAGCGAACATCAAGCCGTATGCAGAGCAGATTCAAGCTGTTGTCAACGAACTGTCTATCAGTAAGTTTTTTTCAGAAGAAGAGTATGCAATTTTGCGCAAGTACATTATTGAGCAGGATATTACCGAAGACACTTTTGTCGCCACAAGTGTTGATACGACTGTATCTGGTAGTTCCTACTCACTGGTAAACGAAAGAGTTTCCGTAGATGCTTCTTCAATTTCTGAGGTCGATTTGACCAACGAGTTTCAAAAGAAAATGTATGTACTTTCTGGTGGCAACTTTGCTTTCAGTGGAAGCCACAATATCACTGGCGATATTATTCGCGGCACACTGGAGGTTGGTTCAGATAACCAGTATGTGCTGAGTTTGTACGCAGGGTCAATCACTGTCAATACGACAAAGGCTTCAAGCGGCACAATCACGCTTGTCGGTTCGTTGTCATCTTTTTCATCTGACATTAGAGATGTGACCATCGATGAGGTAACTACACGGGAAGGCAACAAGATTTCGTTTGTCTGCGGCACTGGCTCTATGTATTTGACAGCAAATGTCAGTGATTACCAAAAATACTCTGTGCAGTTGGAACTGTATGACTACGCGCTGGATGTTCTTGCAGATTTGGCTACACCTACATATGAATTTTCGGTTGACTCTGCAAACTTCGTATTTGCCCAAGAATTCGTACCGTTTCGAAACCGCTTGGAGCTGGGTAAGGGCGTGTATCTCAACGTCGGCGGTAAGCAGACAATCACGCCATATATCATCGAGTTTGAGTTAGATTTTGAAAAGCACAGCAATTTCTCGATTGTCTTTTCAAATCGTTTTAAGCGAAAAGACTATGTCAATACATTGAAAGATATGGTAGAGACCAGCTACTCTACCAGCCGCAGCTTCGATGCCAACAAGTATTTGTATAATCAGGCTGCAAATCAAGCTGCGTCAGTCTCGAAGTTTATGAAGAGCTCATTGGGACGCGGCAGTCAATACAATTATTGCCGCCAAGAACCAGAGTGTTGTTATCAACGGTAGTGGTATCCATGTCGGAGGTGATTCCAAGTATCAGCTTCGCATTGTAGATAGCATGATTGCTATGACCGACGATAACTGGGCGACCGCAAAGCTTGCTATTGGTCTGTTTGCGTCCGACGAGGTTGGAACGTACTTTGGTGTGAACGCAGAGGTTATCGGCGGTAAGCTTATTGCTGGTAACAATCTTGTTATTGAGAATGAGACCGACGATGGTGTCATGCAGTTCAAGGTGGACTCAAGTGGCGCATGGTTGAATAACTCCACATTTGTTCTCCAAAAAAGGACAATGGCGGCAAGATTCTCATTGACCCTATGTATGGTATTGCTGCAGGCACAGGTGACCTGTACTCCGTAGATGGCACAACTGTTTATCCGTCATTTATTAGCTTTGGTCGCAGTCGTGATAACATTCTGTTCGACGATGACGGGATGCCTCAGAATGCAAATTTCTATCTCGATATCGATGATGGCAGCGTCTATATCCGTGGTAAGGTTTCTGCTACTTCCGGTAAAATCGGTGGTTTCACTATTGAAGACGACTACCTCCACGCTGGTAGTGGAAGTGACTATATCGCTCTGAACGGTTCTGGCACAAATGCTAACTCCGCCTATGCAATGTGGGCTGGTGCAGCCGCTCCCGCATCTGCGAAATTCTGGGTAAAAAAGAATGGCGATATGTATGCAAAGAGTGGTATGTTTCAAGGTGTCGTGTCTGGCGCATCGTTCAAGGACAAGTCTGGCAATTCCATGATGAATAGCAACTATGAGTTCACCGCTGGATACCTCAATCTCAATGGACTGAATGTTGGAAACGGCAATTTTACAGTCGATGCCAGTGGCAATGTTTCTGTTCGAGGTAGCATCACAATGGCTGCTGGTTCATCAATCAACTGGGCTTCTGTCACAGAATCAAACGTTGGAAATAGCAGCTCATATCAGAGAGCTAATACCGCCTACAACCTTGCAAGCACCGCGAACTCAAATGCAGGTGATGCATACAACTTGGCGAACACCGCTTTGCAGGCTGCCTACGACAATGCATTGAGCGACAGAGATATCTTCAATATGCTTACTAACGGAAGCACGCGGTTTGGCATTTTTAGCGATTCAACATCGAACAGGCTATATATCAATGCAAATTACATCCGCTCTGGTACTATTGATGCTGATATTATAACTCTCGGCAGTGATTGGGGTGGCTTCAAGTGTGCACTTGGTTCTGACGGTACTGGTCGGTACACCTATGGTGCTAAAATGTATGGGTCTAATGAGGAGTTTTATTTTATCGCTACAAATGCTGGTGTCCGTATGCAATCCGATGGTGAATCATTTGTTGTCACAAGTACCCGTATTGTTGCAAGTACGGATATAGACACCTCTTCGGACAGGCGATTGAAAAACAATATCTCGTCCGACTTAGACAGGTACATCCCATTTTTTATGCGTTTGCAGCCGAGCGTCTATCGGTTTAATTCTGGTCGAAGTGGTAGGTTCCATACTGGCTTTATCGCGCAAGAAGTAGAAGACGCATTGCGTGATAGTGGTCTTAGTACGCAGGATTTTGCTGGATTAGTAAAGTGCTCCGGGCTGAATGATGCACATTCAAAATATACAGACGAGTATTCCCTACGCTATGCAGAATTCATTTCCCTGAACACTTACATGATTCAGCGATTGTACCGGCGTATTGACGAGCTCGAACAGAAACTTCAAGCAATTGAAGCATAATAACTCCACGATTGAAAAGCACCCGAAGGCTTTTTGTAAGAGGTGGCACATCCTATGGTGTTCCGCTCCCGATTTTATTTACCCAAAAGATATAAAGGAGCCATATGAAAGACGAGATTATGAATCGACTTGCCGCTGTTCTGAATGCGTTGAACGCAGTTAGTGTAAACGGCAAACAAAACCTTGCAAATCTGAGTGGCAGCATTGCTGTTATCGAGGAGGTTGCCGCTATGCTGGGTGAAGCTTCTATCGAAAAGGCTTCCGCAGCAGATGGCGAAAAGAAAAAGTAAAGGTGGTGAACCTATATGCCCTGTGATTACAGCCCATATACGTTACCGACCATTGACTTCGTAGCTGGAGAGACGCAGGACTTTGCGTTCTACACCTACTTCTATAAGAGCCACCAGCCGTTTGCGCTGAGTGGGTGTACGGCAAACTTCTCTATTGTTAGCTTTACCAACAAGACAGGTGTACCGATTCTTACGAAGCCAATGGAATCACATTTTAACGATGATGTCACCGCAGAAAATGTGTTGGCGGTCACATTAGACCCGTTGGACACGGTAGATTTGTGTGGTAAGTACATCTATCAAATCACTATCAAAGATATTAACGGCAATATCGAGATTCCCAAACAAGGCATCTTATTTATTACGAATAATATCAACAAGAGTTTCATCAGGCAATAAACCGGGGCGTATGCCCGGCTTTTATTATGCCCATTTTTAGAGGAGGACAGATTCTATGAATACAACCTACTTTCTGAATTGTGCGGCAGGCAATATTTTCAACACGAAAACGTCTCCTGCTCTGCCAAAGACCTATTACATTGGCTTGAGCACCAGCGCCCCTGCTATCAATGGTACTGGTGTAAACGAGCCGTCCACAGATGCTGGCTATGCTCGTGTGAAGTTGAGTTCCCTTGGTGAGCCGGTTGACGGCGTTGTCACCAACAGTCAGGCTATTAACTTCAATGAATCAACTGCGAGCTGGGGCACGATTACCCATTTCGTTATTTACGATTCCGCCACTGTTGGCGAGGGCAATCTCCTGATGTATGGTACGCTCTCTACACCGCGTAGCGTTGAGACTGCAACCATTATGACCATCAAGGAAGGCTACCTGTCTCTGTCTGCTCAGAACCCCACCTGATAAGGAGTTGAGTCGCATATGGCAAAAGAGTTTGATATTTACCTAAACAAACGACTTACTGAATGCGACATTATCGTCTACTCCATTCCATTCCGTGATGGATTGACCGCGACGAACCGTATGATTTTGGAGAGTTGCCTTGAGAGCTATACCTCCAGAAGTTCATCGCTGTTGAAACTGGCTCCGAGCTGGTCTCGCATATCGACAAGATGATTAAGACCTGTAATGAGCGGCTGCACATGGCATCAACTTGGGGCATCGATTTGGAGTTCCAAACGCACTATGTTCTCAATCCTGTCCCAACCGTCATTGAGATTGCTCCAAACGATGATTTGCAAACGCTTCGGAATATGTTTATGAGCGTTGAAGACAAGCTGCAAATCACCGCCGCATCTATAGATGCTATGGTTGCCAAGTCGTTGGGCGAAGGCGGTTCGAGAATGAACATTGACGCTGAAGTGCGCCAGTCTCTCAAGAATAGTCTTCTCCGCCCTGCGGCGGCACTTCCAGTTGACACCAAGGTACGCCAGATTTCAGAACAAAATTTCCTGACCATTGATGCTCCGGTCGAACCGAGTGCGGAAATCGTTGACCTTTGCTACCGTTTCTATACTGCGGCGGGGACAGCTATGCAGATTGCCGCCGCTGTCATTGAAACAGAGATTCACTTTTCTCTCGGTAGCGGCGAATCTGGAATTGAGCTCTCCGCAAATGCAGATGGAACGGCAAAAAAGTATGAGGCAATACAGAGTACAGTCGAAATCCTTGCTGGCATCACGGAGAAAATCACACAATTTATGGCACCGGAAAAGGGTGGCATTTTGTTGTCAGCAGCAGCCACGCCAATCTTGAAGCGGCATAGACTGCTCAACGAAATGGACGCAGATACGCTGCTGACTTATGACGATATGGCGCTGGAAGACATCGACTACATTATCCCTATAAAGAACGGAGGTGACGCGAGTGATTTATATCAAGCTGGATGACAGTATGAACCTCGTTATCACTGTGAATGAACCGATTTATAGGGGTGACAACTTGAATCAGAAAATCATCTACCTGATTCCGTTGCAGGTCAGGCGAAATCGATATGCTGACTGCGACCCTTATTTGAGCTACATCCGCGCAGACGGTGTAGCTGACATCGTGCGGCTGGAACGCCAAAGCGAGAAATACAAAGAAGCCTATTACCAATATGTATTTCCGGTTTCTTGCCGACTGACAAAGTTCCCCGGAGAAGTTTGCTCATGGCTTCAAATCTTCTCGGGCACGCCGTCTAACCCGACCATCGCAAAGAGTGGCGAGTGTCTGCTTTATGTCGAGGAATCCAAGAACATGGACGACTATATCTGCGACCATCAGCTTTCGGCTATTTACGAGATGCAGAAGAAGACAGAGGACACGGAGAGCAATATGGACGCCATCCAAGAGGAGATTGACAAACTCGTTAAAGGTGATGACGTTATCCATTTTACAAGCAATAGCGGCAACGACCCAGTGGACGAAGATGCCGTGATTCAATTCCTGATTGACGGAGGTGATATGAGATGGGCGTGAGAGTCGCTTACGGAAAGAAAGGTAGAATTTCCGCTGCAATTGCTTCCGGTACTATCCCGAAAGATAGTCTGATTATCACCAGCGACAGCAAAGAGTCCGAACTGTATTTCTACGATGCGAATGGTGAGATGAAAAATATCTCCGAGCGCAAACAGTTTGAGACGTTAACCGAGGCGCAAGCGTGGGTCAAGACCTACGATTGTGCTGGACACATTATTTCAGTGCATAACGGTTCTGATTGGGTTCCGTATATCGTTTCTGCTGACGGGAAATTGTCTCCCGTTAATGCAGGCGACATTAGCGTTGGCGATGTCAAAGTGATTGATGGCGGCGCTGCAGAACGGTATCCAATGAAACCATTCTGCAAAAATATTTTGAAGGAGGAAAGTTATGCCCAATACTACGATGAAAACCCAAATCCAAGTTCGGCGTGACACAACGGCAAATTGGCTTGCTAACAAAGACGTTGTACCTGCCGCTGGTGAGCCTTGCTTTGACTTGGAGCTTGGCACTCTCAAGATTGGTGATGGCGTTACCACTTATGAGAACCTGAAGGCTATCAGTGGAGCAAGTGCTGCCCATTATGAAGGCGTGAAGGCAGAGGGGCGAAAGTGACAACGATGTCATTACTCGCGTTCTGACTGCGGCTGGCGTTACCGCTGAGAAAGATGACATCTTTGTTGTCAAATCTCTGATTGCCGATGGCAAAGTATTCTTACACTGCCTATGTCTACGATGGCTCTGTGTGGGCTGCGATGGATGGAAACTACAGCGCCGAGAATGTTTACTTTGCCGATGACCTGACGTACACTGCTGCCATTGGTGTTCTGACCGTTCCGAGCTCTGGCTCTGGTACGATTGCCGCATCTGGCAAGAATGTTAAGGATGTTCTCGCGTCCATTCTGGCGAAGGAAAGAATCCGACAGCAACACAACCCGCCGTGACAATTACTTGTAAGCAAATTGCAGCGTATGAGGTTGGTTCAAAAGTCACTCCTGCGTACACCGCTTCTCTGAGCGCGGGTAGCTATACATACGGTCCTGCAACTGGTATTACTGCTACCGCTTGGAGTGTAACCGACGGTACTGCTACCAAGGATACTGCCTCCGGTTCGTTCGATGAGCTGACAGTTGGCGACGCTACCAGCTACGCTATTACGGCTACTGCGACTCACGGTGAGGGTGCTGTTCCTGTAACGAACCTCGGTAATGAGTATGCCGCCGGTAAAATTGCTGCCGGTAATAAGAGCAAGGCGACAGGCAAAATCACTGGCTACCGCAACAGCTTCTACGGAACGCTGGAAGCGAAGGATGGCGAAGTGAACTCTGCACTTGTGCGTAGTCTTAGCGGTAAGAGTGGTAAGGCTCTGGCGGCTGGCAACAGCTTCAACCTCGCAATCCCCGTTGGCGCCATTCGCGTTGTGTTCGCGTATCCCGCAACGCTGCGTGATGTTAGCTCCGTGCAGGACGTGAATGGTATGAACGCGGAAGTCAAGACCGCTTTCACCAAGACCGTCGTTTCTGTCGAGGGCGCGAACGGTTATCAGGCAATCGACTATAAGGTGTATGTGATGGATATGGCTAACGCCAACGATACTGCAAACACCTATAAAGTGACAATCTAATATGGAGGTGACGCATAATGGCTGATTTTGGCAAACTGAATTTTGCGGTTTCATTTAATCCGCAAACTGCGTTCCCTCTGGACGCACGTTATTACTTCTCTTCTCTGAGTGCTGCTGAAGCTGCCGCCGCTACCGCTGTTGAAGTCGGTAGTTCGGACGGCACTTATTTTTTATGGCGAAAATGTTTGCGTCGTAACGGAATCTTCCGCCGACCTGTACATTATTCAGCCAGACAAGACCCTGAAGGCAGTCGGTTCTGCCGTCCTTGGCGATGGTAAGTCCATCGAGATTGTTGATGGCAAGGTCGCTCTGAAGGGCTTTGGTTCCGCCACCGCAGGTCAGCAGCCTCGCATCAATGCGGCTGGTACTGCTATTGAGTGGTACACACCCGATACCAGCACCGTTTCCGGTCTGGCTGATACCGTCGCTGGTCATACACAGGACATTCAAAACCTCCAGACTGGTAAAGCTGATAAAAGGCTACCACACTCGAAGGTTATGGTATCACTGATGCTATGACCGCTACTGCAATCGCGGAGGCAATCAAGACGGCTATCGCCGAGACCGGTCATGCCAGCTTCACGAAGGTTGATGCAGTCCCTGCGGCTTCTGAAGCCAAGGATAATGTTCTCTATCTCGTGATGAATGCCGACACTGGCTTCTACGATATCTACGCAAAGGTAGGTACCGAAGTTGTTCGTCTGGATGATGTGAGTGTAAACCTCGACAATTATTCCACCACAGAGCAGATGAACGAAGCTATTGCTACTGCCATTGCCAACAAAGTTGACAAGGTAGATGGTAAGGGGGCTCTCTACCGAGGACTTTACGACTGCGCTGAAAGAAAAAGTTGGTTGCTCTGCCAGAGGGCGCAGAAGCCAATTACGTCAAGAGTGTTTCTGACGAGTTCACTGTTTCTGCAGGGTAAACTCGAAGTTAAGGAGGTCGCTCCGGCTAAAGTTACTGGTCTCCCTGATGCTCTGGCTGGTAAGGTTGATAAAGTTGCAGGTAAAGGCTTGAGTGCCAACGACTACACCGATGAAGAGAAAGAAAAGCTTGGCGGCGTTGAAGCGGGCGCAAACAAGAACCTCATCGAGATTATCAAGCTGGCTGGTGCCGCGTTGAACATCTCTGAGAAGGCAGTTAACATTCCATTTGCTGGTGATACTGCTGGTGTTGTCACCAGTTCCACCGGAGAGAATAAGGTCGCTGTCGCTGAAGACGGAAGCATGGAGGTCAATAGCCTTAACATGAATAAACTGGTTCAGTCTGATGGTGATACACTGATTCTCGATGGCGGTAATGCCGCTGTCTGATTAAAAACACAATGAGCGGAGCTTTGTGCTCCGCTCTAACTAAAACCACATAAAAAAGGACGGTAATCATTTATGGCTACTACAACATTTAATACCCGCATTTCTCTGAAGTATGACACCTACGCACAGTGGGTTGAAAAAGACCCCCAACTGCTTGTCGGTGAAGTCGCCGTTGTTGTCGTTCCGGCTGAGACTGGTGCCGTAGCGAAGGAGCCTGCTGTTCTGTTTAAGGTTGGCGACGGCGCACACAAATTCAGCGAGCTGCAGTTCACTGCTGGTTTGGCTGCTGACGTGTACGACTGGGCAAAAGCAGCTTCCAAGCCCACCTATTCCGCAAACGAGATTGATGGTCTGTCCGACTACATCTCAGGCGAGATTCAGGATACTGATACCCAGTATAAGCTGGAGGTCGATGCGGACAATAGCCGCAAGTTCCACCTGTATTCTCAGGCAAAGGGTACATCTACTTGGAATTTGGTGAGCACAATCACTATTCCTGACGAGACCGTTTATACGCTGGCTGAAGGCACTGCAAATGGTACTGTCAAGTTCAATGGCGAGACGTGAAGGTTCACGGTCTTGGTACTGCTGCCTATAAAGACGAAGGCGCTTTTGACGCGGCTGGCGCTGCGACTAAGGCGCTGGAAGATGCAAAGACCTACGCAGATGGTAAGGACGCAGCAATTGCGGCAGCGAAGAAGGCTGGCGATGATGCGCAAACTGCCGTTGACGCTCTGGGTGAGCGCGTCGGTGCGTTGCCCGAAGATGCTACTGCTACGACCGTTGTTGGTTACGTCGATGAGAAAATCGGTAAGATTCCTGCTCAGACCGACTATACCGTAACTGTCACTCCTTCTACCCCGGATGGCGTGGCAAAGCGCTACAACATCAAGCAGACGGCTACCAATCTGGATGTGAATATCGATATCCCCAAGGATATGGTTGTTGAGTCCGGTACGGTTGAGACAAAGGCTGAGGCTGGTGCATGGGGCGAGGCTGGTACATACCTGCATCTGGTTCTTGCCAACGCTACTGAAGACAACATCTACATCAATGTTGGCAGCCTGATTGAGTATGTCACTTCTGGTTCCAAAGTTGGCGACCAGATTGTGATTGATGTCAGCGCCGACCATAAGGTAACTGCTACTCTTACGGAAGGCTCTGTGACTCTGGCACAGCTCCACGCTGATGTGCAGACCGCTATCGGCAAGGCTCACAGCCATACGAACAAGGCTGAGCTGGACAAGATTGTTACTGGCGATAAGGCAAAGTGGGATGCTGCTGAACAGAAGGCTCACGAGCATGGGAATAAGACTATTCTCGACGCTATCTCTCAGGATAAGGTCGATGCGTGGGACGGCGCTGTTACTAAGCAGCATGAGCACGCAAACAAGACTGTGCTTGACGGCATCTCCGCCGAGAAGGTTGCGGATTGGGACAGCAAGGCTGCTGGCAACCATGAGCACGATATTACCGAGCTGAAGCAGGCTTCCGGTTATATTGTGTTCAACTGTGGCAGCGCCTCTGTTAACATCTGAGCATAAATAAAACACAAGCAACCCCGTCGTGTGTTATGCACGGCGGGGCTTTGCTTATAAAGGAGGCTACTGTATGGCTGAATATAATGCACGAATCAGACAAAAGCGAGACACGAGCGCAAACTGGACAGCAAAAGACCCCATCCTTTTGGATGGTGAAATCATCATTGTTGATACAGCCAGTGGTAGCGTTCGTAAGAAAGTTGGAGACGGTACAAAGAAGTATTCTCAGCTCCCCTTTGACGATGAAGAGATGCTGACTGCTCTTGCTGAAAAGTGTGATGCAAGCAATGCTGTTACCGCTACGTTGACCGCAGCAGGATGGGCGAGTGGACAGCAGACACTTACCATTGCTGGGCTTGGTGCAACGCAGAATGGTGTTATCGGCTTGTCTCAGAGCATTACCGATGAACAGCTCTCTGCTGCGTCTGAAGCAGAAATGTATATCTGTGGTCAAGCAGCGGGTTCTGTAACGATTGCCGCAAATGGGTCTGTACCCATTTGCGATATTCCAGTCGTTGTTATCCTGCTTGGTTGAAAGGGTGGTGCAGTAAATGAGTAATACACCAAACTACAACCTCTATTTGACCGATGACAGCTCAACTCGCTTTCAGGAATGGCGCAACCAGATGAATGGAACCGAGAACTCCAATATGGTAAAAATCGATGCTGCCCTTGGTGAGAAAGCAAACAGCAGTGTGGCAATCAATACCACTCTGCTTGCGTCTGCATGGGTTGGTGTCGATGCGCCCTACACGCAAACCATCACGATTAGCGGGCTTACTGCATCGCAGAACGGCACAATCTCTGTTGCTCATAATGCGACTGCAGAACAGCGTGAAATTGCTCGTGAGGCAATGCTCTCAGTTATCGGACAGGCTGATGGTACATTGACTATCGCCGCTGATGGCGAGATGCCAGAGCGTGACATTCCTGTTTACATCATTCTCTTAGGTTAAAGGAGGGGCGTAAAATGCCTATTTTATCTAACTTCCCCGGCGGCGCAGGTTCAGGCAGTGGCGGTCTGACACTTGCGGCTGTCTCCGGTATTACCACGCAGGTTTCTTCTGGGAAAGTCTATGTGAAGTGGACTGACCCCGATGACCTCGTTGTGGCAGGTTCTACGATTGCTGCTTGGGGCGGTACCCTGCTTGTTCGTAAGGCTGGCTCCGCGCCTACAAGCCGTCGTGACGGCACTATCGTTCTCGATAGTAAAACACGAGACGCTTATAAGAATACTTACTTCTGTGACAGTGGTCTGTCCAACGGAACGAAGTATTACTATAAGTTCTTCCCTATACAACTGCAAATGCCTACACTGACAGCACGGATGACGAATTCAGTGCGATTCCGACTGTTCAGGTTGCAGGCATCACAAGCTGGAATGTTACTGGCATGAGTGCCTCTTCTGAAGCAGGCAACGGCAAGATGACCGTTAAGTGGACTGACCCTTCTGCTTCTATCTCTGCCGATGGCGTGACTCTGGCATCGTGGGCAAGCACCACAATTGTTGTGAAGAGCGGCAGCTACCCTACAAGCAAGGATGATTCCGGCGCTGTTTATACGCTAAAGGTCACGACACGCAACCGATATTCCAGCACGCCGTTGACGATTACCGGTCTGACAAACGGAACGAAGTATTACATTGCTTTCTTCCCAGAGACCACGGACGGCGGCATCAACACCTCTACGTCTCAGCGGACGACTGGTACAGCAAACCGTATCACGATTGCGAACGTACCCGCCCAGAGCGGTACACTGACCTACAATAAGTCTTCGCAGTCTCCGAGTTGGAGCAATTATAACACGACTTATATGACGATTGGCGGTACGACATCCGGCACGAACGCAGGCAATTACACGGCTTCTTTTACGCCGAAAACCGACTATCGCTGGTCTGATGGGACGACTACCGCCAAGAACGTTGTTTGGTCTATTGGTAAAGCGACTGGTACGTTGACTGTGAGTAAGACAACAATCAAGCTTAGCTTGAGTAAGCTTACTGATACGTTCACGATTGGCGGCAACCACGATGGCACGCTGAGCGTGACCTCCAGCGCAACTGGCGTTGCCACTGTTTCCCGTAGCGGGAATACAGTTACTGTTTCTCACGTCAATCAAACAAATGGCGAAGCTACTATCACCGTGAGCTGCACTGCTGGTACGAACTATTCTGCACCGGCAAGTAAGACTGTCAAAGTTACAGCAGAGTTTATTCTTGCTACGCTGAATGACAACTCTTGGGCGGCTATCCACAGTGTTTCTGGAACTGGCGCAAGCTACTGGGCAGTCGGCGACCGTAAGGCTGTCGCTGTGAGCGGTACTGTCGGCACACAGGCTGTGAACGGTACTTACTACGCTTATATTATTGGCTTTAACCACAATAGCAGCAAGGAAGGTAACGGTATCACATTTGGCACATTCAAAACCGCATTGTCTGGTGGCACGGATATTTGTTTAGTTGATGGCAAGTACGATGGCTACTCAACAAACGGAACCAAGTATTTCAATATGAACCACAGCTCAAACACCAACGCTGGTGGCTGGAAGGGCTGTGACCTGCGATACGATGTACTCGGCTCAACGAACACGAATGATGGTGATGCCACAGCAACAACTGCGACAAACCCTGTCGCAAATACGCTAATGGCTGCACTTCCGTCAGACCTCCGCGCTGTGATGCAGCCAATGACTATCTACACAGACAATACGGGCGGTGGTAGTGACAATGCGTCTTATGTTACTAAGACCACAGACTACCTTCCGTTGCTGGCTGAGTATGAGATTTTCGGCACACGCACCTATGCGAACTCTGCCGAAAAGAACTATCAGGCGCAGTATGCGTATTACTCTGCTGGAAATTCGAAGGTGAAATACCGTCACAGCGCAACAGGTTCCACTGCTTGGTGGTGGGAGCGTTCTCCTTATTACGGCGGCAGCTACTACTTCTGCGTTGTGAACACGAACGGCGCCGCGGGCACTAGCAACGCAAGGTATTCCATCGGCGTCGCCCCGGCTTTCCGCGTCTAATCCTGCATCAACAGTATCAAGCCCACGGAAGTGGCGTTCAAATCATTAAGGGAGAGGGACGGTACACCCTCTGCGGTAAATGCAAGGGAACCTCGTCCCCCTCCCCATCCTATAATTAGCAAGGGGTACACCTTTGCGATTAGTGGTGAACGGCTCCAGAATAGTGCATTCGGAGCTAATAAATCCAAGAACGAAAGGAGATTCTTATGTCAGTCCTAAAAGCACACAGGTCTGAAAGTAAGGCTGAGTTCGTCAACGTGGCGAACAAAATCTACATCCAAACCATCGCTTTCCTGTCGAGGTTGTCATCTCGGTACTCCCGGCTCGTATCTAAGTCCGTGTCGGAGCTTGCCTCAGAAGTTGTAGACCACGCAGAAAAGCAAACAGCATCTATCCATCTGATGCGGCACGAAAAGAACTTCGTAAGCAGCATCTGCTCGAAGCGAGAGCGTCCCTGATGGCTCTCGATGTCCACCTTGCTCATTGTTACGACTTGATGATGACGAACCCGTCCGGTTGTTTTACGACCGGTAGCGGAAACTCTGTCGGTGCGTCAGACGCGAAGAAAAAGCTGGAGCACATGGCGCAGGAACTTGGTGATTTAATCGATGCAGAAAATGGTCTTTTGACCAATGTGTTGAAAAGCGATAAGAGCCGGTAAACGTCTATGAAAATTTATGGGTGTATTTCTGTAAAACCTGTCGGTTGGGAGTCTTTTGCCTCTCTCTGTTCCACTGCTTGGTGGTGGGAGCGTTCTCCTAATTACAACAACAGCAACAACTTCTGCAATGTGAACACGAACGGCAACGCGAACAATAACAACGCAAGGTATTCCAACGGCGTCGCCCCGGGATTTCGTAAACCAGAAATGGTCTGGGTCAATCGTAGTAGCCCAAAGGGGTGAACTATGACCCTTACGAAAGGAGAAATACTTCCCGTGATGAAAGTCCGAAACTACCCTTTGATATTTTGACACGAACGCCGCCGGAGTCTCCGTGCGTGCATGGCGAGAGATGCATCTTACCTCGTTTCATGTGTCACCAATTAAGCAGATTAGACGATGCCCTACAAGACATCTGTACGGAGGGGTGAATAATTTTTATGAGTAGACGTAAAGGACGTTACGAAAGGCGCAAGACAAGGCGCGAAGAGAATGGATTAAGGCGTGCCGCCGCAGTTGGCGGTCTGCATGATGTCTTTGGATACGATGATATGTACAAAGCCGGAAAGAAATGCTGCAACGGTGTTCGTTGGAAGAACAGCACCCAACGTTTTGAGATGCACCTGTTCTCTGGAACAGCACGCAGACGACGTTTATTGCTTGAGCGAAAATGGATTCCGGGTGCATATGTACATTTCACGATTTCAGAGCGCGGCAAAGACCCGCCCTATTGATGCACCGAGAATCCAAGACCGTCAAGTCCACAAGGTTTATACCAAGAAGGTGCTTCTACCGTTGTATCGTCCTGAGATGATTTACAACAACGGCGCCAGTCTTG
>VOFB01000728.1_pt1 | contig 20000 bp, 17 predicted proteins | sample 5384141 | NCBI WGS metagenome assembly VOFB01 (sample SAMN12384721, study PRJNA508395) | human gut metagenome | isolation source: healthy gut A | host: Homo sapiens | reverse complement strand
ATGGAAAGCATTGTGCCGGAACTGAAAACCATGACAGAGGACGAGGGAAAGGACTTCCTGTATCACATTGCAAAGAGTACGGAAGCACAGGAGTATTTGAAAAAACGCGCCGAGGGGGTGGAGGCTGGATAATACCCTTGGTAACAAGGGCGCACTTATACACCCTTGCGGGTGTTGTGCGCTCTGCCGAGGGCTGAACTCTCCACACAGCCCCGCCGTGTTCCGAGCTTGGCGGTGTTGCGCCGCACAGGGAAAACTGCATTTTCCCTGCGACAGCTTGTGCTGTCTACCCTTTTGCGTCCACCCACGAGGGAACACCTTGCTGCGGCAAGCTGTTCTCTCCCGTCAAGTCCGAACGAGCGAAACGGAGGTGATACCATCGCAATCTATCATTGCAGCATCAAGATCGTCAGCCGGGGGAATGGCAAATCCGCCGTAGCCGCTGCTGCCTACCGAAGCGGCGAGAAAATCACAAACGAGTGGGACGGCATGATCCATGACTACACCCGAAAGCGCGGCATCGTCCATTCGGAAATCCTGCTGCCGCCCAACGCTCCTCCAGACTTTCAAGACCGTGGAACGCTTTGGAACAGCGTGGAGCAAATTGAAAAGGCGTGCAACTCCCAACTGGCGCGGGAATTGGAGGTTGCCCTGCCCATAGAGTTATCCAGAGAGGAACAGGTACGGCTTATCCGTGCGTACTGTTCCTCTCAATTTGTATCCAGAGGAATGTGCGCGGACTTCAACATTCACGACACAGGCAGCGGCAACCCGCACGCCCATATTCTTCTCACCATGCGCCCAATGGACGAACGGGGCAAGTGGCTTCCGAAATCCAAAAAGGAATATGTGTTGGACGAAAACGGCGAGAGAATCCGCCTGTCCAGCGGCAGATACAAAACCCGCAAGGTTGATCTTGTGGACTGGAACAGTCAGGAGAACGCCGAGGTCTGGCGCAAGGTGTGGGCTGACCTTGCCAATGAGTTTTTAGCGCAGAACAACCGCCCGCGTCCACATGGGCGTCGCCACCCTTGACGATGTCCGAGTGGAGATGCAGGAAGGGAAGACGTACCAGTAGAGAAATACAAGATTGGGCTACTGGCGATTTGCAGGAAGCCCGGTGTTTTCGCGTTCAATTACAAACAAAAGACTCGCGGCGGCAGGATACTTCAGTATCCTCAACCGCTACGAGCCCCTGCACTTATACGGTTAGAACTGCCGTGTACCGGCAAGTATGCACGGTGGTGTGAGAGATCAATCCCCGATTGTGGGATCCTCCTGCTTGATCATCTCACACTGAAAGGCATTCCAAACAATGCTTGGCAGTGCGCCTAATACGTTTTCTTGATTGTTCGAGTAATCGTGTCGGGAGCACCACCCGAACCGGATATCACATAGACAACCGTGATGCGATATGTCCCTTTTGATGGCAGCTGGAACGTGTGATCGCCGGCATAAACGTAATTGTATATCACATCGTACCATTCGTTAGTAGGCTCGCCAATATCAACGCGCTTCCAAAACAATCCCCACGTTTTCTTCTCAATATAAGTCGTATCTCACCTTTGGTTGTTTTTCCGGAAATCCCTTGATATTGATTGGTTACTGTCAACAGGCCGCTGCTTGAAACGGCTGCAACGCTGCTTGCCAGTATGGTGTTGTTAAAGCGCGTTCCGTTCGATGATGCGACAATCACGCCGACTGTCGTGCTGAGCATCAGAACGATGACAACCAGCATGATAAACAGGTTTCTTCATTTTTGATCATATTCGGTTCCTCCTATACTCTCTTGCTTGTGGTGATGCTATCAAGAGAAATGTCCCCACGATAGCTCTTTACATATTCAACGTTTCTCATTGACATAGAGGTTACAACTCATGGGGACTAATGCAACAGCCCCGTTACAACGATGGTCAGCTCATTTGCGGCAGAATGGTATGACCACAACATGCAAATGAAAGGTGGTGCCAAATCGAGAAATCTACACCATTCATTCCTGAGTTTTGGGTTCAGGAATTGTTCACTCAACCCGCAGCATCCGATAACCGATGCCGATGTGCGTTTGTATGTATTGCTGCCCGCCTTTCCCATTTTCCAGCTTTTTGCGCAGAGTTGCCATAAATACCCGCAGAGAAGCAATATCGTTATCCCAACTGCTGCCCCAGATCTGCTGCGTGATGTAGGTATGGGTCAGAACCTTGCCCACATTTTTGGAGAGCAGGCACAGCAGCTTGTATTCAATGGGTGTCAGGTGCAGTTCCGCACCATCAAGATATGCGCAGCCTGCCGCATAGTCGATTTTCAGCAAACCGTTTGTAAAAATCGGAGAATCCTGCGCCGCATTTGTTTTCATCAGCGACAGTCTTCGTTGCGTCACCCGTAGCCGCGCCAGTAGCTCATCCACAGAAAAGGGTTTCGTCAGGTAATCGTCTGCCCCGGCATCCAGCGCCCCGATTTTATCAGAATCCTCCGTTCTGGCGCTGATCACGATGATCGGCATATTCGACCACGAACGGATTTTTTGGATGATCTCCACGCCGTCCATATCCGGGAGTCCCAGATCAAGCAGCACAATATCCGGATTATGAGACAACGCCTCCATCACGGCGCTTGCGCCGTTTTGAGCTGAGAGATACCTGTATTCGTGAGTTTTCAGCGTCGTAGTGATCAGATTGCGCACAGGGGTATCATCTTCTACAACAAGGACAAGTGGCTTATTCATTTAAGTTCACCTCACTAAGTGGTAATGTAAAGGAAAAGATGCAGCCATGCGGCGAATTGTTTTTCAGCGTCATTTCGCCATTATGTGCATGAATAATGGCTTGACAGAGCGTGAGCCCAAGTCCGAGGCTTCGGCGGCTGTCGCCAATCGGATTTCCCCCGGCAAAGAACATTTCAAAAACACGCTCCTTCAATTCATCCGGGATACCGGGGCCGTTGTCGCTGACGCAGATTTCAGCCGCATTTCCCCGCCGGATCGCCGTGATTCGGATGTTCGAGCCTGCCGGAGTATATTTGACTGCATTGTTCACCAAGTTGATAAGCACCTGCATGATGAGTCCCGCATCCACCCGAACCAGCAACGGTACATCTCCGCAATCCACTGTGATGTGATGTTCTGCGGATCTTCGGTCAATATGTCGGAGCGATTCCGATACGATGTCGTCCACGACCTGATCGGAAAGGCGCAGCTTGACGCTGCCGTCCGCGATTTTCGTAACGGAAAGTAAATTCTCAACCAGTCCGGTCAGCCATTGCGCATCGTCATAAATATCCGTAAAAATCTGTTTCCGTGTTTGCTCATCCAGCACGTCATAGCTGTGCAGCAGCGTATCGGCGTTGCCGGAAATAGAGGTCAGCGGTGTCCTGAGATCATGAGAAATCGAACGCAAAAGATTGGCACGAAGCTGTTCGTTCTTTGCAATGACAGCGGCTTTTTCCTTTTCTTCGGCGTTGTGTAGGCTTTCCAGCGCCAGGGCACATTCTCCAAGGATGGAAAACAGAATACTGGATGCAAATGCGTCCGTCTGCGTTTCTTTCTCCATGGGAGTCCCAACAACGCCGTAAATCTGCTGCCCGGTACGGATGGCGAGATACAGCCGTTTTGCTTTCGGAAAGTTTTGCGTCGTTGCTCCGGCACGTTTCCGGTTCTGCCAGACCCAGCGGATCGCATCCTGCTCCCGATCCGTGTCCGGGGCGCTGTATGGGCTGCTTCCGTCAGCCGGGTAAATGATCCCTTGAGCCGGTACACCGCCCTGCACCGGATAAATCAGGATGTCCCGCTGCATGAGCTTTTGTATCTGCGTTGCGGTAATCCGATAGACCTCCTCCGGCGTTTCGGCCTTTTGGAGCTGCCTGTTCATATCAAAAAGGAGCTTCGTGCGATAAGCGTCCCGCGCGGATAGCTGCGCATGGGCTTTGAGCTTTGCGGCAAGCGTACCGGTCAAAAGCGCCGCCGCAAACATAACGGCAAAGGTTATTGGGTATTTGCTGCCATAGGCTGCCAAAGACAGTCGGGGTTCCGTCAGAAAATAATTGAACAGGATGACACTCAAAAAGCGGACAGCACGCCGCAGGTATATCCGCTGGTAAAAGCGGAGGTCAGAAGCACACCCAGCAGATAAACCATGATGATATTGGCATCCGCAAAGCCAAGCCGCAGAAACAACCATCCGATGATCGTCGCGGCTGCCAGAATCCCGACAGTCAGAAGCAGTTCCCGAGCGGTCGGAAACACCGGGCGAACGGCAGAAAGCCGTTTTCTGCGGCAGCTCTTATAGGCTTCCACATCCGGAATGATATGAATGTCCACCTCCGGCGCAAGCGTAATGAGCCGTTCTGTCAGCGTCGGTTCACTCCAAAAATGCCGCCGCTGTACGCCGCTGCGCCCAATCACAATTTTGGTCACATCGGAGAGCCTTGCATATTCCGCGATCTGTGTTGCCACATCTTCACCATGCGTTGTGACGATCTCTGCGCCAAGCTGCTGAGCCAGACGCATATTCACCTGCAAGCGAACGGTATCTTCCGCATTCATGTCAGCGTCTCCGGGTGGTCTGCACATAGAGCGCGGTAAGGCTTCCGCAAAATGCCTGCGCCATTTTTCCTGCCATTCGTACAATACGTTCATTGGATGGGGACGAGGACAGGCACACCAGAATATGCTCTTTTGGTACTTCACTTCCTTTGTTCTGCACTTTTTCACCACCCCTCTTAACCGATATTACAGCGCCAAAATGTGAAGGTTTCTACTGCGTCCAATCGGATTCGCTGTTTGGAAAAGAAATTTGCTCTGGATCATAGATCACGATTTCTACATGGGTATGACTGCTGCGAAACCGGGAAAGCTTTTCCTCAAGTTCGTCAGGAGAAATATCTCCGACCAGATGCATGCACGGCTCATGCTGCTGTTGTTCGGACGCTTCCTCTATTCGTTTCCGATTTTCCGCCAGAAATTTAACCAGACGTTTCATCAGAAACCAGCCAAACAGAAATACCATGGCTGCTCCGACGATCAAAACAACATCTTCCACATACCCTCACCGTCCGTTCATATCCGGAAACACTTTTGCAGCGCCTTATATTCACCCAGCGCTAAAATTGTTATTTCTCCTGACAGCACCGTATCAGGCGTAATTGAAACGTCGGTTTTTCCGGAATGTTTGATGCCAAGAATGTTGATTCCAAACTTTCTGCGGATATCCAGTTCGCCAATACTTTTCCCGACCCAGCATTCCGGCACTTCCACCTCAAAAATGGCGTGCTTATCATCGATCTCTATGTAGTCGAAAATATGATCGGAAGTATATCGAATTGCTGCCCATTTTGCCACCTGTTTTTCCGGGTAGACCACATGGTCTGCACCGTTGCGAAGCAGAAACTTCGCCTGTACATCCCTTTCGGCACGCGACACCACACACTTCGCACCCAGATCCTTCAGCAGCGAGGTGGTTTCCAGCGAGTTCTGAAAGTTACCGCTGACGGTCACGAAGCAGACGTCAAAATTTCCGATGCCGAGAGAGCGAAGAAACTCCGCGTTTGTACTGTCGCCAATTTGTGCGTTGGTGACATACGGCAGCACATCATTGATTCGATCCTCGTTTGTATCGACCGCCATGATCTGATGCCCCAGTTGAGAAAGCTGTACTGCGGTATGCCGTCCGAAGCGGCCTGTGCCAATCAACAGAATGTTTTTCATGAGAAAATACTCCTTATCCAATTGTAATTTGTTCCTGCGGCAGCTTTGCTACGGTTGCTTTTTTGCCGGAAAGTGCCGCATAAATGAGCGTAAGACCGCCGACTCTGCCCAGATACATGAGCAAGATCAGCACCATTTGCGATGGAATGCGCAGCTGCGGTGTAATACCAAGTGTCAAACCCACCGTCCCGACAGCCGATGCAGTTTCATACAGGCAGGCAGACAGCGGAAGATTCTCATATACACTGATAAAGGCAGCACCGCCAAAGAACAGTGCAAGGTACATCATCAGAATTGTCGCGGCGGTTTTGACGGCGCCGCAATCGACTCTGCGCCCAAAGATTGGGCGCTGTCCCGCTGGCGGAAGGTCGCGGCAGCATTGGCAAGCAGGACTGCCAGCGTGGTGGTTTTCATGCCGCCTGCCGTAGAGCCCGGAGAACCGCCAATGAGCATCAGAAGAATCATCACGCCCTGCGACGCACCGGACATCGCGGACAGCGTTACTGTGTTGAAGCCCGCCGTTCTCGGCGTGACCGATTGGAACAGGGCTGCCTGAATCCGCTCTCCGAGGGGAAGGGCATCAAAATCCGCAAAGAAGAAAAACAGCGCCGGAAGGACGATCAGCGTGAGTGTCGTGACAAGAATCACCTTGCTCTGCATCCGGTAGCGGTGAAACCGCCACTTGTTTTCGCAGACATCGTCCCATGTCAGGAATCCGATGCCGCCGGTTATGATCAGCAGCATGATCGTGATATTGATTACCGGACTGCTGGCATAGCCGGTAAGGGATGGATAGAGATTATTTTCTGTCCCAAGAATGTCAAATCCGGCGTTGCAGAATGCGGATACGGAATGAAACACTGCCATCCAGATGCCGCGCCATCCATAGTCACGGCAAAACACCGGCAGCACGGCCAGTGCGCCCAGCAGTTCGATCAAAAACGTTCCTCGCAAGATGAACCGTGTCAGACGGACGATTCCGCCGACCTTTGGTGCAGAAATTGCATCCTGCATGGTGCTGCGCTGCATCAGAGAGATTTTTCGCCCGGACAGCAGCGCAAACGATGCTGCTACGGTTACGACACCAAGTCCTCCGATTTGGATCAGCACCAGAATAACCGCCTGCCCAAAGGTTGACCAGTAGCTGCCTGTATCCTGCACCACAAGCCCCGTCACACACACGGCAGAGGTCGCGGTAAACAGCGTTTCATTGAATGGCGTTACACATCCGGCTGTTGTGGAGAGCGGAAGCATCAGCAGCAGTGCTCCGAATAGAATGACCCCGGCAAAGCCAAGTATGATAATTTGAAAAGACGAAAGACGACGTTTTCGACGAATGTTCTCTTCCGGCATAAAGGCAGCTCCTTATTTCTGTTATCGTTATATTATACGGTCGGAGACTTTAAGGTTGGATAAGGGACATTTGCAGCGTATTAAGATTGAATAAAGATTGGGAGATTGCTTGTGCAATGCTTTTCGCCTGCCATGCGAAGTGCTTATGAACATTCGGTTACAAGCAAATAAACTCGTATAACAAGCAGTAACCTCTTGCATGTGTCAGGTGACCGTATGAATACAATGCCCTGCACCGATTCCTATTCCTGTCTGTGAATCTCCTTTTCCCGCCGCTTTTGATAATCCTCCAGGTATCGATCCAGATAAACCTTGTTGACGGTGGCCAGGATCGTGTTGCGAAGAAGATCCTTTGCATCGGACTGCGTCTTACCGATTCCATCTCTCGCCGGGGCTATGCCGAACGCCGCGCCGAGCATATTCTCAAACTCATCACAAAAATAGTCATATGCGGTCGGAAGGGTATAGTTGTCCCCCTGTATGCTGAACATCATTCGAAGCCCTTCCAACGGGACAACGGGCTTGACTACCGCGATGAACAGGAGCCGTGAAAGGTGCTCTGCCGTGTATGACTTCTTTATGGGGGAGGAGATCAGCCCCTGCTTCACGTAATTGCTCACCATTGAACTTGTCAGCTCCGGCTCCCCCAACGGCGCAAGGTGTGTGTTGACATAGCGTACCACCTGCTCCAGATAAAGCCCGACATTCGGGATCTGCTCATAACGCGGCAAGCGGAAACCCTCAATATTCTCTATCATGCTATTCACTTCCTTTTCCATGCAAATATTATACACGTTTCTCGTTAAACTTTCAACTGTTTTATATAAGCTTTTTACAGGTTTTTCGAAAGCCGTTGACGGAATAATAAAAACCTGATAAAATACCTGTGTCGATTTGCAAAATCGGGTGAAATGCTTCTTGTTATTAGGAGGACGTACAATGAATCAGTTTCGTATTGTCGCAGACTCAAGCTGCAATCTTCTTACGCTGGACGGAGCAGACTTCGTCAGTGTTCCGCTTACCATACGCACAGACACGGAGGAATTCCGCGATGACGCTTTTCTCGATGTGAACGAGATGGTCACTGTACTGCGCGGCACCAGGGGGCGTTCTTACAGTGCATGTCCGAATATCGCCGATTGGGAAGATGCCTTCGGTGAGCGTGGCGATGTAATCGCCTTCACCATCACCGGCAGCCTTTCCGGCAGCTACAGCGTGGCGTGTGCTGCAAAGAAGCATTGTGAGGAGCTTGATTCCTCTCGCCGCATCTGCGTGGTGGATTCTCTGTCGGCCGGACCGGAGATCGCGCTCCTCATAGAAAAAGCACGGTCTGAGATGTGCGCAGGCGCCGACTTTGACGATGTGTGCAGGGCTATCCAAGTATATCGTGAGCGAACTCATCTGCTCTTTGCTCTGGAATCCATGCACAACCTTGCGCAGAATGGGCGGATCGGCAAGCTGGCGGCAGCCATGGCCGGCGTTTTGGGTATCCGTGCTGTTGGGCAAGCCGGCTCCGAAGGGACACTTGAGATGCTTGGTAAATGCCGCGGGCATCAAAAACTCAGAAATTCATGCTGCACGAGATGGAACGGCTTGGCTTCAAGGGTGGGAGTGTTCGAATTGGACATTGTCAGAACGCAGCCTTTGCGCTGGAGCTTTGCAGCGAGATTCAGCATCGGTTCCCGGGAGCGGATGTAAAAAGCTATCCGCTGCGGGGCCTGTGCAGCTATTATGCCGAGCGCGGCGGGATTATGCTGGGGTTCGAGTCGTGAAAATAGGCCAAGCAAAGAAAAGAGAGCGATCTGTCGGCGTTTCGCATCCGATCGTGCGCATTCTGATCCTGACCCCCATTATCATCGGTATAACACTGCTTCTGATGTATGCCCCCGCAAAGCTTATGACACTGCGTGAGCTGCTCCTGTGCGAGTTGTTTTTGCTGCTCATCCCCATGGCTGCATACCCTATGCGGGAGATATTTCACATTGGAAAGGAACGGCGGAAAGGTCAGCGCAGCACGGCACTGGTGTGCAGTGCAATCGGATATTTGGACAGGTTTTTCTGGTCGCTGCTGACTCCGTGTTCCCGGCTCGTCCGCATTCTGTTTCTCTCCTACGTCATTTCAATCGCAGTGCTGTTGATTCTTAATGCTGTCTTCAGACTGCACGCAAGCGGTCATGCCTGCAGCACAACAGCTCCTGCATTTCTGCTGACATGGAACTTGCATCCGCTTTTCATCATACCTTCTTTGCTGCTGATCACGGCAGTGTACCGTTCCTCTCTGAAGCTGTCGCGCCACACCCTGCCGCAGCTCCTTATTGGCTCGGCGGTCAGTCTGCTCGCCTGTGGTTTTTCACTGCTGATCTGCGGACTCGGCTGACAAGCATACAGTAAACGCCGAATGACAGTCGGATTAAACTCGGCCGCAAAGTGTTCCGCAATGTCCGTTAAGGATCCGCTGCATTGGCTCAAAAAGTAAAATCGGGCAACTCGCAAGGAGCAGAGCAAACCGTCGATTTCATTGAATTTACATAGACCGTCAGAAAGTTTTCATGCCGCTGAACAGAGAAGGGCAAACAAGTCGATATGCATGTTCACCCTTTGAAAAACAGATTAAGCTTTTTGAGGAAATCACAGTAAGCACATGTACACCGCAACAATATAAGCTAATAAGTATTTTCTCAGCTTATCCAACTGTGCAAAGGAGAGCGCAAAGCTCTGGTCGGTCGGACTTGTGACAGTCTCTCCATCTGTTGTATAAAGAGACTGTTCATTGTTTAGAGCAAGCTTCATTTTCTGCCAATGCACTTCCTCTCAGGAAGAAGACGTACTCAGCATTGATTTGAATCTCCGGGGCGACCTTGATTGAACCGTTCGAATCATTGGTTCTTCCGATGCCATCTTTCGAAAAACGGGGCTGTTGCAAAATCAAGTCATATTTGCAGCAGCACCTTTCTTTTTTTAGGAGGGCAATCCGAGGAGTGCCGAACATTACATTTTTCGGTTCAAGCGAAGCCGACTCATGCAGAAAGCGTGATTTTTGTGTACGGCAAACAGACCTGCTCAGGTTTTGTTGTTCTCGAAAGGTTATGTCAGGCTGTTTTCGGTTCGAACAGTGCTTTCCCGAATCGTCCGTCAGCAAGCCGACTGCAAAGTTTTCGGATATTGAACGCTGTTGCGAGGATAAAAAGGCGGGTTTCGTTGTTGGTCTTCCCTCGGGTGAGGAATCTTCCGAACCCGTAATCCTGTTTTAAAACGCCGAAAGCACCTTCAACTTGGATCGAACGGTTCATTCGGAGAAGAATGCCTTTATCGGTACTTGTTTGCATTGGCTTCAATTTTTGTTCCGTCAACGAACATTGATTCGAATTCAATCTCGCCGATTTCCGAAAGCTTTTGAACAAGTTGGTAAAAAAGCCCTTCTGCACATCCGTTCATGTTTTTTCAAGAAATCTTGCTGTCGTGGTATGTTCCGGTGCCGGTTCATATTGCAGCAGCCACATAAACCTGATGTCGGTTTTGCACGCTTCTTCTATAGCTCTGCTCGAGAAAATTCCTCGCATGTCTGCATATACAACAATCGAAAACATAACCTCGGGGTCAATCTTTCTCCACCGCCTGATTTTTTGCTCGTTTTCATTGTATAATCAGATCGCTTTCTGTTGGTTTTTGAGCAATTTAATTATACACGAAAGCAGCAAACCGGACAACCCTTCTTGAGTTGCCCGGTTTTGTTTTGGGGGCTAATGCAACAGCCGCAATATCACGGCAAAAATCTCCATTTATTCTTCATCCATAAATTCCTCCGTTTTTTTCTGTATTCGTCGGGCAGCGCCGCCGTGGGACGCTTTTCCAGCATCTCCATCAGCGCCGCGAGCTGCTCGATGGTCAGTCCATTCTCGCGGACGATGCCCACAATATCTGTGTTTTCCAGCTTCAGAATCTGCTCGTCCAGGGCTTTTAGCCGTGCGGTCAGCGATGTGAGCTTTTCCGCCAGCTTCTCGCGCTCCTGACGCAGCTTTTCAAGTCGCGGGTTCATAACATCCTCCTTTTTGCGTTGATATGGTTGTTGCTAAGGCAATCTGCCGAATTGGAGAAAATGGCTTCGCCAGTAGCTCGTGTCGATGGAAGCGTAGTGAATGGGGTCGCCGCAGTGGAGCATCCTGTTATTGCCCACATAGATGCCCACATGGGACGCGCCTGCGGTGTCGTAGGTCTTTTCAAAGAAGATCAGGTCGCCGGGACGGGCGCTTTCCGGGGAGACATAGGCGCACATGCCCCGCAGCCCCTCCGCGCCCAGCCTGCCGAACACAGACTTTTCTTGCTCTGTGAAGAATTGATCCTCGCGGATGAGCTGCGCCAGTCGCCGCTGCACCTTCGGCCACGTAAGTTCGGCGGTTCCCGGGATTCCGGCACGGACGATAAAAAGGCTTTTGCTTTCATTCCCTCCATACTCGCGCGCCAGCCATGCACCGGTTTCCCGCTCGCGGCTATGCTCTTGATCAGCTCATCCGACAAAGCCCGAAGTATGCCATACAAATCACCCCCGGTATTTAGGGATTTTCCCCCCTGTTTACCTATTGGACTGCGGAAAAGGCGGAACCTTGCAGAAAAAATGCGAAAAAGAAAATATATTTTCGATGACGATTGATTTGCCTCCTGTCGCTGCCCGTACTGTTGAACGAATAAGACTCCCCCCTTACAACGAAAGAGTAACGAAAGTCTCACTTACAGGCGAATAATATATAGTTAAAACTGCATAACTATTAATTCACGTGTATTGACTTCGGGCATCCAAATAGTGTATAGTGTATACAAGCAGCGGGAAGATTTATCTGAATATCTTGCATTATGCTTATAACATGAGCTGTGTGCAGACTACCCTTATTGCACGAACGCCTCATGCAGCCGAGCGAAATAATATACGCTCTGCGGCCGCATATGAGCCTGCCGGTGGTTCTTACAAGAGGAAAGAAGAAGTTCGTTGCTTGAAAACAGCCGATTTTACAAAAACACCGGAGTTCTTACATCTGCGGACAGCGAGAGCTTGCAGCAGAGAAGAAAATGCACAGGATAAAAAAGTGTAGGGTTTTGGGCAATATCTGCGGCTCATCAGCAATTTTATCAATGCGTAGTGTCTGCGGGAGAGGAGCACGCTGTTCTTGGAATCGCACCCTCCTCCAATATCCATAGCTCTGATTCCGTTACGCTGTCCGTCCCTAACGTCCGTTTCGACAAAGAACTCTTTCGAACGGTCGAAGAGCATATTTGTCGGAACGAGGGACGGATAAGGCTTTGAAATACGCAGCTGCATTCCAGTAAATGAATCCTCTTCTTTTCAAAATGCGAAGAGGTTTTGGTTGCAATATGTGCAATATGAAGGAAGAACGACTGCCGCTTTCCCGTCAGGCGAGAAACGGGAACCCTTTGAGAAGAATCCGTTGAATCAAACGCCCTCGTTAAATTAAGCGGAGAAGTCACCGATATGTCGGGACTTTGAAGCATTAGGATAAAAAAGAATACCCCAGGAGGACGACCGATGAAAAGAATTATCTCAGTGATTTTGGCAGCGATGATGCTGCTCATGATCGCCCCAACCGCCGCACACGGCAAACGTGCGGAAAGCCGTGCACCCTACGGATATGTGGAGCACGAATACGATCAGCTCCTTGCTTTTATGGAGCAGACCAACTCAGCCGGCGTAAAGAACGGCACGCAGCTGAGCTCCGCATACGATCCCAACGACCCGGAAACATGGGGAGGCATCTTTTGGTACATAGCACCAACGGGATTCATACATGCCGAATACATCTTCTTCAGCGCTTATGATTTCCCCAACAGAAATCTTGTCGGAACCTTGAATCTTTCCGGCTTCTCAAAGCTGCGTGCGTTTGGCTGCGCGGGAAACTCCATCACAGCCGTCAGCATAAGTGACTGTCCGCTGCTCGATGAGTTGAATGTCGCGCAGAATCTGCTGACAAATTTCAGCGTAAGCAACTGTGCAGAGCTGCGTCTTGTCTGGTGTGAAGAAAACATGCTGCCAAGTGTTTCAATGTCTAATCTCCCGAAACTGCGCCAGTTCCACTGTTATCAAAACCCCATTGCCGAACTGGACGTTTCACCCTTTGAAAATCTCTGGTATCTTTTCTGCGGAAATACCGGGATATCGCAGATCGATGTCAGCCGGAATCCGCAGCTGCGGGAACTTCGCTGTGAAAACACGCATCTGACTTCAATTGACGTAAGCAAATGCGAGAACCTTACGGATCTGTTCTGCAACAATACCGACATAAGCGAGCTGGATATTTCCAACAACCCTGCATTGGCAAGGTTGTTCTGCAACAATACCGACATAAGCGTATTGGATCTTTCACAGAACACGAACATAGACAAGCTTCGCTGTTATGATGCGAAACTGACGTCGCTCGAATGGAAGTGCATTATACCGGGGCTCTCCCTTGACATAACCCTCCTTTCAGAAGGCGACGGCTATGTGGGCGTGGACTGGGAGCGTGTATATTTGAGCGACAACTATTGGGAAAACAGGATAACCGCCGTGGCCACCCCCAACGGAACGTTCAGAGGCTGGTATATGGGTGAATCCCTTGTTTCTTCGAGTCTGCGGCTCCCCCTCGGCGCAGACATCGATATCCCCGCTACCATGCTTACGGCTAAGTTTGACGGTACAACTCCCATTCCGCCCACGCCTACGCCGCCGGTTTCTCCCGAACCGCCCACGCCCACGCCGCCCCCTGCACAGGAGGACGAGCCTACCATATACGGCTTCTGGGTTTCGGAGCGCATACCGAACGATCCGGAGTTCCATACGAACTGGTATACCTGGTCGAGCTTTAACGCCGATTCTCCGGAAGAAGTCACTATGCACTGCGGTATGCCCGCCGAAACGGGGAGCGGATATTCAAGCCTCGTTGCTGCTGCTGCCTATCATGACGGGTATATTTACGGGTATACGGGGCATAATAACTTTTTCAGGGTGCGATTTGACGATATGGTCGCCGGGGAAACAACGCAGCAGTACTTTCTCGATACCAATTTCGCACAGAACGGTGGATTCAATGTTCTCGATATGGAATATGACTACAGTCGGAACAAAATGTTCGCCATCCTGCAAAACAGCAGCGACGGGACGCAGTGCATATGCGAAGTCGATCTTGAAACCGGCAATATGCTGAATCTTGAGAGCGGAGGAATCCCGCTTCCTTACATGAACAACGAGGAGGGCATTCCATACACAATGCAGACACTTGCAATAGACCTGCAAGGCAACGCTTACTGCATGGCGATGGGCTTCTCCGTATCGGAACTTTGCAGTCTTGATCTCGACACGGGAATGTACGAGACAATCATGACCGTTCCGGCAAAGAGCTACGACTATCAGTCCATGACTATGGATCATTCCACCGGACATATATACTGGGCACAGTATGCAACATTTTCGGAAACATGGAATCCGTCCAACCTGCTTTTCAAGATTGATTTGCAGACGATGCAGGCAGAATCCAAGGGAACGATAGGTCACGGCAGTCAATGGACGGGAATGTTCATCCCCTACGACAGCGGTCAGCCCCCCGTAACCGGCATCCTCGGAGATGTTGACGGCAACGGAATTGTACAGATCGCGGATGCGATCCTTGCCGCCCGTCATGCGTTGGGTGTATATTTGCTTGAAGGGGAAAGCCTCATTCTCGCAGACGTGGACATGAACGGAGAAATAACGATCGCAGACGCAGTTCTCATAATGCGCATTGCAATGGGACTGTATGAACCGTAAAACCCCTTGCCTCGTAAAAGCTGCCTTTGAATCGTGAAAAACACGGTGTGTGTACTCAAAGGCGGCTTCCGGGAAAACAAAAAGTGCTTTCGCTTCCCCCTCACTCAGCCGGGCAAGGGTGATCGGTTCTTGCCAATTGACCGTTGCCCGGCTGTTCATATAACGAAAAACAAAGAAAGGAGAATCAAGATTATGACATGGAGCAAAGATTTAATCGAAAACATTACCGACATAGGAGAGCTTGAAGCGAAGCTCCGGTTTGATCGCAGACTGACACAGCAGATGCGGGAACTGTGTGAAAAATTCCCGATGTCCGTCACAAGATACTATTTGTCACTTATTGACTGGAGCGACACGGACGACCCAATCCGCAAAATGAGCATCCCCACGTTCCTTGAAACGGACATGAGCGGAGAGTTTGATACGAGCGATGAGGAGTCTAACACTGTGTGTCAGGGTGTCCAGCACAAATACACCGAGAGTGCCCTTATACTGACAACAAATCGTTGTTTCATGTACTGCCGGCATTGCTTCCGCAAGCGGCTTGTAGGGCGTTCGGATGAGGAGATAGCCGGAAATCTTGAATCCGTTGTGAATTATATCCGCGAGCACACCGAGCTGACCAACGTTATCCTCAGCGGCGGCGATGCGTTTACCCTTCCCACATGTATCATCAAGCACTATCTTGATGTTCTTTCAAGGATGAAGCATCTCGATCTCATCAGAATAGCAACGAGATCGCCGGCAGTGTACCCCATGCGGATTTATATGGATGAAGAGCTGCTTGCCTGTCTGAAAAAATACAGCGGAAAGAAGCAGCTGTATGTTGTTACCCAATTCAATCATCCGAGAGAAATAACGCCGGAAGCCACCGCTGCCATACGCGCCCTTCTTGATTGCGGGGTTGTTGTAAAGAATCAGACAGTGCTTTTGAAAGGCGTAAACGATTCTCCCGGTGTACTGGGATCGCTGTTGAGAAAATTGACCGCTTGCGGAGTAGTCCCGTATTACATATTCCAGTGCCGCCCGGTGAGCGGCGTCAAGAACATCTTCCAAGTGCCGTTTTCCGAAGGATATGACATAGTTGAGGGAGCGAAAGCGATGCAGAGCGGTCAGGGAAAGTGCTTCAAGTACTGCATGTCGCATCCGAAAGGAAAGATAGAGATTATCGGAAAACTGAACGATGGGTCGATGGTTTTTAAGTTCCATCAGGCGAAAAACAACCGGGATTGCGGACGGACATTCATTCAAAAACTCTCAAAGGATGCTGCATGGCTTCCGGATGAGTTATGAGGGGGGGATTCATATGTATGACCGGAACTCCGTTGCAAGCTTTCAGAATGTGTTCCTCAATCGGTCAATGAACGGAATCCGTATGTACGACAGGTATCTGATTACAGGCGCAACCGGATTCCTCGGCAGAGCTGTATCTCAGAAACTGGCTTCCTGCAGCATCCCGGTTCGGGCGTTGGTTTTATCCAACGACCCGTATGCGGAGCAGCTTCCAAAGGGGGTTCAACGCATCACCGGCGATGTTCTCGATAAAGAATCGCTTGAGGCCTTTTTTGACGGCTCGGGAATACACACCTGCGTGATTCATTGTGCCGGTATCGTTTCCGTTGCTTCCAATCCCGATCCGATCATCTATACGGTCAATGTGGAAGGGACAAACAACATCATTTGCAAGTGCAGAGAACACAATGTCGGCAGACTGATTTATGTCAGCTCCGTTCATGTAATGCCGGATATTCCGAAGGATCATGTTATCACGGAGGGCTGGTATTTCTCTTCCGATCTTGTTGACGGGGCATACGCCAAGAGTAAAGCCATTGCCACAAACCTGGTTTTTGACGCAGCACGTCACGGGCTGAACGCCTGCGTTGTATTCCCCTCCGGGATAATAGGACCGGGAGATTTCCAAGGCGGGAGTTTCACAGCAATGGCGAAAGCCTTTCTCAAGGGAAAGCTGCCCTTTGCCGTTCGCGGCGGATATGACTTCGTTGATGTAAGAGACGTTGCAAGCGGCATCCTTGGCTGTGCAATGAGCGGGAAGTCCGGAGAGGGATATATCTTGTCCGGGCGTTATATCACGATCAAGGAAATGCTTGATATAATAGGCAAAGCAGCGGGGCTGCGTCACCGGCCTCTCTGCTTGCCGCTCGGACTTGCCAAATTAGCAGCTCCATATTACGAAAAGAGGTGTATTCGCAAGAAGAAACCGCTGTTCTTTACGCCGTATTCGATTGCCGTTCTCGGATCAAACGGATACTTCAGCCATAAGAAAGCAGCCGGAGTGCTTTCTTACAAACCTCGTCCCATAGAGGAAACCCTGCGGGATATGACCGAGTGGCTCAGGCAGCAGGAAGAAAGCTGATTTCTTCCGGAAACAAGCCAATTTGATTTTTGAGGAGACAGTCTGAAAAATAAGATATATGTATGCTGCGATGCTTGTGCTTGCAGCCTTTATGGCTTTTGCAGCATACATACTTTAGACCTTCATGTCAGACAGCGGCTGTTCGATTCCTGAAAAAATCTTTATTATCAGCGGGCGATGAGGCAAATATAAACGAAACTCAAACGAGAGGAGGCGATATATGTGAAAAAGAAAATAACTGCGGGAATCCTGTTGCTCCTGCTGCTGGCAGGAGGTTGTGCACAGCCGGCCTATGCCAATTCCGCCCAGCGGCACTGGAGCGGCACGGACGTTACAGGCGCGGTCGTGACGGGAGAGGATTGCCCCATCGTGGTTGAGAGAGAACTTCTGACCTTCGATGTGCAGGAATTCCCGGAGCAGTATTATCCGGATACGGACAGCTTCCTTGCCTATACCGGGAAAGTCACGGCGGAATACACCTTCCGTAATCCCGCCGACTATACGGTCACGGCCACGCTGGCTTTCCCGTTCGGTAATCCTCCACATTACGGAGAATACATCTATGACCAAGCAACGGGTCGGCCGTTCGATGTTTCCGATACCCTAAAATACGGCGTAACGCTGGATGGAAAGCCGATAGAGGCGGCTGTCCGACACACATTGAAGGCACGGCACACTTCTTTCTCCCTTGATGAGGATCTGCCGAAGCTGGCAGACAGCTATATCTGCGACAGTTTTTTCGTCCCCGATATGCCGGTTCGGGTGCAGAGGTATTCCGTCACGGGCATAGATGAAGAATACGGCGCAGCCACCGCCGCATTTGTCATAAATGCGGACAGCGCAAAAACGCGGGTATTGTGTGAGAAGCAAACCGGCGGAGCGCGGCTGAAGGAGGGGGTGCAAGCTTCCTGCTGGGTACAAAACGGCGATACGATCACGGTGTATATCTTCGGCGAGCAGCCGAAGGAGGAGCTTATATGGACACTGTATGAAAACGGCGCCTGCGAAAAGGTTATCGAAGGAACGGTGTCATCGGAGTTTTCGGAGATGACATTCAAGGACTATGCTCTGCGCGGCTATGACGAAAACTCCGGCATTTTGGAGTCTGACTGGTACAATGCTCAGGTCGAGCTTCTGCGGCTCGGTTCCGAAATATGGGGGAATGGTCTGGTTCAGATTGAAGCCGGGGTATTTTCACTGATGCGGTGGTATGAGTACACCATCACGCTGGAGCCGGGGCAGACGCTGAAAAATGCGGTGACAGCGCCGCTGTATCCCTCCATTGATGCGGACTATACACCGAGCATCTATGCGTATACCTATCTGCTTTCCCCGGCAAAAACATGGACACAGTTCGGGGAATTGGATATCACGGTGAATACGCCCTATTACATGACGGAATGCGGCATTGACGGCTTTACAAGGACAGACAGCGGATATGCGCTGTCACTGCCGGGTCTGCCGGAGGGCGAACTGACATTTACGCTTTCAGAGGCAGAGAAGCCGCAGCCGCCGAAGCGGTCGATCTTGCACCTTATGCCGACAGAGCTTATCATTGTACCGGCAGCGGTGCTTGTCGCCGTCGCAGCCGTGTTTCTGCCGGCTCGCAGGAAGCGAAGAACAAAAAGATAGAGAGAATTGGACTTTGAAAAACCGTATCTCTTCGGTTCTGACGTCAGCATTGATGTCGTTTTTATCATATTTTCACCTCGCAGTCTTATTACGCGCAGCTGTCCGGTGAAAATCCGGTGATTTCAAAAAACAGTGCGAAAACTCCACTCTCACTTTACGCACTTCCCGTGGATGTTACACACTCGAACGGACAGCTTTCGTAAAGAGAAAAGCAAACCGCATCTATCTAACATTTTAGCGGGTACAATTATTTTTGCCCGACAGTGAGACGGTGCAGACAAGCGAAGCATCACCGTCTGTTTCCCAAAATCAATTTTTTTCGATTTTGGGAAACAGAATCGCGGAAGCAGCCGACCTTACAGATATTTAACCTGTGGTTTTATTCGCTGCCATACTGTATCGGAAACTCTGCCGCAATGACAGTGCCGTTTTTTGAGCTTTCCTCCACGCGGACGGAGCCGCCATGGATGTCGGCGATCTCCCACACCAGTGAGAGGCCCAGCCCCGCGCCGCCGTATTCCCGGCTGCGAGACTTGTCTACGTGGAAAAAAAGGCTGGAAGATGCTTTGCTGATACTCCTCCGGGATGCCGCAGCCGTTGTCGGAGACGCGGATCAGGAGCTTTTCCGGCTCCTGTGCGACGGAAACCCGCACCGAGCCGCCCGGTCGGTTGTACTTGACGGCGTTCTCCGTCAGGTTGAAGATCAGGCGGTAGATCAGCGCGTCGCTGCCGGTCATAATGCCGTCGCCCTCTGCCGTCAGCGTAACGCCGCACTTATCCGAGAGCGGTGCGAGATCCGTAAAGATCTCCTCGATCATTGGAGCAAGCCGGATCCGCTCGTTACGCGCCACCTGCCGCAGATTACTCATTTCCAGCAGGGTCTTGGTCAGCCGGGTAAGCCGCTCCGTCTGCTCCCGCAGAAGGGAGAGAAACTCCGCCGTCTCCGGCTGCATATCAGGATGTTCCGCTGAAAACAGCTCCAGCTGCGCCTGCAGCAGCGCCAGCGGCGTGCGCAGCTCGTGGGCGGCGTTGCCGGTGAACTGCCGCTGTGCGGCAAAGGCGTCGTTCAACCGCTCAAGCATTTGATTGAAGGACTGACTGAGCTGCTTAAACTCCGGCAAGGCATCCTCATCGATCCGCATATCCGCCAAATT
>VOFB01000568.1_pt1 | contig 20000 bp, 29 predicted proteins | sample 5384141 | NCBI WGS metagenome assembly VOFB01 (sample SAMN12384721, study PRJNA508395) | human gut metagenome | isolation source: healthy gut A | host: Homo sapiens | reverse complement strand
GGCCGCCACACTGTGGACGGCAAGGATTATCTGCTGATGAAGCCCATCCACGCCGATTTCGCCCTGCTGGGCGCCTATAAGTGCGATGAGTACGGCAACTGCTGGTACAAGGGCACCATGCGTAACTTCAACGTGGTGATGGCCACTGCCGCAGACACCGTCATCGCCGAATGCGAATACATCGTCCCTGTGGGCGATATCGAGCCGGAGAACGTCCATACCTACGGTATGTGCGTTGACTACATCGTGGAAGGAGACAGAAAGTAATGGAAAAGTCTGAGATCAAGGGCTTTATTGCCAAGCGCTGCGCCAAAGAGCTGAAGGACGGCGACGTCGTGAATCTGGGCATCGGTCTGCCCACCCTGATCCCCCACTACCTGCCCGAGGGCGTTGAGGTAATCATCCACGCTGAGCTGGGTATCGTCTCCGCCGGAAAGGCACCCAAGGAGGGCGACGAGAACTATGATCCGTACCACGTTGTGGACGCCGGCGGCAGTCCCGCCTCCGTGGCCTATGGCGGCGGCTTCATCGACTCCGCCAGCAACTTCGGCCTGATCCGCGGCGGCCATGTGGACGCCTGCTTCCTGGGCGCGCTGGAGGTCGATGCTGAGGGTAACCTGGCCAACTGGATCATCCCCGGCAAGAAGATGCCCGGCATGGGCGGTGCCATGGACCTGTGCGTGGGCGCCAAGCACTGCATTGTGTTCGCATGGAGCACACCGCCAAGGGCAACCCCCCGTTTGAAAAAAAAAGTACCCAAGGGAAGGATCTGAAAAATATTGGATCGGTGATGCACCTGATTGGACAGGCGTGATACATAAACAGGCAACCCCCTTTTTTTTGAACAGGGCCAAGATCGTGCAGGCAGCATGATCTAAACGGGATGGACCCCTACGCACTCATCGGAAATAGTTGTATATCCGGCTCGGCTGGGATGTTTTTGCAGAATAAGCCAATAACACAGCAGCCCTCACGGCATAACCGTGGGGGCTGCTGTGCAGCTATATGTCCTCAGGCTTGGAAATGGCCGCAAAGGACTTTTTTTCATTTTGTTCATCAAGGGAGAGGATGCGCACCTCCAGGCCGGTAATATAATTATCCGGGTGTCCCTCGCAGCACTGATCCACGATATTGGGGGTGATCACACAGTCATCCACCGGCAGCTTCCGGCGGTAAGCTTCATCAAACAGGCGGTCGATGGAGTCCTGAATGGTGAGATACGGTCCGTAGTGATAGCCGCAGAGATAGTCCCCGGCAGGAATATAGGAAACAGGCTGGTCGGCCATCAAATCCGGCAGACGGTGGGCCTCGGTCGGAGTATCTTCATAGAGATAGGCGCCGAACCATTTTCTCTGTCCCTGATAAAAGCCTACGGTGGGATAGAAGTAAAACAGCTCATGGGTAAAAAGGTTGATTTCCTCGCCGATGTGCAGAAAGGCGCGGCGCGGGAAGGCGCGGACATAGAATTTATCCCGCTGGCTGACCGCCTGTTCCCTCTCGATAAACTCCACCTTCTGCTGGATGATTTGGATGGTGGCATTCAGCTCATCGCATTGACGGCGCAGCTGCTGCGCCTGCCGGGAGAGCATTTGCAGGTTATCACGAAGACCGTTGCTGTGGAGAAAAGCCTTGATCTGGGCAAGGGAGTAGTCCAGTCGCCGCAGGTATCGGATTGTGGCCAAGGGATAGACCTGATCGAAGTGGTAAAAGCGGCGGTTGTTTTCGCTGTTGCGCACCTGCGGCACCAGCAGACCCTTGGCATCATAATGGCGCAGCAGTTGGAAATCCATGTTGAATATGTTGGCAAGCTCCCCGATCGTCAAGAATTCTTTCATAAAACCTCCCATTTTCCCGCTATGTAACGCCAGGATTTTGTAAGAACACTAGAAAATCCAGAAAAATCAAAATTAGGGCTTGAACCTATAACTGTTATAGGTTGTAAGGTAAGTATATCATTTACGAAGCAACTTGACAAGTATCTGGATGGAGGGATCTCATGCAAACTTTTTTGAAGAACGGCTACATCGTCTCCATGGATCAGCGGGACACCGTTTTTGACGGTGGCGGCGTGCTGGTGGAGGATGACCGCATTACGGCGGTTGGTAAGGTAGACCCCAGGCTGGTGAAGCCCGATGCGGAGGTCATTGACCTGCAGGGCAAGTATATACTGCCCGGGTTTGTGAACACTCACGTACACACCTCGCAGCAGATATCCCGCGGCGTCGGCGACGACGTGGATTTTATCTGCTGGCTGCACGAGAGAATGTGGCCCTTTGAGAGCAATATGACGGAGGAGGACTCCTACGTTTCCACACTGATGACGAGCCTTGAGCTGATTCGCTCCGGCGTGACCTCGTTTGCCGAGCCGGGCGGTCAGTTCGTCTCCGGCATGGCCCGCGGTACGGCGGAATCCGGTCTGCGCGGTAAGCTGGCCAAATCTGTGATGGACTGCGGCGAGGGACTGCCGGAAATCTGGCAGCGGACCATGGAGCAGGAACTGGAGCAGCAGGTGGTGGATCTGGAGAAATTCCACAATACCGCCGACGGAAGGGTACAGGTTTGGTTCGGACTGCGCACCATTTTCAACAACACCGATGAGCTGTGCGTCCGCACCAAAGAACTTGCCGACAAATACGGCGTCGGTATTCACATGCATGTTGCCGAGGCTAAGGAAGAAAAGAATACACCTACGCCCGGTGGGGTGAGGGAACGGTCAAGCATCTGGAGCGGCTGGGCGTGCTGGATAAGAATTTACTGGCCGTTCACACAGTATGGCTGACGGACGAGGAACTGGAACTATTTAAGAAGCGGGAGGTAAAGATTTCTCACAACCCGGCTTCCGCCATGCGTGTGCTGGGCTTTGCCCGGATTCCGAAGATGCTGGCTATGGGACTGCGGCCCTCCATCGGTACGGACGGCGCGTCCTCCTCCAATCACATGGATATGGTGGACGAGATGTGGCTGACCAGCCTGATTCACAAGGGCTGGCGTCTGGACCCTACGGTTGTTCCCTCACAGGATATTCTGCGGATGGCCACCAAGATGGGGTTCCCGCGCACTGCTGGACGAAGACCTGTATGGCAGTCTGGAATGCGGCAAGAAGGCGGATCTGATTGTCATTGACCCCATGGCCCGTCTATGATGCCGGTGAACGACAAAATCGCCGCGCTGGTGACGGCCATGCACTCGGCCAATATCCAATCCACCATGTGTGACGGCAAGTGGCTGATGCGGGACCGGAAGATCCTGACGCTGGACGAGGAGGCCATTCTGAAGGAGGCCTGCGACCGGGCCAAGGCCATCTATAAGCGGGCAGGCATTGAGCTGCCGGATCGTTTCCCGGTGGTGAAGATTTAAAGCGTTTTCAACGGTGCGAGGCACCAGAACATAGAAAAACAGCAGTAAGCGGAATTTTGTGTTTAGTAAGGAGGTACAGCATGAATCAGAAACTACTGTCCGTTGCGAAGGGGGAGACTCCGGCTGATCTGGTGATTCGGAACGGCAAGGTGGTCAATGTCTATTCCGGTGAGATTTATGACGGTGGTGTGGCAATCTGCGGCGACACCATCGCCGCCGTGGGCGATGTGGAATACTGCATCGGCGAAGCCACCCGGGTGGTGGATGCGGAAGGAAAGTACCTGACCCCCGGCTTTCTGGACGGGCATATCCATCCGGAAAGCTCCTCGCTGGCCATCCGGCCCTTTGCCGAGGCGGTGCTGGCACACGGCACCACCGGCATTATGACGGACCTGCACGAGGTGGGCGTGGTGTCCGGGCTGGAGGGCATCGAGGCCATCCTGAAGGAGGCCGAGGCCACAGACCTGAAAATTTATTTCGTGGTGCCGTCCCACGTGCCGTTTTCTCCCAATCTGGAAACCAGCGGCGGACGCTTTAATCCGGAGATCATCCGCAAGGCTCTGAAGCGCCCAGATGCGGTGGGACTGTCCGAGTGTGTCGGTCCCTATATCACGGCCGGTTTTCCCGATCTGCTGGAGTCCTTTGACACAACGCTGTCTATGCCCGGCAAGACTCTGCAGGGCCATCTGCCGGATATGTACGGCCCGGCCATGAGCGCCTGCATCGCCGCCGGTGTATCCACCGACCATGAGTCCTTCTGCGAGAAAGGATGTGTTTGAGCGGCTGCGCAACGGCTGCCATCTCATGATGCGCGAGGGCAGCGCCGCCCGCAACATGCCGGTGCTTCTCAAGACCGTGATGGAAAATCATCTGGACACCGCCATGGTCAGCATTGTCACCGACGACCTCCATACCGTCGATCTGCAGCACCGCGGCCATCTGGACGATGCGCTCCGCACGGCGCTGTGCATGGGACTGGACTTTGTCAAGGCTATTCAGATGGTTACCGTCAACTGCGCACGGGCGTTCAATCTGGATCGGGAGATTGGCGGACTAGCGCCCGGACGTCGAGCGGACATCAATATCACCACCGGTCCGGAAGATTTCCGTGTGCTGACCACCTTTGCCGGCGGCCGCCAGATCACGGACAACGGCAAGTTGCTGGTTCACTATGAGACGGCAGAGCATGAGCCCTGTGTGCTGAACACCATGCACCTGAAGAACCCCATCACGGCAGACAGCTTCAAGATTCATGCCCCTGCAGGCGCCAAGAAGGTGAAGGCGCTGGTGATGGATACGCTGCCCTACATGCCCTTCACCAATCGCCGGGATGTGGAGCTGCCGGTGGTAGACGGCGTGGTGCAGTGCGATGTGGAGCAGGATGTGCTGTACATTGCGCAGGTAGAGCGCCATGGCAAGAACGGAAATGTGGGCAAGGCGTTTATGGGCGGCTTCCATATCCGGGGCGGCGCAATGGCTTCCTCCGTCGGCCACGATAACCACAACATCATCGTCCTGGGTGACAGCTTTGAGGATATGGCGCTGGCGGTGAACCGTTGCGTGGAGCTGGGCGGCGGACAGGTGATCGTCCGGGACGGCAAGGTGGCCGCCGAGGTGGCGTATCCCATCTGTGGCTTGCTGAGCGACCTGCCGCTGGGGGAACTGGCGGAGAAGAAAAAGGAACTGAACCGGGTGGCTCACGAAATGGGCACGGAAATTGCCATTCCCTTCATGTTCCTCAGCTTTATCTGTCTAGCGGCTATCCCCGCTTACGCCATTACCGACTGCGGATTTATTGATGTGGCGCAGCAGAAGGTGATCGACCCCGTTCTGGAGGTCGTGGAATAAAACCGAATTCCCTGAAAAACCGATTTACAAAAGAGCAAAGAGAGGAGCAACATGAAGAACGATTTTTTTAACTGAAGGATCACGGTACCACCGTCCGGCGGGAAAGTGCTGGCAGGTATCACCACCTTTATGACCATGGCCTATGTGTTGGCAGTGCAGCCTTCAGCCGTCTGTGGCTTCGGCCCCGATCCCTACATCACAGATATAAACGGCGTTGTTATCAGCAAGTCGGCGTTCTGGTGATGTGTGCGCTGGTCAGCGGTATCATCACCCTGTTTATGGGCCTGTATGCCAATTTGCCGCTGGCACTGTCTACCGCTATGGGCAGCAACTTCATTCTCGGCGGTCTCGTAAACAGCGGCGCGTTTTCCTTCGGCTGGGCCATGGCGCTGCTGCTGTGCTCCGGTATCCTGTTTATTCTGGTGACGGTTCTGGGTGTGCGGAAAATGGTGGTGGATTTGCTGCCGAAAACCTGAAGATCGCCATACCAACCGCCGTGGGCTTTTTATTGCCTATCTGGGCTTTAAAAACACCGGCCTTGCCACTTTCAGCGACAGCGGTCTGGCTTTGGGCGATTTTACCCAGCCTGCGGTACTGCTGGCCTTGATTACCCTGGCAGTGATGGGCGTGCTGACGGCCTACAAGGTGCGCGGCGCTATTCTGATCGGCATCATTGTCGGCACCATCATCAGCATTCCTATGGGTGTGTCTACGCTGCCTGCTGCGCTGGTGTCCCTGCCGGATATGAGCGAAATCGGCAATCTGGTGCTGTGCTACGACTTCAAGTCCGTGTTAGCTGACATCCCCGGCGCACTGGTGTGGATCTTCATCCTGTTTACCAGCGACTTCTTTGCTACCTTCGGCGCACTGATCGCCGTGGGCGCCCAGACCAATATGCTGGATGAGAATGGCAACTTCCCCCAGATTGAAAAGCCTTTTCTGGTGGATGCCGTTGGTACGGTGGTCGGTTCTGGCACCGGATGCACCACCATCTCCACCTTCATTGAATCCACCATCGGCGTGGAAGCTGGCGGCCGCACGGGCCTGACGGCGATTGTCTCCGGAGTGCTGTTCCTAGTGTGCATTTTCCTGTCCCCACTGTTTTTGATGATTCCCACTGCCGTGACCGGCGTGGCGCTGATCTTCGTGGGCTTCTCCATGCTGTCGGGCTTTACGAAGCTGGACTTCTCCGACTTCAAGAGTTGCTTCGGCCCTTCGTGATGATCCTGTTCGGCACCTTTACCGGCGACATTGCTGCGGCGATCTGCCTGGGCGTGCTGACGGACGTGCTGATCAAGGTGCTGACAGGCGATGCAAAGAAGGTACACCCGGTGCTGTACGTGCTGTGTATCCCGCTGGTGCTGTATTTCATCGTGTAAAAACCAAATAACAACGCAACTTCCCGGCATACCCGGATGAGCAGGTCTGATTGTGCGGAGTAGCGCAGCGTAAGCTGCGCTACTCCGGTTTTTATTGGGATATGTATGCAGAACAGTAATAGATTTAGCGATCATGGGTAGCATCTCTTACGAATATCCTACGATCATTCTACCGAAATAATTTTTGGCGTTCAAGAAATAATCTTGCAGAATTGGATACAAGGAATAGGAAAAAATTAAAAGGTATGCCCTTGCGGTGTAAAATGCTCTCTTTGCGGTGTAAAGGCAAGGGAGCATTTGTTCTCAGTAGATTTATTCACACTTGGGTGCTATAATTTAAGGGAACGGAAAATTGAAATTTGATGGAGGAGTTAAGTTATGTTATGGTTTGTAATGGCAGTATTATCTGCCCTCTTCGCAGGTCTGACAGCGGTATTAGTAAAGTGTGGTATTAAGAAAACAGACTCTGACATAGCTACTGCCCTGCGAACAATTGTTGTACTGTTATTTTCATGGATCATGGTGTTTGTTGTCGGCTCGGCTGATACCATCACACAGATAGATGGTAAATCACTTATTTTCTTAATTCTTTCAGGAATTGCGACAGGTGCATCTTGGATATGTTATTCTAAGGCTTTATCGGTTGGTGATGTGAACAAGGTGGTTCCAGTCGATAAGTCCAGTACCATTTTTGAGTGTGCTTTTAGCTATTGTCCTGTTTGCAGAAACAAATAACTTGCCCTTAAAACTTATCGCAACTGCGTTACTGGCAATCGGTGTTTTTCTGATGATAGAAAAGAAAAATACAGATAACAAGGAAACAAAGAGAATCTGGCTTCCTTTACGCAGTAGGCTCAGCGGTATTTGCCGCACTTACTTCCATCCTTGCAAAAGTCGGAATCAGTGGAGTAGAGTCTAATCTCGGAACTGCCATACGAACGGGTGTTGTTTTGGTAATGGCTTGTGGCATAGTGTTTGCAAAGGGGAAACAAAGTCAACTAAAAAGCATTGACCACAAGGAATTGTTATTTATCGGTCTTTCTGGATTGGCAACAGGTGCATCTTGGCTGTGTTACTATTATGCCATTCAGAATGGAATTGTCAGCGTAGTCGTTCCCATTGACAAGATGAGTATTTTAGTATCGGTTGCTTTTTCTTATATATTTTTCCATGAAAAGCTAAGCAAAAAAGCGTTCCTTGGATTACTGCTTATGGTCTGCGGAACATTGGCAATGGCTATATGGGGATAAAATACAAATTCCAGTTTTTACCTATAACAGCAAAGGCTCCCCACCACCCATCAAAGGTAGTGAGGAGTCTTGCTTTATTGTTGATGGCGGCCATGGCGGCCACCAGACTGATCTGGGAGAGGAAGCTGGTGATGCCCGGTGCCAGCATCCGGGAGCAGAGCCTGCCATGGAGCGGGAGATCCCGGCGGCCGGGGCGGATCACCTTCATCCGGGGCAGATACCAGACGGCCAGTCCTGCCGTGATTACCTGCCCTATCACGGTGGCCACCGCTGCCCCCATCATGCCCCAGCGGCAGACGAAGATGAAGATGGGATCCAGAAGGATATTCACCACCGCTCCGGCCAGCGTGGATATCATGGCGAAGCGGGGAGCGCCGCCGGCCCGGATGACGGGGTTCATGGCCTGCCCGAACATATAGAAGGGGATGCCCAGCGAGATGTAGAAGAAATACTCCTGCGAATAGCGGAAGGTCTCGGCATTGACGGTGCCGCCGAACATGGCCAGGATCTGATCGGCAAGCAGCAGGTACAGCGCCGTCAGCACCAGACCGCTGCCTGCCGCCAGCACCACGGCGTTGCCCACGGCTCGGCGGGCATCCTCTCGCTGGCCCTTGCCCAGCGAGATACTGACGAAGGTGCAGCAGCCGTCACCGATCATGACGGCGATGGCCAGCGCCACTACCGTCAGGGAAATACCACCGTATTGGCCGCATTTCCGTAAGATCCCAGATAGCTGGCGTTTGCGATGAAAATCTGATCCACGATGTTGTAGAGCGCCCCCACCAGCAGGGAGATGACGCAGGGGATGGCGTAGCGGTGCATGAGCCGCCCGACGGGCTCGGTCTCCAGAAATTGTGTGTTGTGTTCCATAGATGTGTCCTCTCTTTCGGCGTGATAAAAATGCGTAAGTCCCGGAAATCCGGACTTACGCATTTCTGCTGCACGATTTGCCTATGGAATTCCGCAAAACAACGTGCGGCGTTTCTGCAACCGGATTTACGCAGAAACGCCACACGTTGTAAGACGATTATAACAGATGGGGGGATAGTTTTTCAAATGTTTTTGCCGCTGCCCTTACGCCGCCGTATCCCGGCGGAAGCGGCGCATGAGGGCCAGCGCCATGACAAGGCACAGCAGCTCCGAGCAGAGGGGGCGAACCAGATGCTGCTGCCGCCCCAGAGCACCGCCAGCAGGAGCAGTACCCCCGGCCTGCAGCACCAGCCCCCGGCCCATGGAGATGCACAGGGCGGAGCAGGGGCCGCTCCACCGCCGTCAGGAAGCCGCCCATGAGGATATTGAAGCCCACCAGCAGATACGACAGGGCGTACCGCCGCAGCGCCCCGGTGGAGGAGGCGTTCAGCAGCGGCTTCTCCGAGCCGAGGAAGATATGTACCAGCTGCGGGCCAGCAGGAAAATACCGGCAAAGCAGACCGCCGTCATGATGGCTACGGTGATCAGGCCGTACCGCAGCAGCCGGCGGTACTTCTCCGGGTCCTTGCGGCCGTACTGGAAGCTCAGCAGCGGCTGGGAGCCCGAGACACACCCAGCATGATGTTCACCACCAGCGTATTGGTGTAGGCAATGATGGTATAGGCCACCAGGCCATCGGTGCCGATGCAGCGAAGGATCGTGTGGTTGAACAGGAAAATCATCAGGCCGTTGCACAACTCCGTGACACCGTCCGCCAGTCCGATGGGGATCAGGCGGCGGTAGATGGAGCCCTCCGGCCGGAAGCGCACCAGATGGAAAGTGGTGTGCTTGCCGAAGAAGTGGGTGATGTAGATGATGCAGGTCAGCAGCTGGCTCAGGCCTGTGGCGAAGGCGGCGCCCCATGCGCCCCAATTCAGCACGAAGATGGCCACATAGTCCAGCACGCAGTTGGTGAGGCAGCCGATGCACACCGTGAGAATGGCCAGCATGGGCCGCCCGTCGGTCTTGACCAGGATCTCCAGATTATACGACACGATGAAGCAGGTGGCAAAGGGGCCAGTCCCCGCAGATACGACATGGTGTAGCCCAGCGTTTCCTCCTCCGCCCCCAGCAGCAGGGCAAAGGGCTTCAGAAAGATCAGCACCAGAGCGGTGATGGTCAGGCCGATGACCACCAGCAGCGCCAGATTCTGGGAGAACAGACGGTTGGCGTGCTCCCGGTTGCCCTGCCCCAGATAGATGGACAGGATGGTACTGGTGCCCACAGCGAAGGTGACGGCGATGGAGAACATGACGTTGGTGAAGGGACGGCCAGATTCACCGCCGCCATGGCGTAGTCCCCCACGCCCTTGGCCACGAACAGGCCGTCCACAATAGAGTACAGGGAGAAAACCATGAGGGGAGGCCACCGTGGCCGTGGAGAAGCGTAGAAACTGTGCCAGCAGACTGCGCTGATCTTGCATTTTCGATGAGATTCCTTTCCATTCAGCGGCGTACCGCATATACCCCCGCCGCAGCGGTTGTACCGCCTATTATAGCCGAAATTTTCCTTTCGGTCAAGGGGAGGAGACTGCATCTCACGGCGGAATGCGGTAAAATGCACAGAAGGAGTGGCATATCCATTGGCGATTTTGTACAGACCGGAACGGCGTCCTCCGTTAAGGAGACGTAAAGGATGCGGAAGAGACGAAAAGAGGACGCCCTGACGGGCGTCCCTTCAGAGAAAAACCCTTCGGGTTTTTCGGCAAAAGATTGCAGTCTGCTGCGCACATAATTTGTGTGCCATAGGCGCACAAATTCCACACTTGCAGCCTGAGAAGTTTTTCTCTCACGCACATATCGCAAGAGAAAATGATTTTTACTTCTTTGCCGCCTGCGGGCGGCAAACGCTGCGAGGCTTTTTGACACGCTGAAGAGGGACGCCCTGACGGGCGTCCCTCGATGTAGGAAAAAGTGAACAGCGAAGATACTCAGGAATCCGACTTCCCGGCGAAGATGACACCCAGCGTGATCAGGACGGCACCAATGATGCACATGAGGGAAATTTTCTCCCCAGCAGCAGCCAGCCCGCCACCACGGTGACAAAGGGCGTGGCATAGAGGTAATTGTTGGTGATGACCACACCCAGGCGCTTGAAGGCGATGTTCCAAAGGGCAAAGCACAGGGCATTGCCGAACACACCCAAAAACAGCCAGCTCAGGAGAATGCTGGGCTTGGTGAACAGGGGCGTCAGGCTGGGCAGGCCGTCCGTCAGTAGCACCAGCGGCAGGGAGGTCAAGAAGGCCCACAGAAACACCCGGCGGGTCACAAGGAAGTTGTCGTAACGCTCGGTATACTTTTTTGACGAGGATGGAGAGTACACCGCCCACATGAGGGCGGCGGCCAGAGCCAGCAGGTCGCCCACGGGGCTGAGGTGGAAGGTGAGCGTACCGTTGAGGACAACCATCACCACGCCCGCGATCGCGATCACCGCGCCGATGTAGACCCATTTGCCCAGCTTCTCGCCCTTGCGGGAGAACAGCTGCGCCAAAAGCACCGTGAGGATGGGGGACATGGAAACCAATATACTGACGTTGGCTGCAGAGGTATGGGCCGCGGCTGTATTCTGCAGGAAGAAGTAGAAGCTGCCGCCGGTGATGCCGATGAGGATGAACATCAGCTCATCCCTCCAGGGCAGCTTCATGGTTTTGGGGCGCAGAGCCCACAGGGCCAGATAGGCCAGGCCCATGCGCAGGGGGGATGATCTGGATGGGGGTATAGGCCGTCAGCATGACCTTGGTGAGCACGAAGCAGCTGCCCCACACCAGAGTGGTAAAGATGGCATACAGATGCCCCATGAGCTTTTGACGATTTGACATGATTCACACTCCTAACACACAAATCCTGCGCTGATGCAGCGCTTAATCTTCGGGGATGACGGGGGTCTGACCCGCCATGACTTGTGCAATGAGATCCTTGGCCACGTTCACCGTTTCATAGTCGGGCCACATGACCCACAGGGCCTGACCGGGCATGGAGTAGCACTCCTCCGTGCCGCCGTAGCCGGTGACGGAGTAGCTGGTGATGTTCCAGCCAGACATATCCGACAGCTGCATTTTTACCAGACTGGTGATGTCCTCATAGGGCATATTGGTGATCATGGTGTCCGCCACGGCATTCAGCACCTCACCGTAGGTGGAGAGGATGGCGGGAGGTGGCCTTGTTGAAGATGGCCTTGATCATGGCCATCTGGTTGCGGCCACGCTGGTTGTCACCGTCAGAGAAGGAGTAGCGCTCCCGGCAGAAAGCCAGAGCCGCCTGCCCGTCCACGTTGTAGTTCATCCCCTCGGTGAAGGAGAAGTAGTCGTCATAGAGATTGCCGTTCTTATCGGGGATCTGCATGACCTTGGTGGTGAAGGTCTGCTCGGAGTAGACGTCTACGCCGCCCAGAGCATCCACGATCTTGGTCAGGCCGTAGAAGTTGACACGGGCGTAGTACTGCGTTTCCACACCGTAGAGATCGTCCAGCACCCGCATGGACTCGTCGATGCCGTACATACCGGCGTGGGTCAGTTTATCCAGCTGGCCGTTGAAGCTCAGGGGCAGGAAGTAGTCACGGGGGGTATTTAGCAGCAGGATCTGCCGGGACTTGGGATTCACCACCGCCAAAATGTTCACGTCACTGAGGCTCTGGATTTTGACATCGGAGTTCCGGGCATCGATGCCGCTGCAATAGACCACGAAGGGCTCCACGGTGATGGACTCGTTGGGTACCACCGGGGCCACCTCCTTGGTGAAGTCGAACTGCTTGAGGATACGGGTGTAGTTGTCGAAACCGTATAGCCCCTCCGTCTGCTCCAGAATGGGCAGATAGCCGTCGTTAAGGATAATGGCGTCCACCTCGCCGTCATACAGAGCGTCCGCCAGCTGGGGCACAGAGGCGTAGGCCTTGGAGGTGGGATTCAGATCGGACAGGGTTTTGAGCACCTCGGCGGTGTTCTCCTGATCGGCGTTTTCCAGCACGCCGAAGGTATAGCCCACGGCATCCTCGATGGAGCTGGCCTCGTTGTCCTTCAGGACGATGATGTCGATGGTCTGCCTCTCCACCATCTTGCCCACGATGCGGGTGACGGCACTTTTGAGACTGCCGCCGGCCACGGCGCCGTAGATCATTCCGGCGGACAGGATCACAGCCAGCACGCCGCAGCCGATCTTGGCGGCATGACCACCCTTGGAGGGGCGGCGGGGCAGCTGCACCACGGCGTGGCCGCCATTGAGGATCAGGATGCCCGCCATCAGCAGCAGCAGATATTTGTTGTCCAGCATATCCAGATTCAGGAGCTGGCCCAGCAGCACCAGACTGCACACCATCAGCAGTCCCAGCGCAATCAGGCCGAACCAGTCCATCCACGCCATACGGCGGCTGCCGGAGGCGTCGCTGTGCGTTTGTTTGGAAGTCATAGCACATTTCTCCTTGCTTCAGAGATGACGGCCCGCATGGTCTTATGACCGGCCGCAATCCCCTATTATATAGGATAGATAGTAGAATTACCAGAGATTTTTGCGAAAAACCGGGGAAATATCAAATTTTCCGGAAAGACGGGGGAAATCAGCCGTTGATGAGCTCCCGGATCATCCGGCGAGCGGCGGCGACGGAGCTCATCCGGCACCAGCACGCTGAGGGGGAAGCCGGTGGTGAAGCAGTCCTGCATATCCGTGGTGCCGGAGAGGGTGTAGGTGCTGATGTCCCAGTCCACCTTGTCCTCCAACTGCAGCTTCACCAGCTTCAGGATATCCTGCTGGGGCATATTGGTCAGCACGGAGTCGGAGACGGCCTTCAGCACATCCTGATACCCAGAGAGGATGGCGGGGGAGGTGGCCGTGTCAATGATGGCCTGCAGCACCGCCATCTGGTTGCGGCCCCGCTGCACGTCGCCCTGAGCGAAGGCGGAGCGCTCACGGGAGAAGGCCAGAGCCTCCCGGCCGTTGAGGTGATTGACCCCCTCGGTGAAGGTGAAGGACTCGTCGTGATAGCCACCGTCGCCGTTTTCATTGGGCATCTCCATAGCGATGGTGGTGAAGTCCACCGGGGAGGTGACGTCGATGCCGCCCAGAGCATCCACGATATCCATAAGGCCGCTGAAATTCACACGGGCGTAGTAGTCGGCCTTCACCCCCAGCAAGGTGTTCAGGGCCTCAATGGGCTCGTCCATACCCTTATCACTGTATACGCTGAAATGGGTCAGCTTATCCATCTCTCCGTTGAAGGGCAGGGGCAGATAGTAGTCACGGGGGATATTCACCAGCAGAATTTTATGGGTGGAGGGTTCACCACCGCCAGAATGTTGGCATCGCTGCGGGTGTTGAGCAGGGTATCGGAGATGCGCTCGTCGGTGCCGCTGCAATAGACCACGAAAGGCTGACGGGAGATGTTGGCATTCGGGGCGATGGGGTCGGACTCGTGTGTCACGTCGTATGTATAGATCTCACGGGTGCGGGACGTAAAATCCTTGTAACCGTCGGTCTGCTTCAGGGTGGAGACCATGCCTTTGCCCAGGATGACGGCGTCTACTTCCCGGTTGTACAGAGCGTCGGCCAGAGCCGTGGGAGTGTCGTAGGACTTGGTCTTGACCTGCCCCAGTCCCTCCTCCAGATGCGTCAGAAGGGCATCGGTGGTGTCGGTATCCGTCTGAGCCAGATAGCCGTAGGGTATAGCCGAAGGTATCACCGATCTCCTGAGCGGAGTCGTTTTCCCCGGACCCGCACCACCACGGTCTTGACGCTGCCGGTGCTGGACACACGGGAGAGAGTCTCCAGCACGGCGTTGGTGGCTACGGTGGCGTAGATCATGCCCGCCGACAGTACCAGCGCCACCAGGCCCAGAACAAGCTTCCAGAGCTTGTTGCGCCAGCGGGGCAGTTGGGTCACGGCGAAGAGAACGTTCAGTCCCGCCAGCACCGACAGCAGGAGCAGCGTCAGCTTCTGGGTCAGCACGCCGGTGGTCAGCAGCCGGGCCGCCAGAAAGCCGCTGGAGATCAGCAGCAGGAAGAAGGTGAGTATACCGAACCGATCCGCCCGGTGCGGCGGCGGGAGGAACCGTAGCCGCCGTAGGAGCGGGAGGAATAATGTCTGGACATAGAGGAAAAAACTCCTTTCCGAAAATCAGCAAGGCACGACAGGATAGCCCACCGGCCGAAGGCACATAGTCTCTCTATTATAAAGCGGCGGCGACAGGAAATCCAGTGTAAAAGGTTACAGATTTGTGAACTTTACGGCGAATGCGGCGAATACGGCGGATGTGACGATTTTGTTATCCGGGGATTTCCCGGCGGAAACGGTTGAAGCGGCGGCGGGAGTGTGGTATAATCATCGAAACGGCCACGGACCGTTACGGAAAAATAAGCCGCCGCCCCTGCGGAATGGAGGCGGCGTATTTCAGGAGGATCACCATGAAGGCAGCACTGGTCATTATGGCGGCCGGACTCGGCTCCCGCTACGGCGGCAATAAACAGGTGGACGGCGTGGGTCCCAACGGGGAGATTCTGATGGAGTATTCCATTTATGACGCCATTCGCGCGGGCTTTACCAAGATTGTGTTCGTCATCAAGCCGGATATGCGGGAGCTGATGGATCGCCTGTGGGGGACCGCACACTCATAACAAAACAGGAGAGCTGCTGGAGGTCTGCTACGCCATGCAGGACTTCACCAGCATACCGGACTACTACACCATTCCGGCGGGCCGCACCAAGCCCTTCGGCACCGCCCATGCGGTGCTGTGCGCCCGGCCCTATCTCCGAGCCCTTCTGCGTCATCAACGCCGACGACTACTACGGCGTGGATGCCTACCGGGCCATGTATGAGGAGCTTCAGCGCCTGCCCCGGCAGGGACGGGCCACCATGGTGGGGTATCTGCTGAAGAATACCGTCAGCGCCAACGGCACCGTGTCCCGTGGCGTGTGCCGGGTGGAGGACGGCTGGCCTCCGTGGCATCCATGAGACGCTGAAGATCCAGCTGTTCCCGGACGGCTCCATCGCTGATGTGGCGGAGGCCAGCACCGGGAGCTGGCGCCGGACACGGTGGTGTCCATGAACTTCTGGGGCTTCATGCCCTCCATCTTTCAGGAGCTGGAGGCCTACTTCGACCACTTCCTGCGCTGCGAGGCCGGGGACAACATCAAGGCGGAGTGCCTGCTGCCGGGCATGGTAGGAGACCTGCTGGAGCAGGGACGGCTGGAGGTATCCGTGCTGCACTCGGCAGACCGCTGGTTCGGCATGACATACCACGAGGACCGGCAGGCGGTGGCGGCGGAGCTGCAGAAGCTCCACGCCGGCGGTGTATCCACCCACCCTGCGGGCCTGAGAGGGGAGAGCGACACATGAGCGACTATTACGATCAGACCCGGAGCAGCGCCGTCAGCTGCGGGCGCAGCGGAATCGGCGGCGGCAGGCGCAGGTGCGTCGGCGGAAGCTGCTGCTGGGCCTGCTGGCGCTGGCGGTATTGGCTGTGGTGCTGATACTGGTGCTGCGGGGCTGCGGCAAGGATAAGGAAACCGGCGCAGCCCACCCCCAGCGAGAATGTGGACAAGCCCGATACCCCAAACACTCCGGTGGAGCCTTCGGATAGAGAGCAGAACCAGAAGCCTGACGACCAGCAGAGCGACGGGAAGCAGGAGATCCCGTGGAATCTGGACGCTGGTGAACCGGTGGAATCCCCTGCCGGAGGGCTGGACCGTGGACGAGGTGGAGCTCCAACGGCTGGACGGTGGACAGCCGCTGCTACGACGCCCTCCAGCAGATGATGGACGCCTGCCGGGCGGAGGGGCTGCATCCCGTGGTGTGCTCTGCCTACCGGACGCAGGCCATGCAGCAGACCCTCTTTCGACCAGATGAAGCAGTCCCTGTTGGATCAGGGGTACAGCGATGCCGACGCTGAGACGGAGGCGGGCCGTCAGGTGGCCGTTCCCGGCACCAGCGAGCATCAGCTGGGGCTGGCGGTGGACATCGTGGATCTGGACCACCAGCTGTTGGACGAGAGTCAGGAGCAGACGGCGGTGCAGCAGTGGCTTATGACCAACAGCTGGCGCTACGGCTTCATCCTGCGCTATCCCACCGGTACCACGGACATCACGGGGATCATCTATGAGCCCTGGCACTACCGCTATGTAGGACAGGAGGTCGCTGCGGAGATCTATCAGCAGGGTGTGTGCCTGAGGAGTATGTCGCCGCCAAATACGGCGCTTGACCGGAGGGACAAGGAATGAGATCGAGAAAGTAAGCAGCTCACATTTGTATAAAGGAGTTGCTGATGGATGCATATCGAGGAATATACCACTTACCAGGAGTCGGAGGTGCTGGCTCTGTATGGAAGCGTCGGATGGACGGCCTATACGGAGCAGCCGGAGGCGCTGGGTGCCGAGGCTTTGCCGGGTCGCTGCTGACACTGGCCGCCCGTGAGAACGGGACGCTGGTGGGGCTGCTGCGGGCTGTGGGTGACGGCTGTACCGTGGTGCTGGTACAGGACCTATTGGTGCGGCCGGATCACCAGCGGCGGGGAATCGGCACGGCGCTGATGCAGGCGGCGCTGGAGCGGTTCCGATCGGTGCGGCAGGTGCAGCTGCTGACGGACGACACGGAGAAAACCAAGGGGTTCTACCGGTCGCTGGGTCTGACACTGCCGGAGCTGGGGTGCTGCGGCTTCATGCGCCCCATGGGGGAGAGTGTCCTGGACACTCTCCCCATGCTTTGTCCTGTGTACCGGGCGGTCAGCGCCGGTTCTGGTTCTGCTGCTCCTGCTGGTTCTGGATTCTGGTTTTGGTTCTGCTTGTTCTGCTTCTGCTGATTCTGGTTCTGCTGATTCTGGTTCTGCTGATTTTTGCCGGACATCGAGGCACCTCCTTCCGTATCTGCGATACAGCTTCAGTTTGCCCGAAACCCGGCGGAGCATACATCCTCCCGTGAAAAAATTTCCGGCGGCAGATAAAAATCCGCTTGGCATCCGCCTCACCTCCAGCATACGCAAAGAGGTCAACAGCGTTGTATACCAGACCACGCAAGGCGGTGGTTTTGTTGTTGCGCGGATGCCAAAATGGTATCCGCGTTTTGTGATTTTTAGAAGGAGGTGCTTCGACCATAGCTAAGCAATGCATGAACTGAATGAGGAGATCCAGACACAAAAGATCCGCCTCATCGGGTTTCCGAGGGGCGAGCAGCTGGGCATCATGAGTTCCCAGGAGGCCCTGAAGATCGCGGATGAGCAGGGCTTGGATCTTGTCAAGATCTCGCCCCAGGCCGTCCCCCCCGTTTGCAAGCTCATGAACTACGGAAAGTTCCGCTTCGAGCAGAGCAAGCGGGAGAAAAAGAGGCCAGAAAAAACCAGCATGTGGTGGAGATCAAGGAGATTCGGATGTCTCCGGGCATCGACATCGGCGATTTCAATACCAAGCTGAAAAACGCGCAGAAGTTCATTGCCGACGGCAACCGCGTCAAGGTCTCGGTCCGCTTCCGCGGCCGCGAGATGGCCCATACCGAGATCGGCAGGGATCTGCTGGAGAAGTTTGCCGCACAATGTGCCGAAACCGCCACCATGGACAAGAGCGCCAAGCTGGAGGGCCGTATGATGTCCATCTTCCTCTCCCCAAGACGAGCAAGTAAATTTCAAGAGATTTCAATACACGGAAGGAGCAACTACACATGCCGAAACTGAAGACTCACAGCGGCGCCAAGAAGCGCTTCAATCTCACCAAGACCGGCAAGGTCAAGCGCGCCAAGGCCTACAAGAGCCATATCCTGACCAAGAAGGACACCAAGCGCACTCGTCGTCTGCGCGCAGGCGGTTATGCGGACGTCACCAATATGGACGCTGTCCGCAAGATGATCCCCTACAAATAAGTCAACGAGACGTTTGAAATAGGAGGCTAACAAATGGCTAGAGTTAAGGGCGCGATGATGACGCGCAAGAGAAGAAATAAAGTTCTGAAGCTGGCCAAGGGCTATTGGGGTGCCAAGTCCAAGCACTTCAGGGTGGCGAACCAGGCGGTCATGAAGTCCCTGAGCTACGCCTACACCGGCCGTAAGCTGAAGAAGCGTGACTTCCGCAGCTTGTGGATCACCCGTATCTCCGCTGCCTGCAAGATGAACGGCATGAACTACTTCAACAGCTATCTGCTGACCGACGGGAAAACGGTGCTGTTTGACACCGCCGATGCCTCCGTGTGCCGGGTATTTCTGGAAAACGTGGCCCACGGGCTCAATGGCCGGGCCCTGGATTACCTGGTGGTGCAGCACATGGAGCCGGACCACGCCGCCGATATCCGGGACCTGCTGGTGCGGCACCCGGAGACCACCGTGGTGTGCTCCGCCGCCGCCAAGAATATGCTGGCCCAGTTCTTCGGCCCCGGGTACGAGGGGCGCATCAGCGTGGTGAAGGAGGGGGACACCCTCTGCACCGGGCGGCACACTCTGCACTTTGTGGCCGCGCCTATGGTCCACTGGCCGGAGGTGCTGATCCTTCGGCGCCTTGAACGGCGCGCTGTTCGCCGACGAGGTGGACTTCCACCGGGACTATCTGGACGAGGCCCGGCGGTATTACACCAATATTGTGGGCAAGTACGGCGCACAGGTCCAGGCGGTGCTGAAAAAGGCCGGGGGACTGGACATTCAGATGCTGCTGCCCCTGCACGGCTTCGTGTGGCGGCAGGACCTGGGGTACATCCTGGGCAAATACGACCTGTGGAGCCGGTATGAGCCGGAGGAGCGGGATCGCCGGGTGGTGCTGCTGGAGAACGGCTCCTGGGCCCCCGCCAGCGGCAGGGGATGCAGAAGATCCTCCAGCCTCTGAAGGGTGGCAGCATGGAGGACACCTTTACCATCCGTTCCGCCCTGCGGAGTATCAGACCATGCAGCTGGAGCGGCTGGCGGCCACGCTGGCGGCGGACGTACAGGCTGCGGCCCCGGCGGAGGAAAAGCCGGAGGGCAGCACCGCTATGTGTGCAAGGTCTGCGGCTATGTATACGAGGGGACTCCTGCCGGAGGATTATAAGTGCCCCCTGTGCGGCGCCGGTGCGGGAGTATTTCAAGCAGGAGTCGTAAAGAGCGCTTTTCTCCATGAAAAAAACAGCAGGATGGTAATACCATCCTGCTGTTCTTATCATCATTCTACGGAAGAAGCTTCCACCGGGCAGCCTCCGCAGGTTCCTCCTCCGGCTCCGTCCACGGCTCCATGGTAGCCACGCAGCGGTTGATGTTCTTCCCAGCTCAT
>VOFB01000497.1_pt1 | contig 20000 bp, 22 predicted proteins | sample 5384141 | NCBI WGS metagenome assembly VOFB01 (sample SAMN12384721, study PRJNA508395) | human gut metagenome | isolation source: healthy gut A | host: Homo sapiens | reverse complement strand
TTGTCGGCGGCGGCCATCATGTTGATGGTGTTGGTCTCGGCGTTCACAGAGGATCAAAGTTCAGCAGCATGGCGGTAATGCCCATGGGCACGGAGGGTGCGGCGGTGGGCAGAACGATAACCACCTGACAGTCGGCCAGCTTCTGTGCCTGCTCAGCAGCCATGATGATGTTCTTGTTGTTGGGCAGCACGAACACGGTCTTTGCGGGCACGCTCTGGATGGCGGCGAGGATATCCTCGGTGGCAGGGTTCATGGTCTGACCACCGGAGACCACTGCGTCTGCAGCCAGATCGGTGAACACGGCCTTCAGGCCCTCACCGGCGGCAACGGCCACAAAGCCGTACTCACGGCTGGGGTCCACTGCGGCGTAAACGAACTCGCTGGCCTGTGGGGCTTTTCAGCGGAGGCCTGCTTTTCCAGGCTCTTGCCCTGGCGCTGACGGGCCAGGAACTGCTCGTGCATGTTCTCGATCTTGAAGTTGGTCAGGTAGCCGTACTTGATGGCCTCGCTCAGGATCTTGCCGGGATCAGCCGTATGAACATGCAGGTTGATTACATCATCGTCCTCGATGCAGACGACGCTGTCGCCGTTGGACTCGGCAAAGGCACGCATCTTGGCGGCGCTGACGCCCTCGTTCTTGTTGATGAGGAACTGGGTGCAGTAGCCGTTCTTGATGTCCTCCACCTTCATCGGGTCGTCGGTGAACGCACCCTTGCCGGCGTTCTCGGTGGAGAGCTTTGCCTTGTTGGGCAGCCCTCGCCGCCAGCCACGATGCCCTCGCCGTGGAACACCTTGCCATGCCCTCAAAGATGATCGTGATGCCCTGGCCGCCTGCGTCCACAACACCGGCCTTTTCAGCACCGGGCAGCAGGTTGGGGGTATCCTCCAGCGCCTTCTGGCCTGCGGTCATCACCACGTCCCACAGGGCGGCGGCAGCTTCCTCGCTGTGCCGGGCAACAGTCAGGATGGTGCCCTCGGTGAAGCTTCATCACGACTTGTAGGCACCCTCCACGCCCTTTTTCAGGGCGGCGATGATGTCGGCGGTGTCGGCTTCCTTCTTGCCTTCCAGCATGGAGAAAGCCGCGGAACAGCAGAGCTGGTGATCGCGCCAGGTGCCGCGCGCACCGCGCAGCATGGCGGAGGCAGCGGTCTTGGCAGCCTCACCCACAGTGCAGCCGTCGTCCAGCGCGTTCCTTTTTCCACGGAGGCACCCGCGATGATGTCGGTGCCGGTGTCGCCATCGGGCACGGGAAACGTTCAGGTGCTTCGCGGAGCGCAGGTTGTTGATCACGCTATTCGCGCGGTAACCGCGCAGGATGCTTTAGGCAGCGGTCTTGGCCGCCTCCCACCCAAAAGAAGTTCCATCAGACGTCGCGTCGTCCACCGACACGAGGCGGGCAACCTGCGCACCGGTGGCATGCTCCCGCTGTCCTTGACGCGGTGCGAATCTGCGCGGCGGTGGAGATGTTGAGCCCGTAGCTGACGGCAATTCGCTCGATCCACACGGGAGCGCTGGTTTTCAGAGTAATCGTTGCCGCGCACACGCTCTTGACCACGTCGGTCGGGTCGCGGGGGGTCATTGCGGCCACGCCGTAGCGTGTTTGGTTGGCTGCCTACCAGCGTAAGAAGTACTCGGCGGAAAAGCTGACATCTCCCAGCGGGACCCTATTATACAACTTCCCACGCCCTGTGTACAGCACAATTTCCAAAGGGCGGGCAATGTGAGCCGATTCGTGTTCCTATTATACCACAAAAACCCTGCCCTGTGCACGGTTTTCCTGCATGTTTTGCAAAAAAGGCCGGACGCGACTGTGAATAAATTCTAAAAGTATGATTTTTGACTTTATCCGCCTGTGGAAAAGTGCTAAAATCAAAGCAGAAGAACGGGAGCTGCGCCCTTACGGCAGAACCACTGTTTACGATAGGATAACGATTGGAGAGCTGTTTGATGAACATTTTGTTTTTCCTTTCCCCAAGCAGGACCTGATGTATGTCTACGATGACTTCACCCTGCGGCAGACGCTGGAAAAATGGGAGAACAACCGCTACGCATCCATCCGGGGCTGAAACAGCAGCACGGGCTGGACATTGAAGCCGCCGAGGATGTGCCCATCTCGAGCTTTTGCCCACAAGCGGGACTACAAGGCCGTGACCGTGACCACCAGCATGGACCAGCTGATCGAAGCGGCCATGAACCAGAACTTTGTGCCCGTGGTGGACGACCGGGGCATCTTTATCGGCATCGTGCGGCGGCAGGCCATCATCCGCTACTGCTACGACAAGGCCCGCACCGAGGCCCGGAAGGCCCAGAGCGCCCCGGATGCCTGCCCCAAGGGCAGCCTTGCGGCGGGAGGGTAAGGCCCTCACCCTCTCAGTCAAAGCCTTGCGGCTTTGCCAGCTCCCCCGAAGGGGGAGGCAATTGCGGCCCGGCCTTTAGGGGGTGCTGACGGTATTAAACCTCTCAGCCGTCGCTGACGCTCGGCAGCTCCCCTAGTAGGGGAGCCCTTGGCAGGCCGTCACGTTTTCGTGGTCTGGCGCTTCGCTCCTGTTTGCCCTGCTGGCGCAAAGTCTTACCCTTGCGGCAGGAGTGCGTTTTGGAGCCGATAGGCGATCATTGCGAAAAATGAACCTTATGCCAAAGCCTCCCCTACTAGGGGAGGTGGCATCGAGCGAAGCGATGATGACGGAGAGGTTTAACCGTAAGTAGCAGCTGCCCTTGCAGATGCGTTGGCTCTCCCTTCGGGAGAGCTGTCGAGCACAGCGAGACTGAGAGGGCACGCCATCAAACCCCAACGAACCCCCTCCGGTACACACCATACCGGAGGGGGTTCTCGTTATACTCATTATTTTCGTCAAAACCGGCCAAATCGTCATAAGGCAGCATTCCTGATTGACGAAAAAGCCGGAAAGGCCGAAAATTAAGTCTTAACAGTTATTTGTTCGGAACAGCAGGTGTTGGTATTGTCCAGCCGTTCCTGTTTGAAGCAATGCCGCATTCCTCCATTTTCACGTCGGTTGCGCCAATACTTCACCGCATCCCTCTCCCACAGCATCGGCTCAAGCTCGGTGATGCGCTTGGCCAATGCCTGCGAGGTAGGTGCCAGCTCGGTATGGGCGTACCGCTGGCCCATCTCCATCAGGTTCTTGGAGTAGCCGCTCCACGTTCCATCCCCCTGCTGCAGGAGCACCCGCAGGGTCTTGACGATGGGCTCTGCCTCATACTCGGCCACCCGGCGCTGCGCGGCCAGCTGGGCCGCCGTGCCCTGCATGACCCAGCGGCAGCGGGCCTTATCGAAGCGGATGACCCGCTCGCACTGCTCGATGTCGCGGCCGGTGAGCAGAAAGCCTGCTTCATCGTCCATCCGGCTCTGCTTGTCCAGCACGATGGTGAAATCCGCCGCGCCCAGGATGCCGGTGGAGCCGTTGATGTTGTCGAAGCTGTCCTCGGGGTTCTTGCTCTTGCGGGTGTGGTGCACCAGCAGCACGCAGATGCCCCGGCTGTCGGCAAAGGCCTTCAGCCTGCCCATGTAGTCGTAGTCGGCATCGTAGGCATTTTCAAAGGGCTTTGCCTTGGGCTTGATCTTGGATAAGGTATCGATGCAGACCAGATGGATGTCCGGGTTGGCATCCAGATACTCCCCAGCGTTTCCAGCAGGCCCTCGCCCAGCCGCTGGGCCTGAAACATAACATGCATGTTGGCGGGGCAGGCCTGCCCTCCAGCAAGCGGTGCAGGCGGGTCTGCATCCGGCTCTTGCCGTCCTCCAGGGCGAGGTAGAGCGTGCCGTGCTGCCGGGTGGGGAACCCCAGAAACGGCTCCCCCTGTGCCACGGCAAGGCAGAGGTCCAGCACCATCCAGCTCTTGCCCAGCTTGGGCTTTGCCACCAGCACCCCCATGCCCATGGGCAGCAGGCCCTCCACCACATGGCGGATGGGCGGCAGCACCATCTCAGACAGCTCCCGGGCCGACCACGCCTGCACCCCGGCAGGCTTTGCGGTCTCCGGCTCCGGGGCAGCCTGCTGCGGGGCGGCCTCCGGATCGGTCAGGCTGTTGATGTAATCGGCGTAATCCTCGCCGATGCGGGCCGCGAACGCCTCCTTTCCGATCTGCTCGTACTCGTCGGCCACACGGTCCTGCCAGCGCCGGAGCTTGAGCTCCAGCCCGTTCCAGAGCCGCAGTTCCCGGGCCCGCTCCTGCACCAGATGATACCGCTGGTTCTGGTCCGCAGGCAGGCCCCGGAAGGTAAACCAGAAGGTCAGCCGGGAAAAGAGCTTTTCCTCGGTGTCGGCCTTGTCCAGCCACCGCAGGAAATCGTTCTCGTCCGCCGGGCTGAACTGCTTTGCCTCCCGCCAGTTCCCCACTGCTTCCTTCATTTCGTTCATGGAAACACCTCTTTCTTTCGCATTACACAGCGTTGTTTTATTACCCAAAGTGTAACACCTTTTGGTTGTGTCGTCAACGAGTATGTTCCGGCGATTTTTCGCGCGAAAAATGCGAAAAAAGAGGGAGAAAAGCAGTATCGTGCATCGTCGTTTTTGATATTTTGTCCAGGCACTCCTGAAAGTCCCCCTTATCGTACCCTGTATCTGGTATACTCCTCTTGTCGAACAAAACAGGAGCGGCCCGGAGGCGGGCTGCAGGAACAGGAGGGAACACCATGAGTGAGTACGAGATCCGATCTGTAGGCGGCCATGTGGAGGTTTATACCCAGGGCGGGGTGTTCCTCTTCTCGGCGGACACGGTGCGGGAAGCCATGGAGGAGCTGGACGAGGCCGCATGACACATTCCCGGCAGTTCCCGGAAACGCGTCAGGAGCGCGCGGGGAAAGTTCAAATGTAAAATACCTGTAAAATATAAGAAAAGAACAGTTGACAAAAGGACAAAACGGCGCGGAAATGCAGTAAAAATGCAAAAACATGTAAAATAACGCTTGTTGTCCGGGGAGTTCAATGCTATAATAAAAAGGACGGCGTTCAGGGCAGGAAGCCCCGGGCGGCCGTCCTTGGTTTGTTTTAAGAGCAAAAGGAAGTTTTTAGGAGTATCGAGATGGATATCACACACATCACCTCTCTGCTGGGCGGTATTGCGCTGTTTCTATACGGAATGTCCATCATGGGCGCCGGCCTGGAAAAGCTGGCGGGCGGCAAGATGCAGGGCGTGCTGCAAAAGCTGACCTCCTCCACCATCAAGGGTGTCATTTTCGGCACCCTCATCACCGGCGTGATCCAGTCCTCCGCGGGCACAGTCGTCATCTGTGTCGGCCTTGTCAACTCTGGCATTATGACCCTGACGCAGTCGGTGGGTGTCATCATGGGTGCAAACATTGGTACCACGGTCACCGGTCAGCTCATCCGCATGGCGGATATCTCGGGTGAAAGCCTTCTGCTGACCCTCATCCAGCCCAAGACGTTTGCGCCGGTGGTGGCATTTGTCGGCTGCATTTTTTATGTGTTCCTGCGCAACGCCAAAAAGAAGAACATCGGCCAGATCATGCTGGGCTTCGGCATCCTGTTCACGGGCATGAGCCTGATGGACACCGGCGTGTCCCCCCTGCGGGAGAGCGCAGCCTTTCAGGAGCTGTTCGTCAGCATGACCAACCCCGTGCTGGGCGTGCTGGTGGGCATGGTCGTCACCGTCATCATCCAGTCCTCCTCGGCCTCGGTGGGTATCCTGCAGGCTTTGTCCAGCACCGGCCTTGTCACCTTTGGCAGCGCCATCCCCATCATTCTGGGTGCCCACATCGGCACCGCCTTTACCCCGCTGCTGACCATCGGCGGCTCCTCCAAGGACGGCAAGCGCGCCGCCCTGATCCACCTGTATTTCAACATCATCGGCAGCTTTGTGCTGCTGGGTGCCATTTACGCCGTGCGATACACCATCGGCATCCCGGTGTGGGGCGACGTGATGAACAAGAGCACCATTGCAAACATCCACACCCTTTCCAGTGTGGCGGCCATGCTGCTGTTCCTGCCCTTCAGCAGTGTGCTCTCCAAGCTGGCCATGCTCACCGTGCCCAACAGTGCCGAGGAAGCACAGGAGATGAGTATGCCCGTGCTGGACGAGCGCCTGTTCAAGAGCCCGGCCGTGGCCCTGCAGCAGGCCAAGAGCGCCGTGGTCAAGATGTCCCGCCGTGCCGCCCGCAACGTCAGCCTCTCCACTCCCCTGCTGCTCAAGATGGATGAGGACGCGGTGAGCGCCATCAATGTGCGGGAGAACCTCATCGACCGGATGGAGGTGGAGATCTCCAACTACCTCATCAAGATGACTGACCAGGAGCTGGGCGACGACGAGAGCCACGCCGTGACCGAGCTGCTGAACTTTGTCACCGAGTTCGAGCGCATCGGCGACTACGCCGTGAACATTCAGGAAAAGGCTGTGGAGCTCTACGAGAAAGAGGCCTCCTTCAGCGACATTGCCAAGAACGAGCTGAAGCTGCTGGATTCCGCGCTGGAGCAGATCCTGACCCGCACCAACGATGCCTTTGAGAACGATGACATCGCGCTGGCCCGTCAGGTGGAGCCGCTGGAAGAGGTCATCGACATTCTGGTGGAGAAGCTCCGCGACGGCCACATCAAGCGCCTGAAGGACGGCATCTGCTCCATTGATACCGGCGTGGTGTTCCTGGATGTGCTGAACAATGTGGAGCGCATCTCCGACCACTGCTCCAACGTGGCGGCCCGTCTGGTGGGCACCAGCGAGGGCGATGACTACGATTCCCACACCCTCAAGAGCCTGATGCACCACAATCCCAGCAAGGAATACTCCCTCATGTACGAGGAGTGCTGCAAGGAGTACCTGACCCCGCTGGCCGCTATGGAAAAGGATGCGTAAAGTGCTCCCCTGCCCTGCGAGGGAAGCGGGCTAAACCTCTCAGCCTTCGCTATCAACGGGCAGGCCTCGCCTTCGTCCAACCTCTCAGTCACGGGCTTCGCCGTGACAGCTCCCCTAATAGGGGAGCCCTTGGCAGGCCGTCGCGTTTTCGGGGTCTGGCGCTTCGCTCCTGTTTGCCCTGCTGACGCAAAGTCTTACCCTTGCGGCAGATGCCGGTTTTGGAGCCGACAGGCGATCATTGCGAAAAATGAACCCTATGCCAAGGCCTCCCCTACTAGGGGAGGTGGCATCGAGCGAAGCGATGATGACGGAGAGGTTTAACCGCCAGTGGGTGAGAGATTATCCAAAGACGAAGCTTAACTATAAAAGAAGCCCCTTCGGTATTGAGGGATACCGGAGGGGCTTCTTGTTGCATTTGGTGAACCCGTGAAGAGTTCACATTCTCATTCACATCTTTATTATATGCCGCCTTCCCCAAAAAGTCAAGGGGTCAGAAGAAGCTCACCTGGCTGCTTTCGGGCAGGTCTGCCAGTACACCGGCGTTGCGCAGGCTTTCCAGCACGGCGCTGGTCACGCCGGTGGCCTGCTGAAGCTCCTCCACGGAGATATACTCCTGCCCGTCGATGGTGGCCCGCTCCAGCGAGGCAGCGGCAGTGCCGCCCACGCCTTTCAGGGCACAGAAGGGCAGGCGCACCTTGCCATCCTCCACGATATACTTGTTGCCGCGGCTCTTGCCCAGCTCGATGGGCAGGAACGCATAGCCGCGGGACAGCATCTCGTTGACCAGCTGCAGGCTGACCAGCACGTCCTCGTCCTTGGCGTTCTTCTCCTCTTTCAGGCGGCGCTTCACCGCCTCCATGTGGGCGCGGGCCACAGCCGCACCGCCCACAGCGGCCTCATAGTCGATATCATCGCCGCGCACGGTGAAGTAAACGGCGTAGAACTCTGCCGGGCGGTAGAGCTTGAACCACATCAGCCGGATGGCGCTCATCAGGTAGGCCACAGCGTGGGCCTTGGGGAACATATACTTGATCTTGCGGCAGGACTCGATGTACCAGTCCGGCACCTCGTGCTCCCGCATGGCTTCCTCCCAGCCGGGCTTGAAGCCGCCCTTGGCCACCTTGCCCTTACGGACCGCCTCCATGATATCAAAGGCCATCTTGGGCTCCAGCCCCTTGCGCAGCAGGTAGAGCATGATGCTGTCACGGCAGCCGATGACCTCCGCGATGGTGCAGGTGCCGCTGCGGATCAGCTCGTCGGCGTTGCCGGTCCAGACATCGGTGCCGTGGGACAGGCCCGAGATCTGGATCAGCTCCGAGAAGTTCCGGGGCCGGGCCTCCACCAGCATTCCGCGCACGAAGTTGGTGCCCATTTCCGGGATGCCGAAGGTGCCGGTCTGGCTGTCGATCTGCTCCGGGGTCACGCCCAGCTCCTCCGGGCTGGTGAGCAGGCTGTACACCCGGGGGTCGTTCATGGGGATGCTGTCCACAGGGATGCCGGTGTACTCCTCAAAATACTTGTAGAAGGTGGGCATATCGTGGCCCAGCTCGTCCAGCTTGAGCAGGGTGTCGTGGAGGTACTTGAACTCGAAATGCGTTGTGAGCAGGCCGCCCGCCACATCATCCGCCGGGTGCTGGATGGGGCAGAAATCGTAGATCTCGTAGGTATCGGGCACAACCACCATGCCGCCGGGGTGCTGGCCGGTGGTGCGCTTGACGCCGGTGCAGCCCAGGGTCAGGCGGTTCTCCTCGGCGTGGTTGACGGTTTTGCCGCGGGCTTCCAGATACTTTTTGACGTAGCCGTAGGCGGTCTTGTCCTGAATGCCGGACACCGTGCCCGCCTTGAACACATTCTCCTTACCGAACAGCTCCTCCGTATAGCGGTGAACGTTGGACTGGTACTCGCCCGAGAAGTTCAGGTCGATATCCGGCTCCTTGTCGCCGTAAAAGCCCAGGAAGGTTTCAAACGGGATATCGTGGCCGTCCACCAGCATCCGGGTGCCGCAGTGGGGGCAGTCCTTGTCAGGCAGGTCAAAGCCGTCGTCCACGCTGCCGTCGGTGATGAACTCGCTGTACTTGCACTTGGGGCAGCGGTAGTGGGGCGGCAGACTGTTGACCTCCGAAATGCCGGAGAAGTGAGCCACGGCAGAGGAACCCACCGAGCCACGGCTGCCCACCTGATAGCCGCCCGCGTTGGAGTAGGCCACCAGCTTGACGGCAATGACGTACAGAACAGCGTAGCCGTGGCCGCAGATGGAGTCCAGCTCCTTTTTCAGGCGGTCCTCCACGATCTTTGGCAGGGGGTCGCCGTAATCCCGCTTGGCGTGTTCCCAGGTGGCATCGCGCAGCTGCTGCTCCGCGCCCTCGATGCTGGGCGGATAGGTGCCGCGCGGGATGGCCCGCACGTTGTTGTCGATGGTGGCCGCGATCTTGCGGGGGTTGGTCACCACGATCTCGTAGGCCTTTTCCTTGGGCAGGTAGCTGAACTGCTTCAGCATATCCTCCGTGGTGCGGTAGAACAGCGGGGGCTGGGTGTCCGCATCCTTGAAGCCGTTGCCCGCTTGCAGCACCGAGCGGTAGATGGCATCCTCCGGCTCGGTAAAGTGCACGTCGCCGGTGGCGATGACCGGTTTGTGCAGGTCCTCGCCCAGCCGGATGATGGTGCGGTTGAAGTCCTTGATGACTTCCTCGCTCTCCACCTTGCCGTCCCGCACCATATACTCGTTGTTGCCCAGGGGCTGGATCTCCAGCACGTCGTAGTAGGAGGCGATCTTCTTCAGTTCCTCGTAGGAGCGCCCCTCCACAACGGCACGGTAAAGCTCGCCCGCCTCGCAGGCGCTGGTCAGGATCAGGCCGTCGCGGTACTTGTTCAGCAGGCTGCGGGGCACACGGGGCTTCTTGAAGAAGTAGTTGACGTGGGCCTCGCTTACGATCTTGTACAGGTTCTTCAGGCCCATCTGGTTCTTGACCAGAATGATGAGGTGGAAGTACTTCTTTTTCAGCACCTCCCGGTTGCCGCCCAGACCGGTGTTGATGCCCTCCACGGTGGTGACCTCTTTCTCGGCAAGGTCACTGAGCATGACGCAGAAGATGCGGCCCAGCGCGGCGGAGTCCTCGCAGGCGCGGTGGGCCTCGTAGCTGGGCAGCTCCAGGTGCTTGTTGATGGTCCCCTGCTTGTAGTTGTGCAGGCCCGGGTACATGGCCTGCGCCATGGTCAGGGTGTCGATATAGGTCGGCTCAAAGGAAATGCCGCTGCGCTTGGCGGCGGCTTTCAGGAAGCGGATATCGAACGCATGGGCATTGTGGGCCACCAGGATGCGGCCATCCGCGAACCGGAGAAAGGCTTCCAGCGCTTCCTTCTCCCCGGGGGCATCGGCCACCATCTCGTTGGTGATGCCGGTCAGCTCGGTGATCTTGGGGGTGATGGGCTTGCCCGGCTTGACAAAGGTGTCGAACTCCTCCACCACTTCCCCGTTCCGCACGATCACCGCGCCGATCTCGGTCAGGTACTCCACGCCGGGGTCCAGGCCGGTGGTCTCGGTGTCGAACACGCAGAACTCGCCGTCCAGCGGCTGGTCCTTCACGCCGTAGACGCAGGGCACCATATCATCCACAAAGTAGGCCTCGCAGCCGTAGATCAGCTTGAAATCCGGGTCGCTCTTGTGGATCTCGTCGGTGGCCAGCATGGCCTCCGGGTAGCCCTGACAGACACCGTGGTCGGTGATGGCAATGGCAGGATGGCCCATCCGGTGGGCCAGCTTGACGATGCCGCCCGGGTCGCAGAAGGCATCCATGCTGGACAACTTGGTATGCAGGTGAAGCTCCACCCGCTTTTCCGGGGCGTTGTCCTCCCGCTTTTTCCGCTCCACGAACAGGACATCGTAGGGGTAGACGATGTAGTCATGCTCGTACTTGTCGTAGGTGCAGTCGCCGCGCACCAGCAGGGTGGTGCCCTTGGCGATGTTCTCCCACTTGGAGCAGTCCTCCCCTTCCTGCGCGCGGATCTTCAGGTTGATGGAGCCGGTGTAATCGGTGATGGACACCGTGTAGATCTTGCGGTAGTTGCCCTTGACCTCGGTAAAGAACACGTCGCCCCAGATCACGCACTTGCCGCCCTCGCCGCCCAGGTCCTTGAGGGGGGTGAGGTTCTTGGGGGTGAACATCTTGCCGTGGAAAATGGTCACGGGCTTGTCGGTCAGGTCAAGGCCCTCCACCTTGATGGAGGGGGCGGTGTTCTTTTTCTCGAACTTGACCACCGGCGGGGCGATCTTGCGCTCCAGCTTTTCCTCCATCTGGCGCTGTTCGGCCTCGCCCACCGCGCTTGTCAGGGTGACTTTGGGCCTGACACCGGTGTGGGCGGCAACGCGGTCCGCCAGCAGGCGCTCAAACTCCATCTCCTGCAAAAACTTGGTGCCGTGGCAGACCCCCACCGTGATGTTCTGGCCGGTGATGGTGATCCGGCACCGGTCCAGAAAACCGTTGATGGGGATGCCGTCCCGCTTCATCTCCTCCATCAGCTCCCGCAGGGCGGCTTCGTCCAGCGTGGCATAGCCAAAGAGGTTGTCGATCTTCAGTTCAAAGCCCTCATAATCCGGCTGCAGGGAGGCCAGCAGCCGGGCGCACAGCCCCTTGTCCAGCGGGGCGGCACTGCGCAGGGTAAAAACGACCTGCCGCTCCTGCCGCAGCATCCGGGCATGTTCCACGATCACGCGCCCGAAACTGGCCGCGAAATCCGGGTCCGCCATGAACTGCGGCCATAGCTGAGATACAAGTGGTGTCACGATGGGTTACTCCTTTTGATGTTATTTCTGAACCTCTCAGGCTCTTCGCGTCTGCGCCTGCGCCCTCTCCGTCATCCCTGCGGGATGCCACCTCTCCCAAAGGGAGAGGCAATTGCAGCATGACCTTTAGGGGGTGCTGGCGGTATTAAACCTCTCCGTCAAAACCTGTCGGTTTTGCCACCTCCCCTAGTAGGGGAGGCCTTGGCATAAGGTTCATTTTTCGCAATGATCGCTGACGCTCCAAAACGCACTCCTGCCGCAAGGATTAGGCTTTGCGCCAGCAGGGCAAACAGGAGCAAAGCGTCAGTCCACGAAAACGCGACGGCCTGCCAAGGGCTCCCCTATTAGGGGAGCTGCCGAGCGATAGCGACGGCTGAGAGGTTTAGCCATCAGCACCCTTTCCCCTTGCAGATGCGTTGGCTCCCCCTTTGGGGGAGCTGTCGAGCGCAGCGAGACTGAGAGGGCTGTCTCTCAGATCTTATAGATCTCCTCCATGAACTGGTCGAGGATATTATCGCCGGTCAGCTTCTTGATGGGCTGGCCGTGGATGAAGAGGACAGCCTCGCCCTTGCCGCCTGCAATGCCGATATCGGCTTCGCGGGCCTCGCCGGGGCCGTTGACCACGCAGCCCATGACGGCCACCTTGATGGATTTCTTATAGCCCTGCAGGCGCTTTTCCACCTCGTTGGCGATCTCGGTGCAGGGGTATTGGGTGCGGCCACAGGTGGGGCAGGTGATGACCTCGGGGCCAGCCACGGGGAAGCCCACGGCGCGCAGGATGTTGTAGCCTGCTTCCACTTCCTTCTCGGGCTCGGCGGCCAGCGAGACGCGGATGGTATCGCCGATGCCCTCCAGCAGCATCCCGCCGATGCCCATGCCGCTCTTGAGCAGACCCATCTGGTAAGTACCGGCCTCCGTCACGCCCACATGCAGGGGGTAATCGGTCACAGCGCTCAGCTGGCGGTAGGCCTCCATCATGCGGGGCACGTTGGAGTTCTTGATGGAGATGACGATGTTGTTGAAATCGAACTTCTCCAGCAGGTGGACATGGTACAGGGCGCTTTCCACCATGGCCTCGGGCACGGGCGCGCCGTACTTTGCCAGGATGTGCTTTTCCAGGCTGCCGCCGTTCACACCGATGCGGATGGGGATGTTCTTCTGCTGGCAGGCCTGCACCACGGCCTTGACCCGGTCGTCGTCGCCGATGTTGCCGGGGTTGATGCGGATCTTGTCCACACCAACGTCGGCGCAGGCCAGCGCTGCCTTGTAGTCAAAGTGGATATCCGCCACGATGGGGATGTTCACCGCGTTCTTCACGGCCTCGATGCACTTGGCATCCGCCGCGCTGGGGCAGGTCACCCGCAGGATCTGGCAGCCTGCTGCCTCACAGCGCTTGGCCTGGGCCACGTTGCCCTCAATATCCTCCACCGGAACATTCAGCATGGTCTGCACGGCAATGGGGTTGTTGCCGCCAATGGTCACATTGCCGATCTTCACTTCTCGTTTCAGCTGCCGCATGGTCGTTTTCCTTTCCGTATCACATTGCCCCGGTAATGAGCCGGAGGATATCGTTGTAAGTTGCAAAAATCATCAGCCCGAACAGCAGCGCAAAGGCTGCCACGGTCAGGCCGCTCTGGATCTTTTCGGGCACGGCATGGCCGGTCACGCCCTCAATGAGCAGGAACACCACTTTGCCGCCGTCCAGCGCCGGGAAGGGCAGCAGGTTGAAGATGCCCACATTCACGGTGATGAGCGCCAGCATCTCCAGCAGGTCCTGCCAGCCGTAGCTGGCGGCCTGCCCGATGGCCGTTACGATGCCCACCGGGCCGGAGAGGTCGTTGATGCTCTCCCGCCCCCGCAGCAGGTCGGAGAGGGAGGCAAAGATGATGCGCCCGTAGTAGAGCACACTGTTGCCCGCCTCTTTCAGCACGTTCAGCGGTGTTTTTTGATGCCGTAGACCGTAAAGCCCAGGCTCATGTGGGTCTCGCCCTTGTCATCCTGCCAGGTGTCGAACTGCACACCGGGCAGCTCCACCTTTTTGCCGTCCCGCAGAACGGTGAAATCGGCGGTGTAGTCCTCGGTGCGCATCAGCTCATAGAGGATATCGTTTGCCACAAAGCAGCGGCGGCCATTCACCGCAAGGATCTTATCCCCTGCCTGCAGGCCGGTCTGGCCGCAGAGGGCGTTTTCCTCCACCTGATAGAGGACCTTGCTGGTGATGGGTTCGCTCTGGGCCGTGATGAGGATGGCCATGACCACAAAGCCCAGCACAAAGTTCATCCCGGCACCCGCCAGCATGATGAGGGCCCGCTGCCAGACAGGGGCCTCATTCAGAGGAATACCAGCAGGCTTTTCCTCCTCGGGGAAGTCTCCGCTATGCCAAGGGCTCCCCCTATCAGGGGAGCTGCCGCCATCGGCGGCTGAGGGGTTTGACCGTTCCTCCGCCTGCTTGCTCTCGGGGCTTTCCTCCCCTTCCAGCGCCACAAAGCCGCCCACGGGCAGGGCGCGGATGCTGTACTGGGTGCCCTTGCGCACCCATTTGCACAGCACCGGCCCCATGCCGATGGAGAACTCGTTGACCTGCACACCGCAGAGCTTTGCCACCATGAAGTGGCCGAACTCATGGATGGCGATCACGGCGCTGAACACGAACACCGCAGCAATAAAGGTGACAATAAAAGACATCAGTTCTCCTTACAGGTGCGCTCTCACAAAGGCGCGGGCCATCTTGTCGCACTCATACACATCGGCCAGGCTGTAATCGCCGCCAAAGCTGTCGCTGTCCACAACAGCCTCCACCAGACGGCCGATATCGAGGAAGCCGATCTTATCCTCGAGGAAGAGCTTGACTGCCTCCTCATTGGCACCGTTGGCGGCGCAGGGGCCCAGACCGCCCTTCTTGATGGCCTTCTTGCAGGCAGCCAGGCAGCGGAAGGTCTCCTCGTCGGCCACATCGAAGGTCAGCAGCTTCAGGGTGGTAAAGTCCAGCTCGGGCACCACACCGGGCACACGGGCCGGGTAGGTCAGGGCGTACTGGATGGGGATGCGCATATCGGGCACGCCCAGCTGGGCAATGATGGAGTTATCGCTGTACTGCACGGCAGAGTGGACAATGCTCTGGCGCTGCACCACGATCTGGATCTTCTCGGGGGCAGGCCGAACAGCCAGACCGCCTCGATCAGCTCCAGCCCCTTGTTCATCATGGTGGCGGAATCGATGGTGATCTTTGCACCCATGTTCCAGTTGGGATGCTTGAGGGCATCGGCCTTGGTCTTGCCCCGCAGCTCTTCGGTCTTCATGCCGAAGAAGGGGCCGCCGGAGGCCGTCAGCAGGATCTTGGTCAGGCTCTTGGCGCTCTCCTTGTCCTGCAGGCACTGGAAGATGGCGGAGTGCTCGCTGTCCACAGGCAGCAGCTTCACGCCGTGCTTTGCCACGGCCTGGGTCACCAGGTGACCGCCCGTGACAAGGCTCTCCTTGTTGGCAAGGGCCAGATCGTGGCCGCTCTCAATGGCGGTCAGGCTGGCACCCAGACCGGCGATGCCCACCACACTGTTCAGCACCACATCGGGGCCTTCCATGGCAGCCAGCTCCTTCAGTCCCTCGGGGCCGGTCAGCAGCCGGGGGGCGTTGGCACGGCCTGCCAGCGCCGCGTCCAGCCGGGCGGCGGCATCGGGGTCGGTCATGCAGACATACCGGGGGTGGAACTCCTCGATCTGCTCCAGGATCTTCTCCACATGGCTGTGGGCGGAAAGGCCGAACACCTCATACCCCTGGGCACGGATGACATCCAGGCTCTGGGTGCCGATGGAACCGGTAGAACCCAGCAGCGTGATTTTTTTAGACATAAGCTACCTCCTGCATTCAGTGATAGAAAACAGCGATGACCACCATGGTGACGAACGGCGCAATGAACATGACGCTGTCGAAGCGGTCCAGAATGCCGCCGTGGCCCGGGAAGATGGTGCCATAATCCTTGATGCCGCACTGGCGCTTGACCACGCTGGCGAACAGGTCGCCGTAGATGCCCAGCACAGCGGCCACGCAGGCCAGCAGGGCAATGATCACGTACATCGAAACGCCGATGTTGGTGCGGGTGAACGCCTCCATCCGGTTGGCCGCAATGGAGTAGATGACAGTGGCGATCACGCCGAACACCATGGTGCCCAGCACGCCGCCAATGGCTCCCTCCACGGTCTTTTTGGGGCTGACCACGGGGCAGAGTTTGTGCTTGCCAAAGGCTCTGCCTGCAAAGTAGGCGCAGGTATCGCCGCCCCAGGCAAAGCAGAGGATGAGCAGAATAAAGAACATCGCGTCATAGCCGTAGGTCTCCACCGGCAGCAGCTCCTTCAAACGGATAAAGGAGTAGAAGCAGAAGATCACGATGCCGGAAAACATCACCAGACCGCTGGCTTTTGCAAAATCCACCTGTGCGTTGCGCACAACCAGATAGATGCCGAAGAACAGCACCATCAAAAAGGAGGCCGGCATGACCAGCCGCCGCCACACCTGATAGCTGGACAGCATGATCAGCAGGGTGTAGGGCACGAACACGGCGTACATGGGCCATTCCTTTCTGCCAAAGCCCAGGGCCTTGAAGACCTCGTGGATGGCGATCAGGGTGATGGCGGCAATGACAAAATTGAACACCAGCGTGTCAAAGGTGAACAGCACCCCGATCAGGACGAGGATGCCCACAATTGCGGTTATGATACGAGTTTTCATTCAAATTTCTCCTTTTGGGAATTGCAAGGGTCAGATGCCGCCAAACCGGCGGGAGCGCTTGTTGAACTCCGTGATGGCGGCATCCAGGTCATCACGGGTGAAATCAGGCCAGAGCACATCCATCTCCACCAGTTCGGCGTAGGCGGCCTGCCAGAGCATGAAGTTGGAAAGGCGCTTCTCGCCCGAGGGACGCAGGATGAAATCCGGGTCCTTCTGGCCGGCGGTATACATGTGGTCGCTCATCATCTCTTCGGTGATGTCCTCGGGCTTGAGGGTGCCCTCTGCCACCTGCTGGGCCAGCTGCCGGGCGGCCCGCACGATCTCGGGGCGGCCGCCGTAGTTCACGGCAATGTTCAGGGTCATGCCGGTCTTGGCAGCAGAGTCCTCCTCCAGCTCGTTCATCAGCTTCTGGAGCTTTGCATCCAGCGCGGCCCGGTCGCCCAGGAACTTGATGCGGATGTTGCGGTCCTTATAGTTGAAGCCCTTGAGCAGATACTCGCCGAACAGCTTCATAATGGCGGAGACCTCTTCCAGCGGGCGCTTCCAGTTCTCGGTGGAGAAGGCGTAGAAGGTCACGGACGAAACGCCCAGCTCCTCGCAGTAGTTGGCGATATCCTGAAACACGGCGGCTCCCTTTTTGTGGCCCGCGGTGCGGGGCAGGCCCCGCTGCTTGGCCCAGCGGCCATTGCCGTCCATGATGATGCCGATGGAAAGGCCCTCGGCAAATTCTTTGGGATGGTTCATAATCATTCTCCTGCGTTTGCGGGGCGGGGGTTCCCTGCCCCGGTTTCGGCAAAAAGTGCCGCGCACTCGTTCCAGCGCACGGCACCTCACACGTTTTGTTTCGCCGCGGCGATCAGACGGACATGATCTCCTTCTGCTTTTCCTCAACGGCTGCGTCGATGTTCTTGATATACTTGTCGGTCAGCTTCTGGACCTCTTCTTCCATGGTCTTCTGTGTGTCCTCGGTCAGCTCACCGGCCTTCTTCATGGCCTTGGCCTTGTCCATGGCATCGCGGCGGACATTGCGCACTGCCACCTTAGCCTCCTCGCCCAGCTTGGAAACTTCCTTTGCCAGCTGCTTGCGGCGCTCCTCGGTGGGAGCCGGGAAGTTCAGGCGGATGGTAGAGCCGTCATCAATGGGAGTGATACCCACATCGCTGGCCATGATGGCCTTGGTGATGGCGCGCAGCAGGGTGCGGTCCCAGGGGGTGATGGTCAGGGTGCGGGCCTCACTCACGGCCACAGAGGCCACCTGCTGGATGGGAGTGGGGGCACCGTAGTAGTCCACGCTCACCTTATCCAGAACGGCGGGGTTGGCGCGGCCTGCACGCACAGCGGCCAGCTCGCGGTCCAGATGCTCCACGGAGCTCTTCATCTTTTCTTCAAATGCCTTGGTGTTGCTGCTCATTGTCCTTTTCTCCTGTTATATATTGTTCTGCACAGGCGCTGTAATTGCTGCCTGTTCCATTCTATGGTACGGGGATGCGGGCTATGCTCAGCCCTCGTAGACCAGGGTGCCCACGTTCTCGCCCTGCACGGCCTTTGCAATGTTGTCCGGGTCGGCCAGGTCAAAGACCAGGATGGGGAGCTTGTTGTCGCGGCAGAGGGTGGCGGCAGTGCCGTCCATCACAGCCAGGCGATCCTCCAGCACCTTGGTAAAGGTCAGAGTGTCGTACTTTTGGCATCGGGGTACTTGTGGGGGTCCTTGTCGTACACGCCGTCCACCATGGTGGCCTTGAACATGATGTCCGCACTCACCTCAACAGCACGCAGGGCCGTGGTGGTATCCGTAGAGAAGAAGGGGTTGCCGGTGCCGCAGCCGAAGATGGCGATCTTGCCGTCTGCCATGGCCTTCAGGGCATCCTTGCGGGTAAAGGCGGGGCCACCTGCGGCATGGTGATGGAGGTGAACACCTCGGTCTCCACCCCAGCTGCTCCAGCTTGTCGGAAACAGCCAGCGCGTTCATCACGGTCGCCAGCATTCCGATCTTGTCGGCCAGGGTGCGCTCCATTTTGCCGCTGGAACGGCCGCGCCAGAAGTTGCCGCCGCCCACCACGATGCCGATCTGCACGCCCAGGTCGTGGGCCTTTTTCACGCCGCCGCAGATCGCGTCCATGGTCGGCTCGTCAAAGCCGGTGCCCTTTTTCGCCGCCAAGGGCCTCGCCGCTGATCTTCAGAAGGATCCGCTGATATTTCAATGCCATATCAATACACCACCTAAATCATTTCTCTCATCAGGCCGGAGTTTCCCCTGCCCCTGATTTATTCATCTTATTTTACTATAAAATCGCTTCAAAGTAAACAGGTAAAGTGAACAAGCTCTCCCCATCAAAAAAAGCAGACAGCCCGCAGGCCATCTGCTTGGAGGTTCACTTTGCCGGAACAAATTCGATCTTGACCCGCATCCCCATACCAGCAGCCAGCCGCTGCAGGGTGCGAAGCGAAGGATTTCCGTTGCCGCGCTCCAGCTTGCTGATGTCTGTCTGGGCAATGCCGGTGCGCTCGGAAAGCTGCTGCTGGGTCAGTCCGCTTTCCTTCCGGGCAGCAAGGATCGCCTCGATCACAGCAAATTCGGGGTCAAGGGCATCCCACTCTGCCTTAAACTCAGGGTCTTTCATCTGTTCGTTGAGAAAATCATTGAAATTGGTCATTTGGAGCACTCCTTTCGGCTGAGATAATCGGCACGGTACTGCTTTGCAAGTGCGATCTCGGAAGCAGGTGTCTTCTGCGTCTTTTTGACAAAGCCGTTCGTAAGGATGATCCTTCTGCCGATCACAAAAAGTACAGCACACGGGTAATGTCGGAGCCGAACTTGGTGCGGATCTCAAAATGCCATCCTCCAGATGCTTGGAGTACGGCTCCCGCAGTGAAGGCCCTTCCTCCCGGAGAAGCCCGACCGTGCGCACGACCTTAGCCCGCATTTTCGCATCCAGAGCCAGAATAAACTCTTTCGCCGGTTCGAGCCATCGGCTTTGTCATAAAATTCGATCTCGTATTCCTGCACGCCGCCGCCCCCATTAAATAGTGGTTTTATCCTATATTCAGTATAGCGGATCAGGCTGCCATTGTCAAGTGGGTTACAAAGTGGGTTACAGGCAAAACAAAAAGCGCCGATTCTGAACGAATCAGCGCCTTTTCTGCATGGAGCGGGCAATGGGAATCGAACCCACCTCCTCAGCTTGGAAGGCTGATATACTAGCCGATGTACGATGCCCGCGAATGCAGGAAGAATTATACCACGTTTTGGCTCAAATGTCCAGTGCTAATTTTTAAGAACCGGACTTCATGCCCAGATAGACGGTGCCCACGCCCGCAGCGATGTTCAGCAGGCCCATGCCGATGCCGGCAACGCTGGAGAAATAGGTCAGGTGGAATCGATGATGAGGTTGCCGTTGATGGTGCCTTCCGGCTCAGGGTACTTCTCGGGGTCTTTCTTCTGCAGCTGGACCGCCACACCGGCAATGTTGGAGACATTCAGGTAGGCCAGCATACTGGTGGCCAGGCCCATAACGGTGGAGCCCGGTGCCATCCAGTTGATGGACAGGCCGCCGCTGGTGTACTCCATTTCCTCTTCAGCCAGAGGAGCATAATTCTTGGGATAGTTGATCATGGTTTTGTACCTCCAAATGTGTTTCAAGAGGGGGTCATCGTGGTTTCATTATAGGT
>VOFB01000441.1_pt1 | contig 20000 bp, 46 predicted proteins | sample 5384141 | NCBI WGS metagenome assembly VOFB01 (sample SAMN12384721, study PRJNA508395) | human gut metagenome | isolation source: healthy gut A | host: Homo sapiens | reverse complement strand
CCGGCTGAAATATTTGCGAGGTATGACCTGGGAGGAGGTTGCGGTTGAAATGGGGTACAGCTGGCAATGGATACATAAGATTCATAGCAAGGCCCTGGCCCATTTCGTATTGTGAAAAAGAGGCGATAGAAAGAGAGGGTGAGTCTGTGGTAATATGATATCAAGTAAAAGTGAAAATCACTTTGCTGATACCCTTATAAACTCCCCTAAGCGGCTGCCAGCTGTCATAGGCTGGCGGCTGATTTGCCGGCAATCCCTCATAAGACGGACCTGTACTCTATAACGGGACAACGCCGAATGGGACCGATGGCAGTCATAACACGCGCTGGAGCATTACGGTGTCTGTTTACAGGCGCTGTGGTGCCAGGTGCTATATATGTAAAATACATAAGAGAGGCACTTAGGTGTCTCTTTTTATGCGCGCAGAAAGCGAGGTGAGCCTAAATGGCATTATGGAACACAGGATATCCCAATGCCACGGGAGATTATATCATATTGCTGGAGGACGGCACAACGGTACAAGCACACTTCTTCCGGTGCCAGATGACCAGGCAGCATGAGTGGAGCAGACCGGACGGATCATACATATACGACAACATTACAGGGTGGATGCCATATGACGGAGAGTGATGTTGCTTATGTGAGGCAATGCATCCGCGATGGCATCCACCGTTTCTATACCTGGAGTAAGTGGGAGCGTGTGCGTCGGCAGGTATTGGAGATGGACAAGTACGAGTGCCAGGACTGCAAAGACAGGGGGATTTATTCCAGAGCTACAACGGTCCATCACAACCAGTATGTCAAGCGTTACCCGGAGCTTGCGTTGGAGATCTGGTATACATTCCGGGGAAACAGTACCGCAACCTGGTAAGCCTGTGCCATGATTGCCACGAGATAAGGCATGGACATAGGCAAAAGGAAGTAAAGAAACCGTTAACAGAGGAAAGGTGGTAACTGATGAATCGGCAATACATAAAAGCGAGATGCGCAAATTGCGGAACAGAATATATTATAAATGCCAACTTGGCAGATGGGGCATGTTGCAAAATTGCAATGGCGGACCTTTAAAACTGTTAGGATTTACCGACAAGCCTACAGCGAGGAATGGAAACATAAGTTTGGAAGTAGAGGAATACTGCTTCGGATGTGAAGAGTTTATGCCGGTACGAAAAATAGAACGGATATATACTGGAGATAATCCAACCGAAATTAACGTGACTGTACAGTGCGGGCAGAAGGACCGCTGTAGAAGAATCGCTGACCGGATACAGGCCCCCCGTCCGAAAAAAATCGGCGTTTTAATTGGGAAACGGCTGACCGGTGAAGGGTACGACAAAGAAGACAGACGCGCAATCGCGTGAGGGAGGTGAGAGAATGGCGAAGAGGAAATGCGAATTATTGGTGGAAAGCCTAAGCGAGAGCACAGACTATGAGGAGATCCGATCTGACTTGTTAAAACAGCTTACCATAAACCAGACAGCGGGAAAGTATTACCTGGACATGATTGAGGACTACATGGATCTGTGGGTAACGAAGAACCTGCTTCTGGCCGATATAAAAACCCGCGGCGTTACCGTGCGGTACAACAACGGAGGGGGACAGAGCGGCTATCAGAAGAACGATTCCGTGGAGCAGGTGTTGAAGGTCAATACCCAGATGCTGAAAATCCTGGACAGCATTGAATCAAGCCATCCACCTCCGGAGGTGGTGAAGAAGATGAATTGTAGTTACATCACACGGTTTATGGATGATGTGAAATCCGGAACGCTGAACGCCTGCAAAGAAATCAAGGCATTGATTGACCATGTGGAGTACTGCTTTGAGAATGAAGATATCTACGTGGACGAGGAACAGATTGAGAAATACCTGTCATTGGGGAAATATTTCACCTATGAAACCATTTTTCCTTGGCAGGCGTTTGTGATCGGGCTGCACGACTGTACCTACTGGAGAGAATCGGGAATGCCCCGGTGGCCGGATCTGCTGTGCGTCCTTGGAAGAGGGGCCGGCAAGGATGGGACAATCGCTCTTGAAAGCGTTGCCTTGTCCTCACCATACAACGGCATCCAGGAGTATGACGTGGATATCTGTGCGAACAATGAGGAACAGGCCATCCGGCCGGCGCAGGATATCATCAACGCATTTGAGATGCCCAAAAACATCAAAAGTTAAAAAGTTCTTCTACTGGACGAAAGAAAAAATCGTATCCCTAAAGACCAACTCCACAATCAAAGGAAGGACCAATAACCCGAAAGGAAAGGATGGTCTGCGGTCCGGGATTGTCATATTCAACGAGATCCACCAGTACGAAGACTATAAGAACATCAACGTCTTTACTACCGGCCTGGGGAAAAAGAAGCATCCGCGCCGGTCTTACTATACAACCCAGGGGATGTACGTGAGGGGCCTCTGGACGATCTGCTGGAGACAGCGGAGGGTATTTTATTTGGCGGCGATCCGGATAACGGACTGCTGCCTTTTATCTGCCGCTTAGACAGTAAAGAGGAGGTCCACCAGGAGGAGAACTGGGAGAAGGCCAACCCGTCACTTCCCTACCTGCCGGATTTAAAAGAGGAGATCCGCAAGGAATACCGGGAATGGGCGAAGAACCCCAGAGGCTCCCGGCGTTTATGACCAAGCGCATGAACCTGCCGGACGGATCAAGCGAGATCAAAGTTACGGAATGGGAGAACATAGCAGCCACGAACAAACCGGTCCCAGTGCTGCACAGATGGAGCTGTACCTGCGGAATTGACTACATGAAGGTAACGGACTTTGCCAGCGTGAACCTCCATTTCCGGAAAGGGGATGACCGGTTTGACATCAATCGTTCCTGGCTGTGCTTAAATTCCAAGGACATTCCAAGGATGAAATGCCCCTGGAAGGAATGGGCCTCTGAGGGCTTGTTAACCCTGGTGGATGATGTGGAGATACATCCAACCGTCCTTACGGAGTATATAACGGAGGCAAAGAAAGAGTATGACATAAAAATGCTGGCCTTGGATGATTTCCGCTATGCGCTTGTGAGCCGGTACTTAAAAGAGATCGGGTTTGACCCAAAGATCTACAAAACATGAAGCTGATCCGCCCTTCAGACATCATGAAGGTGGTCCCGGTCATTGATTCCTGTTTCGCAAACCAGTGGTTTTCATGGGGAGACAATCCGGTGCTGCGGTGGGCGGCGAACAACACAAAGCTGATCCGGCACGGGAGAAAACTGGGAACTGAGGATGCGGATGTTGGAAACTTTGTTTATGGAAAGATTGAAGCGAAGTCCAGAAAGACGGACCCGTTTATGGCGCTGGCTGCAAGCATGACGGTGGAGGAGGCGCTGCCGGCCTCCCCGCGTCCGAAAATGCCGAAGCTGCAGGTCTATACCTATTAAGGAGGTGAGGAATTGGCATTAAACTTTAAAAATGGCTGCTTACAAAGCTGTCAGGGAACCAGTCGCAGGTGTCGGCAGTTGAAATAGACGGGTGCGACTTTTTAATATCATGGATGATATCTATCTGCGGGAGCTGGCTTTTGGACCTGCGTAAATAAGATCGCAAAATGCAATAAGCAAATGCGAGTTTAAAACCTACATCGGGAACACGGCGGTGAAAAAGGCGGAATATTACCTCTGGAACGTGGAACCAAACCGGAATCAGAACTCTTCCGCCTTCTTAACAAAGCTGATCGGAAAACTATACCGGAATAACGAGGCTTTGGTCATAGAGTCAAACGGGCAGCTCTTAGTGGCGGATTCCTTTGAGAAGGTAAAATATGCCCTGTACGACTATACTTTTTAAAAACGTAACTGTGGATGAATTTCAGTTCAATAGAACGTTCCAGCAAAGTGAGGTATTGTACTGGGAACTAAACAGCGTGGACATGAAGCGGCTTTGTGAACGGCATTTACCAGTCCTATAAGGATTTGATTGCATATGCGTCTAAGGCTTACCAGAAATCAAGGGGGAGCCGTGGAGTTTTAAACATTGACGCCCAGGCACAGGCACAGGATGATTTTTCTGAGACGCTGCAGGAATTAATGAATAACTACTTCAAAAGATTTTTCAATACGGACAACGCAGTGCTGCCGCTTTATGATGGATACAAGTATGAGGACATCGGCAGTAAAACCTACTCTAACGAAACCACGAGAGACATAAAGGCTATGACGGATGACATCTTTGACTTCACCGCCAGGGCTTTTTCTTTTCCGCCGTCCCTGGCAAAGGGGACGTGCAGGACACCGGGAAGGCAACAGATGAGCTGCTGACCTTCTGCATTGATCCCCTGGCACACATGCTGGAGGATGAGATCAACAGAAAGAGAAATGGTTTTGAAGGATTTTTGAAAGGAGATTACATAAAGATTGACACCACAACGGTGAAGCACATCGATATCTTTTGACATTGCCACTCCGGTGGACAAGTTGATCTCATCGGGAGCGTTTACGATTAATGACATCCGAAAGCTGATTGGCGAGCCTGAAATTGCAGAGGACTGGGCCAGCCAGCACTTTATTACCAAAAATTATTCCACGATCCAGGATCTCCTGGAGAGTTTGAATAATACAAACACAACTTAGAAAGGTGGTGAGACTATGAAAAGTATTATGCAATGGAGACAAAAGAAAACGAGGCAGAGCTGACGATCTTTGGGGACATCACATCCTGGCCGTGGCTGGAATCAGATATATCCTCCTATAACCTGTCCAGACAGATCAAGGATCTGGACGTGGACACCATACATGTCCATATCAACAGTTATGGGGGTGAGGTGTCAGAAGGACTTGCCATTTACAATTCTCTCAAACAACACAAAGCAACGCTAAGGACCTATTGGACGGACTCCCATGCTCAACCGCATCCCTTATTTTTATGGCTGGAGATAAGCGGGTTATGTCAAACGCCTCTATGCTGATGGTTCATAACCCCTGGACCTACACAGAAGGGAATGCCCAGGAGCTTAGAAAACCGCGGCAGACTTGGATAAGATGTCACAGGCATCGGTTAACGCTTATATGGAGCGGGTGGGCATCACGGAAGAGGAAGTAAAACAGCTGCTGGATGAGGAAAGCTGGCTTTTGCCATCAGAAGCCCTGGACTATGGTTTCGCCACCTCTGTGACTGGGGCAGAACCCCAGGCCAAATACAGCCAGTCGGTCAGAAAGCATGTCATGCAGAAACTATTGGCAAGGCAGCCGGAGCCAACACCGGAACCTATAACAGATCCGGAACCAAAACCGGAAGAAAAGACACTGATGAATTTATTTAAGGGCGTAGCCCGGAAGGAAGGTTAAAAATGAGAAATAAAGATGCAATTGCAATGGAGAAAGCAAAGATCCTGGAGAAGATGAATAAAGCCATTGCGGAAAATGACACGGATGCTTTTTATGGCGGCGTTTGAGGAGCTGTCTATGAACATCCAGGAGAATATCATGGCGGAGGTGGACCTGGTGCGCCAGCAGAATGACACTGCCGTACTGGCAAGAACAGAGGAACCAGGCAGCTTACCAGTGAAGAGAAGAACTACTACGAAAAAGTGATCGATGCTATGAGGAGCGCAAACCCGAAACAGGCTTTGACGGAACTGGATGTTGTTATGCCGAAGACCACCATTGATGCCGTGTTTGAGGATCTGACGCTGGAGCATCCGCTTTTAAACGCGATCCAGTTCCAGAACACCTCCGGCCTGATTGAAATGATTGTGAACACGCACGGCGTACAGCTGGCGACATGGTCTACTCTCTGTGCGGAGATCACGAAGGAGCTGACAAGCGGCTTCAAGAAGGTAAATATGAGCCTGGATAAGCTCTCCGCATTCCTGCCGGTGTGCAAGGCTATGTTGGATCTGGGGCCGGCTTGGTTAGACCGCTATGTGAGGGATATTTTACAGGAAGCCCTGTATAATGGCCTTGAAGCTGGAATTATTGCAGGAACTGGTAAGAATCAGCCTATTGGTATGATGAAGCAGGTGGGAGAGGGCGTAACCGTGACAGATGGCGTGTATCCGGATAAAGCAGCCGTAAAGGTTACCAGCTTTGATCCGGTAGCCTATGGCGCACTGCTGGCACAGATGGCGAAGACTCCAAAAGGAAACCCGAGGAAGGTTGAGGGCGTGATCCTGGTGGTGAATCCGGTGGACTATTTCACAAAAATCATGCCGGGCACTACGATCATGACTCCATCAGGGACCTATGTAAACAACGTGCTGCCCCTACCCCACAACGGTGATTCAATCAACCCAGGTGCCGCAGGGAAAAGCAGTGATCGGCCTTGCGAAGCGCTACTTCATGGGCGTTGGAACTGCAAAGTCCGGAAAAATCGAATACTCCGATGAGTATCATTTCCTGGAGGATGAAAGAATTTATCTTGTGAAGCTGTACGGACACGGGGAGCCACTGGATAACAACGCCTTCATGGTGCTGGATATCTCCGCATTAGAACCGGCGATCCTGAAAGTAAAGACCGTATCGGAAACCCCAGCAGCGGGGGAATAGCAGGCTATAGCCGGGATCTGGCAGCCCATACCGCCAAGAGTCTTAATAAAATGACTGTGATACAGATTAAGGCTCTGGCTGTCGAAAATGGCCATAGCTTAACGTCCACAAAGAAAGCGGACATTATAGAGGAGTTTTTGCAAAAGGAGGCGGAGAACAGTGGATGAACTGTTTTGTGATGTTAAGAACTACCTTGACATTACCTGGGAGATGACGGAGGAAGAGAAACAGAAGCTGAGCGGGATGATCGCAAGGGAAAAGCTGCCCTGCAGGGGAAGATTGGAAAATGCGACTTTGAAAGCGACACGCAGGAAAAGGCGCTGCTTCTCAACCTTGTCCGGTATGACCGGTCAAACGCGCTGTCTGATTTCTGGCAGCACTACCGGGGAGAGATCCTGTCCCTGAGAATGAGAAATAAGGTGAATGACTATAGAGAAACTATTTGAAGTGTTTAACGATGGGGTGTGCAGCATCCGGGAAATTGACGATGACGGAAACGCGGGCAGACAGAAGGAGGCCCTGCGCTTCCAGGAGCGCACGGTGGGAATCAAGCGGTATTATGAGGCTATGACCGCTAAAGTGCAGGTTGACCGTTTGATCCGGGTGCCTTACCAAAGATGGATGACCACGGAATATCTGGCGGTCATCGACGGGGAGGTGTACGAGCTGAAGCAGGTGCAGACCATCCCAGATACTCTGCCAAAGACCAATGATCTCTCCCCTGCATCTGGCCAGACAAAGGAGGATCGCAGATGGCACAGTTTGACATACACGGTTTTGATGAGATTTCAGCTCAATTGGACCGGTTGGGTAGATTTGATGAGATTGCGCCTAAAATGCTGGAGGAGGCTGTTCCCATCCTGGAGGAGGAGGTGCAGAAACAGGTGGTCAAGCACTGGGTAAGCGGTGACATGGCAAAATCCATTAAGAAAACAGGAGCCACCGCTGGAAGGAACGGCGGGTATTATATCTGTGTCAGGCCAACAGGAAAGGACCGCAAAGGCGTGCGCAACATGGAAAAGCTTGTCTGGCTGGAATACGGGGTGAAGGGACGTGCCGCCGTCCCGGTACTTACCACTGCAGTATTAAACGCACAGGCCCCGGTGCTTGCAAAGATGAGGGAGGTATTTAACAGGGAGGTGGGTGAAACATAAACTCAGAAACGACATTAAAACAGATCCTTGATAAGACTGGCTTACCAGTTAAAAAGTACGAGTACAAAGGAGTCAAGCCGGAATACATCGTATACAACGAAGAGGATGAACGAGGGGCCGCTCATGCGGATGACAGGCCCCAGGGAATGTCTGTATGGTGGCAGGTGCACTTATTTGCCCCCGTAACATATAACTACCGTGCAACAAAAAAAACAAGTGGTCAAGCTACTTTTAGATGCTGGTTTTTCGGTTGGCACGGTTAAATCACTATACGAACAGGAAACAGAAACAGCGCACGTGGTAATCTCGTGCAACACAATCGAAGATATGGAGGAATAAGAAACATGGCAAAAGTAGGATTGAAATACCCGGTATATGCAGTTTTGGGAGAGGACGGAGCCAGTTATTCAAAAGGCTCTGTAATTGCAAAGGCGATTAAAGCGTCTGTGACCGCAGAGAGCAACGATGTAAAGCTGTATGCGGATGACGGAGTGGCGGAGTCTGACAAGAGCTTTAAGGGCGGCAAGATCTCCTGAATGTGGATGATCTGACGAATAAAGTTTATTGTGAGCTTTTGGGCCATAAATACACAGCTGTCAGTGAATCCGATCCGGAAACCCCGGAAACGGTGCTGACCAACGCGAACGACATTGCGCCGTTTGTAGGTGTTGGTTTTATGGCAAGGTGGTAAGAAACAACAAGCCTTGTTACCTTGCAAAATGGTTGAAGAAGGTACAGTTTGCGGAGCCGGCAGACGAAACGGAAACGAAAGGGGGATACTGTGAACTTCAGCACCCAACCATTGAGGGAGATGTATTCCAGCTGGATAACGGAGACTGGAAGGATCAGGCGGAGTTTAAGAATGAGGCGGACGCAAGGAAATGGCTGGAGACAAAGGCAGGAATTACCGCTGCACCAGCAGAATAAGGGGAATCCTATGAGCGATTTAAAACCAACAGGAGAAGCGCTCGTGATCGACGGGGTAGAGAGGCATTTGCTCTTTACCCTGAATGTCGATGATGATATCCAGGCGCATTTTGACGCGCCTATCGAAGATGTAATAAACATGCTGACAGACAAAAAGACATCCAGCAGCGCACTGAGGTACACACCTGGCAGCCCTGCTGAATGATGAGGCGGACCGCCTGGACCATGCGGGCGTGAAGCATGAACTGAAAAGATACACAGAGCAGGAGATTGGGTGGGTGGTGACCAGGGATAACTTGGCGGAAGTACTGATTGCAGTACTCAAAGCCTATGGCCTGTCACTTCCAGAGCCGGATGAGTTTGAATCCCCAAACGGGGAGAGCGGGCAGACAAGCTAAACGTTGCCCGCATACTTTACATTGGATGCAAGATTATGAACTTCACAGAGCGGGAAGTGTTTGAAATGACGCTGCGAAAGTTCTTCCTGATCTATGACCAGTACCTTGAATTGAATGGATTGAAAGAGAAAGAAGTGACGGTGGATCAGGTATTTTAATCTGTTTTGTATTTTTGGAACTGTGGATTGTATAAAATGGGTGGTGCCTTACTTAATAATGTGTAAAAAATGTGTATAAATATATTGACAAGTGTGTAATTAGTGTGTATAATATAATCATAAGGAGGAACACTAATGAAGCAAAGGGACTTAGTGAAAAAGATGGAAGCAGCGGGTTTTCGATTTAAGGAACACGGTGGGAACCATGATACATATAAAAGGGGGAACGAAACAGAACAGGTTCCAAGGCACAAAGAAATCAATGAGATAACCGCAAAAAAGATCCTGAGAAAATGGGGACTGAAATAGTCCCCGGCTTCCTTTAAATATAAAATAGAGAGGTGAAAATTATGAAAATGGTGTATCCTGTACTTATTGCAGAACACGAAGGAGAATATCTCGTATACGTTCCGGATATGGATATTTACACAGAAGGAAAAAGCATGGTAAACGCTATTGAAATGGCCAGAGATGCCATAGGCTTAAAAGGGATTGATTTAGAGGATGACGGGGTAACACTTCCGGCGTCTTCCACAAGAGAAGAAGCCATAGCAAAAGCAGAGGCAGATACAGAAGTTTTTGATTATTCTAAGGGGTACTTACTTTAGTTGATATCGACTTTTCTGAATATCGCAGAAGGGTTGATAATCGGACAGTAAGGAGGAATGTGACATTGCCCAATTGGCTGAACGTAGAGGCCGAAAAAAGCACACTTAAATGTTTCTAAGGTGCTGCAAGAAGCATTGATGGATAGGTTGCAGGTGGAAAGATAGCAAGTGTGTCAGCTCCTATGGGGGCTGTGGATTGAAATTGAATACAGCGGTAAATTTGCGCAGGCAGGATATGTGTCAGCTCCTACGGGGCTGTGGATTGAAATTCTGGAACAGCAAATTAACAAAGGAACCCAGGAAGTGTCAGCTCCTTTAGGAGCTGTGGGATAAAACAAACAGACAAATAGCTGGAAAAATATGGACCCCTGTAGTATAATTATGGCAAAGAGTATGGGAGGGTATAAAAGTATTATTATGAAAGAATGTCCAAAATGCGGAGAACTTAATGCTGAAAAAAATACAAGATGTTTTAATTGTAACACATACCTTGAAAACGTAAAAAGCACAACAAGAATTTGTCCAAAATGTATGCAGGTATTCTATGATTCCAAAGTTGATGAATGTCCTAAATGCCGAGTAGAGTTAAGAGACTATAGCCCCACTTATGGGACGAATAATAAACCTAATAACAAAACAGATATACCAATATGGGCTTATATAATTGCAATAATTATTCCAATAGTGGGAATCATCATAGGAGTTGTTTACCTGTCAAGAGGAGAAGATGTAATTGCAAAAAGACTTATTTTGATCTCTGTTCTTGTGTCCATAGTTTGGGGTGTCGGATATTACTTTATTATGAGCAGCATAATATAACATTTGAAGGATATATATTAGAAAGGAGGATTCGAATGAAAAAAGAGAATAAAGATATAAAGGCAGCGTGTCAACTATTTTGCATTTTTGTGTTTGGATCATCCTTTTATGTATAAGTCCAATGCTTTTAGCGTGCATATCAGTTATAGGACTGATAGCCTATCCTATACTAAAATGGATATGGAAGGAATTTGTAAAAAGCGAGAAGTTTAATGGGCGCAGATAAACAGAATAAACTCAGAGCATAAATGCATCTCAAAAGAGGTGCATTTTTTTATATAATGGCACTGCTTAGGCGGTGTCTTTTTGAATGCAAAAAGGAGGTAAAATGGCAGATAAAACCATAGAGGCGGGCATACCCTTAGCGGTGAGAAGGAGTTTAAAACTGCGGTAACAAGTGTAAATAAAAGCCTTACTGCAATGAAATCAGAGTTAAGCCTGGTCAGTGCGGAATGTGAAGGTCAGGCAAATACGCTGGAATCACTAAGTAAGAAAAATGAGATATTAAACAAAATATGGGAAGAACAAAAGAAAAAAGGTATCAGCTACAAAATCTGGGTTGGATAATGCCAAAGAGTCCTATGATAATGTAGGAAAAGGCCTGGAAAAGCTGTGGGTGGATCTGGAAAGAGCCACAGACAAGATGCAGGATCTTGAAAACACTTATGGAACTGCATCTGACGAGGCAAAAAACAACAAAGAGTAGTAGATGAACTTGCAGCGGCCATTGAAAAAGGTGAGAAGAATTATACTAAGGCCGGAGATAGAGTAAAGGAGTGGGAAACCAAATTAAACTATGCGGAAGGCCAGGTGATAAAAGCCAACAAGGCTCTGAATCAAAATAAAACGTACCTGGCAGAGGCCGAAAATGCTACAGATGGCTGCGCAACCAGTATTGATGCGTTTGGGAAAGAGATTAAGAAGGTAACAGCGGAGACGAATACTTTTGAGATGCGCTGAAAGCCAATCTTTCATCAGCGGCGATTGAGAAGGGCGCAAGCGCACTTAAGGATGCAGGAGCACAAGCCCTGTCCGGCGCATTGGATATGCAGAAAGCATCTAACCAGATACAAGCCAGTACAGGGCTAACGGGAGAGGCCCTAGAGCAGTACAAGGACGTGCTGGAGAGTGTCTACGCAAACAACTATGGGGATAGCCTGGATGATGTCTCTCAGTCCATTGCAAAAATCACGCACAACATGGGTGAGCTTGACGACACCACACTCCAGAGCGTGACAGAGAGTGCAATCACGTTAAGAGATACGTTTGACATGGACCTTGATGAGACCCTTCGCGGAGCCAAAAGCCTGATGTACCAGTTTGGTCTAACGGCAGAGGAGGCGTTTGATCTTTTGGGGAGCGGCGCGCAATCCGGCTTAAATTATACAGATGAGCTTGGTGACAACATATCTGAGTATGGTGGAAATTTTGCGCAGGCAGGATACAGCGCAAAGGAATATTTCCAGCTCCTAAAAACGGAACCGATAATGGGGCCTATAATCTGGACAAAGTCAATGATGCGATTAACGAGGTGACAAACAAGCTGGCAGATGGCAGTGTGGAAAAATCACTAAACATCTACAGCACCAATACCAAAAATCTATTCAAGGAGTGGCAAAACGGCAGGGCCACACAAAAGCAAGTCATTGACTCCATTGTAGCAGACATTAACAATTGCACTAACCAACAGGACGCGCTTACGATGTCCGCAACCGCCTTCGGGACGATGGGGAGGATAGCAACCTCAAATTTGTTCAGTCATTAACGAGTGTGGGCGATGGCTTTAAGGATGTCCAGGGCAAAATGAATGAAATCAAAGAAATCAAATACGATGACCTTAATAGTCAGATCACAGAGATAGGCAGAACCATACAAATGAGACTGGGAGACATGGTACGAAAAATGTTGCCTAAAGTGAGCGAAGGACTTGAACTTGTGGCGGACAATCTCGATTTAGTAATGTCAGCCAGTGTCGGGCTTGGGACCGCAATTGGGGTGAATAAGCTATTTAAAGCTGGATTTTTTCAAGCCGCAATTAGAGGGGTGCAAGCTTTTACACGCGCTACAGAAGGAGCAACAATAGCGCAAAATTGTTAAATGCCGCAACAGCAGCAGGAACTTTGGGGTTGCTGGCTTTAGGAATAGGGGCGGTTACAACGGCTATAGTGACGTATGTGTTGGCGAATGAAGATGCAACAACCGCTGCGGATGAACACGCAGAGTCAGTAAAAAACTGGCAGAAGAAACAGATAGTTTAAAAGAAAAGGTGCAGGAAAGCAAAGCCGTATTTGAAGATACAAAAGGAAGTGTCGAGGCGGAATATGGAGCACTCGAAATTATGTCCGACCGCCTGTATAGTCTCGCTGCGAGTGAAGAGAGTTTTAACAGTAAAAAGCGGAAATGAAGGTCTTGGTTGACCAATTAAACCAGTCAATACCGAACTTAAATTTATCATTGGATGAGCAAACCGGTGCACTTAACAGAGGAAAGAAGCCACGGATGCATATATAGAATCTATGAAAGAGCAAGCTATATATGACATTTACGGCGCAAGAATTGCTGAGGTTGCAGGAAATATTTCAGAAGCGAATGTTAAAATTGCTGACGCTACAGTCAAAAGAACAGATGCAGAAAAGCAGATTGAAATACTAGAAGAAAAAAAGAATAAAATCCGTAATGAAAGCATCACGACAACAGGAGTAGAAATAGCTCAAATAGAAGAACTATCTGATCAACAGCAAACTTATAAAAAGTCAATAGAAGAATGCAATGAAATTGAGGCAGAGCAAAATGGAATTATAAAAGACGCAGAGAAAGATCAACAAGAATTAAGCAAGTCTTTGGAAGTTTGCGAAAAAAACAGTTAGGGGCTTAACACTAAAGAGACCGAAAAGAACACAGAGGCAACAATTGAACAAGCCGCCGCCGCCGAATCAGCAAAAGTATCCGCCCGAGCCCAAGAAGAAGCCCTGGAATCCCTGCAAAATAAATATGAAGAAATGAAAAACTCCATCCAGCAAAGCATGGAGCAGAAAATAAACCTCTTTGCCGCCTTTGATGGAGGTGACAAGACGAGCCTGGATGACATGTTAAGCAACCTGGATAGCCAGTTGACAGGGCTAACCAATTGGAAATCCAACATGGAGACGCTGGCAGCCCAGGTAGGGGAGACAATCGGCCCGGAGCTGTATAATCACCTAGTGGAGTTGGGCCCGGAGGCCGCCAACGCAGTACAGGAGATGGTAAATGCCCTTGATCCTGATAAGGGAGGAGACCCAGAGAAGCTAAAGCAGCTATCCGAAAAATACGCACAAGCCCTGGATTTTTCGGACGGGGCCGCAGAGAAGTTAGCAAAGGTACAGGCCGTCATAGAAACAGCGCTGGGCAAAATGAATAGCTCTAGTGATGTTGACTTTTCCAGTCTCCGAAAGTCCATTGACTCCGCAGTAGACAATGCTGCCGAGGGATGGGCGGGGTTATCGGATGAGACAAGGGCCGCCCTTAACCAGGCTGTAGAGGCAGCCAAACAGAGCGGTGCCAAAATCCCTGATGGACTGGCGGACGGTATCAAAAGCGGTGAGATATCCCCAGCGGATGCAATTGCACAGCTTAATGGCAGCGTGCAGGCACAGTTTGATTTTTCTGGCTGGAATGGCGGACGATGCGGGCATAAAAATCCCCCAGGACATCAAAGACGGTATTGCAGCCGGGGGACCGGAGGCAGTAGCCGCACTCCAGAAGCTGGCGCAGCTATTTGGCGAAGCCAGCACAAGTATCGAAGAGGAAACACAAAAGTCCGGCGAAAAAGCGGCCCAGAACATGGCGGATGGGGTGACAAATCAATCTGGCGTTGTGACAGATGCGGCGGAGAACGTGGCGAAGGGAAGCCGGAGAGGCCGCAAACAAATACACATCCACCTTTCAGAGCACCGGATCTAACATGATGGTCTCTATGGCGCGGGGAATGTCGGAGGCCCGTGGAAACGTAATAAAAAGCACGACTGGAGGCACTGTGTTGTCTGCCATCTCAAGGGCCCAGGAATACAGCTTTAGCGACACGGGATACAATCTGATGGCTGGCCTTGCAAGTGGCGTAAATGCCGGTTCTGACCTTGTGTACGAGGCGGTCAGGCGGGTTGTCAAACAGGCCAAGGACGAGGCAAATAAAGAGGCAGACAGCCATTCCCCATCGAGGGTATTCCGTGATCAGGTAGGGCTTTACATCGCGCAAGGCATGGCCCTTGGTATGCAGGATGGGAAACAGGGGTCATTGACCAGGCGGTAGGACTGGCAAGAGCGGCTTTGAAAGGTACAACCGATGAGCTTGAGATCCGGTCACCGTCCGGTGTGTTTAAGAAAAAGGTAGGCAAGCAGATTGCGCACGGGGTTGCCTTTGGAATCAAGGAAAACAAAAAGGCGGCCAAGGACGAGGCGGAAAAAGCTGTCAAAGGAGATCTACAGTGCTGCAACCAAATGGATGAGCAGTTATAAAAAGGCAAGCAAGAGCCACAAGACCGCCACCATGCAAAACCTGGAGAATGAGCTACATTACTGGAAAGAAGTCAAGAAAGCCCTGAATGAAGGGACTACCGCCTATAAGAATGCAGAAAAGAAAATTACCGCATACAAAAAGAAGATCGCGGATAAAAAACAGGCCATAGAAGATAAAAAGAACTTTGGGGTATCAGGTGGAAGCCTGGATGTGTACAAGACCTATTACAACGCTTCTGCAAAACAGGAGGTGGACTATTGGAATATCGTACGCAAGACGAAAGGATTGTCCAAAGAACAAAAGCTTGAGGCGGATCAGAACTACCTTGCGGCTGTGGAAGAGTTAAACGGGCAGCTTAAGGATCTTAACCAGGACTATGAGGATAATGTCAAAGAGACAAACGAGCAGATGATTGAGAGCATTAAAGAGGTCACCGAGGCGTACGAGGATGCCGTAAAGGATCGGAAAGAATCCATCCTCTCATCCTTTGGCCTCTTTGATGAGTTTTATAGTGAGTCGGAATCTGGTGACAAGCTGCTGTACAATCTCCGCACCCAGGTGGCAGGGATCGCGGACTGGGAGAAGGAACTGGAAGAGCTTCAAAGCCGCGGGAAACTGTCAGATGCGGTGATGGAGGAATTAAAAGAGATGGGTCCAGCCGCCTCCGCCTCTATCCATGCACTAAATGATTTGACGGATGCCGAGCTTGAGGAATACAACAACCTGTATGCCAAAAGGGACGAGCTGGCAGCCTCCCAGGCGGCGAAGGATACGGAGCGGTTAAGAGCTGAGAGCGAAGCCAAGATACAGCAGATCAAGGCGGACGCACAGGCCCAGATCGACACCTATAAAAAGAGTATGACGTGGCCTATGCGGAGATTACAAAATCCATTGACTCATCACTCCGAAGCCTTGCCAATAAGGCCGCCACACTGGGAGAGAGCGCAACCATCAGCATGGTTAAAAGATTGGGGAGACTGCCGCGAAGAAATCCACCAAGCAGGAGGTTAAAAAAAAGAGCGCTGAAAAGATTGCATCCGGGTTCGAAGGGCTGCCCAAGGAAGGAAAGAAGATTGGTAGGGATACCCTGCAGGGCATTCTTGACGGCCTGATGGACGGAAGAGGATCAAGGGCGGTGCCGATGACTTTATCCAATCGCTGTCTAAAAGCAATCAAAGCATCCGCCGGTATCAAAAGCCCCAGCCGGCTGTTTAAAAATGAGGTTGGCGTGCAGATCCCGGCCGGAGTCGGAGAGGGAATCCAGGAGGGAACCAAAAAGCAACGGTGGCTGGAACGAAAATGATCAGTGACTTGCTGGCGCAGGCTCAGGAAAAAGTAAAGGGCAGCAAGCAGCCCTTGCCAATTATGCGGAAAGCCTGAACAGCAGCGCCAGGATCGGCGCATTAAATAATCTGATATCCACACCTCCCCAGGTATCCGCCCCCGTAAATGTGGATAACAGTGCTGTGATAGCCATGTTAGGGCAGATCATGTCGGTCATGGAGGAATATCTGCCCCAGGTGGCAAATATGCAGATGGTGACCGATACGGGTGCACTCATCGGGGAGACAAGCGTCGGAATGAGCGAAAGCTTTGCGATGGCGGTAAGGAGGATGCGCAAGTGAAAATAAATGGAATTGATTCAGCAGAGTATGGGGCACAGCAATGGAACGTCACCCCGGGATACGTCAGCATCAAAAATGAAAGTGAGATGCTGGACGGGGCGCTGCGTCCCCTTATGCTGCCCGGAAAGATCAGCATGAAAAAGTATAAGGTGGCGGTTTTGCTGCGGGAGCATCCCGGCAGGAGATGTGGACCAACGGGAGCCGGTTGGTGGCAAGTCTGCTCTCTCCGGCCGTGGTCAAGTTGGACGGCTTTAAAAACAACTTTTGCTTTGTCCTCACAAACCCCAGTCAGGCGGAATCCTCCCTGAAACGGTTTCACAAGGCCACCCTGGAGCTGCAGGGGTATGAGTATGGGGATGAGGTAGTCATTAACAAAGCCCACACAGACGAGTTTTTTGCTGAAAACCCCGGGACCCTGGAAACGCCCGTCACATTGGAGATCCTGCCAGAGGCGAATGTAAGTGAGCTGACTATAAAGGGACTGAGCCGGACCAGGATCAAGAAAGAAGAAAAAGAAATCCGGGTAAGGAATCTGAGAAGCGGCGAGGGATTGTGATTGACTCCTCAACCGGGCTGATTACCACAGATACCGGAGGAAATAAATTTGCGGATGTGGAGATGTGGGAGTTTCCCAGTATTCTCCCAGGTGAAAACTTTGTGGAGCTGTCCAACGAGGCAGTCAGGATATCCATAAGGTTTTGTCCGCTATACATGTGAGGTGATTGCTATTGTATCGACTGTATGATCTCAACAAATCCCCATCGGGGAGATTAAAGACTGTAAGGATGTAAAAATAGAGAGCGAGCTTAAGACAGGGGACAAAAGCCTGTCTTTTGTGTATCCGACCATAAATACGCAAATACAAAACGAGTATTATATCCGGACCGAAACGGACGAGTATGTGGTTAAGGAAAACACCCATCAAAGTGCGTTCTTCCGAACGATAACCGCAAAGTTAAATTTAGAGGATCTGGAAGGGGTAGCCTGGATCAATTTTGAGATGACCGAGAAGACAGCCTGGGAGATGGCAACGTACGCGCTGACGGATACCGGATGGACCTGCTGGTGCACGGTCTCGGCAGACAAAAAAAGGAATATCACTCTTAACAAGGTCAACGCCTATAACGTATTTGAAAAAATATGCGAAATCTTTGCCTGCGAAATGCGGTTTGACACCTTAAACAAGGTGGTGTATCTGCAGGAGCAGATCGGGGAGAATCGGGGGCCTACTTTGAAGGACTTAAACCTTAGACAGTTAAGCGACAAATCGGACACCTATGATTTTTACACCAAGATCATCCCCATAGGAGCGGATGACCTGACCATTGACGAGGTAAACAATGGCCTCCCTACCTAGAAAACCACCAGTACTCAGATAAGGTTAAGGTCCTAATATGGGAGGATTCCAACTACACTGACCCCCAGGCACTAAAGGACGATGCAGAATACAAGCTTAACGAGATTTCAAAACCAAAGATAACCTACAGCGCAAAGATCATGGATCTGGCAAAACAAAAGCGATCAGTACAGCATCCTGGAGTATTCCGTGGGCGATACGGTATTGTTAATTGATGGCGAAATCGGCGTGCGGGAGGAACAGCGGATTGTAAAGACAACCGAATATCCCTATAGCCCAAGTAAAAACACCTGTGAGCTGTCCAACACCGTTTTAAGTTTTGAGGACCTGCAAAAGCAGCTTTTGGCGGCGGCTGAGGCCACCAATACGGTGACAAACGGTGGGTGGCTAATCGGGGAAAAGTGGCTGGACTGGAAGACATACAGGTAGGCGGAATTGAGAAATACGTCAAGGTGGGTGAAGAGATGGAAGAGCTTAAGGCGAAAAAAATAACCTCATCCACCATAAACAGCAGCGCGGTAGACGTGGAACGGATAAGTGGAAAACAGTGACCGCGGATGCCATCGAGTCAAAAAAGGTACACGCAGGGAGGAGTAGCCATTGGAGAGCTGTATTTGGGCAGGGATAAAATGCGAAGCGGACACCAACAGGTAGAAAATATCCCGGCTGGCGGGAGCCTGGAGTTTGCCGTGGATCTGGATATGGGCGGCATCCCAGATGTGTTCTTAAGCGCTCCGGGTGTGGCAGTAAGCTTAAAAACAGTGACAACCGCTGGGTTTACCGGTACCGTGACAAACGCCAGTGAAACGATGCAGAACGTCCGCGTGAGCTGGCTGGCAGTGATATAGGAGGCAACGATGATAGATGCATATTTTTAAAATCACAAAATCAATCACAGTGGAGGGGGGATCACACAGGGGACTATGGGCAGCAGCTTGCTATTCAGGGTTAAACCTGCCGCTAAAGGTGGAGGTGCATTTTGCACTTGTGGGAGACAACAACGGAATACGCACATACAGGGACCACGGCGGACGGAATTACCGGCAGATATCCCAAACACCCTGATCGCAAAAGGTAAGGACATTATAGCCTATGTGTTTGTGTCAGATACCTCACAGGGTAAGACGGTGCGCACGATCCGGATACCGGTTGCGCCAAAACCGAACATTGAGGATGTAGAGCTGCCTCGGAGGATGAGTACATCGTGCGGGAACTTATTGTGGTGGTCAACGACCTGAAAGGGGACCCTGGACACTGCACTACACAGAGATTGAAGAGGATGGAGCAGTAGAACTACCATTGCACAACATTTATGTTGAGAAAATAGATATAACTCACACTCAGCTACAACCATCAGGGATGTATATATGAGTTTTTATCTGCCTGAAGAAATTGCATTTAATGAATTTACAATACTTCCGTTCAAATGCGTGTATTCTTCAATCAAATCAGGTAACGCGGAACCAGAAACATTCACGCCATTTTCGGATCAAGTAAAATATCCGTTAGTATTACAACATCAAAAGATGCTGTTCACGGCGAGTATATAAACTGGAGGATTGCAAATAGAGAAAGGATCTGGAATGGTGATGGATAATATAATTTTATATATTCCTATTCTTGTCATATAAGGGAGGACAGATGAGTAAAAACGTAATATTAAAAAACAGAAACGGAGAACAGGTCTTCCCGGCAACCACTTTGGAACAGGTGCACTATGAAGGGAATCTGAACCTAAAGCAAGCTATCCGGCAAATGACGGTCCATGCGGTCAATGCGTCAACCGCAGCAGAGATGATGGACGCAGGAAAGATCTATGTCTATACCGGATCAGAGGACGGGTACACTTTGGGGACTGGTATTACTGGAATAAGACAGCATGGGTGTCTGGCGGATCATATAACGCGGCAGCAATTGGAGCTGGAACGGTTAACACGATCGAGCTAACAGACGAGGCGGTCACTTATCAGAAATT
>VOFB01000308.1_pt1 | contig 20000 bp, 27 predicted proteins | sample 5384141 | NCBI WGS metagenome assembly VOFB01 (sample SAMN12384721, study PRJNA508395) | human gut metagenome | isolation source: healthy gut A | host: Homo sapiens | reverse complement strand
ACCCGATGCCGAAAAATGCGATGAGCACCCCGAAGGCATAGCCTGCCCCCTGCTCGCTGAGGCCGTATTCCTCCATGACGGGTCTTTGAAACACGCCCCACGCGGCGGGCAGGCCTGTCAATACCTGGATGGCCGCGCCTGCCGCCAGGATGGCCCAGGGTCTTGTTTTCTGCATTTCGTGCATCACCTCCGCCGAGCGCCCCCAGAAGGGCCGTCTGCGCGAGTTCGTCCAGTGCGACATCGACATTCTGGGCGACGAGAGCCCCAACGCCGAGGTCGAGCTCATCGACGTGACCACCCGCGCCCTGCTGGGCATCGGCTTCGACGGCTTCACCGTCAACATCAACGACCGCCGCATCCTCCGCGGGATGCTGGAGAGCATGGGCTTTGCCGCCGACACGCTGGATTCCGTCTGCATCACCTTCGACAAGATGGATAAGATCGGTGCCGACGGCGTGAAGGCCGAGCTTCTCGAGAAGCAGCTGCCCGAGAGCGCGGTCAACGCACTGGCCGACTTCATCGCCGCCGGCGAGGTGACGCTGGACGCCGTGGCCGCCCGCTGCGCGGATCCCGCCATCGCCGACGACCTCAAGTATGTCCTCGCTACCTCCAACGCCATGGCCGCAGGCCGCTATCAGGTGGCCTACTGCCCCAGCCTCGTGCGCGGTCAGGGCTACTACACCGGCATGGTGTTTGAGATCACCTGCCCGCAGTTCAGCGGCGCAGTCGCCGGCGGCGGCCGCTATGACAACATGGTGGGCAAGTTCCTCGGCACTCAGGTGCCGGCAGTCGGCTTCTCCATCGGCTTCGAGCGCGTCTGCGGCATCCTGCTCGAGCAGGGCTATCAGATCCCCGGCGCAAAGCAGAAGATCGCACTGCTCTACGGCAAGGACGCCGACTTCACCGCCGTCCTGAGCAAGGCCGCTGCCCTGCGCGATACCTACAACGTCACCGTCCTGCCTCAGGGCAAGAAGCTCGGCAAGCAGCTGGGCCAGCTGGAAGCAGCAGGCTTTGCCGGTGCCGCCTTCATGGACAAGGACGAGGTAAAGGTCTTTGCCGCTCAGTAAGGGCTGAACAAACCAAAAGCACTGCACTCCCCAAAAGCGGGCGGGTGCAGTGCTTTTTTGCGTTTATGGCTGCCGGGTCAGCCGGTTTTTTTGGCGTTGGGGTACACCCGCTCCATCCGGGCGTTGTCAAAGTGCTCGTCGAGGAAGACGTCCAGCCGGTTCGCCGGGGCGAGGCCGCTGGTGCGGGCGTCGTATCGGGCCAGCGCCAGGGCCGAAAGCCCCATGTTCACGGCCATGAACACCGTCAGCACCACGGTCATCCAGGGCAGGATGTGCTTTTTCAGGTTTGCCATCAGCTTTGCGACGAGGGGGTAGCCGTACCGGATCCAGACCACCGCCGCGATGCCCCAGAAGAAGCAGTAGAGCAGGTTGACACGGCCTCCCAGATTGAACTTGAAGCCGCTGTAGTCCCAGAAGATGACGCCGAACAGCAGCTCACCCACGGCGCTGCAGATATACTCATACGCGCCGCCCATCACGAAGCCGAACAGGAAGATGGAGCGGTCGCTCCGCTCCTCGCTGCCCCGCAGCAGGACCGCTGCCATGACCAGCGCCAGACCCCACACCACGCTGAAGGGTCCCCACACGAGGCTCGAGCGGCTCATCCAGACGCCCGCCGTCACCCGGCAGAACAGCGTCTCCACCACGTCGCCGAGGAAAGCCCCGATGACGAAGAGCCAGACGAGGTCGCCGAAGCTCAGGGCCTTTTCTTTCTGAGCAGCCGGCTCGGGCTGGACGATGGTCGGGTAAGCCCGCTGGATACGCTTTTCCACATGGGCGATGAGCCGCTGGCGCAGCTTGTCCGAGTGCTTTTCCAGCTCGAGGTTGAGCTGTTCCAGCCTCGGATGGCTGGCGGCGTACCGGTTGACGGCCAGCGCTGCGCCCAGCTGGTCGAGGACGGCCAGCGTCATCGCCGCCCAGACGCCGATATGCAGCAGCCAGCCCGGCAGCAGGGCGCAGAGCCGCAGCAGCAGGACGTTGCCCCACAGCACGCTTGCCATGCCCAGCAGACCCCAGAGCACCGAGTATTGCAGGCAGACGTAGCCGTCCAGATTGAACTTTTTATCCGAGTAGTCCCACCAGCGGCGGCGGTGCATCCTCTCGAGCAGCTTGGCCGTCACCCACTCCACCACGGTGGCGTTGGCCGCACAGCCGAGGAAGAGGGCCACCGGCGTCGAGCGCAGGTCGGCAAAGCCCACCGCCATCAGCACAGCCGCCGTGCCGTAGACGAAGCAGAACGGGCCGGACGCCACGCCTCGGTTGACGAAGGCGCGGCCCTTGATCGTCGCCACCACCGTCTCGGCTACCCAGCCCAGGAACGAGTAGACCAGATAGAGGACGCAGAGGGTATAAAAATTCAGCTCCATTGCCTGTTTCCTTTCCCATATAAACGGTTATAGGGCTATTGTATGCAGTTTTGGCCGCGTCAGCGCTGACGGAGAGGTCGGACTACAGAGAACTTTCTCTGAGACCCGCGCGTTATCTGATAAAGTTCCAAAATAGCATCGGCACAACGTCCAAAATCAAACTTTATCAAGGTGATAAACTTCGGGTGAGCTGATAAAGTTCGAACTTTATCAATAGGGGAACTTTATCCAGTTGATAAAGTTCATTTTATCAACGTATAGTATGTCTTTTTTGAAACTTTATCACATGATCTACCTCAGTAGAGCGTATCACTTCATCAGCCCCATCGTCCAGGCCCGGACCAGCAGGCCCAGCAGGACGACGGCCAGCAGCACCACGGTGAGAGCGCGGCTCTGGGTGCGCTGACGCTTCTGCGGCGGGCCGTGGTCTGCATATTCTGGCGGCTGCGGCTGTTCCGGCCAGAGGTATTCCGGCTGCGACTGGAGGTCCCCTTCGAAGTCGTGCGGCTTCCGCCGCTCTGGCGCTTGCGGGATGTGCTGCCGCTTTTCTGGGACTTCTGACGGCGGGGCGCTTCGTCCTCTGCCTTCTTCTGAGGCTCGATGGTCTCCGACGCGCCGCAGCGGGACAGAAAGTCCTCCGCCATCCGGTAATACTTCTCGAGGTCGCCGGTAGTCAGGGCCGTTCCCTCATAGCCCGCTTCCAGCTCCTCCACGGCCTCGTTGAACCGGATCGCCGCCTGTGCGGCTGCGGTCCTGTCGGAGGCGTGGGCGGCCTCGTTGCGGGCCATCCGTACCGCGTTGCAGGCGCGGCGGGCCGCTGCCGGGTGGGGCGTACTGCCCAGCAGGTCCAGAGGCCGGGCGGCGTCCTTTTCCGGGTCCAGCAGGATGCGCATACAGAGGGTGGTATCCAGCTGCTGCCAGCCGGTGCGGCCATTCAGCTCCGGCAGGCGCTCGTAGTAGTCGGGGCTCTCCTTCTGGCGCTGGGCCAGATGCTTCAGCAGGGCGTCCACGCTGTGAGCGCCGGGCTTTTCCTCCCAGTGCCAGCGCAGCAGCTTCCGGCTGATGTCGTCGCAGGCCGCTTTGATCTCGAACGCGGCCTGCAGATATTCTTCTGACATAACAATTCTCCTAGTTTTCAACTCTCTCGACAACGGCGACGACCCCGCCAGTGGCGGTCAAGGCGATGCTGTCGCAGGATGCGAGCGGCAGCGAAGCAGACGCTGGGAGCCGCAACCTCCACCGCAGGTGACGGAGAGGGCAAGCCAGTCAGGGCGGAGTCACCAGCACTGCGATCAGCAGCCCCTCGGTCAAGGCGATGCTGTCGCTGCGCCCAAGCCTCCCGGCGAGCATCCTGCCCCTCAGGCGCTCCGCGCCAGCTCTCCCAAAGGGAGAGCCTTTTCGCAAGCAAAACAGCGGAGGAAGCCTCTGCCTCCTCCGCCGTACATCCTATTTTACATCATGAACTGATAATACACGAAGCCCCACAGCGCAATGCCCGCGCAGACGATGGCGGTGATGGGCGGCACCCAGCGGATGAGGGTCTCAGCGATGCTGTCGCGGGGGTCTTCCTCTTCGCAGTCGTCCTCCTCGTCCAGCGGCTTTGCCTGCAGGCGGGACGGCGCGGCGGCGGCGGGAGTCGAGGGTACCACACGGGTGCCGTACTTCTCCACCTCTTCGTCCGGCGCAAAGGACTTGGCCGGGCGCACCGGCTCCGGCTGACGGGGCAGAACGCGGGTCGCCTCCTGCTCCGGGGCGCGGGACGCCACGCGGGTCGCGTCCATCTCAGCGGCAGGCGCATAGCCGGGCGCAGGCTCCGCCGCCCGGGGAGGGATGATACGGGTGGCTTCCTCCTGCGCCGCACCCACGATGCGGGTAGGCTCCTCAGCAGGCGCGGCGGGGCGTACCGGGCTGGGCCGCAGGCTCCGGCTCGGGCTGGCGCACCGGGGCTTCCGGCTGCAGCAGGGTGTTCAGGGCGTTCTGCAGCAGGATGCGGTCACTGCCGCACTCGGAGCAGTAGACGGTGTCCTCTTCCTTCGGGTGGAAGGAACCGCAGGCACAGTACCAGCCGTTCTCGAAGACCTGCGGCATATACTTGATGCCGGTGCGGTTCATCCGGCTTCGAGGGCCTTCTTCCATCTCCGGACGCAGGCGGCGGGGGGCCGGCAGGCGCACGCGCTTGATGCTCTCGAGGTGCACGACCTTTTTGCCGCTGTATACATTGCGGAGGACCACGTCCACACTGGTGATGGCTTTCTGGGTGACGAAGACGGCATCGTCCATGCCGAAGCTCTCGCCGGGCTTGCGGTAAGGTCGCGGTACTCGAAGGCGTCCTCACAGAGGATGACGCCGTCCACACCCTTGCACTTGAAGTGGATCTCCAGTGCAGTCAGGGTAACCGGGAGATGTTCTTGAAGGTCAGACAGACTGCGTTCTCGCCGCTGAGTTCGCCCTTGAGCAGCTCCACACAGACGAACTGCACCGGGCTGCCCGGGGTATAATAGTTGGCCCGGGTGCGCGCGACCGGGTTAAAATTTTCCTCCACGACACTCGCTCCCTTCGATCATTCGTTTTCCTGCGGGGCATCCTGCGCCGGGTTTCGGGGGCCGGGGCTCGCCCAGCACGGCCTGCCTCAGCAGGTTCGGCAGGCTCCGCAGCCTCTGCGGCAGGCCTGTTCCACAGGCTGGACAGGGGCCGCCGGTGCGGCGGGTTCCTGTGCAGGCTCGTCGCCGTCACGCGGGGGCAGCTTGCCGCCAGCCATCACGGTGTTGAACTCCTTCTCGTTGAGCTTTTCGCGTTCCATCAGAGCCTGTGCCAGCGCATGGAGCTGGTCGATATGTGCTCCGTCAGGGTGCGGCGGCAGGTCTCGTAAGCCTCATCGATGATATCCCGCATCTCGCCGTCGATCTCGGCAGCGGTGCTCTCGCTGTAGCCCTTGCCCTGGGTGAAATCACGGCCCAGGAAGGTCTCCTCCTGAGAGGTGCCGTACACCACAGGGCCCAGCCGCTCGGAGAAGCCGTACTTGGTGATCATCTGGCGGGCAATGTTGGTAGCCTGCTGCAGGTCATTGGAAGCACCGGTGGAGATATCCTCCAAAATCAGCTGTTCGGCCACGCGGCCGCCCAGACTGGAAACGATGTCCTCAAACATCTCGCCCTTGGTCACATAGCTGCGATCCTTTCTCGGGCAGATACATGGTGTAGCCGCCAGCCTGGCCGCGGGGAATGATGGTGATCTCATGCACACGGGGATGGTGCTTGCAATAGAAGCCTGCCACGGCGTGGCCCGCCTCATGGTAGGCGGTCAGCTTCTTTTCCTCGGCAGTCACAACGCGGCTCTTCTTCTCGGGGCCGGCCATGACCTTCATGGAGGCCTCTTCGATGTCCTCCATCGTGATGGCCTTGCGGCTGCGGCGTGCAGCCAGCAGAGCGGCCTCGTTGACGAGGTTCTCGAGGTCAGCGCCCGCAAAGCCTGCGGTGCGCTGTGCGATGACCTTGAGGGAGACATCCGGGGCGAGGGGCTTGTTCTTGGTGTGGACCTTCAGGATCTCCTCGCGGCCCTTGACGTCGGGCAGGCCGACGTAGACCTGACGGTCGAAGCGGCCCGGGCGGAGCAGGGCCTTATCGAGGATGTCGGCACGGTTGGTGGCCGCCATGACGATGACGCCGTCGTTGGCCTCGAAGCCGTCCATCTCGACCAGCAGCTGGTTCAGGGTCTGCTCGCGCTCGTCGTGACCGCCGCCGAGACCGGCACCGCGCTGACGGCCCACAGCATCGATCTCATCAATGAAGATGATGCAGGGCATGGTCTTCTTGGCCTTATCAAACAAGTCACGCACACGGGACGCGCCGACACCGACATACATTTCCACGAAATCGGAGCCGGAAATGGAGTAAAAGGGCACCCCCGCCTCACCGGCGCAGGCACGGGCCAGCAGGGTCTTACCGGTACCCGGAGGGCCCACCAGCAGAACGCCGTGGGGGATGCGGGCACCCAGCGTGTTGAACTTGTCGGGGCTCTTGAGGAACTCCACGACCTCTTTCAGCTCTTCCTTTTCCTCGTCCTCACCGGCCACATCGGCAAAGGTGGCGGTCTTTTTGTTCTCATGCTCGTCCTTCACCTTGGCTTTGCCAACGTTCATAATACCGCCGCCGCCAGCGCCGCCGCGCATCATGGAGAAGAGCAGGAAGCCGGTGCAGCCCAGCATTCCCAGGTAGAACAGGATCTCCATCCAGGGGATGGACTCCTTGAGGGAGGTGTAATCGTACTCCATGGGAGCCGTGGGGTTGGCCGCGTCATAAGACTCAATATAACTATCCACGTTCTCAATGAAAACGTAGGCATAGGGCAGCTTGTAGCGGACCGTCACTGTGCCGTCATCGTTTCTGGTCGCCCCCACGGAAGAGGTGGAGGAGGAGAACATATTGCTCAGCAGACCGCCGGAGGCCTGTGTGGCAGCGGTGGCACCTGTGGTTTCGGGCAGCTCCTGCTTGCCCTCCTTCAGCGTCAGGGTGATGACGCTGGTGTTGCGGTCCAGCGTAAGGGCGTGACCTGATTGTTCTCAAAGTAGTGCACCACAGTCGAGTAGCTCATGGTGGAGCCGCCGGTACTGCTGTCGCTGGTGCCCAGCACCGACCAGATCATCAGGACACCGGCCAGTGCCAGCGCCAGGATCAGGGGATTAAAGCGAGGTCGTTTCGGTTGCAAAAGGGATCAACTCCAGTTCTAATTCGTTTTTGTTATGCGTAGATTTCCGGTTTCAGCACACCCACATAGGGCAGGTTGCGGTATTTCTCATCGTAGTCCAGACCATAGCCCACCACAAACTCGTCCGGCACCTGGAAGCCCTCGTAATCGGCTGGATGTCGGCCTTGCGGCGGCTGGGCTTGTCCAGGATGGTGCAGATCTTCACGGAATTCGGGTTGCGCATCTTGAGCATGGGCACCAGCTTGGAAAGGGTGACACCGGTATCCAGAATGTCTTCCACGATGAGCACGTCCCTGCCGGAGAGGTCGCCGTCCAGATCCTTGATGATCTTGACGAGACCGGTGCTGCTGGTATTGCCGCCGCCGTAGCTGGACACCACCATGAAGTCGATGCTGCAGGGGATGCTCACAGCGCGCATCAGGTCGGCCATAAAGACCACGGAGCCTTTCAGGATGGAAACGAGAACGAGGTTTCTGCCCTCATAGTCCCTGCTGATCTGTGCGCCCAGCTCAGCCACCTTCGCTTTCAGTGCTTCCTCACTGACCAGGATGTTCTTGATATCGTCATGCATGCTCATGATTCGATTCCTCCATTTTCCAATTCCAACTGCAAGACCTGCCCGGTGTCCTCGTCCGGGGCCAGCCCATCGGCAAAGCCCTCCCGCAGACCCACAGCACCTGTCTGCCTGCCGCCAGCAGCGGCAGCGTGTCCCGTTCCCGGGGCGGGATGCCCGCCTCGTTCATCCATTTGCGCAGCTCCCGGTCTACCCCCCGCCCGGCCGGACGGAAGCGGTCGCCGGGCTGACGGCAGCGCAGCCGCAAGAACAGGACATATCGAGTTTATTTTAGCATAATCTGCTTGATTTTTTAAGTCTTTTTTATGAACACCCTGTATTTTTTCTTCAAATGGGGCCGGAACCACCCGGATCTGCAGCGTTCTGCCGCCGGGCAGCGGATAATCGCCGCCCTCCGGCAGGGATACTTCAAATTTCGGACCGTCCGCTTTTTCGCCCTGCCGGCGGGTGTTTTGATCGGCTTCCTCCCGCCAGAGCACGCCGTCCCGGGCGCAGAAGCGGACGGCGTCGGTGAGCTGCACCGCACCGCTGCCCTTTTCCACAAGGTCGGCCAATAAGCGGATATATTTTTCCTCCGCGTCCCGCACCGGCTCCACAAGGCTGTGGAGGGCCATGTCGAGGATGAGCGGGTCCGTCTGCCGCAAAGGCTCTGACAGCCACACGGGCTGGCCGCTGCGCAGGGCGTATCCCGCCCCGCCGGGCAGGCTTTCTGCGTCCGCTACCCGGGCCGAAGCCAGCAGCGCATCCGCCTGCCGGGCGAAGTATTCGTCCGCCTTGGCGGCTTTCTCACAGAAGCGGGCCAGATTGCGCTCGGCGGCGCTGTTGACCCCGCAGAGGGCGGGCAGTGCGCCGTGGCGCAGACGGTTGCGGGCGTAGTCGTCGGCGTCGTTGGTCTCGTCGGTGACCCAGCGTTCGCCGCAGGCGCGGCAGACGGCCTCGGTGTCGGCCCTTGTCAGGCAGAGCAGAGGCCGCAGATAGCCCGGGCGGCTGGGCCGGATGCCCGCCGCGCCGTGGAGGCCGGTGCCTCTGGCCAGCCGGAACAGCAGCGTCTCGGCCTGGTCACTCCCAGTATGGGCAGTTGCGACGGCATCTATCCCGTCGGCCAGCACCCGCTCAAAGCAGGCATACCGCAGGCGGCGTGCCCAGTCCTCCCCCGCCCGGGGCTTTCCTGCCTCGGCTTCCAGCTCAGCGGCATGGAACACCCGCAGCGGCAGGCCCAGCCGGGCGCAGACCTCCCGGACGAAGGCTTCGTCCCGGTCCGCCGTCTCCCCCCGCAGGCCGTGGTTGACGTGGCAGACCGTGAGGGCGATGCCCTTCTCCTCGGCCAGCGGGCGGATGAGGCAGAGCAGGGCCATGCTGTCGGCCCCGCCCGAAACAGCCAGCGCGAGATGCTTTTTGCCGTCCAGCAGCTTTTCCCGGCGCAGAAGCCGCGCACACGTCTGTAAGATCTCGTAGTTCATCAGCGTTTGAAGTCCACATCCATAAAGCGGGTGTGGGCGCCGTCCCAGCCCAGCGGCACCGTGCTGGTCTCGCCGTGACGGTTCTTTGCCACGATGCACTCGGCGGTGTCGGCGTCCACCTCCGCGCCGTCGGGTTCTGGCTGGCGTAGTAGGAGTCACGGTACAGGAAGAGCACGCAGTCGGCGTCCTGCTCGATGGAGCCGGAGTCGCGCAGGTCGGACAGCTGGGGGCGGTGGGAGGAGTTGTTGCCCTGCTTTTCCACCGCACGGGACAGCTGGCTCAGAGCAATGATCGGCACATTCATCTCTTTGGCCATGATCTTGAGGTTTCGGGTGATGGAGCTGATCTCCTGTACACGGTTCTCGGTGCGCTGGCCCCTGGTCATCAGCTGCAGATAGTCAATGACGATGAGGCCCACGTTGGGGCGGCCGGGGTCCTGGTTCACCCGGCGGATCTTGGCCTTCATCTCGGTGATGGTGATGCCCGAGGTGTCGTCCATATAAATCGGTGCGTCGTGCAGTTTTTCGGTGGCGAGGGCCAGATATTCCCAGTCCTCCGCGCGGAGCGCGCCGGTGCGGAATGCCTGACTGTCGATGCCCGCTTCCGCCGAGAGGATCCGGTTGGTCAGCTGCTCTTTCGTCATTTCGAGGCTGAAGATGGCCACCGGCACCTTCTGCTGCATGGCCACGCGGGTAGCGATGTTCAGCGCGAAACTGGTCTTGCCCATGCCGGGGCGGGCAGCGAGAATAATCAGGTCGCCGCGGCCAAGGCCAGTGAGGACGGTGTCCAGCAGCCGGAAGCCTGTGGGGATGCCCTTATACTTGTCGGCGTCGGGACCGCTGATCTTTTGCAGATTTGTCAGCGTCTCCACCATGCTGGAAGACAGGGGCGTCAGGGCGCTGGAATCGCGCCCGGAGCGGATCTCATAAATGCGCTGCTCGGCGTTTTCCAGCAGCAGGTCCGCGTCGGGCTCGTCGCCCGCGTCCTGCAAAATGTCTTTCGCGACGCCCATGAGCTGGCGGACCAGATATTTTTCCTGCACGATCTGCGCATACGCTTTGACGTTGGAGATGCTGGGGACCGTCTCGGCGAGGCCGGTCAGGTAGACTTTCGCCTCGTCGGCGCTGGGGAACACGCCGTCTGAGATGACGGCGTCCAGCAGGGTGACGAAGTCGATGGTCTGGTCGCTGGTAAAGAGCCGGAGCATCTCGGAGTAGATCTGAGCGTTCTGCCGGGTGTAGAACATCTCGGGCCGGATGATCTCGACGAGGTCGGTCAGGGTCTCGGGTTTCAGCAGCACCGCGCCCAGCACGCTCTGCTCTGCCTGCATATTGTAGGGCAGGTTGATGCCCACACTCTCGAGGTTGAGTTCATTGGAATAATGTCGTTCGTTCGGCATGGTAGTTTATCCTTTTGTCATATGGCGAAAAGCCAAAAAGCGCCCCCTGCCGAGAGGGGGCGCAGATTGGCAGAAAAAAATCAGGCCTGCTCCACTTCTACCTGGATCTTGAAGGAAGCCACGACACCGACATGGAGGCGCACTTTGCCGTTGAACACACCGGCATCCTTGATGTCGTTGGTCTCCAGCTCGATCTTCTTCTTGTCGATGGGAGAACCGGCCAGCTGGGCCAGAGCCTCAGCGACTTCCTTGCCGGTGACCTTGCCGTGCAGACGGCCGGAGGCACCGCCCTTGGCCTTGATGACCACGGTCTTGCCGTCGATCTTCGCAGCCAGTGCCTTGGCAGCGGCCACATTCTCTGCTTCATGGAAGTCCGCTGCCGCTTCCTTGCCGCGGGCCATATTCACCGCGCTGGCGTCGGCCACAGCGGCCAGCTTGCGCGGGAACAGAAAGTTGCGGGCGTAGCCGTCGGACACCTCATGGATCTCGTCCTTTTTGCCAATGCCCTTGACGTCCTGCTTGAGAATCACTTTCCTGTTTATCCTCACTTTCACCGGAACCCCGGTGCCGTTCTTGTGTTTATAGTATAGCGCATTTGTCGGCTTTGAGCAAGAGGGGCAGCCAACCATTTAAAATGGTCTCCGCTTCGCTCTGACCATATTCATCGGAAGTATATGATTTATTTCGTGTTTGTCGCAGCCTGCGGGCTGCTCCAAACACCCTTTCACGCGGAGCTGCTGCCGTTGATAACTTCTCCCTGCAAAAAGTTGTGCAGAATGTTTTCTCTCGGCCCCTCTTGGAAAAGACTTCCGGAACGCCCGCAGGCGTTCCGGAAGTGCAAAAATCCAATTTATTTCCGCTATTTCTGGCCAGAGCACGCGGCGGCCATTCTAAACGGTCAGGCTTTTACCCCAGTTCCTTCTGCACCACATCGAGTGCCACCTCAATGACCTTGTCCATGTCGTAGTATTTGTACTCACCCAGGCGTCCGCCGAAGATGACCTTCGGCTCGGCGTCGGCCAGCTTCTTGTACTCGGCATAGAGTGCGCCGTTTTTTGCATCGTTCACGGGGTAGTAGGGCTCATCGCCGGGCTTCCACTCGGCGCTGTACTCCCGGCTGATGACGGTCTTGGGCTGGGTGCCGAACTCAAAGTGCTTGTGCTCGATGATGCGGGTGTAGGGTGTCTCGGCGTCGGTGTAGTTCACGACGGCGTTGCCCTGATAGTTGTCGGTGTCCAGCGTCTCCGTCTCAAAGCGGACGCTGCGGTACTGCAATGCACCCAGCTTGTAGCCGAAGTAGGCGTCCACCGGGCCGGTATACACCACCCTGTCGGCCAGCGCATTCAGCGCCTCACGGTCAGCCAGATAGTCCACATTCAGGCGCACCTCGGTGCCCTCCAGCATGTTCTCCACCATGGCCGTATAGCCGCCGTCGGGGATGCCCTGATACAGCGCGTTGAAGTAGTTGTCGTCAAAGGTCAGCCGCACAGGCAGGCGCTTGATGATAAAAGCAGGCAGATCCTTGCAATCGCGGCCCCACTGCTTGCGGTGTAGCCCTTGATGAGCTTTTCATAAATGTCGCGGCCGACAAGGGTGATGGCCTGCTCCTCGAGGTTCTTCGGCTCCGTGATGCCGGCCTCGGCGCGCTGCTGCTCGATCTTCGCTTTCGCCTCGGCGGGAGTCACGACGCCCCACATCCTGTTGAAGGTGTTCATATTGAAGGGCAGGTTGTAGATCTCGCCGTGATAGTTGGCGACAGGGCTGTTGGTGTAGCGGTTGAACTCCGCGAACTGGTTGACGTACTGCCACACGGTCTTGTTGTTGGTGTGGAAGATGTGGGCGCCGTAGCGGTGCACATTGATGCCCTCCACCTCTTCGGTGTAGATGTTGCCTGCGATATGAGCCCGCTTATCAATGACGAGGCAGCGCCTGCCGGCCTTCTTGGCCTCATGGGCAAATACCGCGCCGTACAGGCCAGCGCCAACGATGAGATAATCGTACTGTTTCATGGGAACCTTTTTTCTTCATTTTTCTTCGGCACCGCTCTTTTTCTGGGATGCCCAGTAGTTGGTCAATGGCCGTCTCGATGCGGCTGCGGGCCGCCTCCGGGGTGATATGCTTGAGCTGGGCTGCTGCCATGGTCTGATGACCGCCGCCGCCCAGTGCTTCCATGATCACCTGCACATTCACGCGCCGAGGCTGCGGGCCGAGATGTTGACGCCGCCGCCCACCTGCACGGCCACGAAGCTGGCCTCCACGTTCTGGATGGTCAGCAGGTCGTTGGCCGCCTGGGCGATGGCCACCCGGGCCTCGGGGGCCACCTCGCCGCTGACGGTGATGGCGCAGCCCCGGTACATCCGTGGGCTTCCGACCAGCATGGCCTTGGTGGTGTACTCCACCATGCTCACGTCAAAGAGCTGACGCACGTGCTCCGTCTCCGCGCCGTAGCGGCGGAGGGCCGCAGCGGCCTCGAAGGTGCGCACGCCGGTGTGGAGGGTGAAGTCGCGGGTGTCCAGCATGATGCCGGAGAGCAGTCCCTCGGCCTCGATGCGGTTGGGCTTGTCGTCCCGGTCGCCCACATACTGCAAGAAGCTCGGTGACCAGCTCACTGGCCGAGGATGCATAGGGCTCGTGGCAGACGAGATCGGCTTTTTGGATAGCCGACGCCTTTGCGGTGGTGGTCGATGACGGCCACCTTGCCGCATTTTTCCAGTATCTCGCGGCTCTCCACCAGACCGAGCTGGTATGTATCCACGACGATACAGAGCGTCCTCTGGGAAATGATGGGCAGAGCACCTTGGGGTCGATGAAATCATCCTTCCTGGCCCGCCCTGCGACAGCGCGTCGATCAGGCTGCCCGCCAGTGTGCGTCACGCTTCACGGCGATGACTGCCGGCACATCGCAGATCTTGCAGATGCGGAATACACCCTCGGCAGAGCCAATGGCGTCCAGGTCACTCATGCGGTGGCCCATGATGACCACATGGTCCGCCTCTTTGATGAGCTTGACCAGCTGGTCGGCCACAATGCGGCTGCGCACCTTGCTGCGCTTTTCCACGCCGTGGCTGACGCCGCCGTAGAAGGTAAAGCCGTCCGGGGTCATCTCGGCGGCCTGGTCGCCGCCGCGGCCCTGCGCCATATCCAGCGCCTGAACCGCCATGTCCTGAGCCTCCCGCAGGGTCTTGGCCCCGCGTCCAACGCCGATAGAGATGGAAAGGTTCACGCTGGGGTCGAGGGCGCGGATCTTGTCCAGCACGTCGTAGCCCCGCTTGGCGAACTGCTCCAGCTGGCGCTCTTCCACCACAGCGATGTAGCGGCCGCTGGCCACACGGCGCAAAAAGCCCGTGCCGCGGCCGATCATATCCTCCAGCGCCCGGTTGATGCCTTCCAGCAGGCGGGCACGCTCGCTGTCCAGCATGTCACCGAACACATCGTCGTAGCCGTCCACGAGGAAGACCAGATAGCCCGGGCGGCTGGCCTTGATACTCGGCCTCGACTTTGCGGAGGGCCGTTTCCTCATTCAGGACAAGAAGGGTCATGCTCTCGGCATCGCCGGGCACCGTGGAGCTGTGTACGCTCCACATGCCGTCCGCGAGGGTCAGCAGCTGGCCCTCCTGCTTGCGGCACTGCTGCAGATCAAGGCCGGGCAGTACCTTCTGCACCCGGCTCACCAGCAGATCCTGCCCGCCCAGCAGACGGGCACGGAACTGCTCATTGTACCAGAGCACGGTTTCGCCCGACAGCAGAGCCGTCGGCTGTGAGAGCTGCTCCAGACTGAATTTTGTTTTGATTTTTCGAAGCTGTCGCCGCAGACCCAGCGGGCCACCCAGCTGCGCGCAGCTGGTAGCGGAACGCCGCCATGCAGATGCCCCACGCCACCACCAGCACCACCAGCACAGGCCAGATGGCCGGGCGCTGCACCAGAAGCACCAGCGTCAGCAGGGCGCAGAGCACCGCCAGCGCTGCGGTCAGCATTTCAAGAGTCCATCTTGGTTTCTGTTTCATCTGATTTTCTGCCTCCCGGTCATGCCTCCTGCCGCCCGGCAGGGCGCGCCCTGCTCAGACCTCCATCAGAATGGGGAGGATCATGGGGCTGCGCTTGGTACGGCGATAGATATAGCTGCTCAGGGCCTCGCGCACCCGGGTCTTGACGCTGTTCCAATCCCGGACGTGCTCTTCCACGCAGCGGTCAAGAGCCGACTCCACAATGCTCTGGGCGCCGTCCATCAGGCTCTCGTTCTCCCGCACATAGACGAAGCCGCGGCTGACGAGGTCGGGGCCGGCCAGAACTTTGCCGGTCTTGCTGTCCACGGTGGCCACGATGATGACGAGGCCGTCCTCGGAGAGATGCTTGCGGTCCCGCAGGACGACATTGCCCACATCACCCACGCCGAGGCCGTCCACCATGACAGCGCCCGCCGTTACAGGCTCGCCCAGCTTGATCTCATCCCGGCTGAGGATGATGTTGGAGCCGTTCTCGGCAATGAGGATGTTGCTGGTGGGGATGCCGAGGCTTGCGGCGGTGATGGCGTGCTTTTTCAGCTGCTTATACTCGCCGTGGACGGGCAGGAAATACTTGGGCTGGTCAGGGTGAGCATCAGCTTCTGCTCTTCCTGACAGGCGTGGCCGGACACGTGGACATCGTACATGCTCTCGTAGATGACCTCCGCGCCCAGCAGGAGCAGGCCGTTGACGATCTTGGTCACGCTCTTCTCGTTGCCGGGGATGGGCTTAGCCGAGATGATGATGAAGTCGCCGGGGCCGACACGCACCTGACGGTGGCTGCAGGAAGCCATCCGGCTCAGTGCGCTCAGAGGTTCGCCCTGACTGCCCGTGGTCACCAGCACCACCTGTTCCGGCGGATACTGGTTGATCTCATCGATGCTGATAAGGGTGCCCTCCGGGATGTGCATATAGCCCAGCTCCTGTGCCATGGCAGTATTGTTGACCATGCTGCGGCCGCTGAAGGCCACCTTGCGGCCATCCTCCACGGCGAGATCGATGATCTGCTGGACGCGGTAAATGTTGGAGGCGAACGTCGCAATGATGATGCGCTTGTTCTGCGCCCGGGCAAACAGGCTGCGCACACCTTCCGCCACTTTCTGCTCCGTGGCCGTGAAGCCGGGACGCTCCGCGTTGGTGGAGTCGCTCAGCAGAGCCAGCACACCTTTCTGGCCATACTCGGAGAGAGTGGTCAGGTCGGTGGGGCCGCAGGCCAGCGGGGTGTAATCGATCTTGAAGTCGCCCGTCTGGATGATGGTGCCCGCCGGGCTGTCGATGGCGAAAGCCACCGCGGTCCGGGATGGAGTGGTTGACATGGATGGGCTCCACGGTGAAGCAGCCCAGATTGAGCTTCTGGCGGGGCACGATCTCCACAAACTTGGTCTTGCCTGCAAGGCCGAACTCTTCCAGCTTGTTGCGGATCAGGCCGCAGGTCAGGCGGGTGCCGTAGATGGGCAGATCAAATTTCTGCAGCAGATAGGGGATGCTGCCGATGTGGTCCTCATGGCCGTGGGTGATGAGCAGGCCCTTGATCTTATCCTTGTTCTGCACCACAAAGGTGAAGTCGGGGATGACCATATCGACGCCGTACATCTCGTTATCCGGGAAGACGAGACCGCAGTCCACGATGATCATGTCGCCGCAGCACTCATAGACCGTCATGTTCTTGCCCACTTCGCCGAGGCCGCCCAGCGGATAGATATGGATGGGCGTTGCAGCCTCCTTGGGCTGCTGGGGGCGGCGGGGCCGGCGGGTGTAGTGGGGGCGGCGGGAAGTGCGGGGGCGCTTTTCGCCGGACGCATTGGCCGCAGGGGCTTTGCGCGGGCAGCGTGGTTCTGTTCTTTCGTCTGAGCCATCGAAAACCTCCAAAAATTCAATCAGCAAAGCACGGTCTGCCCCCCCCGGGGAAGACAGCCTGCCCTGCATTAAGGGAAGCATAAAAACGCATCTGCTTCCGTCGGATGCATCGTATAGAAATCATTTTTCAGCGTTGTTTTTATGCTAACCGCTGTTGGTTCTGCAGGAAGCCTCTTGCCCATCCAGTCCATCTGTTCGATGCGACCGCGGCGCTTCGGCAGGAACGCTGTGAGCGCACCCATCGGCGCGCCCCTATACGCATTTCGTTGCAACAAGTATAGTATTTCTCGCCTCTTTTGTCAATTCCAAGCTTGGGCCGGGCGGTGGTAAATTATGCCCTGCCCCTTGACAGACGGGCCAAAATGGCTCTAAATAATAGGTACTACAAACATGATGCAGGAGAGACGCATGAAACAGGTCGAAGTTTACACCGACGGCGCGTGCAGCGGCAACCCCGGCCCCGGCGGCTGGGGCGCGGTGCTGCGCTACCGGTTCAACGGCAAGGTCTACGAAAAAGAGCTCAGCGGCGGCGACGCCTCCACCACCAACAACCGGATGGAGCTGACAGCCTTTATCGAGGCGCTGCGCCAGCTCAAGGAGCCGTGCGAAGTGCGCTACTGCTCCGACAGCCAATACGTCATCAACGGGCTGGAAAAGGGCTGGGCCAAGGGCTGGAAGCGCCGGGGCTGGAAAAAGTCCGACGGCTCCCCTGCCCTGAACCCCGACCTCTGGGAGCAGGCCCTGGAGCAGGAAGCCCGCCACAAGCTCACCTACGTCTGGGTCAAAGGCCACGCAGGCCACCCGGAGAACGAACGCTGCGACCAGCTTGCGGTCGCCCAGAGCCAGGCACATGGCGGGAGACAGGGACGATGAACGATGCTTTTCTGCCCGGGAACGGGTTTGACACCTACGAAGAACAGGACCGGGTCCTGATGGGTCTGAGCGGCAGTGTGCGCAGCGGCGTGGCCGTCCGCATCCTGCAGCAGCAGGGCTTCGCCGTGGCGGCAGCGGTCGTCCGGCTGGCTGACACCCCCGAAGAACACGCCGCCGTGGACGCGGCCAAGGCTCTGGCAAAGAAGCTGGACGTGGAGTGCGTCACCCTCAACGCCGAGGCTCTGGCCGGACAGAATGCCGAAGCCGCCCGCTTCGCGGCCCTGCTCACTGCCGCCGACAAGCTGGGCATCCAGTATATTGCCTCCGGCCGCTACGCCCGCATTGAGACAGACGCACAGGGCATGAGCCACCTGTTCGCCCCCGAGAGCGGCGCACCGGACGAAAGCGGAACGCTTGCCGCCCTCCCGCCCGAGGTCCTGAGCCGCCTCATCCTGCCGCTGGGCGATTTCGCCCCGGAGGACGTGGCGGAGATGGCAGCAGATTTTAAGGCAAGCCCGTTGATAAAAAATCCCCTTGCGCTGTTCAGGCACAGGGGATTTTTGTTGTTTCTATCAGTTCTGGGGATGCACGATGTCGCGCCAGTCGAGGTCGCCGCGCTCAAGGCCGTGGATCAGCACCTCAGCGGTGGCGATGTTGGTGGCCAGCGGGATGTTATGGACATCACACAGGCGCAGCAGGGTCATCTCGTTCGGCTCGCTGGGCTTTGCGTTGATCGGATTGCGGAAGAACAGGAGCAGATCCACTTCGTTGCAGGCGATGCGGGATGCGATCTGCTGATCACCGCCCTGTACACCTGCCAGAAAGCGCTGGATCTGCAGACCGGTTGCTTCAGAGATCAGCTTGCCGGTGGTGCCCGTAGCCACCAATTTATGCTGGCTCAAAATCCGGCAATACGCCGTACAGAACTGTACCATCAGCTCTTTTTTGGAGTCATGCGCAATCAGTGCAATCGTCATCGGTCAACCTCTCCTTTTCCCACGCCCCTGTCCGGAGCAATCATCTTGCACATATCATAGTATCACAGTTTCTGTCTTTTTACAACCGTTTTTCGAGCAAAAGTTCTAATTTTTCATAGATTTCTGCCAAATCCACGCACCATCGCTCAGGCGGCGGGCTGTTCTGCGGGGGCGGTGTCGTCTGCAAGGGCGTCGTTGTTTTCCGCAGTCTCCGGCACAGCATCCTGCCCGTCAGCTGTCGTGTCAGCCGTCTCGCCTTCTCCCGTCTCGTCCAGCGTCAGGCTGCCGTCCTTCATGGCGTAGTAGGCGTCGAAGATGTCGGCCACGAGGTTGCCGGCGCGGGCGCCGCCGCCGCCGTACTCGATGACGATGCCGAGGGCGATCTCAGCGTCCTCTGCCGGGCCGTAGGCGATCATCATGGTGTTGGTGTAGTGCTTGCGGGTGCTGCCGACGTAGTACCCCTCGCTGCGCTGGGGGGTGCCGCTCTTGCAGGCGATGGTGACGGGGTAGTTCTTCAGGCCCGACACCGTCTCCGACACGCCGATCATGCCCTGCTGCACCAGGTCAAAGGTATCGCCCCGGTCTTCGATGACATCCATGACCTCCGGCTGGGTCTCCTGCAGGACTTTACCCGTGTTGGTGTCCAGGATGGATTTGACAAAGTGGGTGCGGTAGCGGGTGCCCCGGTTGGCGAGCGTGCCGGCGTAAGTCGCCAGCTGGACGGGGGTGACGACGGTGTTGCCCTGACCGATAGCGGCCTGGACGTCCAGTGAAGCGATGTAGTTGGAGTCGTTTTTCGTGGTCAGGGGCCGGTGGCCTCGCTGACCTCCACGCCCGTGCGGGTACCAAGGCCCAGCTTATAGGCATAAGCGTCGTAGACGTCGCTGGTCACTCGGCGGCCCACATCATAGAAGAAGATATTGCAGCTCCACTTGATGGCCGTGATGACGACATCGATGTTGCCCGAGTGGCCGTGGCGGGTACACTTGGGGGCGGTAGTCATAATAGGTATAGACACCGTTGCAGTAGACGGTGGAAGAGCGGTTAATAAGCCCGGAGTCCAGCGCGGCGATCGCCACAGCGGGTTTGAAGGTGGAACCCGGAGTATACAGGCCCTGTAAGGCCCGGTTGAGCAGTGGCAGGCTCTCGTCCGAGCTGTACTCGCTGTACTGGGTGGCATACAGGTTCTGGTCGTAGCTGGGGTAATTGGATGCGGCCAGCACACTGCCGTCCTTCACATCCAGCACCACGGCGGCACCGGCGGCGGCCTTCATGCTGCCGGTGTTGTAGACCCGGTTGATCATGTCGATGTTCTCGGCCAGCGCCCTGTCCACCGCCTGCTGGAAGGCGGCTGTCGATGGTGAGCTGGACGGTATGGCCCGGCTCGGGCACGGTGGTCAGGGCAGTATCCACAATGACACCGTCGGAGCTGCGGGTGATGGTCTCAACGCCGTCCTTGCCCCGCAGCTCGTCCTCATAGGCCGATTCCAGGCCCGACACGCCGATCACATCGTTCATGTTATAGCCTTTATCGCGCAGAGGGTAGGTGGTCTGGCCGTTCTCGTCGGTCACCTTCCACTTTTCAGCGGTGATCTTGCCCACACGGCCCAGCACATGGGGGATGATGCCGCCCTCATCGTAGCTGCGGGTGCTGGTCTGCACGATTTCCACGCCGGGCAGCGACAGGCTGTTCTCCTTGATGGTGGCCACGGTCACTTCG
>VOFB01000021.1_pt1 | contig 20000 bp, 33 predicted proteins | sample 5384141 | NCBI WGS metagenome assembly VOFB01 (sample SAMN12384721, study PRJNA508395) | human gut metagenome | isolation source: healthy gut A | host: Homo sapiens | reverse complement strand
CGACGAGCACAGGGTGCTTGGCCTGGTGGCTGTGGCCGACACCCCCAAGCCTACCAGCGCCCAGGCGGTAGCCGCCTTCCGGCGGCTGGGGATCGACGTCATCATGCTCACCGGCGACAACCAGCGCACCGCCGGCGCCATCGGCGCACAGCTGGGCGTCTCCCAGGTGATGGCGGAGGTGCTCCCCAGGACAAGGAGCGCAGGTGAAGCAGCTCCAGGATCAGGGCAAGAAGGTGGCCATGGTGGGGGACGTCCAAGCATCAACGACGCCCCGGCGTCCCCTGGCCGCGGGCCGACGTGGGCTGATGGCCATCGGTGCTGGCACCGACGTGGCCATCGAGAGCGCGGACATCGTGCTGATGAAGTCCACAACATCAGGAAGAACCTGCTGGACGCAACGGCCGCCCACTGCGCCCACGTTATCCTGAAGATGGTGGAGGAGGACCGGTACTGTCTGGACGTCTCCAACCAATTGATGGCCACCCAGTCCATTCTGAAAAAAGCCAACCGCCTGGTACTGAAGGCACACATGAACTGCTGCGTGCGGGAGGCCGTGGACAGCGGGGACCCCGCCCCCAAGCTGGAGGAGCTGGCCGCCCTGCTGGATAAGCTGGCCGACTGAGATCCCGCTCCCCCGGCAGGCAAAATGGATAAAACGCCCCCTGCCTGGCACACTAGACCGGCAAGGGGGCGTTTTTTGAAGCATAAATCTACCTGAAGTCCGTGCTTGCCGGGGCGGCAGCCGGGCTGACCAACGGCTTTTTCGGCGGGGGCGGCGGTTCGGTGCTGGTCCCCATGCTCACCCGGTGTGCGGACTGGATCAGCGGCGGGCCTTTGCCACCTCAGTGGCGGTCATCCCTGCCCCTGTGCGCCCTGTCGGCAGCCGTCTATCTCCTCCGGGGCGGACTGGATCTCTCCGCCGCCCTGCCCTATCTCATCGGCGGCACTGTGGGCGGCTGGGCGGAGGACGGCTGTTCAAGGCGTCCGGCTCCCGTGGCTGAAGCGGGGCTTCGGGGGCCCTGCTCATCTGGGGCGGCCTGAGGTGTCTGTTGTGAGCGGCTGGCTGATCCCCTGCTGGTGGGGGCGGCTACCGGGGTCCTGTCCGGCTTCGGCGTGGGGGCGGCACCCTTCTGCTGGTCTATATGACCACCCTGGCCGGACTGGACCAGCACCTGGCTCAGGGCATCAATCTGCTGTACTTTTCTCCCCGCCGGACTCACCGCCCTGCCCGCCCACCTGAAAACGGATATGTGGAAAAGGGCTTCTGTTCCTGCCATCTCCGCCGGCCTGCTCTGCGCCGCGCTGGCCTCATGGGCCGCCACAGCCCTGGACGTGGACCTGCTCCGAAAGCTCTTTGGGGCTTTCTCATCCTCATCGGCCTGTCCGAGCTGTTCGGTCGGGTAAAAGAAGAAGAAACGTGAAGGCCGCGGGGAAGATCCCCGCGGCCTTTGAATCAGTCAAATTCAATCTGCATCCCGCCGGAGGAGGACAGTCCATCCTTCTGGAGCATCTGCTCCAGAACCGCCACGTCGGTGGTGATGTCCATAGCATCCCCCTGAAAGAGCTGATCCAGCTGCTTCTCGAAGCCTTCCACCACCTTGCCCATCATCCCCTCGATCCGGCTCATGGCGGCGGCAATGTTCTCCCCCTCTACGCCCTGGGACTCCAGCTGGGCATAGGCCCGGAGGATCTTCAGGGTTGTGGGCAGGTAATAGCTCAGAAAGGCATGGAGCTGGGCAGACCTTTCCGGGTGGCTCTTCTGATACTCGAAAATCTTGGCGGTGATGACCCCGATGCGGTCGATCTGCGCCGAGAGGGCCCGCGTCTTCGATGGAGTCGTTCACCGCCCGGATCTCGGCCAGCACCGCGTTCTCCTCGTCCACCGGGGCAGCCTTCTTCTCCTCCGTCTTTTCCTCCTGCGCCGGGGGCCGGGTCGTTCAGCCCCCTCACCGGAAGGACCAGCCGGTCCCCGCCGTAGTCCAGGAAACCCAGGGGAAACAGCCCGTCATCCAGCATATCCTCCAGGCAGTCCCGCACCTTGGCCGGGGAGGCACCGGTGGCGGACGCCAGCGTCGAGATGGAGATGGTCTGGCGGCGGCCGATCATGGCCAGATAGTTCCGGTAGGTGCGCACCTGCTTCTTTCCGCAGGCCGGCCCACAGCACGCCGGCACCGCCGCCCAGGAAGCAGAGCAGGGGATGGCGTTCAGCAGCTGGTCCCAGAACCAGATCGCGTCGCCGTGGAGGAGCCAGTAGGACGCATCGCCCAGGCAGGCCAGCACCGTGAAGGCGAAGACCGCCGTAATGATCCCGCCCACCTGGATCAGCCTCCGGCCCCGCTTGGCCATCTTCTCCACTACGTCCAGGCACACCGGGGACATATCCTGTTCCGCTTTCCCTTCCTGGCGCTTTTTCTCCCTCCGGCCGGTCTTTTCCTGGCTCCGTGCCGGCTCACTGACAGTGGTCCGGGCCCCCACGGGGGCCTGCCCATCCGCTGCATATAATAGGGATGGCGCCCCCGGGCCACGCGGCGCTTCCGCCGCCGAAGAGCCTCAGAGCGATCATCAGCACGCCCACCGGCGGGAAGGCAAACAGAAAGACCAGCGCCAAGATCCAGTACGGCAGGTCACTCATCCCTCCGCCAGAGCTCCTGCGGGGCTCCCATTTTCCGCCGTAGTTCTCATTTCCCTGATCTCCGTAATATGCCATCATTCTGCCTCCCCTGGTGTTCTGCTGTATAGAATACCAGACCCATCCCAAAACAACATTGATTTTTCTTAAAATTCCTTGAAAATTTCTCTTCTGGGTCTGGCCCTCTCTTCCACATACACCATTCTATCATACTGCCGGGAAGGTGAAAAGTAAACCTCCTAAAAATATTTTTCAAAATTGAGGAAATCCGGGGAAATTTGGACGGTCAACTGTAACTGTTCTGTAATTACATTCTGAAACGTAGGATGCTATAATATAGTCTGAAATTATTTGACCTGTCCGTGGGTTCTTGGGCTGAGTGGGGCAGGAAGGGAGTTTTCATGGACGGAGCACGTGTACAGAAAAAAGCGGCGGAAAGCCCGGCCCAGCCGTCTGGGTCCCGGCCGCCATCCTGGCTGTCCTCCTTGCCGCCTACCTGGGCCTGTGCGGCTGGGTCAGCGCCTCGGACATCATCCTGCCCAACGTCACCGCCGCCGGACTGGACCTGTCCGGCATGACCCAGGCTGAGGCGGAGCAGGCCATCAACGAGAATCTTTCCGTCGCCCAGCAGGCTGGCTCCGGCTGGGCCGTGGACCTGAGCTGCGACGGCTATATCGGTACGCTGGACGGCTCATCCTTTCAGGTGGACGCCGCCTCCCTGGCCCAGGCGTCCCTGTCTGTGGGACGCGGCAGCTTCTTCACCGGGGGGCCCAGTACCTGCGCCACCTGTTCGGCGCTGCCCAGGACCTTGGTGCCGATCAGGTCCAACTGACAGAGGCGGGCCGTACAGAGCTGGGCGCCAGCTCCAGGCCGCTGACAGTGCCCTGGGCAGCGGCGGCAGCGAGGATGGCTACACCGCAGACTTGGAGGCGGGCACCCTGACCCTGGTAAAGGGGCACACCCACCGCTCGGTGGACCGCCAGGGAGCGGAGGAGGCGGTGAAGTCTGCCTACGCTCAACTCCTGGCCCAGGGTCAGGCGGACACGGTCCAGCTCCCCATCCTGGATTCCGCTCCTCAGGAGCCGGACTTCCAGGCCATCCACGGGGAGCTGTACGCTGAGGCGGCCAACGCAGCCATCGATCCGGATACCTGCGAGGTGCTGCCCCACACCGTGGGGGTGGACTTTGACACCGCCCAGGCCCAGCGCCTGTTCCAGCAGGCCCAGGAGGGAGAGACCGTGGAGGTCCCCCTCACCGTCACTCAGCCCGACATCACCCAGGAGATACTGGCCGACCGGCTCTTTGCCGACCTGCTGGGGCAGGGTACCAGCCAGGTGAGCGGCTCCTCCAACCGGAAGTTCAACGTGAAGCTGTCCGCTGAGGCCTGCAACGGCGTGATCCTGATGCCCGGCGAGGAATTCTCCTACAACAACACCACCGGAAGCCGTTCCGCCGACAAGGGGCTATCTCCCCCGCTCCCGTCTACTCCGGCGGCGCCTCCGTGGACGAGACCGGCGGCGGCATCTGCCAGACCTCCTCCACCATCTACTACGCCGTCCTCCACACCACCCTGGAGATCGTGGAGCGCCACGCCCACATGTACTCCGTGGGCTACGTCCCTGACGGCATGGACGCCACCGTCTACTTCGGCCTGTCCGACTTCCGCTTCAAAAACAACACCGACTACCCGGTGAAGATCGTCACTGAGAGCTACGACAAGAACGGCCTGCGCTACCTCACTGTCAAGCTCTACGGCACCAATGTGGACGGCCGGTACGCCGTGCCGGAGCGCACCCAGTTCGACTTTGTATCCCCCACCACCCAGTACCGCGCCGACGAGTCCATCCCACAGGGCACCACTAAGGTGGATGCCAAGCAGAACGCCTACACCGGCCGCTCTGCCCGCGCCTGGCGCGTCATCTATGAGAAGGACGGCACCTTGGTGGAGAAGCAGGATCTGGGGGTCAGCACCTATAAGATGCGCCCCACCACCATCCTCTACAATCCCGCTGACGGCGATCCCTCCACCTGGGTAGACGGGGTCCCCCAAGCCCGGCGCCCAGCCCGGAACCGGGCAGAGACCGGGGCCGGCACCAGCACTGGGACGCAGACCGGAACAGAGTCCGGGGAGGCACCGGCGGTGAGCCTGCCGTCGGCACAGGAACTGACAGCGAGACGTCTGCCGGGGGGAGTCCGGCAGCAGCTCCTCCGCTCCCACGGAGGATATCCCCGCGCCCGACACAGGGGACGGGGCGGCTGACGGCCCCGCTCAGTCCTCCCCGGAGGAGGACCACTACGGGTATGAGATCCCCGCCGGGGAGCTTCCGCCCGGCTATTGAGCACATATCTTACCATACAGAAGAGGTCCGTTTCCTATGTTTCAAGGTTTTTCTCAGGGCGCCGTGGATTTTCTGTGGGGCGTCCGATTCAACAATGAGCGCAGCTGGTTCGAGGCCCACAAGCAGGAGTATCTGGATCTGGTCATCGCTCCCCCTCCAGGAGCTGGGCCGCCAGGTCCATGCCGCCATGACCGCCGCCTATCCCAAGGAGCAGCTGAACCTTCATGTCTCCCGCATCTACCGGGATGCACGGCGGCTCCACGGCCGCGGCCCCTACAAGGACCACCTGTGGTTCACCATCCGGCCCGAGCAGGAGGGGTGGACCCATGTCCCCGCCTTCTATTTTGAGATCGCGCCGGAGTATCACAGCCTGGGGATGGGCTATTACGGCGCCGAGCCCGTCACCATGGCCAAGTTCCGCTCCCGCATCGACCGGGCCCCGGCCCCTATGGAGAAGCTGGCCCGCCGGCTCAGCCGGCAGCACCGATTCGTGCTGGAGGGCGAGATGTACAAACGCCCCAAAGGGGACCCCGGCCCCCTGCTCTTTCCCTGGTACAACCGGAAAAACATCGCCCTGACCTGGGACCGCAACTGCGAGGGCTCCCTGTTCACCCTCGAGCTGGCTGGGGAGGCGGAGGAGAGCTTCCGCTTCCTCAAGCCCTACTACGATTACTTTCTCTCCCTCCGTGGCGACCCAGCCCCGGATGCCTCCCTGCTGATACCCGCGGCCCCTGGGACAGCCCCCGGGGCCGCATCCTTTTTGAAAAATTTTATATTTTTCCCACAAAACCTCTTGACATCCCCCCCGCCTTTGTGGTACATTATAGCCAGAAAGGATGAGTCCAATGTTTTAAGAAGTCTGATCGATCAGATGTCACCCCCAGACAAGGGGATGCGTAACATGCATCAAATCTTTTCCTGATGTAAGCGGTTCCAGGCGATGAAGTCCATGCCGGCAGTGGTCAGCAAAAGAACAGCATCTCAGCGAAGCGCGCGCACGACATCTGAACCCCACGCGTTGCCACAGAAAAAGCATCTCAGCAAGCGAAAAGGAACGTTCCAACAGACAATGCCTCATGTATGAGGGAGCACCGAAGCGTTGGGTGCAAAAATGAAACTGGTTGTGCAACAGTGTTCCGGAGACTGCTAAAGAGCAAAAAAACGTGGTCGCGCGAATCTGTAGAAAGAGAGGTAAACAATTGATGTTAGATAACAGAATGGACAGAAATAACCCCTGACTGTGAGTGAACCGAGGGTGCAACAGTCAGGGGTTATTTCTTTTTATTCTTGTATCTCTGAGAAGGCCGGCGGAGCATTGCTCCGCCGGCCCTGATTTGTCGAAAAAGTGGTGCTGTCACTTTCCGAATAGACTTGATTTTTGTACCTGCACATGTCAAACTCTGTGAAGCCTTTTTTGCAGGCTGTGCAGCATGACTCACACCCTTGTCCAGCATGGCATGGCTTCTGCTCTCCTCTGCTGTCGTCACATCTCAATAAAGATCTCGCTGTCCGCCCGCCGGGCATAGAGCTCCTCCAGCTCGTGCTGATGGTACAGATAGCCCTCGTGGTCAAAGTACTTGGCGCCCTTGGGGCACTTCTTCACGCAGGCACAGCACTTGATGCACTTCCCCACCACACTGGACACGTCGTTGGGGTCGATGGCTGCCATGGGGGCAGAGACGGGCACACAGGCCGCACTTGACGCACTTGTCCGAGTCAGTCACCGGCTTGGCCTTCAAAAGTCCTTGATGGGCTCCCCGTGGCGGTCCCTGGGGGTATAGTAGCGACGGATGGGGTCACAGCCCGCCACATAGGCGGGGATCTCTGGCGCCCGCTCTAGACCCTTCACCTTCTCCGCCGTCTTGTGAGCCAGCTCCTCTACCAGTGCCATATCCTGGGCGTCGGGCCGGCCCGCCCCCAGGGTCCTGGAGAAAGAGTGCTCCCCACGAAAGCACCGCCCGCCACGGTGTGGAAGCCGTCCGCCTCCAGCACGTTGCGCAGTTCGATCAGCCCGTCGTCAAAATTCCGGTTGCCGAACAGAGACACCGGCACAGCCAGGGCTCCGTTTCCCTTCACCTTGTCCCGGATATAGGGCAGCAGCAGATTGGGCACCGCCCGGCATACACCGGGGTGCCGAAAATCACCAGATCCCCCGGCCCGAAGGACAGCTCCCCCTCCCGGTCCTTAGGCAGGTTGAAGCAGAAGGTCTTATACTCCGCCCCCAGATCCTCCGCCGCGATCTTCGCCATCCGGGTCACTACTTTTTCCGTGGTCCCGGTACCGCTGAAATAGACCGCCCACACGCGTTGCATCTCCATTTTCTGTTCCTCCTTGTCTTTCTCCCTGTGTCATTACCGAGGGTCAGGCATCAAATTTCTCCACCAAGCTGTCTGCCACGCAGCGCTCCTTGATCTCCTTCAGGGGGACCATATGGGGCTGAGTCATATGGTCCTCCTGGGCCTTTCGTTCGGTCCACCGCTCCACCAGCAGCAGCTTGTCTGGTTCGTCCACAGCCTCAAAATACTGGTACTGGAGGCAGCCCTCCTCTGCCAGCACCGCCTTCTGGATGCCGTGCTCGGGACACCTCCCGCAGGAACTCCGCCCGCAGCCCGGGCTTCATGGTATAGGTCACGTTGAGAATAAACGCCATGGAATCATTCTCCTTTCTTCTGTCCATAATATAGGGGCTGAGAGGCCTCCTCAGCCCCGCAGCCTTCTGTGGTCCAGATATCCCTCCAAAATCAGGAGGCCGCCACCGCATCCACCGTCTTTTTTCGCTTTCTGGCGTTTTTTTCCCGCCTCAAACAGGGATACGGTGGGCGTCCACGGTGGTCCGCCGTTCGTCCCAGAGCACGGGCCGGAGCCCCGCGGTGTCCTCCACCAGGGCTGCGAAGTCCCGGGTACAGCTCCGCCCGGGGGCCCTCGGTGCCGTCCATGTTCCGGGGATACCCCATCACTAGCTCCTCACACCGTGCTCCTGGACCAGCCGGGCGATCTCCCCTGCCACTTCCTCCGCCTTTCTGCTGTGGATAGTCGTGGTAGTCCCGGTGAGGAAGCCGGTAGGGTCGGAAATGGCGATGCCGGTATGGGCATCGCCGTAGTCGATGGCCATGATCCGCATAAACTCCCCTCTCCCGCTCCGCGTTTTTTTGTCAACTGTACTATACCGCACTCCCGCAAAAAACAACCCTGTCCGCCCAATTTCCTCTTGACGCCGCGCTTTCCTTGTGTTATAGTGACACTACCTGTGAAAAGGGGCTTTTTTGTTCTGCGCATTTTTACGGTGTATGCGCAGGCACCCCTCCCCCATCTCTCGGGACACAGGGAGGCAATCGCCGGATCCCACCGTGAGCATGTCAGACACAGCCCTGCTGTGTCTCGTATGGCTGGATTCGGCTTTCAGAGCCTGATCCAGCTTTTTTTGCTGTTGGCTCACATCAGCGGGGCGGCCCGGACCGGCCGTTCTCCGCAATACTTAAAGGAGGTGCCGAACATATGGCAAGCAAGGCCGGTGCGCGCATCAAGATCACCCTGCGGTGCTCTGAGTGCAAGCAGAGAAACTACAACACCATGAAGAACAAGAAGAATACCCCTCGACCGTCTGGAGCTGAAGAAGTATTGCCCCTTCTGCAGAAAGCATACCGTCCACAACGAGACGAAGTAATGCGTCTCCAGATGGCTGAAAGGAAAGAAGGGTAACTGAATGTCTGAAAACGAAAAGATGGCGCAGGGCCAGGGCTCTGCCTCCGCTTCCGAAAAAAAGGCCGACAAGGCGAAGAAGGACAAGAAGCCTGAAAAGCAGAAGAAGCCCAGTCTGTTCGCCCGCATCGGCAAGTGGCTGAAGGATATGAAGAGCGAGCTGAAGAAGGTCCAGTGGCCCAGCTTCAAGCAGACGATGAACAACACCGGGATCGTCATCCTCTGCGTCATCGTGGTGGGCATCTTCATCTGGCTCTTTGACGCGGTGGCCGGCGCTTTGATCGAGTTCCTGCTCGGCCTGTTCCGCTGATAGGTGGCGAATATGTCTGACGGCGCGCAGTGGTATGTGGTACACACCTATTCCGGGTATGAGAATACGGTGAAGGCCACCATCGAAAAGTATGTTGAGAACCGCGGCATTCAGGATCTGATCCACGAGATCAGCATCCCCCTGGAGACCGTCACCGAGATCACGGACAACGGCCCCAAGGAAGTGGAGCGCAAGGTGTTCCCCGGCTATGTGCTGGTGAAGATGGTCATGAACGACGAGACCTGGCACATGGTGCGGAACATCCGCGGCGTCACCGGCTTCCTGGGCTCCGGCAACAAGCCCATCCCCCTGTCTGAGAGTGACATCGCCGCCCTGGGCGTGGAGAAGCGCGAGGTGGTGGTCGGCTACGAGGTGGGCGACAACGTCAAAATCACCGACGGCGCGCTGGAGTCCTTTCTGGGCACCGTCGAGGAGATCGATTTGGACCGCAGCAAGGTCCGGGTCGTAGTCTCCATGTTTGGCCGTGAGACTCCCGTTGAGCTGGAACTGGATCAAGTGGAGCCTGTTAAAGCCTGACCCATCGAAACACAATCCTGCCGCGTGCAGACGCGGCCCGTGGGAGGGACGGAACGGTCCGTCCCGCCAGTTGGACCCGCCGGGCACGGCCTGAGCTGGTCCATATCCAACCACATTTTTCATATGGAGGTGCTCTTTCGTGGCACAGAAAGTAACTGGATACGTAAAACTTCAGATCCCCGCCGGCAAGGCGACGCCGGCCCCCCCTGTTGGCCCCGCTCTGGGCCAGCATGGCGTGAACATCGCCGCTTTCACCAAGGAATTCAATGAGCGGACCAAGAACGATGTGGGCATGATCATCCCCGTCATCATCACCGTCTACGCTGACCGTTCCTTCACTTTCATCACCAAGACCCCCCCGCCGCCGTGCTCATCAAGAAGGCCTGCAGCATCGAGTCCGGCTCCGGCGTCCCCAACAAGACCAAGGTGGCTACCATCAGCAAGGAAGACGTCCGCAAGATCGCCGAGATCAAGATGCCCGACCTGAACGCCGCCACCATCGAGGCGGCTATGAGCATGGTCGCCGGCACCGCCCGTTCCATGGGCGTCGTCGTGGGCGAGTAAGGAGGGTTAGAGCAATGTTTAGAGGTAAGAAATATCAGGAGAGCGCCAAGATCATCGACCGCAACGCTCAGTATGATACCAATGAGGCCATGGAGCTGATCGTCAAGACCGCTCCCGCCAAGTTCGACGAGACCGTCGAGCTCCATGTGAAGCTGGGCGTTGACTCCCGTCACGCCGACCAGCAGGTCCGCGGCGCCATCGTGCTGCCCCACGGCACCGGCAAGACCCAGCGCGTGCTGGTCTTCGCCAAGGCCGCCAAGGCGGACGAGGCCAAGGCCGCCGGCGCCGACTATGTGGGCGAGATGGACCTGGTGGAGAAGATCCAGAAGGAAAACTGGTTCGACTTTGACGTGGTGGTGGCCACTCCCGACATGATGGGCCTCGTGGGCCGCCTCGGTAAGGTCCTGGGTCCCAAGGGCCTGATGCCCTCTCCCAAGGCCGGCACTGTCACCCCCAACGTGACCCAGGCCGTCAACGAGATCAAGGCCGGTAAGGTGGAGTACCGCCTGGACAAGACCAATATCATCCACTGCCCCATCGGCAAGGTGTCCTTCGGCGCTGAGAAGCTCACCGAGAACTTCAACGCCATCATGGGCGCTATTGTCAAGGCCAAGCCCGCCGCCGCCAGGGCCAGTATATCAAAGCTGCGTGGTGGCTTCCACCATGGGCCCCGGTGTCAAAGTCAACGGCGCGAAGCTGATGTGATCATCTGATTGCCCTCCCCGCAGTTTTTCCTCCTTTTTCTGGCATCAGATTTTTTAAATTTTCGGAAAAGTACTTTTCCTCCTTTTATCTGCGTTCAAAGACAGCAGGCGGCGCAAGCGGAAGTCCTGCCGAGGATGCAGCCAGAAACATGATCCATATTGTGTTTTTACGCTGTTTTCACGCTTTGGGCGCGGAAAACAGCGTTTTTCGCGTTTCCCACTATTCTCTGGAGGTGAACCCAAAATGCCTAACGCATCTGTTCTGGAACAGAAGAAAGCCATTGTGGCTGAACTGACCGAAAAGCTGCAGAACGCCACCAGCGGTGTGCTGGTGGATTACAAGGGCATCACCGTGGCTGAGGATACCGCTCTGCGCAACGAGCTCCGCAAGAACAACGTGGAGTACGCTGTCGTCAAGAACACCCTCACCCGCTTTGCTGCTCAGAATGCCGGCCTGGGCGATCTGTCCGACTCAATGGCACTACTTCTCTCGCCATCAGCCACGAGGACCCCATCGCTCCCATGCGCGTCATCAACAAGTTCGCCAAGCAGTTCAACGGCGCCAAGTTCGCCATCAAGGCCGGCTTCATGGACGGCAAGATCCTTCCCCTGGATGAGATCAACGCCATGGCCGAGCTGCCCTCCAAGGAGGTCCTGCAGGCTCAGGTCCTGGGCACCATGCTGGCCCCCATCACCAGCCTGGCCATCGTCCTGAAGGCCATTGCCGAGGAGAAGGGCGGCTTCGTAGAGGCCGCTGCCGAGCCCGAGGCCGCCCCCGCCGAGTAAGTATCGGCACCCATAACATTTTGACTGAAAACAACTTTTAGGAGGTACATTCATTATGGCTAGCGAGAAGATTACCGCTCTGATTGAGGAAGTCAAGGGCCTGACCGTTCTGGAGCTGTCCGAGCTGGTGCATGCCCTGGAGGACGAGTTCGGCGTTTCCGCCGCCGCTATGGCCGCTCCCGCTGCTGGTGCCGGCGCTGCCGCTCCCGCTGCTGAGGAGAAGACCGAGTTTGACGTGGTCCTGGCCAGCTTTGACGCCGCCGCTAAGATCAAGGTCATCAAGGCTGTCCGTGAGATCACCGGCCTGGGCCTGGCTGAGGCCAAGGCTATGGTCGAGGGCGCTCCCAAGACTCTGAAGGAGGCTGTCTCCAAGGATGAGGCCGAGGAGCTGAAGAAGAAGCTGGAAGAGGCCGGCGCCCGTGTTATCCTAGTACCATCACAGCATCCCCGATCTTAATAATGGGAGGAATCCATCATGCGGAAAAACTTTGTCCCCAAGCCCTACCTCTATCCCCAGCCGGTGCTGATCATCGCCACCTATGGAGAGGACGGGACCCCAGATGCCATGAACGCCGCCTGGGGCGGGATCAGACAGCAACCGTGTCGCTATGTATCTAAGCGCGGGACACAAGACCGTACAGAACATTCTGTCCCGAAAGGCTTTCACTGTAAGCATGGCGGACGAGGACCATGTGGTGGAGTGTGACTATGTGGGTATCGTGTCCGCCAACCAAGTGCCTGACAAGCTGGCCCGAGCCGGCCTCCACACCACCAGAAGCCAGTTTGTGGACGCCCCCTCATTGACGAACTGCCAATGGCGCTGGAGTGCCGGTTTCTCAGCTTTGACGAGGAGACGGAGCTGCTCCTGGGGAGATCATCAACGTCAGCGCCGAGGAGTACATCCTGGGGGAAGATGGGAAGATCGATCCCGCCAAGCTGCGCCCCATCTCCTTCGACCCGGTCAATCACGACTATCTGGCCCTGGGAGAGAAGGTGGGCCGCGCTTTCCAGGATGGAAAAAGGCTAAAGTGAGCTCTCCGGGGGGGTTTGGGGCCCTTTCTGGAGTGGCCGCCTTATTTCCGCAGCCGGAACACCTGGCTGAGATAGACTCCCTGGGCGCTCAGGGCGGCCAGATACAGCACTCCGCCGAAGAGTAGGCTGGCCGCCCCGCCTGCCAGCAGGGAGACGCCGCTGTCCTTCAGCCACCGAAAGAGGAGGTTGGAGGTCAGGGCCGCCAGCAGTGCGGCCAGCCCCGGCGCGGTCACCCACCGGAACAGGCTGGGCCGCAGCCCGGTGTAACGCACCACCAGCCAGCCGTTGAGCAGGGCCCCCGCCGCTGCTGAGACCAGAGTCCCCGCCACGAAGCCGCGGATGCCCACCCCCGGGAGGCCCACGGTGAAGGTGAAGGCCAGCTGTATGCCGTCACAGATCAGGTCCGCCATGGCGTGGCTCCCCGGCCGTCCCACGCCGTTGAGCACACCCCCAAGGGTGGACTGGTAGCAGCTCAGCGCCATGGCCGCCGCCAGGGGAGCAGGTGTTCCCCGCCGAGGGCTGACCGAACATCACCCGGGCCAGGTCCGGCCCAAGCACCACCATCAGCGCCATGGAGGGAAGAATGAGCACCGACACCGCCAGCATGGCCCGCCCGGCCCGCCGCCTCACCTCTTCCGGGCGGTTCAGTGCAGTGGAGTAGGCCAGCCTGGGGACCAGCACCAGATTCAGCGCCCCCAGAAAGACAGTGGGCAGGGCCAGCATGGGCAGGGTCATCCCGCACACCACGCCGAACTCCGACATGGCCGCCGCCCGGTCCATGCCGCTCTCCACAAGCTTCTGTGGGATAAGGGCGGCGTTCACCGCCGACATCAGATTACCCAGCAGGGCGGTGGCCCCCACAGGGACGGCGATGGAGGTCACCCGCCGGGCCAGAGTCCCGCCCCGCTCCCCGGCCCCGTCCGGCCGATCCGCGCCATCCGCCGGCGGTAGAGCACTGTCAGCGCCACGGCGGAAAAGATCTCACAAATCACCATGCCGGTGACGATCAGCCCCACCGTCCGCTCTGGGTTCTGGGGCAGAAACAGCACCAGCAGCCCCAGCACCGCCGCCGCCCGGATGAACTGCTCCATCAGCTCCACGACAGCAGGCGGGCGGACCACCCGGTCGCATAGAAAAAGTGCTTGTGGATGTTCTCCACCCCGGTGAGAGCCACGCAGGGCAGCAGCAGGATCAGCCCCAGCTGGGTCCGGGCATCCCCCAGCAGATAGACCGAGATGGGGTCATAGAAGGCCACCACTGCCGCCGATACCGGCAGGAGCCCCACTCCCAGGGCGGTGAGGCACATCCGCCTGGTCTGCGCCACTCCCTTTCCGTTTCCCAGGGCCAGATACTGGGAGCTGAGGTTGGACATGGCTGCGGTCAGCCCCACAGCGGTGAGGGACAGCAGTACCGAGCACACCGGCATCAGCAGCTGATACAGCCCCATCACCTCCGCCCCCACCAGCCGGGACAGGGCCACCCGGTAACAGAACGACAGCCCCTGTGATACTGCCGCCAAGGCGGTCAGAAACAGGGCGCTGCTTCCAGCGGACCATTCATCGTGACGCAGCAAATCCAGTCCCTCCTCCCCAGCCAGCGGGCGGTCCTCCTTCACTGTATTCACGCCGCCGCCCCGCCATTCCTGCAAGAAATTCGTTATCTTTTTCACATATTTCTCTCGTTCCAGGGGAGATTCATGCCTGAATTGACCAAAACTGGCGTATCTTTACCTTTGTCACCAGACGCCTTGCTTCCGCCCGGGAAATCGTTTATAGTACGATTAAGAAAGAGATCCCGTCCCCTTTATCCCCGCGATTTTCTGGAAGAAGAATGAGACACTGTAAAAAGGAGGATACCCCTATGGCTTTTTGTAGAATTTGAGCAACGCGGCCACGTGGGCCTCATCACCATCAACCGCCCGGAAGTCCTGAACGCCCTGAACCTGGAGGTCATCGAACAGCTGGACGATATCCTGCTGCGCGCAGAATCCCAGGAGGATGTCCACGTCATCGTTATCACCGGCGCCGGACGCTCCTTCGTGGCCGGTGCCGACATCGGCGAGATGGTCAACTATACCGCCGACGACGCCAAGCGCTTCAGCCATCATGGAAACAATACCATGATGCACATCACCCGCTTCCCCAGCCCGGTGATCGCCGCAGTCAACGGCTTCGCCCTGGGCGGCGGCTGTGAGCTGGCCATGTCCTGCGACATTCGGGTAGCCAGTGAAAAGGCAACCTTCGGCATGCCTGAGGTTGGGCTGGGCATCACTCCCGGTTTCGGCGGCACCCAGCGCCTTCAGCGCATCGTAGGCATGTCCACCGCCATGGAGCTGGTGCTCACCAGCCGCACCATCGACGCCCAAGAGGCCCTTCAGATCGGTTTGGTCAAGCATGTCTACCCTGCCGACGTGATGCTGGACAAGGCTCTGGAGCTGGCCGACCTGATCGCCTCCCGCCCCCAGGTGGCAGTCCGCCAGGCCAAGCAGGCCATCCGCATCGGCAAACAGATCGACATCAACTCCGCCATCGCCTTTGAGTCAGAGGCCTTCGGCCTGTGCTTTTCCACTGAGGACCAGAAGGACGCCATGCACGCCTTCCTGAACAAGGAGAAGATCACCACCTTCAAAAACCGCTGAATCCGTTCCGCCGCCCCAGCGGCAGGGCGCTTTCCCCAATATCACTTCTGAAAGACAAGGAGATCGAGATGTCATGAAAAAATCGTAGTTGTAGGCGGCGGCACCATGGGCCTGGACATCGCCCACACCTTTGCTCGCAGCGGCCATGCCGTCGTGGTCCGGGAGATCAGCGATGAGCTGGCGGAGAAGTCTCACAGCCGGCTGGTGGCCGCGCTGGATAAGCTGGTGGCCAGAGGCAAGATGGACGAGGCCAAGAGGGCCGAGATCCTGGGCAACATGACCTTCACCACTGACCTGGCCGCCGCAGCTGACGCCGACCTGGTGCTGGAGGCCATCGTGGAGAACCTGGACGTGAAGAAGAGCCTGTTCCAGGAGCTGGACGGCATCTGCAAGGCAGACACCATCTTTGCCACCAACACCTCCTCCATCTCCATCACCGCCATCGCCGCCGCCACCCAGCGGGCCGACCGCTTCATCGGGATGCACTTCTTCAACCCCGCTACCGTCATGAAGCTGGTGGAGGTCATCCGGGGCGTCCACACCTCCCAGGAGACCTATGACGCCATCTGCCAGCTGTCCGCCGACATCGGCAAGGAGGCCGTGGAGGTAGCTGAAGCCCCCGGCTTCGTGGTCAACAAGATCCTGATCCCCATGATCAACGAGGCCATCGGTCTGGTGGAGACCGGCGTGGCTACCCCCGAGGGTATCGACACTGCCATGAAGCTGGGTGCCAACCACCCCATGGGCCCCCTGGCCTTGGGCGACCTGGTGGGCCTGGACGTCTGCCTGGCCATCATGGATACCCTGTATGCCGAGACCCACGACCCCAAGTACCGTGCCGCCCTGCTGCTGCGGAAGATGGTCCGTGGAGGCCTGCTGGGCCGTAAGACCGGCAAGGGTTTCTACGATTACTCCAAGTAAGGCGGCCTGCTGACAAAAACGTCGGGAAGGAAAGCTTTCCTCCCCGGCGTTTTTCTATTTTCCTTTGTTCTTCTTGTACCCGCTGTGCTCCAGCCTCCACGCGGCGTCCAGCAGCGCCACCCCGGCCAGCATCAGGAGCTGGTCCACCGCCCCCAGGGGCCCCTCTCAGGCTGTCATACTGGCTCCCCATCGGCGTTGAGGAGACCCCCAGGCACACGAGGCCCAGGGCAATGGAGATATATGTCACGTATCGATTTGCAAAATTAAAAACTTTACCACTTCTGTATTGGAATCCCTTCTTTCTTGTTCAAATTAATAATTCTTTCTTATCCTTTTACTTTTTTTCTTTTTTGAAGGTCAAGAAAAAAAGCATACTTTCAAGCAACATCCGCAAATATCATCATTTTGCCCAAAATTTTGTCGCAAAAACTGTACATTTTACCGTATTTGTTTTTCTTGCGCCCATATGGGAAAACGATATAATTTGAGGGACAGGAAGTTATCTATCGCAGCCTGATTGGCGCCGCAACAACGGGTCCCTATCCGTCGTTGCGCTTTTTCTGGTCTTCTTTTGTTAAAAATCTAACGAAAGAAGGCGGAGCGCCCCGGCTGAGCCCCCATGGGAGGCGGAGATCTGAGGAAAAAACGGCGGACCTCAGATCACCGTCTTGCTTGCATGTCCTGTCTAGGTGGTCCGGCCCTGCTGCTCCGGGACATCGCGCACGGTGGCTGCCGGCAGCGCAGTCGGAACAGGGCTTCCATGATTGTTCCAAGTAAATAAAATTAGGAGGACGAAAAAATGGATTTTCATCTGTCGAAAGAGCAAGAGATGATCCGCAAGATGTACCGCGAATTCGCGGAAACTGAGGTCAAGCCCCCGCCGAGGAGTTGGACGAGGAGGAGCGCTTCCCCATGGAGACCGTGGAGAAGATGGCCAAGCTGGGCATGATGGGCATCTACTTCCCCAAGCAGTACGGCGGCGCCGGCGGCGATGTGCTGTCCTACGCCATGTGTGTGGAGGAGTTGGCCAAGGTGTGCGGCACCACCGCCGTTATCGTCTCCGCTCACACCTCTCTGTGCTGCGCCCCCATCTTTGAGCACGGCACCGAGGAGCAGAAGCGGAAGTATCTGCCCGACCTGCTCTCCGGCAAGAAGATCGGTGCCTTCGGCCTGACCGAGCCCAACGCCGGCACAGACGCCTCCGGCCAGCAGACCACCGCCGTTCTGGAGGGCGATCACTATGTCCTCAACGGCTCCAAGTGCTTTATCACCAACGGCAACGTGGCCGATACCTTTGTGGTGTTCGCCATGACCGATAAGTCCAAGGGCAACCACGGCATCTCCGCCTTCATCGTGGAGAAGAGCCTCCCCCGGCTTCTCTAAGGGCAAGCATGAGAAGAAGATGGGTATCCGCGGCAGCTCTACCTGCGATCTGATCTTTGAGGACTGCATCGTGCCCAAGGAGAACCTGCTGGGCAAGGAAGGCAAGGGCTTCAAGATCGCCATGCAGACCCTGGACGGCGGCCGTATCGGCATCGCTGCGCAGGCTCTGGGCCTGGGCGAGGGCGCCGTGGATGAGGCCGTCAAGTACACCAAGGAGCGCGTCCAGTTCGGCCGCCGCCTCAGCCAGTTCCAGAACACCCAGTTCCAGCTGGCTGACATGCACACCCGCATGCAGGCCGCCCAGTATCTGGTCTACTCCGCTGCCATGAAGAAGCAGAACCACGAGCCCTACTCCATGGACGCAGCCATGGCCAAGCTGTTCGCCGCCGAGGCTGCCAGCGATGTGACCCGCCGCGCCGTGCAGCTGTTCGGCGGCTACGGCTACACCCGTGAGTACCCCGTGGAGCGCATGATGCGCGACGCCAAGATCACCGAGATCTACGAGGGCACTTCCGAGGTCCAGCGTATGGTCATTGCCAGTCACCTGGGCGTGAAATAAGTTAGGAGGCAGATTGGAATGAAAATCATTGTTTGTGTCAAGCAGGTCCCCGATACCTCCGGTAAGGTGGCCGTGAATCCCGACGGCACCCTGAATCGTGCCTCTATGGCCGCCATCACCAACCCCGATGACCTGAACGCCGTGGAGGCCGCTCTGGCTCTGAAGGATCAGACCGGCGCCGAAGTGGTCGTGGTCTCCATGGGTCCCCCTCCTGCCGAGGCTATGCTGCGTGAGGTCCTGGCCCGCGGCGCCGACCGCGCCGTGCTGGTCTCCGCCCGGGAGTTCGGCGGTTCCGACACCTACGCCACCTCTCAGATCCTGGCCGCTGCCATCAAGAAGATCGGCCTGGAGGATGAGGATGTGATGTTCTGCGGCCGTCAGGCCATCGACGGCGATACCGCTCAGGTCGGCCCTCAGATCGCGGAGAAGCTCCACCTCCCGCAGGTCACCTACGCCGCCGATATCAAGAAGGACGGCGACACCCTGACCGTCAAGCGTATGCTGGAGGACGGTTATATGACCATCAAGGTCAACACCCCCTGCCTCATCACCTGCATCAAGGAGCTGAACACCCCCCGCTACATGAGCGTGCCCGGCATCTTTGAGTGCTACAGCAAGCCCTATGAGGTCTTTGGCTATGAGACCCTGAAGGATGATCCCCTCATCGACCCCACCACCATCGGCCTGAAGGGCTCCCCCACGAACATCTTCAAGTCCTTCACTCCTCCCCAGAAGGGCGTCGGCATGATGCTGGAAGGCGCCGACAAGGCCACCTGCGACAAGCTGGCTGGCATCCTGGCCGGCAAGCACCTCATCTGATAGAAGGGAGAACGAAGAATATGTCTACTTTCAATAGCGCTGATATCGCTGCCTTCAAGGGCGGCGTATGGGTCTTCTGCGAGCAGCGCCAGGGCAAGATGATGTCCACCTCCTACGAGCTGATCTCCGAGGGCCGCAAGCTGGCCGACGAGCGCGGCACCAAGCTGTACGGTCTGCTGCTGGGCGACGGCATCGAGGGTATCGCCAAGGAGCTGGGCGGCTACGGCGCTGACGGCGTGTATGTCTGTGACCACCCCCTGCTGGCCAAGGAGTACACCACTGACGGCTACACCAAGGTCATCTGCGACGTGGTGGAGGAGTTCAAGCCCGAGGTGCTGCTGATCGGCGCCACCAACATCGGCCGCGACCTGGGCCCCGCTGCGCGGCCCGCCTGCACACCGGCCTGACCGCCGACTGCACCCACCTGGACATCGACATGGACACCTATGTGGACTTCCTGCGCAACAGCTCCACCTTGGACGTGGACAAAATCAAGTTTGACATGGAAGACACCAACCTGAAGATGACCCGTCCTGCTTTCGGCGGCCATCTGATGGCGACCATCATCTGCCCCCGTTTCCGTCCCTGCATGGCTACCGTCCGTCCCGGCGTAATGAAGAAGGCCGCTTCGACCAGGCCAAGGCTGACGCCTGTGAGATCATTAAGCCCAGCTTTGCCCTGTCCGCCGACGACCTGGACACCCAGGTGGTGGAGGTGGTCAAGGCCGCCAAGAAGCTGGTCGATCTGATCGGCGCCGACGTGGTCGTTTCCGTGGGCCGCGGCATCTCCAAGGACGTGGAGGGCGGCATCAAGCTGGCCGAGGAACTGGCCGAGGTTCTCGGCGGCGTTGTTGGCGGCTCCCGTGCCACCATCGACTCCGGCTGGATGTCTGCCGACCATCAGGTTGGTCAGACCGGCAAGACCGTCCACCCCAAGATCTACGTTGCTCTGGGTATCTCCGGCGCCATCCAGCACAAGGCCGGCATGCAGGATTCCGAGTGCATCATCGCCGTCAATAAGAACGACACCGCTCCCATTTTCGAGATCGCTGACTACGGCATCTGCGGCGACCTGTTCAAG
>VOFB01001064.1_pt1 | contig 20001 bp, 29 predicted proteins | sample 5384141 | NCBI WGS metagenome assembly VOFB01 (sample SAMN12384721, study PRJNA508395) | human gut metagenome | isolation source: healthy gut A | host: Homo sapiens | reverse complement strand
TTCTGAGCTGAAGGGGTCTGCCCTCCTGCAGTTGATGCCGGCTCTGTTGGTTCCTTTCCCGGTGTCACTTCCTGTGTTCCCTTTTTATCGGTTTTCTCATTCTTTCCTCGATTCATCCGGCACTTCCTGCTTTGCCAACAGAACCTCTTCTTTCTTCTGCTGAAATACCTCCTGCAATGCTTCCGTCTTACATACCACAACTCCTGTTGCAGTATGCTCCTCTGCTTCGTGGAATTTTCCTATGGATGTTTTGTTTAAAACATGATTACTGCTCTTCTGTACTGTAAAACAGCCTGATAAAATCAATATTTTTTTCCAATTTTCCAAACTCCTTTCACTTTTCTCCAACTATACCATAAGCTGCCACCGATACAATGGATAAATTTATTCCGAAAACGCTCTATTTCCGTCATTTTCATTATGCCTTCATATTCTTTCATCTCATTCATCTGTTGATATAAATTCCAGACTTCTAAAGCCGTTTTTTTGCAATGCCTCTTCTAACTGTCTGTAATTTTTCTTCTCTCCTCCAAATAGAATTGTGTTATGGTATCAAGATATTTTTCACTGATAAATCGAAACGTTTTTTCTTTTGTCCTCCACCTGTTGCGAAGTAGTATCCACCAGATAAACGATAACCTGTTTTCTGCTGACATTGCCAACTGCATCTTTTGCATAATAAGTAATCGTGGTGGTTCCTTCATGCGCAAAGTTCTTTCTTCCGTATAATCTTCCACGCAAAAACAGTATTCTTTCTTCTTCATCTACTCCGTTTTAAGATACCTTCCGGATTATCTTCTGAGCTGTTTCTCCCTTTGCACATGCCTGCTGCAAACAGTATTCTTCTCTGCTAATCCTGCTTCTGAGCTGCTGCTTTCTCTGCATCCGTCAAACTATCCTGTTCTTGCATACTGATCTTTTGCCTCAATAACAGGACTCTCATCCCACTGTGCATATAATCTCTGTTCCCTGCATGGCAAAAACATCTTCTTCCCCGATAAGTTCTTTTTCCTGCCATATTACATCCGGCTTTTTATCTTCCTCTTTGTCCTGTTCTGCATCCGGCTCTGTGCTCCATCCTAAGAAAAGGAAGTTCTCCCGCACGGCGTCTGGCATTTCTCCATAGGGTGTCCCATAATATCGGCTCTCCTGCTTTGTCTCTTCTCCATCGATGAGACCTCCATTTCCATCAAAAATGATTGGGAAGCAATAGCAAAAAATCCGTATCTGCTGTTGCATAACCATCCAAATTGTCATAGGCATAAATTGAAATCAGATGTCTGCCATATTCATTCTTATGTTTTACAGCAGAGGTATAATAACGGTAATTATATCTTTGCCCCTCTATAAAATAGTCCCTTTTTCTCCTAAATTCTGACATCTGCCATTCTGCCGCATCAAATGCATACCACGGAAATTCTATTCCGTTATAATAAAAACTGTTATGATCTTCCCACCCGGCAAAGGTGCTTTCCGCGGTAAGTTTCTCTGCCTCAGATATTCCACCATTTCCATCCAGGGTTACTGTATACTCTTTCTTATACTGATTCTGCTGTAATTGAATCTGTTTTCCATACAGCACATCCGGTTGAGAAGCAACAGTTCCGCTGGTAGCCCCATTTCCATCATAATGAATGGTATAACGATTTTCGAGATAATTTACTTCGATATTATCATTATGCCATGCGCCATCATCTCCCCAGGGTGTCATTCCACATCCGTTGGTGTCCACCACAAAACTACAGGTTTCCTCTTCCATACTCTCAAAGTATGTCTGATAGCAGTTGCTGGTAGACACTCCTTCAAAATGATGCCCCAGTTCCGGCAATCGAAAAGTAACCGGAAGATGATATTCTCTTGCTCCGATTTCAGAAGTTGCATTATCATGTCTGGTATAATATTCCTTGTCCTCTAATGTAATGCCAAGCTCGTCTCCCCCAATCAGATACATTTTATAATAGATTCGATAATTAATCCCATTGGAATGACGTTCCCCTATATTACAGTCAATCCGGTAACGAGCCGTTCTTCCACCTGCATTGTCACGAACTATCAATATGAAATACCCGGAAGTTTCCGGATACCAGGTCTGGGCACTTCCGTAAGCAGATGAAGTCAATTCATCCGGCATTTCTTCCAACTGCTTGGTTTCTTCTGTTTCTAATACTTCTGTTTCTAATACTTCTGCTTCTAATACTTCTGCTTCTAATACTTCTGTTTTTTCAGATTCTGCCACCTCAGTTTCTTCTACCGTTTCCGCACTTATCATCTGAATACTGCACGGACTCATAAAAAGAATCATGCATCCGCAAAGGAAACGGCATACTCCCTTTTGCACCTTCTTTTTCATGCTTACCCCTATTCAAATACTGCATAATATGTCTGATTTTCTTCTACACACTGTGTAAAATCCGCGAGATAATCCTTGCTGTCCCGCCACTCTAAAAACTTCTTTTTCAAATCATCACAAACCGGTTCTGCCGGAGAAGTACAGTAATCCCCCTTTTGTATTTCCAGCTTCTTATAATAAGATTTTCCCTGTTCCATTTCTTCCCTGGAGCGATAAAAGATTACCGTCTGCATTGCCACTTTTTTTCCCCTTTCTCCGTTTCTTCTCCATCCCCATCGTCATCTGTAAGAATTGTACGGCAGCACTTTATACTGCCCATTTCCACCCGGATACGAAAAATACTCTTCCACTTCCACAGAAAGTAATCCTTTTTCTGCATCTGCTGCAAGCATCCGAACGGTTAATTCTGAATCGGAATTCATCTGCGGAACCAGATTTCGAATCAGTAATGTCCTCATATCTTCGGAAGTATAATCTCTGTCTGCATCCGCCTGTACCATCTGCAATGTTGTTTCCATTGCTTCGGTAAGACTCTGTTCTAATTCTTCTTTTCGCACATTCTTATGCTGCATGGTCAGCAGCATCACTACAAAAAAGTATGACAATGCCGCCGGACAATACCCCAAATACCATCTGTTTCATATACCGCCTCCATTTACCGGAATCCGGAAACGGGAAACTGTCTGCTTTTCATATGCATCTTCTGCCCGCACCTCTATTTCATAGATTCCTGCCTTTTCATAAATATCTTCTACTGTTTTTCCTGCCTGATTTCTGATATCAGTTATCTCAATCTTAAGTTCCTTTCCATCTGCATCCACTGCGTGAAACAGTTCTGATAACGCTATCTTATCTGCAATCGTTAAGATGCGATGATCTTCATAGATAATCACCGGAACCTGACGGCTATGAATATCTTTTAACATTTTTCCGTCCATATTATTTCCAACATCTGTACCGGCTGCCGGACGTTCCATTCCACTTCCAATTATGCGAAATCCCCATAAGCATAATATCAGTAACATTGCCGCCACTAATACAGTAATTACTGTCTGTCCATATTCTTTCCATAATGTTTTCATTTGTTTTACCCCAATGCCCCCTGTGCCCTGCTTATCATTTCATAAAGATAACCTCCCTGTGAAAACAGTCCAAATAAAATTCCTGTCATAACAATGACTGCCAGAACCGCTATCACAAGTCCACCATATTCTTCCATAAAAAAATGCATTTTTATCCCCTTACCGGACATAACCAAGCAAATACCACAACACTCCGATACAACCACTTCCAAGTACTGCATAAATGATTGCCTGTCCATAATCCTCCATAATTTTTCTCATAAATCTACCTTCCAAATCCCCGGATACTATGCTCCGTTTTACTGTGAAATGGTCCCATCCGGTATGCGTAATGCAATATCACCTCCGCCATGGTTACCTCCTTTTCCACGGGCGGCACATTTCCATTTTCACATACAGTTACAGCTCCGGAATCCTCATATAAATTAACCTGCAGCTGATAGCCCAGTTCATCAGCCTGCTTTATACAGGCATTTATTACTTCCCGGTTATAATTGCTGTTTTCCAGTTCCACTACCACATCCGATTTAAAATTTCTTGCCTGACAAATCTGCGCTTCTGCTGCAACAATACCTATTCCAACTGTTGACAGCAGCATCATCAGAAATATTCCAAGATATGTTTTTATTACCTGTTCCATCTAATCCCCTATCTATGTACGCTTGCTAAAAATACCACTAGAAATGCCGTCATATCAATCATCATTTTTCCTGCTCCAGTCAATGCCGGGGCTAAAAACAATGCATATAATCCAGCCAGTGAATCCTGATTTTGTTCTCTTTCTGCCTTATCTAAAAGTTCCTGATTCCGTTTTAAAATCTGACTTAACTGCTTTTCACTGTTTCCATATCCGCCGTTGGATAATGCATACAACATCCGCATAGCAGAATGCACATCCGGTAAATCATAATCTTTTAAAAAATTAAGATATGGTTCCAGACTCTCCGGATTCTGTGAAAGTTCTTCCAGCATATCATCCACTGCCGGTCTTAGAACCTCCGGTGTCTGCGGCCGGATACGATAAAATGCCACCTGCACATTTTCAGTCTGAAGCAATAAAGAAATGTCCATTAACCACTGCGGAAACTCCTTTTCCATTTTCTTTCTCAGATACTTCCGGTAGAAATTACTGCGCACGCCTTTATGGAACTGCACATAACGATATTTCTTTTCATCCCCTTCTCCATAAGATTCCCTTTCCTTCAACCAGTTGCAGCAGGTACGCTTCATTGCCCGGAAGCAAATCAGCATATCCAAGGACAGAAAAAGAATTGATGCAATCTGGCAAACCCAAAGTTGCGATAATTCAATATCTTTTGGCAGCAAATGATTCGTTATTGCGCATACCAGAATGGATAAACCCACCGCTAAGAATACATTTCTTCGATATTTCTTACAGTCCCGCTGATGCAGTCTGACCCGTTCCATCCACTTCTGCAAATCCTCTAAAAGCAATTCCACCGTTGTCTCGTATGCTCCGCCATACTGTTCTACCATCAGAAAATACGCATGAATCTCTTTCATTCTGCGATTCTCATACTGCTGCTCAATCGCATCTAACTCTTCTTTCATATTGCTGTCATATTCTTTTCGTAAATGAAAGATTGCAGTTTCTATCTGTTTTCGCATGGCCCCCGGTTCAAACAATACAAAAACTGTCTCCAGTGCAGATAAGATTTTCGGATTCTGCAAAAATGCATACAGCATCTGTTCCATATACAATTCTGCTTCCTGCAGACGGGTCTGTTGCTTCTTTTCTTCCTTCAACACTTTATCCATACGCCACATAACAAGAACAAATACAATACTGCAGCAGATATATCCCTGCCACTTAAGCTGTAATAAAAATGCTGCCAGCAGCAATAATCCATAACAGCCTCCATAGGCAACGAAACGCTCATTCTTTTTCATATTCTTCTCCTTCCAGACGATGTTGTATCATCGGATTATCAAATGGCTCGGAAATTCCATGCCGCTTCATACGCGCAATCAGCCCTTTGGGAAGTTCTCTCACCATAAGATTGCCATCCACCACCTGCATATGTATTTCATTTCTTCCTTCTTCTCTTACAAAGAAGCAGACCTGGTCTATATAACGGTACAATTTTCCTTCTGCACTCATTTTCTTCCGCAGCAGAATTCCAACATCAACATAGCTGTATACATCATTTTCCATGCGGTCTGCATCCATACGGCTCTCCATCATATTTAAAATACGATCCGGAATTTTACGCACATCATCCGTATGAAGCGTGGTAAATCCGCGGATTCCGGTAGACCAGCATTCCAGCAAAGACTTTACTTCCGTAGAACGTGCCTCCGATAACATAATCCAGGATGGATTCTGTCTGAGACATGTCTTAATGGCTTTGGTATAATCAAAATCCGGATTAATTCGCAGTTCCACACAATCTTTTCCGGGATTAATCTGACTGTAATGCCATTCCGGATTATCCTCTATTGTAATGACACGCTCTCCTGCCGGAATAAACTGCGAGAAAAATTTTGCACATTCTGTCTTTCCCGCCCCCGGTTCTCCACAAAAGACAAAATTCATTTTTGCAGCCACACAATTGGTCAGCAATTCTAATACCGGAACAGCTACATACTCATCCTCCACCATCTTTTTTACCTGCATACGCAGCATTGGCATTGATTTACGGATGCAGATGCTCCTGCCGGATATGGCAACAGATTCATGCACAATACTGATACGCAGCGTGTCGGTCTCCGCCTCCAACAAATTATTTTTCTTGTTAAAAGGCTTGCTCACTTCATTGGCAATCCGATGGGAAAACTGCTCTACAAACTTCTCTGTAATGCCATGCCTTCGAATCAGATATCGTTCATTTTCTACATCTGTAATCCACAACTGGTTTCCGTTATAGTCAATATCTGTAATCTTATCATTCCGGACATAACGCCAAAGGGGACCAAAATAATCCGGCTCCATCCGGATACCCAGTTCCTGTCTGTCCAAGTCATCCCCCTCCTATGGTGTTCCGATGTTATTTCCAAAGTTATCAATTAAGTTCTTAAATGCATCATAAACGGGACCACTGGTTCCATTTCCCATAATTGCTGTCACAAGTGCTGCTAATGCTGCAATCGCAACTACTGTTATAATTACCCCACCATACTGTTCAAAAATTTCTTTCAAATAAGAAAACCCCTTTCCATACTGAATTTCGTTTCACTGTTTGGAATATTTGGGAGGAAACTCCCGGATAAAAAAAGATAAATAAGATGGCTTTAATCATACCTGCTTTTTTCTTTTTTTGTAAAGATATTTTTTCATTTTTATAAAAATTTTACATTTTCATTTTTCATTATGCTATAATAAAAAGGCGTGATTTTATGCCACAATTTTATATAAGAACTACAGGAGGACACATGAATAAATTTATTATCACCACCGACACTACCGCAGATTTGCCGGCAGATTATGTAGCAGAACATAATCTTGGCATGCTGTCACTCACTTATACTATAGACGGCAAAACCTATGACTGGGAGCATCCAATGGATGTCAAAGAATTCTATGCAAAGATGCGTGCCGGCTCTCTGCCCACCACCTCTCAGGTCAACCCGGAAACTGCCCGCGAAATTTTCACAAAAATTGCCACGGAAAATGACTGTGATATTCTTCACATTGCCTTTTCCAGCGGACTCAGTGGCAGCTACTCCAGTACAAAAATTGCTGCAAGTGAAATGGAAGAAGATAATTTCCCACATAAAGTCGTTGTCGTAGACTCTCTCTGTGCTTCCATGGGAGAGGGACTTCTGGTTCTAAAGCTGTCCAGATGAAAGAAAATGGTGCCACTTTAGAAGAAACCGTAAAATGGCTGGAGGAAAATAAACTACATCTGGTACATAACTTTACGGTAGATGATTTGTTCCACCTTCACAGAGGCGGACGTGTTTCTAAAACCGCTGCGGTTCTTGGTACCATGATTAACTTAAAGCCGGTGCTTCATGTAGATGATGAAGGTCATCTTATTATGGTTTCCAAGGTTCGTGGACGTAAAAAATCCCTGATTACCCTGGTTGACAATATGGAAAAGCAGATGGGCTCCTACCGTGACCAGAATGATATCGTATTTATCAGCCATGGTGATGCTTTAGAAGATGCACAGTTTGTTGCAAATCTTGTAAAAGAACGTTTTGGCATCGACAGCTTCTTAATCAATTATGTCGGTTCAACCATCGGTGCACATTCCGGTCCTGGAACGATTGCATTGTTCTATATGGGTGAATATCGATAAAACACCGACAGATACAAACCGGTCAAAGTCAGCTTCTTACGGATGTCTGGCAAAATGTCTGACAACTACGAGAAACACGCTTTGCGAGTTTCTCGAGTTATCGCGGTGCTCGCCAAATCTGCATGCAAGCATGCGATTTTTTCGCTACTCGCGTAAATCAAAAAAGAGTTATTGTACCACGGTTTTAAAATTCTGTGATACAATAACTCTTTTATTTATGTGAGAAACATGCTTTATCTGTTTCTTTATTTTTTCTGCAGCTTCTTCTGCTTCTTTTTTACTTCTTTCTCATCCACTTTGATGCACAGTTCCTCTAACTGCTTCTCATCTACGATATCCGGGGCATTGGACATAAGGTCGGATGCATCTTTACTTTCGGAATGCGATAACATCACGGATGGAATCTGCATGTACCATATGCATAACCAGACGGTCAAGACCATAAGCCAGTCCTGCGTGTGGTGGTACACCATAGGAGAATGCATCCAGAAGGAATCCAAACTGCTCATGTGCTCTTCTTTGTAAAGCCAAGAACCTCAAACATTTTCTCCTGAATATCACTCTGATGGATACGGACAGAACCACCACCGATCTCGGTACCGTTTAATACGATGTCATATGCTTTGGCACGTACTGCACCCGATCTGTATCAATCTTATCCCAGTCCTCTTCCATGGGCATGGTAAAAGGATGATGCATGGCCATATAACGATTCTCTTCGTCTGACCACTCTAACAATGGGAACTCTGTAATCCAGAGGAAATTATACTGGTTCGGGCCTAAGAGGTCTAATTCTTTGGCAATTTCAAGACGAAGTGCACCTAATACATTCCATACAATTTTATTCTTGTCTGCTGCAAATAAAAGCAGGTCTCCCGGCTTTCCGTCCATTGCTGCTACCAGATTCTTCAATTCCTCTTCTGTCATGAATTTTGCAAAGGATGATTTATAGCTGCCATCTTCCTGTACAGAAAGATAAGCAAGTCCTTTTGCTCCATAGCCTTTTGCAAACTCTACCAGCTTGTCAATCTTCTTTCTTGGCATTGCGCCCTGTCCTTCTGCATTGATACCACGGACAGAACCACCCTGCTCTAACGCACTGGTAAATACACCAAAACCGCAATCTTTTACAATATCAGATACATCCTTTAATTCCATTCCAAAACGGGTATCCGGCTTATCAGAACCAAAACGATCCATTGCTTCCTGCCAAGGCATTCTCTTAAGTGGAAGTTCTACATCTACACCGATGGCTTCTTTGAAAATGTATTTTAACAGACGCTCATTGACATCTAATACATCATCAATATCTACAAAAGAAAGCTCCATATCTGCCTGGGTAAATTCCGGCTGACGGTCTGCACGTAAATCCTCATCACGGAAACATCTTGCGATCTGGAAATAACGGTCATATCCGGAACACATCAGAAGCTGTTTGAACAGCTGTGGTGACTGCGGCAATGCATAAAAGCTGCCCGGATGTATACGGCTTGGCACCAGATAATCTCTTGCACCTTCCGGTGTAGATTTACAAAGAATCGGAGTTTCAATCTCAAGGAATCCTTCTTTTGCCATAAAATCACGCATCAGGTATGCTACTTTACTACGCAGCATCAGGTTACGCTGGATATCCGGTCTACGTAAATCAAGATAACGATATTTTAAACGAATCTCATCTTTGGTCTGGCTGTTCTCTTCAATCTGAAATGGCGGTGTCTGTGATTCTGAAAGAATACGGATACTCTCAGCAATTACCTCAATATCACCGGTCTTTAAATTCTCATTAACTGCTGCAGAACGCTTCTGCACGGTTCCTTCGACTGCAATAACAAACTCGCTACGCAGTGTTCCCTGCTTTGGCAAAGCCTTCGCTTCCTACCTTTGGCTCGTCGAATACAAGCTGCAGAATTCCGGAACGGTCTCTTAAATCTATGAATATAAGACTTCCTAAATTTCTTCTTTTTCTGTACCCAGCCCATGACGGTAACTTTTCTCCAATATTGGCATTGGATACTTCTGTACATCTATGGGTTCTGTGTAATCCCTGCATGGATTCTGACATTTTCTTATCCTCCTAAAAATCTTATCAAAATTATTCCATTTTCTGCTTCTTGCACTTCTGGAACTTCTTGTTCTTATTCATACGAACCACTAATACCTGGTTCCTTCGGAACGTTCCTTCTGAGCCTGTGCAATTACCTCCTGCAGCTTATCAGCCGGATATCCCTTTTCGATGAGATATGCCTTCTTCGCTGCCTGTCCCGGAATCTTAAATCCGCTCTCTAAGAGCAGAAGAATGATTCTTTCAAAACCGATGGAAAATCCACATGCAGGTACATCGTTGCCGGTAAATCTTCCAACCATCTTATCATAACGACCACCTCCGCCACAGCTTCCGCCGAACTCCGGCATAGCTATTTCAAAAATAGTTCCTGTATAATAACCCATGCCACGCACTAAAGTCGGGTCAAATACCATTTTAAAGTCTGCTGCTTTGGTTGCTTCTACGCTGTCGATAATCTCTGTCAGGTTCTGCTTTACTTCTTCCTCTAAGAATCCTGCTTCAATTAATGTATCACATAAGGTAACCAGTCCGTTTTCGGTACCTTCTGCTTTTTTCAAATAAGGATAAGTACTTATCGACCGCTTCTTCTGCAAAGCCTTCCTTTTTCAGTTCTTCTGCGACTCCGTCCAGCCCAATCTTGTCCATCTTGTCTAAGATGATAAATACAAGGTCGTAGCTTTCTTCGGAAATCCGCTGTAAGCTGCCATTGCTTTTAAAATGCGGCGTTCATTGATTCGGATTTCAAAATTCTTAAATCCAATCTTGCCGAGGGTTGTAGTTGTTGCAAGAATCAGCTCAATCTCTGCCAGATTGGACGGCTCACCTAAAATGTCAATATCGCACTGCATGAACTGACGATAACGCCCTCTCTGAGGACGGTCAGCACGCCACACATTTCCCATCTGTAATGCTTTAAACGGGGATGGGAGCTGGTTACTGTTATTGAATAGAATCTTACCAGCGGAACGGTAAGGTCGTAACGCATACCAAAATCCACTACATCTTCTTCTTTTTCTGCTGTCTCTAAGTTCAGCTTTTCACCACGTTTTAATACTTTGAAAATGAGTTTTTCATTTTCTCCACCCTGTTTGCTGGTGAGGTTTGCAATATTCTCCATACAAGGAGTTTCAATTGGTGTAAATCCAAAACTCCGGTAGGTCTCTTTGATTACATTCTGCACATAATCACGAATCTGCATCTCCTCCGGTAAAATATCCTTCATGCCTGTAACCGGCTTCTTACTCAATGCCATGAAATTTCCTCCATTTTCCGAGATAAGCATTTTATCTATTTTTCTTATTATATATTTGTATTCATACAGAACTATTATATTTTTCGTGTTCTGATATGTCAACCGCTTTTATTCCTTTGTAAAGAGCCGGCTCTTCCGTTCAATCATCTCATCAATCCTTGTGATATACTGTGCCACATCCTTGACATTCTCGGCACGTTCAATCCGGTGTGTGCCATCGGGATTTGGCTGTACCCAGACACGCTTCGTGGATGCACCAGCACCACAGGCTACAATACTCTGTTTCTCTTCCATAATAAGAACATTGTATACACCGGCTTTTCCCGGTGCTGCATAGCCTACGTTTTCAAAATTGCCTGCCATATTCTTCTGGCGGTATAAATAATATGGGAAAAGGCCCATTTCTTCTGCCACTTTTGAAGTCAGTGCGATATGGTCTGCGGTATTGACAATTTCAAAATCCTGATAACGCTCTCTTTGTATATTCAGCCTTGCTGCACGCTTGATGGCAAGTGAGTGAACCGTCAGATTATCCGGTGCTAACTTCCGGATTACTTCCATGGTATCTGCTACATCCGAAAGACTTTCTCCCGGAAGTCCTACGATTAAATCCATATTGATATTATCAAAGCCTAATTCTCTTGCCAGATAAAAGCTGTCAATGGTCTGCTGTACGGTATGATGTCGTCCAATCAAATCCAGAGTTTCCTGTTTCATGGTCTGTGGATTAATGGAAATTCTGCTGATATCATGATTGCGAAGCACCATAAGCTTCTCTTTTGTAATACTGTCCGGTCTTCCGGCTTCCACTGTAAATTCCACTAAATCTGATAAATCAAAACTACATTTAATCTTTCGAATCAATCTGTCTAACTGTTTCGGATTTAATGTGGTCGGTGTTCCACCACCGATATAAATGCTGTTTAATTTCTTATGTGCAAATTTGACCGCTGTATAATCCAGTTCCTTTTCCAGTGCACTTAAGTAGTCATCCATGCGGTTTTTCCAGGCTGACATGGAATAAGAAGTAAAGGAACAGTAAAGGCAGGTCGTCGGGCAGAATGGAATTCCAATATAAAGGCTGTAGCCTTCTTCGTAGTCTAATTTGTGTAAAAGTTCCAACTCCCGCTCTGCAATTTCAATACTGAGCTTTATCTTCTCATCGGAGGTAAAATACGTTTCCTTCATATAGCGGGCAATTTCTTCCTCGCTCTTACCCTCTTCTAAAAGCGCCATCGGAATCTTCGTCGGACGGATACCGGTAAGATTTCCCCACGGAAGCTCCACTCCGGTATATTCTGACAATAACCGATACAGTGTCCGCTTTAAACTGTTCTTGGTCTCCTTGCGGTTTGTATAATCTACTGCTACACATTTTGTAATTCCGGTCTGATTCGCATTGTCTTCCGAAGCCTCCACCCGTTTCCAGGAAAAAATGATTTCTTCCGGTGCAAACTGTACATCCATGTGATAATGTACCGGCTCTTCTTTTTTCTCCTTATCCTTCGTGGAAACATATACCTCTTCCTTCGGATAAAATGCCTTTACCAGCGAATGGATATCATATTCAAATTCTGCTTTATCTAATAATACTGTTATCATGGTTCGTCCTTATAAATACGGATTATGCATCCGCTCATAGCCTATTAAAGTGCTTTCGTCATGTCCGGTATACACGGTCACATCATCCGGCAGCGGCATCAGTTTTTCTCTGATTGCCCGGATTAAATCCGATGCACTTCCTCTTGGAAAATCGGTTCTTCCCACAGATTCCTGAAACAGCGTATCTCCGCTGAAAAGAATCTTCTCATCTGCAATATAATAGCAGCATCCGCCAATGGTATGCCCCGGTGTAAAAAATACACGGATGGAAAATCCTGCAAGATTTAATACTTCTTCGTCTTTTACGAAAATATCTGCATGATAGACCTTATGCTCTCCTATCATCCCGCAAAGGTTAAGTCCCGGGTCTTCCAAGGTCTCCCTCTCTGCCTCATGGGCATAAATGGAAATCTGGTATTTATCTGCAAGTTCTTCTGCTGCTCCTGCATGGTCAAAATGTCCATGGGTCAGAAGGATTGCCACCGGTTTTGCCCCGGTTTTCTCAATCTGCTTTTCAATCAACTGTGCCTGGTCTCCCGGGTCTACCACAAGAAGTTCTCCTGTCTTATGATTTACCAGAAGATAGCAGTTGGTGCAGACCGGTCCCACAATATATCGTAATACTTCTGTCTGTTCTGTCATAATTTTCCTCTTCTATAATAATAACTGACTTTGACTTTTTTCATAAATCAGCAATTTATTTTGCTAATGCTCTATCAGCCGGTAGTACGTTCAATATCAATCACGCTCTCTACCTGACGGATTTTTTCTATTAAGCTGCTCAATTCCTCTTTGCCTTTGGTATTAAAGGAAATAGAAATGGTCGCAACTCCCTGTTTGCTGGTCTTGGAATTAATGGAACTGATATCGATTTCCCGCTCGGTGAAAATTCTGGTAATATCTACTAAAAGTCCGGTACGGTTGTTACCAAATATTTTAATCTCAGCAAGATAAAGTCCATTGTCACCCTGCTCTGCACCCTGCTGCCACTCTGCATCAATCAAACGCACTTTTTCCAGCTCGGAAAGGTTCATGATATTAATGCAATCGGTACGATGAATAGAAACACCACGGCCTCTTGTGACAAATCCTACAATTTCATCTCCCGGCACCGGGCTGCAGCATTTGGAAAAATGCACTGCCACATCATAAAGTCCTTTTACAATGATACCACTCTTGGATTTCTGTGGAACTGCCTTATCCTTATTCTCGGAAGACACATTGTTCAATACATCCTCATCGGTAAGCTGGATTGGGTGGTCTTTCCGGTATTCCTCCAGCATCTTATTCACAACCTGGCCTTCTTTCAGTCCGCCGTGTCCTAAGGTTGCCAGTGCGGAATCCCAGTCATGGAATCCATATTTCCGCATAACCTTACTCTGATATTCCGGTTTGTTAATATCCGTAAGATTAATGGATTTTGCCTTACAATACTGGGCAATCAGTTCCTTGCCCTTTACGATATTTTCTTCTTTTAACTCACTCCGGAACCACTGGTTAATCTTATTTTTTGCCTGTGTACTCTTAACAATATTTAACCAGTCACGGCTCGGTCCCTTGGAATTCTGGGACGTGATAATCTCAATACGGTCACCGTTCTGAATCTCGTAATCAATTGGAACTAATTTACCATTTACCTTGGCTCCAATCATCTTATTTCCAACTGCCGAGTGGATACTGTACGCAAAATCTACCGGTGTGGAACCCGTTGGCAGATTCTTTACATCTCCGGACGGAGTAAAGCAGAATACCGTATCAGAAAAGAGGTTCAAATCGCTCTTTAGCAGGCTCATGAACTCTTTATTATCTGACATGTCTTTCTGCCATTCCAGAATCTGGCGCAGCCAGCTTAACTTCTCTTCCTCTGATTTGGTGGTAGCCACTGTGCCGCCGTTATTGGCAGCTTCCTTATATTTCCAGTGGGCAGCGATACCATATTCTGCGGTACGGTGCATCTCAAAGGTACGAATCTGAATCTCAAACGGCTGTCCGGTCGGTCCAATCAGTGTGGTGTGGAGGGACTGATACATATTCGGCTTTGGCATAGCGATATAATCTTTAAAACGTCCCGGATTGGTTTATACATCTCATGGATGACACCCAGTGCTGCATAGCAGTCCTTGACATTATCCACGATAATTCTTATGGCAAATAAATCATAAATCTGGTCTAAGGTCTTATGCTGATTGACCATTTTCTTATAAATAGAGAAGAAATGCTTTTGCTCTTCCATCAATCTGTGCCTTGATTCCTGCATTTTCAATATGTTTACTCACTTCTTTTACAAGGCTCTGCACATAATCATCACGGACACTCTTACGAAGTGCAACCTTTTCTACCAGATCATAATATGCTTCCGGCTCCAGATACTTTAAGGAAAGGTCATCTAATTCGATTTTAATTTTAGAAATACCAAGACGCTGTGCAATCGGCGCATAGATGTCCATGGTCTCTCTTGCTTTTTCCTTCTGCTTCTCAGGTGTCATGTATTTGAGCGTACGCATATTGTGAAGACGATCCGCAAGCTTGATCAAGATAACACGGATATCCTTTGCCATCGCAAGGAACATCTTTCTCAGGTTTTCCGCCTGCTCCTCGACCTTATCCGCATCATAAGATAACTGACCCAGCTTTGTAACGCCATCCACCAAAAGGGCAATCTCTTCTGAGAACTCTGAAGCAATTTCCTCTACTGTCATGACGGTATCCTCTACGACATCATGAAGCAGTCCGGCTACGATAGTCTCTTTATCCAGCTCCAGCTCCGCTAAAATGATCGCCACGCACAGCGGATGAATGATATATGCTTCACCGGATTTTCGTACCTGTCCCTTATGTGCCGTATCCGCTGTCTTATATGCCTTTTCAATCAAAGAAATATCTGTCGATGGGTGATATTTCTTCACACTGGCAATCAGCTCCTGATACAGGCTCTCGGACTGACGAATTCCTGCATGGTCTTTATGTTGTCATCCTTAGACACCACTTCATTTTCTAATTCTTCTAATTCTTCTGTTGTAATATCTGCCATAATTCACACCAACTTTTTTTATGTTTTATCCCACTTTTAACTATGATTTTTCATTATAATAAAAATATATAAAAATGCAATCTTTTATACTTGCCATTTTCCCCGGAAACCTTATACTTTATGGCTGAATGGCAGATATTTTCTATCTCTTTTAGAAAGGAGTTTTCCCTTATGCATCCAGTTATATTATTTTACAATTTAGAAAACAGCAAAGGCAGAACATTAAAAATGCTCTGCCTCCGGTTAAAAATAAAAATCCGTATTATCACCAAAGAACAATATAACCAGACTTTAGGGTGCCCTCGCAGGGATTGATGGCTTCCCTTTGAAAGAAGAGGTCTATACCGGCGATGGTTTCACCGACGAAATGCTGGTATTCAAAGGCTTTGATAATGCTCTTTTAGACCGTTTCCTGGTGGAATTTAAAAAGCTTCATCTTACCAGAATCGGTCTGAAAGCCGTTCTCACGGAGCACAATATCAACTGGGATTCCATTGCACTTCATGAAGAACTCTTAGCAGAAGATAAGAAAATGCATGAAAATTAATCTTCTCCTGCAATTTCTATGGTGTATGCTGCCTGAAAGCATGCACCCTGTGCTAACACATGTCCCCATTCCCTTTCTTCCAAACTTCCGTTAAAATCCTCTTTATCGCATCTTCCAAACCAAGGTTCAATGGCTGCATACGGTGCATTCTTCTTCTCTGCTGACCAGAGTCCAAATAACGGAGCTTCCGGGAAATACACATTTAAGTAATTCTTTCCTTCCGGATCACGCAAAGATACTTCATGAGTCTGGTTATTCTCTATCACATAAGCACCATTGTCAAAGAAATCCTTCGTAAATGCTGCAAATCCATTTTCTAACTTAAGCTCACTTTTGCTGTTTAATGCCAGTCCGGATTCTACGTCAAAATCACGACAGATGACATTTCCATTCATATGCATGTCATAGCCATAACCGCTCTTGTCCGCTTCGCCATGTACCGGGCAGGAGAAGCATGGATGGAATCCACAGGAAAAATACATTTTTCCTTGCCGGTATTCTTAATGTTCCATGTGATTTCCAGTCTGTTGCCATTCATATGATAGATTAATTCCATCTCATAATCGAAGGGATATTTTTCTTTTGTTGTATCATCGGACTGATGGGTAAAAACGAGTGTATTTTCATCTTTTTCTCCACCTTCCACTCTACATCACGGACATAACCGTGCTGTCCCATCTTGTAAGTCTTTCCCTGATAATGATAGACTCCGTCTTTTAAGCTTCCAACAATCGGAAACAGATTTGGTGCACTCCGTTTGTAATACTCCGGATTGCTGCACCACATGTACTCAATGTTACTTTTCTTTCCAAGCACAGATTTCAGTTCTGCCCCAAGGGACTCAACTTCCACCTTCATGCTCGCGTTTTCCATGGAATAACGCATATTCTCTCAACCTCTTTTCTCGTATTCTATGATCTGACATCACAGTATCCAGCACCTGATAAAATCGTCTGCTGTGATTTGCTTCTACCAGGTGTGCCAGTTCATGAGCAGCAACATATTCTGCGCATTCTAACGGAAGGTCTGCCAGTACTTTATTCAAAGTAATGGATGCCTTTGCCTTGCAGCAGCTCCCATAGCGGCTGGTCATGCTGCGGAATCTGACCGTTGGCATAGAAATATGATAATCCCGAAACAGTTCATACTCCTGTAGCAGTATATCTCTTAAATACTGCTCTTTCTGCCGGTTCCACTCCAGTGCATCCACATCTATCCTCTGCTGATTTGCAAGCTTCTTTTGCATCATACGGATCCACCCGCCTTGCTCTGCACAAATGCATCCACTTTCTTTTTGCTCATGCGATAGGGCATCGTTACTGTCACTGCGCCATTGGCTTTTACCCGGATGATAATATTCTTTACTTTTTTGGTGTCAGTTCATATTGTATTGTATTCTCCATTTCATTTTTATAGCTTTTTGGTGCAGGCACTGACAAGCCTTTTTCTTGTTTTCCTTTTGCTATTTCTGTCGTATCATTTTATACTGTTACTCCGCCTCTGTCTCCGGGGCAGCCGCTGCTTTTCCCAGGGCATCATCAATGGCGTGAATCAGCACCATGGACGTATACTGGTTATCATCGGAATAGCTGAGATTATCCGTTGACTGATTTTCATATATCTGTTCTTTCAAATTATCCAGTGCCGGCTGCATCAACGGATACATTGCGGTTACAGTTTCATCGAGATTTACCAGAGAAATGGAATTGATTTTATTCTCATCCACCACAACCTCCACATCCACGGTTTTATCATTAAATATGATGGAAGACGTATATACCCCTGCCACATATTTCATGGTCTCCCGGCTCTCCTCATCTTTATCCGGAGAGTGGCGTAGTTGGTAACGCGCGACCTTGCCAAGGTCGAGACCGCGGGTTCGAGCCCCGTCTATCGCTCTATTTTTTTTGGATGCTGTAAGCCTTGATTTATGCGGGTTTACAGCATTTTCTAATTCTTAAATTCTTGCTTTCTTAACCAGATTTTCGCTATTTTTGGTTAAGAAAATGTCTTTCATTTAATGCCTGTTTTGCAACCGCTAAATTTGTTCCTACATAATAGTTCTTTCCTGCAACCTTTGGTGTGTTTCCAAATATGGTTGATGCTAAAATAATGTTTCCGTTTGTCGCATTTATTACTTCCGTAAGAAGGTTTTTCAGGAAAAGAATACTTTGATAAAATTTTTAACCTTTCTGTCATTTCATGTGCCAATCGGACATCTTCGGGTAAAATTTTATCTTAACAACTAAGGTCTGCTCTGCTGCAATTCCTTTGTAATCACAGCTGTTTGCTTTGACGGGGCACTGCACTGTCCGTCAACTACGGATGCAACATAAAGCCTGCAAGGGGCACTAAAATTTCGTTATAAATAGTATCTGTTCCGGCACCGGCGCAAATTCACATCCATGTTCATATGCGCCTCGCTGGCACTTGCCTGTGCCAGCGTTGCCGGATAACAGACGAAATTCTAAGTGCCCCTAACAGACCTTTATCATGCATCCGTAGTTGACGAACAATACAGTGCCTTTTGTCAAACATTGGAAAGATTGTTTTAATAGTCAAAAGCAAAACCGATATTTTAGAATTACGGTATTTCAGTGTAAAATCCAGATGTTCTTCGATATCCAAACTTTTAAAATAAATATATTTTTTCTTCCCAATTGCCTGTTATATCAGATAAAAAGGACAGCAATTAAAATCGCTGTCCCTTCTATATTTTCGTATATCCTTATGATACTGACTTATAATGCCTTAATTCTCTCTAATGCTGCAACTGACTTCTCATATGTTCCGAATGCTGTCAGTCTGAAGTATCCTTCTCCACTTGGTCCGAATCCGATCCTGGTGTTCCTACTACATTGGCATTTCTAAGAGGTAATCAAAGAAATCCCAGATGTCATCTGCTCCGGTGTCTTCAGCCAGATATATGGAGCATTTACGCCACCGAATACTTCGAAGCCTGCTTTTTAAGACCGGTTTTGATTCACTTGCATTTCTCATATAATATGCAACCTGTTCTTTCAGCTGTGCTTTTCAGCTTCTGAATAAACAGCTTCACCTGCGCGCTGTACGATGTATGGTGCACCATTAAATTTTGTTCCATGACGTCTTGCCCACATATCATGTAAAGATACGCCATTGCATTTCAAATCCTTTGGTACTACAGTATATCCAAGACGTACTCCGGTAAATCCTGCATTCTTTGAAAAGCTCTTAATCTCGATGGCACAGGTCTGTGCTCCTTCACATTCGTAAATGGTATGAGCAACATCTGCTTCTGAAATGTATGCTTCATAAGCACCATCATAGATAATCAGTGCGCCTTCTTTATTGGCATAATCTACCCATTCCTGTAACTGTGCTTTGGTGATGGTTGTTCCGGTTGGATTATTTGGCAGGCACAGATAGATTACATCTGGTGTCTCCTTCAGGAATTCCGGCACGAAATTATTTTCTCTGGTACATGGCATATAAATTACATTGCTTCCACATCTGGAATCATATATACCGGTATACTTCACATACAGTTCTTCATCCGGTCCAATAATTCCTGAATATTTCCAGAATCACTCTTTGCTCCATCAGATACGTGTATTTCATCTGCTTCGATTGCACATCCTCTTGCCTGATAATCATTTTTTTACAATAGCATTACATAAGAATCATATCCCAAATCGGTGCATATCCATGATCTGCCATCTCATCAACTGCCTTATGTAAGCCTCAATAATTGCCGGAGCGATTGGCTGGGTGACATCGATTCAAGACGGATGATATTCTTATCCGGATTTGCACGGGTAAAAATGC
>VOFB01000983.1_pt1 | contig 20001 bp, 26 predicted proteins | sample 5384141 | NCBI WGS metagenome assembly VOFB01 (sample SAMN12384721, study PRJNA508395) | human gut metagenome | isolation source: healthy gut A | host: Homo sapiens | reverse complement strand
AACAAAGAGAATGTGATTGAACAAATCAAAGGCGTCTCTGAGTTGATTGCAGAATTTGTTGCCGAACTCAGTAAGCATTTCTCCACAGTCACATTTGTGAGCGTTGCGGGTAATCATAGCCGCATTACGCCAAATAAGGATGATGCGCTGCTCAGTGAACGGTTGGACGATATTGTTGAGTGGTATCTTGGCGCCCGTCTCCAAAATTTCGAGAATGTGATTATCGGGACAACAAGTGATGCTGTCAAGATTGATAACACTATGTATCTGATTAACATTCGCGGGAAAATGTATTGTGGTGTTCACGGGGACTTTGACGGTTCTGCAGGCAAGGTTCAAACATTGCAGACAATGGCACGAGTCCCGTTGTATGCCGTGCTCTCCGGTCACTTGCATCACAACAGGATTGATGAAGTCCAAGGTGTCAAAACCGTCATGGCTGGCAGTTTCCTTTGGTATGGACGATTATTGCGTGTCCCAAAAGCGAATTTTCGGTAAGGCAGAACAGTTGGTTTGCGTCTGTGACACAAACGGCATTCGTTGTTCTTACGGGAGTACCCCTTTAACGATGCACAAGGGTTGCCCTCACCGGGGCAACCCTATTTACATATTCCTCTTTAGCTCAGTTGGTAGAGCAGCGGACTGTTAATCCGTTGGTCGCAGGTTCAAGCCCTGCAGGAGGAGCCATCCGGGACAGTAGCTTACGCGGTCGGAGCACCGGTCTGAAAAACCGGAGGATGAAGGTTCGACACCTTCCTGTCCCACCACTTGGTGCCATCGACGAATCGGCTAAGTCACCTGCCTCTCAAGCAGGAGGTTGTGAGTTCAAACCTCACTGGCATCACCAACCATGAGGTGCGTTGGACGAATTGGTAGAGTCACCGCCCTTTCACGGCGGAATTTAAGGGTTCGACCCCTTACGCATCACCACTACTTGGGAGAGTGGTAGAGCGGTCAATTACAGCAGACTGTAAATCTGCCGCCTTCGGGCTGCGTTGGTTCAAATCCAACCTCTCCCACCATATTGCGGACAGGACAAACGGTTAAGTCGCAGGTCTCATAAACCTTGAGGAATCGGTTCAACTCCGATGCCCGCAACCAATTTTAATTCTACAGAAAGCGAGGTGGCTTGTATGCCCCGAAAAACGAAGCAAAATGAAATCACAAGCCCTGAGCTTTTGAATCAGGTCAACCCAGACAATGTTCGTTTGAAGCAAGACTTCATTGCATATTTGCAATCTGTCCAGCGTAGTCCCAAAACTATTGCTGGATACTCCAATGACATCGATATTTTCTGGGTGTGGAATTTGCAGAACAACGGGAACAAGTTTTTCCCTAAAATTTCCAAGCGCGATTATGCTGCGTACCAGCATTGGCTTATTAACGAGAATGGGAACTCGCCTGCGCGTGTTCGTCGCTTAAAGTCTGCAATTTCTTCTTTGTCGAACTATGCGAGAACATCCTCGATGACGAGGATGAGTTTAAGGACTTCCGTTCGACAGTTCGAAAAATTGAGAATCCGGCTATGCAGCAGGTAAGAAAGAAAACAGTCTGGAGCGACGAGGCTTTGGACAAGCTTCTTGATGATTTGCTGGCATCCGGTCAAAACAAAAGGCGTGCGCCGTTGCTCTTGCAATGTGCAGCGGTCGCCGTAAAGCAGAGCTGTGTCGATTCAAAGTGGATGACTTCAAAGATGAAAACCTCGTGTGCGGCGGGGCACTGTATAAGACCAGCGAGCCTATTCAAACGAAGGGGTTCGGTCTTGGCAAGTACATCTACTGCTATACTCTTGCGAAAAAGTTCAAACCATATTTCGATGCGTGGATGGCAGAGCGCCAAAAGCTCGGCATCGAGTGTGAGTGGCTTTTCCCCGCCGGTACTACAAGTGAGCAGATGAGTGATACAACGCTCAATAGCTGGGCTAACACATTTAGCCGCATGACTGGTGAGGATTTCTACTGGCATAGTTTGAGACATTACTTCACAACACATCTTGCCAAACTCGGACTACCCGATAATGTTATCCAAGATATCGTCGGATGGGAGTCTGCCGACATGGTTCGTGTCTATAAAGACCTGAGTGCCGAGGAACAAATCTCTCAGTATTTCGATGAAAACGGAGAAATTCGTTCTGATGCTCAAAAGTCTCTGGCAGACCTGTAACAGAAAGGACGGTATAAAGGATGGATATTAAAAGGGTCGATTTGATTCAACAGCTTGTGGACAAGCACGGTTATACGAAGAAAGCTGCGACAAGTATCGTTGATGATTTCACTGACATTATTCTTTACAATCTCGGAAACGGAGACACCGTTTCCATCCATAACTTCGGTTGCTTTGACATCTTAGAGCGAAAGGCTCGCAGTTGTCCGAACCCGCAGACTGGCGAGAAAGTCGATGTACCTGCGCATTGATTCCCCGATTCTATCCCGGCAACAAAATGCGCTTGGCTGTCAAGCTGTGGGAAGATAGCACCAAAAGGGGGCTGAGGTAAATGGCTGAGGCTCCAAGACGTAAGAAGCTTGAGAAGACCGTTGATGATTCGATGACCATTCAGACTTCCCAAAAGTTTTACTGCTGCAGATGCGGCACATCATACAGTCGGAAAAAGGGCTACTTCCCAGTGAGTCATAGCCCCATGTATCGTGGCTCTGGCTTTTTGCCAATGTGCAATGATTGCGTTGAGGATATGTACGAACAGTATCGTGCAATGCTCGGCGATGACAAGGCGGCTATGAAGCGTATGTGCATGAAGCTCGACCTTTATTGGAACGAAGACATCTACACAATGGTTGAACGCACGGCTGGCGTTCACTCTCGGGTTCGCAATTATATCGGAAAGACCAACATCATTCGTTATATCGACAAAACCTTTGACGATACGCTCGATGAAGAGGTGTTGCTTGAACCAGAAGAGACTCCCACTGCTTCATATATTGCACAGCCGGAAGATACCGCCGAGGCAGACGTTGACCAAGCCCTTGTTGATTTCTGGGGCGCCGGTTATACTCCAGACTTTTACCTTGAGCTGGAGCGCCGCTATAAGGATTGGACTGGCGACAGGCAGGTTGTTGACCCGAGTGAGCGTGCGTTGTACCGACAGATTTGCTTGCTCGAATCCATTATTGCACGCGACAGTGCACAGGGCAAACCAATTGATAAAAACGTTAACGCGCTTAATTCTCTGCTTGGCAGTATGAACTTGAAACCGGCGCAGAAAAAGAACGATGTAGACGCTGAACTCGACAAGATGCCGCTCGGTGTTGGTATCCAGAAATGGGAGTACAGCAGACCTCTTCCTGAAACGCCAAAGGAAAAGCGCGATATCCGTGGAACGATTAAGAATATCACAACGTGGTATCTTGGTCACGCTTGCAAAATGGTCGGCTTGCGCAACAGTTACTGCAAGATGTACGAAGACGCAATGGATGAGCTTCGTGTTAAACACCCAGAGTACGACGAAGAGGATGACGACTCCTTGTTGAATGATATCTTTGGCAGTCCTCAATCCAGCGGTGATATGTAATGGCGTCACCAAATCAAAGCAGACGCTCTCGTGTTATCGAGGGCATGGCGATTTGGGGCAGCTATTACCGCGAGAACATCGACATCTTTGTCGAAGAGTATTTGCAACTTGATTTTCTGAAATGGTTCCAGACTGCTCTTCTTGTAATGATGGACAGGAGCCGAACGTTCCTGTGGATTGCTGCCCGAGGAATGGGTAAATCATTCCTTATCGCCATTTTCGTAGTCATTCGCTGCATCTTATACCCCGGCACAAAAGTCGTCATTACATCTGGCACACGCGGTCAGAGTATTAACGTGCTGGAAAAGATTCAAACAGAACTGATGCCTGTATCCCCAAATCTTAGAAATGAGATAGATATGGGCGACACAAAGTTTTCTGGGCAGGACGCAAAAATAATGTTCAAGAACTCCAGTTATATCAAGGTCGTTACAGCTTCAGATAACGCTCGAAGCAACCGTGCGAACATCTTGATTGTGGACGAGTTCAGAATGGTTAAGAAAGATACCATTGACACCGTCTTGAAAAAGTTCCTGACAAGTCGTCGTATGCCTCCATACAGAGATTTGACCCCGGCTGAGCGTAAAAAGCTGAGTACGCTAAAGAGCCGAACAAATCCTGTTTCTTATCCTCTGCTTACTTCAAAGACCATTGGTCATACAACAAAATGCTGGACACATTTAAGCTGATGCTTGATGATTCTAAGACAGATTTTGTGTGCGGCTTCCCATATCAACTCTCCATCCAAGAGGGGCTTCTTTTTCCCCGAAGACGTTGAAAGCGATATGCTCGAAAGCGACTTTAATGAAATCAAATGGAGCATGGAAATGGAAGCCATGTGGTTTGGTGCAGAGGACGGCTCATTCTTTGATTTTGACTCCATATCAAAGAACCGCCGTATCAGTTATCCGATGCTACCGGATAAGCTGTCCGCACTTCTTGGCAATAGCCAGAAGGTAAAAATTCCACCAAAGCAAAACGGGGAACGCCGTATTTTGTCTGCGGATATTGCTCTGATGAGCAGTAAAAAGCATAATAACGACGCCTCCGCCGTGTTCATCAACCAAATGCTACCGACCAAAACCGGACGCTTTATGAGTAACATTGTGTACGGCGACACCTTTGAAGGTATGCACACCGAAGACCAAGCTTTGGTGATACGCAAATTGTACGACGAGTATTCTTGCGACTACATTGTGCTTGACTGTACAGGTCTTGGTCTTGGTGTTTACGACGCTCTCGTCCGAGACATGGTTGACCCAGACACTGGAGAAGTTTACCCCGCATTATCCTGTTGCAACAAGCAGGGAAATGGCTGACAGATGCACAACTAAAGGTGCCGACAAGGTCATTTGGGCAATCAAGGGTTCTCCAATATTGAACTCTGAATGCGCGGTGCTTTTGCGTGAGGGTTTCCGTAGTAGCAAAATCCGGTTACTCATCACTGAGTATGACGGTGAAGCGCTTCTGTCTGACATTAAGGGATACAACTCCCTTTCACCGTTGGAAAAGGTAACGCTTCAGAAGCCATATGTACACACGACCTTGTTGATTGATGAACTTGTCAAACTACAACACGAGGAGTCCGGCGGTCGTGTTCGAGTCTATGAAAAGTCTGGGATGCGCAAAGACCGTTATTCCAGCTTGAGCTATAACTACTATGTTGCCCTGCAGCTTGAAAGCAAATATGGGCGCACAAAAACGGCAGACTTTAATGCGAATGATATATTCATGTTTAAGCCTCCGAAACTCAAATAAGAAAGGTAGGTGATATCCGAGTGGGCAAACAAACCAAGAAAACTAATGTTGACGGGATGATTGGTATTTCTCAGCGATTTGCAGTTTTGAATCGTCTTATCACGAGAGATATGAACAACAACACCAGTGCTCCGACGTTCTCGTTGTATTCCAAGGACAATATTACGGAGTACCTTACAAACCCGTACACATATGAGAAGCAACTGCGTAAGGCTGTTACATACATTTATGGCGCAAGTTCGCATTTCCGCAGGCTCATCCAGTATTTCACTGGTCTTTCGGATTTCGCATACGTTGTCTCTCCATACCGTATTGACCCAAAGAGTGTAAATGTGAAGTCGGTCAATCGAAACTACCGTAAGGTTTTGAACGCCATGTCAGCGATGAATGTTCGTTCCCAATTCCCCAAAATTCTTACGGTTTGTCTCCGCGAGGACACATTCTATGGAACACTATGGGTAACCAACGACAACATTACAATCCAACAGTTGCCGTCTGATTATTGTGGCATTTCCACAATTGAAGGCAATGTGCTAAATGTAACATTCGACTTCTCATACTTTGATGCGCACAGTCAGTATCTGGATTATTACCCAACTGAGTTCCAACAGAAGTACAAGGTCTATCAGTCAAACCGCCGCGCCCGTTGGCAGGAGCTTGATTCACCCACGTCCTTTGCAATCAAATGCAACAACGATATTCTGGATTACTCCATTCCTCCGTTCGCCGGTATTCTTCGTGAGGTCTATGACCTCGAAGACTATAAGCAGCTCAAGCTCACGAAGACAACGCTTGAGGAATTATGCCATGCTGGTAATGACGCTCGGCATCAATGAAGATGGCGAATGGCAAATGGACTTGGACAAGGCAAAGGAGTTCTGGCGCAATCTCGACTCGGTTTTACCGGAAGAGATTGGCAGCGTTCTCTCCCCTATGCCCATTAGTAAAATCAGCTTTGAAAAATCAAACACAGGCGATACCGACACTATCTCTGAGGCTGAACAAAATATGTTTACTGCTGCAGGTGTATCTTCTCTTTTGTTTAACAATGATAAAGCATCTGCGAATGCGTTGCTGCTGTCTATCAAGGCTGACCAAGCAATCACGTTTGGAATCGTAAAAAGCATTGAGGATATGGTGAACCGCTTCATTCAGTCTCAGAGCTACGGAAAGAACTTTAAGGTTACGTTCCTTGATTGCAGCCCATTTAACCGTAAAAGAGCTTGGCGATATGTATCTAAAAGCTTGTCAATTCGGTCTTCCATTTATCTCAATGTACGCAGCCTCTCAGGGAATGTCCCAAAGTGAAGTTGATTGCATGAGTTTCTTGAGAACGAGGTTCTTGGGCTTGCGAGTATGTTTAAGCCATTGCAGAGTTCTTCCACATTAAGTGGCTCGTCTGATAGTAATGCTGCTACCGATGAAGGTGGTGCGCCGCAAAAAGATACTGAGCGACTTAACCGACTCTGGTGAGCAGACTCGGGGAGGACGGTGACGACTGGTGATGGAGAGATTCATCTATGTGGTTGGTGAAGAGGCGCGAGACCGTCTTGTGAACATGGGTTATCGCCTATTAAGAGAGGACAAGGCGAAACATATTTATGTGTTTCTAAACCAAGACAATCAAAAATTTTCGTGTACGGACATTCAATTTGCAATGTCTGACACTTTGACCTTCTAACCCGCACACCTGTGCGGGCTTTATTATGCCCAAAGATAGGTGGTGAACTGTGACATGAGCGAGAGAACTATGAGAATCGTGTTCTCTTCTGGTATCAGCAACTTAGTTGAGAAGAACTCTTCTTTTGATAGCGGTGTGTCCTTCGTGTTGCTTATACTGGCAAGAATCGCAATAACAGCTTCATCAGCAAGGAAACCTATGAGCGCTGTATCCAGAGCATTTATAACTGTCCAATTGTGTGTAACTACGACAGAGAGACTGACACAATTGGTTCGCACGATATAGAGCTTGTATCCACAGATGACGGTGGCATGAAAATTGTCAACATTACTCAGCCGGTCGGCGTTATCCCAGAGAGCGCCAAGTATTGGTGGGAAGAAATCGAAGACAATTCCGGTGTCCATGAGTATTTGTGTGTAGACGCTTTAATCTGGAAACGCCAAGAGGCGTATAGAAAAATCAAAGATGATGGCATTACAGACGAGTCAATGGAAATCTCCATCAAAGAAGGAGAAATGGTTGACGGGATATACGTCATCAAACGATTTGAATTCACAGCGTTTTGCCTGCTGGGAACAGCGGAGCCCTGCTTTGAGTCAGCGTCGTTGGAGATGTTCTCATGTGACGGTTTCAAACAACAGCTTGCTGAGATGATGCAGGAATTCAAGGAAGCATTTACTACAGCACAACCCTCGAAAGAGGTTGGCATACACCCACAAAATTATTCGGAAGGAGGAGAAGAGGTATTGGAACAGAAAGTTGCACTGATGGCAGAGTTCGGTCTGACTACCGAGATGCTTGATTTCAATATCGATGATTTCAGCGTTGAAGAACTGCGCGAAAAGTTTGAAGCGCTGAAGACCACTGGTAGTGAGCCTGCCGCAAATGCAGGTAACCCCGAGAGCTTTGCTCTGGAAGGACAGTTCCGCGATGAACTGTTCGGAGCTTTGGAGTCAGAAAAGGTCGAAACCTGCTGGGGAATGGATTCCCACTATTGGTTCTGGGATTACGACAGAGATGCGTCTGAAGTGTACGCGACCGATGTCACGGACTGGAACCTGTATGGATTCCCTTTATTCAATGGATGGCGACCATGTCGTTATTGACTTCGCTGGCAAGAAACGGATGAAGCTGTCTCTTGTTCCGTTCGACGAGGGCGGTCAAGCCGACCCTATCAGCGGAATGTTTGCAAAGATTACTGAAAAGTATTCAGCGAACGATACGCAGTGGGCTGAAAAGATACCAGACCGCCTCCGACACGATTTCGTCTATGGAGAACGAGCTTGGCACTTTGCGCCAGTTTAAGACAGATACCGAAGACGCCGCTGCAAAGGGCGAACGGGAAAAAGGTCTTCGCTCAGTTCGAAGACTTGGTTGGCGTCGAGGCGTTTGAAAACCTGCGTGAACATTGCACTGAATATGCGGTTGATGTTCTTGAGGAGAAATGCTATGCAATCCGTGGCAGAAACGGAACTGCTGCAAAGTTCTCTGTCGAGCCCAAGAGTCCCAAGCTGGTGGTTGAGAAGACCAGCGTAACGCCGGAGCCCTATGGCGGTGTTTTCACCGAATACGGAATTGCTTCGCGCAATCAACATAATTAAATAACAAACAAGGAGGAGTCGATTTATGGCTTATGCAGTTATTCGTACCGACCTGATGAGCGGTACTAAGCAGCCTGCTGACCTTGTCTCCCTGCGCTTCTATGATGCGTCTGGCAATAAGGCAGAGGTGGAGAACGGCGTTATCGTCAAGCTTCAGGGTTATGAGGATGGCGAACGCGAAGTTATGAAGGCTGTCGCAGCGTCTGCTGGTGACGACCTGAACGATTGTGCAATCGTTGCTGCGCCCGAAGTCATGTATGATGAGCGCAAAAAGAATCTGGATGAATTTATCAATGAGGCTGGTAAAGCTACTCGTGGCTATATCCCTCGTAGCCGCAATGTTTTCTCTGTGACCAAGGAAGGTTTCGTTGGCGGCACCGCCCCCACCAAGGGTGCCGAGGTCGGTATCGGTACTGGTGGCAAGATTGATGCCGCTGGCAAAGGTCTTGGTGCCTGTGTGGATGTTGAGGTCGTTGGTCGTTATACCTATTACGTCATTAAGATTGGTAAGACCGAGGGCGCTTCTGCCACTGTTGGCGGCTAATTTTTGAGAGGAGGTAAAAGCTAATGGCTGAAATGAAAGATATCGTTAAGGTCGCTGTTGATGCCTATCATGGCAATGTTGAACAGTATTCTGTCGGTCAGTCAATGGAGCTCCTGCATAAGGCTCTGATTGATGCCAATGGCGGCAGCACTACCCTTAACTATAAGAATATCCGCGACGGCAAGTGCAGCGGTCTGTTTACGTTGATTGAGGAGGTTCTCTCCCGTACCGTCGTTGAGGGTCTGCAGGGCGATGAGTATTTCAACGCTCTGGTTGATTTCCGCAATGTCGCCGAGGGTGACAAGAACATTTTCGAGGTTGAAGACAGCAATCTCTTTATCGTGTCCGAGGCTGCAGATGGCACGCAGGGCATTCGCCGTCAGCGTCTGAGCGGCATCAGCGAAGTTTCCATTCCGACCTCTCTGAAGGTTGTGAAAATTTACGAAGAGCTCAACCGCGTCCTTTCTGGTCGTGTTGATTTCAACACGTTTATCAGCAAGGTCGCCGAGTCTTTCCGTCAGAAGCTTCTGAACGATGTCTACTCCCTGTGGAGCACCGCTACTGCTGACGACTTCGGTGGTGTTACTTACTTCCCGACCGCAGGCGCGTATGATGAGGAAGAGCTGCTTGACCTGATTGCCCATGTTGAGGCTGCTGCCAACGGCAAGCCTGCAACTATTATCGGCACCAAGAAGGCTGTCCGCAATCTGGCTCCGTCCATTCAGGGAATCGATTCTCAGAGCGACCTGTACAACCTTGGCTACTACGGCAAGTTCTACGGCACTCCGGTTGTCGTGACTCCGCAGCGTCACAAGATTGGTTCTACCGAGTTTACGCTCGCAGATGATATGCTGACCATTATCGCTGGTGATGACAAGCCCATCAAGTGCGTGTACGAAGGTGACCCCATTGTTGTGATGGGCGACCCGCTGTCCAATGGTGACCTGACTCAGGAGTACCTGTATGGCGAGAAGTACGGCATGGGCATTGTGCTGGCTGGTGGTAACGCCGGTATCGGTCGCTACGAGATTGCCTGATAGAGCATAAGCAAAATACGCGGGGCTCTTCGTGAGCCCCGCATTATGTATGAAAGGGAGATTTTACAATGGCGAATGAAAACGCAAAAACTCGCGGTGGTCAGCAGGCTGCTACACCGACTGAGTTAAAACAGGAAACATCTCGCGCTGCAGAAAAGCGCCCGCTCGTCCCGAAGGATATTGACCCGCATACGATTATCACCGTCCGTAATGGTTTCCAAGGTCGCCTTGTGTACAGAAGCAAAAAGACAGGCGAACGATTCGTCTGGGATTCCTTTGGTGCAGAGCAGGATATGGAGATTGGCGAGCTTCGCAATGCTCGGAATTCAAACAAGAAGTATTTTATCAACAACTGGTTCATGTTCGACGAGCCGTGGATTGTTGATTATATCGGTATGAGCCAATACTACAAGTTTGCAATCGCCATCAGCGATTTCGATAAGCTCTTTGAAAAGCCTATCGCTGAAATCGAGCGTGCCGTTTCCAAACTTTCTGACGGTCAGAAAAAGTCCATCGCATATCGTGCAAAGCAGTTGATTGCCAGTGGCGGCATCGACTCAAATAAGACCATTGCTACTTTGGAGAAATGCCTCGGTGTTGAGCTGGTCGAGCACGACAAGTAAGGAGCGTGATTATAAATGAGCGTTCCATATGATGTGTTCACGGATGCGTTCTTATCGAAAATCACAGAGTACGACTTTGTCAATATGCGTGACTTTGAAAGGAACAGTCTGATTGACGGTTACATGAAACGGGCAATTGCGTCCTTCCGAAAGATTTGCAAGTATGACCTATCCACAACCGGCGATGACATCATTCGAGAGTTTGATGTGGACATCCCCGATGAAGATTTGGATGAGATTGCAGACATCGTTTCTGAAGGTATGCTTGTTCAGTGGATGAAACCTTATACATACAAGCAGGAAAGTCTGGAAAGTGTTTTGAACACGAAAGACTTTACCACCTATTCTCCCGCAGAGTTGCTCATGCGTATCGGCAACGCATATGCAGCCGCTCGAAAAAGATTTTACGAATATGATGAGGGAGTATTCGTACAATCACGGGGATTTAACGGACTTGCACTTATGATGATTCAGACCACGGTTGGCGTGCCGATGGACGCTATGGTCTTGAATAATTATTTCCGCACCCTCATCAATCTTTTCTTTAAGATTCTTCCTATCAAGGAAAGCGGAGAAAGTTCATTGGATACCTATATGAGAAGTCTTCAGGCGGAGTTGCTTGGTTGTAAGGAGCTCATTGAGGCAATCCACGAAGACCCATTGTTCCTGTCTTTGATTGCCATCCTGCAATACCTCATCGATAATCCATCTTGCGAAGTTTCGGTGGTAAAGCGTGAGGTGTTCCGTGCAATTTCAATTTGCAATAAATTGAAATCACGATATGCCGTGCCGCAGGAGGTGTCAAAATGAACCCTTGGAACACATACCGTTCCAGAATCAATGCTCACGGCATCACAAAGCGCGACTCTGTTTTGCAGCGAGAACGAGCGTTTTTAAGCGCGAAGCTCCCTGCAAGCCTTTCGTACCATCAATTGACCGTAAACGGAACTGTGCGCAATATGGCTGTCATTAACTCCGACAACCTTAATCTGAAAGCACTGTGTACGATGCCCGGAGAAGATTTGCCGCACGGCGGTCTGGTCGAATGGATGGGCAATCACTGGCTGATTACCGAGAAAGATGCCAATAACGAACTGTACACGAAAGGCACGATGAAGCAGTGCAACTACCTGCTTCGTTGGATTGCGGAAGACGACACCGTCGTTGAACGGTGGTGTGTCATTGAGGATGGCACGAAATATCTGACCGGTGAATACGGCGACAACGATTTTATTGTTGTGCGCGGTGATTCACGAATTTCACTAACACTTGCTAAGGACGAATATTCCGTTCAGTTAAATCGCAACAATCGCTTTTTGATTGATGACTATGATTCGAAGAACGTCCTTGCTTATCGTCTCACCAAACCGTTTAAGCTCGGTGGAAGCTATAACGGAGAGGGCGTCCTTAACTTCGTTCTTACGGAGTGCAATACGGAAGACAGCGATAACATCGAACTTCATATTGCAAACTACTATGACCATTTCCCGAAAGAGAAACCGGACGAGCCAGATACTCCGTCCGGTGACAATACGCCAGATGTACCTGATGGAAAGAAGGTGTGGTTCTGATGCAACTGGAAGAGTTTTTCGATTATAAGAACCAACTGATGAATGACCTCTTGACGAACGAGGAAATCGTGCGGCTCCTTGCCGATGACTGCAAACCAGTCAACGATGTTCAAGACCTTGTTTATAAGCAGGTATTTCCATATGAGTACATTCCAGAAACCATTGAGCACGGGCAGACCTTTATCTGCTGCGATGTTGACATCCAAAAGTCTGTAAATAAGACTTTCCTGATTCCGGTTTTATATATCTGGGTCTTTAGCCACAAGAGCAAGCTCAGATTACCAAAAGAAACCGGCGGTGGGATTCGTACTGATAAACTGTGTTCCGAGATTGCGAAGGCTGTTAATGGCAGTCGATACTACGGTCTCGGTGAGTTGGATTTATACGCTGTGAAACGTTTTGCTCCAATCACAGATTATCAGGGAAAAGTCCTCACGTTCCAAGCAAAAGACTTCAATCGGACACTACCGACCGGCAAGCCAGTTCCCTCCAACAGGAAAAATGGATAATGCCGACACGTCATTTACTGTATCAAAAAGACTACCCAATAAATGACTATATTCGGGTTATGATTCCGAGTGTTGGTGAAGTATTGGAAAACGAGGATAACTACTACAGCATGGTGTCAATGCTCACTGCTATGCCCATAGATATGATGGTACAGCTTGATGATATCGGGATTGATTTCACAACCATTAACGAGTGGGAGCTTTTTCTCCTCTTGTTTAACTCCTTAAAAGAACAGGACACCTCACTAATTTTTGGAGACTTTGACCTAAAGCCATTCCAACCTGCAATCAATCCGCAAAACGGAAATGTGATTCTGGTTAACAAGGCAACCGGTGTACGAATCGACCGTGCTTTGCACGGGCAGATTGCTGCGGCTCTTAGGAAAATCCACCACCTTGAAAAGGATAATCGCAAGCCAGCAAACGGTGAAGCGAGAGAATATATGATTGAGCGTATGCGAAAGAAGCTGCGTCGTAGGGGTATGCGAACAACCGACTCTCAGCTTGAAGAGTTGATTGTCGCCCTTGTTAACACAGAACAGTACCACTATGGATTTGAGGGGACACGAGAACTCTCTATCTATCAGTTCAATGAGAGCGTGCGCCAAGTAATCAAGAAAATTGACTATGACAACAAGATGCACGGCATCTATGCTGGCACGGTCAGCGCGAAAGACCTAAGCCAAGATGATTTGAATTGGCTAACTCACAAATAGGAGGAATGTCTAAATGAATATCAATGATATCACCATCACCAGCCTTGAGACCATCAATGCATTTGACATCGTGACTGGTGCATTCAAGTTCACTCTGGACGAGCTGCAGAATGCAACTATCGCTCAGACTCAGGAAAAGACCGACATCACCGGTAAGCAGGGTCGCAAGCTGAACTCTCTGAAGAAGAATAAGGCTGTTACCATCAGCGGTACCAATGGTCTGGTTTCTGGCGGTCTGCTCGAAATGCAGGTTGGCAGCGAGTTTGAGAACAAGAAGACCACGGTTAAGTGGCACGATTATCTCACCGTTAGCGGCAATGCTGCGTCTACTGCTTACAAAGCCGTTGGTACGACCGGAAATGAAGTCGAGTCTGTTTATGTCAAGAACAGCGACGGTACCCTCGGTAAGACTTTGACTCAGGGCGCAGAAGTTGCTGAAGGTGTTTTCACCTACAATCCTCAGACGAAGGCACTTGCCTTTAATGATGGAGAAATCGCAGACAACACAGAGATTGTCGTGTACTATATGCGCCAGATTCAGGCTGACGTTCTGGAAAACCTGAGCGACCACTATTCTGGCAAGTGCGCTTTGTACATTGATGCCTTTGCCGAGGATAAGTGTGCGAATGTGTACCGCATCCAGTTCTACATCCCCAAGGCTGACTTCAATGGCGAGTTCAGCTTCGAGATGGGTGACAACCAGACTGTCCATGCATTTGAGGCTGAATCTCTGTCCGGTGCTTGCGGCACCAGCGGTGCTCTGTGGACTTACACCATCTTTGGTTCCAACGCTGAGGATGTTGCCTAAAGAAAGTAGGTGGTAAACATGGCAACTGCGGTCAAGAGATGTCGCGTTTGTGGCAAGGAGTATGAAGCCTGCCGCAGCGCAAATAGAGCCCGCAGGCGTGTTCCGGTGGCAAGAGGTAGCGTGTTCTCCTGAGTGTGGAAGTATTTATCTCCAGCAGATAAATGAATCCAGAGGCATTGTTGATGCGCGGAAGAAGAACAAGCATAAAAAGCCTGTTGTTGCCGAACCTGTTGTTTCTGAGCTTCAGGTCGCAGAAGAGATTCTGCCGGATGAGGCGCCTGCTGAAATCGAATAAGCAAAATGGGAGGGTAGAGTAATCTGCCCTCCCTTTCTGTTAGGAGGCGCTATGGAGCGGAGCAAGTTTAACGTAGATAAAGATAAAGAAAAACGAACTTACAACAATATTGTATTCGACAGCCAGCTTGAAATGAAATACTACAGGGATGTACTTTGTCCCGCAGTGGAAAGCGGCGAAGTAACTTATTTTGAGTTACAGAAAAAATATGAGCTGCAACCAAAGTACACCCACAATGGCAAGACGGTCTTGCCAATCATTTATGTTGCTGATTTTTATATGGAATATGCCGATGGGCACATTGAAGTAGTAGACACGAAGGGGTGCCCTGATAGTGTGGCAAAGCTAAAACGAAAACTGTTTTGGTACATATACCCAGACATTGACTATAAGTGGATTACTTATGTTCAAAAGTGGGGCGGTTGGCTTGAGTACTGAAGTAGTAAAAGAATTGCGCAAAGAAGCAAAGCGCAGCAAGAATAAAAAGGAGGAACCCGATAATGGCTAAGTCGGAAAAGAAAATTTCAATCGCATCTTTGGACAAGGTGCTCAAAGAACAAGCAGTGGATATTGCAACAGAACAGTGGTTTGGTAATGAGGTGAAAATTAAGCACACACTCTCTTTCTCGGAGGTGCTGGCATTTGTGGACGATGTGGTGTCAAGTTGCTTTCATACGGCTGGTGGTTATATGCCAGAGTTGCAGGAGTTCGTTGTAAAGAGCAACATCTTGACTCGCTACGCCAACTTCAACCTTCCCGATAATTTAGAGCACCGCTATTCTTTGCTCTATAACACGGATGCAGTTGACGTTGTGATTCGGCACATCAACCAGAAACAGCTCAACGACATTCTGGAATCCATCTCTGAAAAGATTAGCTATCTGTGTGAGAGCAATATTGCTGCTATTGAGCGTCAGATGAATGAGGTTGTTTCTGCGTTTACTGAGCTGCAGAAAAAGACCGAGGCTATGTTTGCCAATATTATGCCAGACGATATCTCGAAGCTGACATCCGCTATGGCAGATGGTCAATTCAGCGAAGAGCGTCTTGTCAAGGCATATACGAATCAGATGAAGGGTGATGCCGATGAGTCTGTCGAGCAAACTGAACGCATGGATTAAGTCCCCACAAGGGCAATCTTCAACTCGTCTCCAAAACAAGTTGGAAGAATATAATCGGAACGGTGTTAAGAAAACTGCCGCAGGCGATTCGGTTATACCTGAGACACGCATATATGAAGCCGCTGCAAAGTTTATCCAAGTTCTTCTAATGACAGCAAAGAGCTACGACTTACCGGATTCGGTTATGAAGCACATTGAAGGAATGAGTAGTAGCGGAACTATAATTCAGACTGAAGAAGGTTTCGAAATTCCTCTATACTTTGAGGGTGATTTGCATCGTGACTCTCTCGACAATGATTTGGGGTACGAAGGCATCAACAACATCGTTGCCCTTTTCAATAACGGATACCATGCGCAAAACTATGTGTATGGTTGGTGGGACAACCATTCACCATCTGGTGCGGCAATTGGACACTCGCTGTACAACGATAACTATGCGTGGGTGCGAAGCAAAAAAGAACGAGATGCACTGAAGTTTATTCAACAGGCAATCAGCGACTTTAACGGGAACTATGGTTCCGAATACAATATTACTGCCGTAATTGCGGCAGATATATATGAACAATAATTTTGAAAGGCTTGGCTTTATGCCAAGCCTTTTCTTCATAAAGGACGGTGATGAACGATGGCAATGGACGCAGATGTACGGTTACTAATTGAGTTGCCCGTGGCGGTGCAGATGGTGACAGCGAAGCTCTTATCCGCAAAGAACTCAACGAAATCATGGGTAAAATCAAGCTCGAAGCCAAACTGGATAGTAAATCATTCGGTGAGCAAATCCGCAAACAGCTTGATGCAATTAGTAAGAACGGCAAATTTTATGTCAACTTGTCAAAGATTAACATCGGTGCCGGTGCCATTGCTGATTTTAGACGCCAGCTAAACACCGTCATCAATACTCTCAACCTTGATAAAGGGACAAGCATTACGCTGACTGCAGAAGGCATTGGAGAGGTTAAGAGTAAGATAAAAGAAACCGCAACAGTAACAGATGAAGCCGCCAGAAAGATGGCGGAGTTCAACGTTCAGATTGCTGCAATGAAAAAGCAATCCAAGAACATTGATACTGGTCTTGGGTCTTTGAGCAAGGGAGCAACTGCAGAAGAGGCTGCTCAGGTTACTGCACTGCTTGAGAGATATAAGGCGTGGCAGGTTGAGTTTGAGACACTTCGCCTCCAAGGTGTCGATGGTAGCAATGAGCGCCGAAAGGCACTTGAAGATGAAGCGGCTGCAATCCTTGTAAATATCCAACGAATCAATGAAGAACGAGAGGCTACTGCCGAAGCAGCACAGGCAAAGGTTCAAGCAGAACGTGAAGCAAAGGCTGCGGATGATGCAACAGTAACGGCTGAAAAAACAGGAAAACGCCGCTATGAAACAGGGCGTTATGCTTTACGCAAATGCAAAAAGCGGAGCAGGATTGGACTGCTGCGCAAAGCGGACGGAGCAGCGAACATTATAATAACATTCGGCAGGGTACCGTGTACCTGCAAGAATATCTTGGTCAGCTTGAGCGTGGAGAAATTTCTGTTGATGAATTCCAACGCAGGCTCGCTGGTTTGCGGACACCTTTTGCTGAGTCATCAAATGCCATTAAGAGTGCCGGTGAAAATACTAAGACACTGAGCGAGCGTGTTGGTGGTCTTGCTGCCAAGTTTACGTCATGGCTTACTGTTTCTCAGATTGTTATGAAACTCTATTCTTCCTTAAAGAAGATGGTTTCTGCTGTTATTGACATTGATACAGCGATGACTGAGCTGAAGAAAGTCACAGATGAAACGAGCACCGTATATGCTAAATATCTCGATGATGCATCTGTTCGTGCGAAAAAGCTCGGTGCAACAATTGCTGATACAGTTACAGCGTCTGCTGATTTTGCTCGCCTTGGCTATACACTGGACGAAGCTGCACAATTAGCTGACGCGGCATTGGTGTATAAAAACGTTGGCGATGGTATTGAGGATGTTAGCCAAGCATCCGAAAGTATTATTTCAACAATGAAGGCATTTGGCATTGAGGCTGAAAATGCTATAAGCATTGTTGATAAATTCAACGAGGTCGGTAACAATTTTGCCATTTCCTCAGAGGGGCGTTGGCGAGGCGTTGCGGCGTTCAGCCTCTGCGCTTGCTGCCGGTAATAATACTTTGGACGAGAGTATCGCTCTCATTACTGCTGCGAACAGTGTTGTTCAAGATGCTGACGTTGTCGGTACGACAATGAAGACGGTCTCCATGTACCTCCGTGCAGCAAAGACCGAGGCAGAAGAAGCTGGAGAGAGTACGGAGGGTATGGCGAATAGCGTGTCAGAGCTCCGCGAGGAACTTCTGGCGCTCACAAATGGTAAGGTTGATATTCAGATTGACGAGAACACTTTCAAATCTACTTATCAGATTATGAAAGAGTTGGCGGATGTCTGGGGCGAGCTTACCGATATCACACAAGCAAATATTTTGGAACAGATTGGTGGCAAACGAAACGCCAACGTTGTTTCATCAATGCTTGAAAACTTCAACGTAGCTGAAGATGTCGTTAAAACAGCGGCAAATTCTGCTGGCTCTGCGTTGAAAGAAAACGAAAAATATCTTGACAGCATCAACGGTAAGATTGCTGAATTCAAGGCAACGTTTGAAGAGCTGTCTATGACCCTCATTGACTCTGATTTTGTAAAGCAGGTCATCGAGTTGGGTACTGGGCTGCTTGATGTACTTAATGTGCTGGCAAAGGTGATTGATAAAGTTGGTGGATTGAATACCGTTCTGTATGTTACAGTCGGTATCCTTGCCACGATTAAAGCTGATGCCATAAAGACTTTCCTTGTTACAACAATCCCCAGTGCACTGGCGAAGGTGACTTCCGCCGTTTCAACCTTTGTTACTGGGTTTAAGCAACTCCCGGCTGTTATCAAGGCGATGAATAGTCAGACTGCGCTTGCAATCCCCGGAACGTCTCGCCTATCTGTCGCGCTAAAAACACTTGGCATTTCAGCGTCTACCGCTCAGATTGCGGTCGCTGGTATTGCCGCAGCCATAGGCGCAATTCTTTTTAATCAAAAACGCTATCGAGGATGCTCGTACCAAGCGGATTGAAGAAGCTGCGTCTACAATCGCAAGCACAGAAGCGACCATTGAAAATGCAGATGCAGTGAAGGCTGCATATATTGAGTACGAGAAGTACGCAAATCGCACAGACCTTACTGAAAGCGAAGAAGCATCCTTTAAGACCGCCCTTGACAAGGTAACCAGTGCTCTTGGAGATAAAGCTGTTGCGTTGGAGGGTTTGACGCAGGGCACCAAAGATTATACCGAGGCATTAGATGGTGCCATTAAGAAAGAACTTGAAGAGGCTCAACTTGCAGCAAAAGAAAAACGTGTGGCTGCTGAGAAGAAACTTCAAAGTGAAACTTGGTCTGGTTGGGATGGTTCCAAAATTTCTTATAACATCCAAGATGCGTGGACGGATGAGGAATATGTTAAAGCAAAAGAAGCTGCGCAGAAGATTGCCAGTGACTATTTGCGTGAAAAGGTTTCGTCTGTTGGTCATGGTTTAGCTGCAACAGAGTTGGTGTTAGAACCGGTTGATTGGAATGTTGACCATTCTAACATGGATGCCGTTGTTGACTACTATTATACGCTGCTTGACCTCAAGGCAGAGTTGCTCCGGCAAGACTTAACTGGTAATGAAATCTATGATGCAGTAATTGAAAAAGACCGGATTGCTCAAAGATTCTGTTGATACATATGTCCAATCCATCTATGACGAGGCATCAGCGACCTACGTTCTTCAGAATGGTATCCCGACAACGGTTGAAGAGCTTGAAAAGTTTAGAACATATCTTAATCAAACGATTGGTGATATGTTCAACTTTGACGATGGAAGCGATTCGTTGTCCGACCTTATCAATGGTTGGCTCTCGGATAGTGGTTTCTCTGACCTCTTAGCGCAAGCGGCAGAAACCGCTGCATCGGAAGACCCATTTACTCCATATACAGCAAAGCTCGAAAAATTAACTGACACGGTATCAACACTAAAAGCCGCCTATGACGCATTAGATGCAGCTCAGGCAGATATGGCTACTGGTGCAGGTTTGTCAACTGACACTATCAGAGGCACTTGCCTCTGCCAACGATGACTACCTCAGCTATCTGTATGAGGAAAACGGTGTTATTAAACTTAACACTGAGGCTTGGATGGAAAACGCCAATGCCAAGAT
>VOFB01000900.1_pt1 | contig 20001 bp, 26 predicted proteins | sample 5384141 | NCBI WGS metagenome assembly VOFB01 (sample SAMN12384721, study PRJNA508395) | human gut metagenome | isolation source: healthy gut A | host: Homo sapiens | reverse complement strand
TTTACTAGGGTTACGATCTTCGGAGTATTTCACCACTTTCCTGCTCCCCGCGCCCCGCCTCCGATCAATTTGAAATCGAATTCAAATTGATCGGAGGTTACTCTATTGTCAAACGAGCCTAAATGCGTCTATATCAAAACAGACGTTGGATATGTACAAATCACATATGCGGAATTTTGCCGTATACGAAACACAACTGAAAATTACAAAGCTTCGCACTGGTTCATACCGGTACAAGGTGTTCTGCTGGAAGTTCCAAAAGACGCCTACAAAGCCTTCTACCGAGAGAAGGAACGTGAGCGCTATCTAAGAAAATCAGATAGCGCTCTTTTTTTATGCAATTTAGACCTTAAATCCGAGGAAATCCCGCTGCGCGATGAAAACACGGACATTGAACAGCAAACCGAAGACCGGCTCATGATTGAAAAGATGTACTCCTGCCTTCATTTACTCGACCCGGACGATGCCGAATTCATCCGTATGTACTTCTTTCAGCATGTTTCCCGCAAAGAACTCGCCAAAAAATACGGTGTGCATCCGTCCAACATCAGCCGAAAAGCCGCTAAGATCCTCGAAAAGCTGAAAAAGTTGATGGAAAAATAAAATTTCTGCGCACACATGGTTAAATTTTTCCTTTGTAAAAAGTGAGAGGTTATTTTGACCTCCTGCACCTTGAAAACCGAATATGCAGTTCTCGGGTTTCGGGCTTGAGAATTCCTCTTGGCAGCTCGGGGGCGGGGCGAATTGAACTGTCAATTTACTATAAGCGAGGTGAAACGTATGGAATGAACAAATCTCCGAACGACAGAGGGTCCCGCAAAACGGAAGTCCTCTGCCTTTGCCCGATCTGCGCCGCCGACTTCTACCTTTCCGGGAAGTACACCATCCGAAAAGCAGACGAGATGCAGGTCGTAAAAGACATCTGCACCTATTGTCAGGTACGCAGGGGCATGGATTATATCCTAATTAAAAAGAAAACAAGAGGTGATGCAAATGATAACGACCGCTAAGCGGCTCGGCGCGCTTCTTTCCGCCTGCCTGCTGCTCTGGTCCGCGTCGATCTCGGCGCTTGCAGACGAAGCTGGTATGCCGGAATCCGAAGCTCCGCCGGAAGAAACCCAGCAGGAAGACGCCGCGTTAAGCGACCGGGATTTTTACTTGGAAGACTCAGAGGTTGCCACTTACGCTGCGGCAAATCAGCAGGCCGGTATCTCCAAAGTGCATTTTTACTCCCTGAAATCCTCCGTAACCACCACGATTTTCGGCACATTGGGCGGACTGCCCGCAAAAGCAATGGTCACAAATTCCGTTTATTATCCGGCGTATTGCTTGGATAAGGAGCTTCTGCAATGGGGCGACATCGATTACAGCTGGACCGATCTCTCTTTTGCAAATCAGGAGACCGTTCGGCAGATCATCGCACAGGGCTTTTCTGAAACAAACGGTCTAAGCAAAAGCGGCTGGGGTGACACTCACCCAAGCGGCGGTAAGGTCGGCAACTACGAGGCAAACACCGCCAAATGGGCTGTGACGCAGCTTTTGGTCTGGGCTGCCTGCAAAAACTATATCGTCCGAAACAGCGCGACCGACTGGACATGGAGCAGCACCGTAGATACCGAAATGGAAACTGTGGCAAAAAACGCCTATAATCCCACGGCATTTCGCACGTACTATGCAGAGCTGAAAGACGCGCTGCTGAACGGATGCAAAATTCCGAGCTTTGCAAATGCCGATCCGCAAAAAGCTGCGGCGATTCAGCTCAAATGGAACGGTTCCGCCTACACCGCCACCGTAACAGACAGCAACCACGTGCTGAGCCACTTTGATTTTTCCCTAAGCGGCGTAAATTTCTCCCGCAGCGGAGATAAACTCACCGTCACAACGCAGAAGGATTTCACAGATGGCATAGTGACTGATTCGGCAAGCTATTCCATCGGGAACTCCAATGCCGTTGCCGTTTGGAAATGCACAGACAGCGCCATTCAGCGCATGGCGACTTTTACGGGCGGGCAAACCACCGTTTCCGCCTATCTGCGCCTTCAAACAGAACGCGTCAATTACGGTGAGCTGATCATTCAAAAGACCTCCGAAGACGGAAAGAAAAGCGGCTTCACTTTCAAAGTCACGAGAGATACCGACAACTGGAGTGTAACGGTCAAAACGAACGACAACGGTACAGCCAAAATCAGCGAGCTGCCGGTCTTTCGCGAAGGTACGAGCACGCTCATTCAGTACACCGTGACCGAGATCAACACGCCGTCTTCTTACCGCCAGCCGAAACCGCAGACGATCACGCTGACCGCCAAAAGCAGTGTGACCGTCCAGTTTGAAAACACGCTGATTCGCGGCACTCTCGAAATCTGCAAAGTCGATGCAGACGGCAAAACACCGCTTGCAGGCGCCGTGTTCGAGATCATGGACAGCGACAAAAATGTCATCGCGACTGAGACCACCGGCAAAGACGGCAAAATTACCGTATCCGACCTGCGCTCCGGGTACTACCGCGAAATCTCCGCGCCGCAGGGGTATGAATTGGATTCCACCGTGTACCCATTCACCGTTGAAAAAGACAAGCAGATCATTCAAATCACTCTCAAGAACACACCGAGCGTCGGCTCAGTTTCCGTCCGAAAAGTCACCCCCGACGGCACTGCCTTAAACGACGTTTCTTTTCTGCTGCAATATTCGGTAGACGGCGGCACGGCATGGTCTCCGGTCCGCGCCAGAAAAGAAACGGATCCGATCTCCGTCGGCAGCTGCACGTCCGAGGGGATTTCCGACGGTGTGCTCACAACAGGTGAGGACGGCAAGGTTACGTTTAACGGTCTGCAAGTTAAAAACCAAAATGTCACCGTCCTATACCGCATCACGGAAGTGCGCACCAAAAACGGCTTTCAGCTTTTGGGCGAGCCGCTGTTTGAAGGCAGTTTGCCGCAGGACGTAAACGGCACCCCGCAGCAGGATATTACGATCACCGCCGTCAACGGGCATCAATTTGAGCTTCCCGCCGCGGGCGGAAACGGAATGCAAACTGCCACACTCGGTACGATTTTTACCGTGATCGGTTTATTCGGTCTTCTGTATGTTCAGAAAGAAAAATTTTGAAAGGACAACTTTATGAAAGCAAAACGACTCACAAAGTTCGGCGCGGTTCTCTCTGCCGCACTGGTTTTACTCTCCGGCATCCTGTCGGTTTCGGCGGCTTCTGTTCCGCAGGCCGTGATTGACACCGGCAGAAAAGCGTCCGTATCGCTTTATAAATACGATTTCACCTCTGCGCACGCAGACGGTGTTCTGGGAGACAACACGTACATTTCAACCGGTTATGCCGACGAAAACGTGGAAAACACCCTGATGCCGTACGCCATCGAAGGCGTTGTATTCAGCTACGCCAAAATCGCCGATCTTGCGGTACATGCCGAAACAAAAGACGGCGAACATCAAAATATGCTGCTGTATAAATTGCCGGGCGGCGACAAAACCACCGCGCTTATGAATTGCCTTGATCTCACTTCCGAAGACGTCTACAAAACCGACCGCGGCGACCTGTATTTCACTTCGGATGCCTTGATCGATGCGCTTTCCGATCATCTGAACACAGCGGAAAGCCAAACAAAAAACGCACTGGAAGCTTTTATCCGCCAAAATGGCACCTCTATGCCGGAAACGGACGGCACAGGACACACCTCGGCCGCGGAACTCGAACAGGGATTATATCTGTTTGTGGAAACGCAGGTTCCCGAAACGGTTTCCAACACCACCGCACCGTTCCTGCTTTCACTGCCGATGACGAGCATTGACGGTATGAACTGGAACTACGACGTTACCGTTTACCCCAAAAACGAGCGCACCGCGCCGACACTTGAAAAGACGCTGCGCGAGTCCAAAGCCGACACCGGCAAAAACGGCAGTACAAATTCGATCACGGACGGCTATGCGCACACCGCCACCGGCTCCATCGGTGACTTGATTGAATACCAGATTCTCTCTACGCTGCCGTCGATCACATCCCGCGCCACCTCTTTCTCCGAATATACGTACACGGACACACTGAGTGCCGGGCTTTCGTACCGCAAGAATGACGTCCGCATGGAGTGGTTCAGCGACAAATCCTGCACCGAAGAAAGCCGCGTGGCGGTTTGGACGGAGCAGGACGGAAAATTTGCCGTTTCGTACAGCGCTTTGGGCGATGAATCCGTCATGCGCATCAAAATGACCGATGCCGGTTTAGAAGAGCTTAACAACAGCGATGCGGTTTATGATCCGAACACAAGCTTATACCGCGGTTACTCCGGCTGCACCATGCGCATCACGTACACGGCTTCCGTCTCCGATACGCCGGTATACGGCGACATCGGCAACCCGAACGCAGTCACCTTAACGTGGTCGCGCACCAACACGGCGTATTCGGACACTTTAACGGACGACTGCCATTTCTACGTGTACGGATTAGACCTCTTAAAGCTGTTCTCGGATAACCTCGGCGATTATTCCAAGGTGCAGTTCAAGCTCTACAACACGACCGACGGTTATTGGGTAACCGCAAATTCCGATGATAACGGTAATTACCTCGTCAGCGGACATGCCGAAAGGGAAGACGATGCTTCCGTTTTGACTCCCGGCAGTTCCGGGCATCTTTTCTTAAAAGGTCTTGAAGACGATATCTACCGCGTAACGGAGATCAACACGGATGCAAATTACACGCTGCTCGGCAATTTCATCACCGTAGAAATCCGTGCGAAAGAATCCGGCAAGATCTGCGGCACCTGCGGAAAGAGCGAGCTGACTGCCGAAGCGTTTGAAAACAGCAATGCCAAAGACATGAACGATGATAACGGCTCGGCTTCCGCCATTGTGCCAATCCGTGTGATGAACACGCGCGGGTATCGCCTGCCGAAAACCGGCGATGCCGGCACCACGCTTCTTGCAGCCGGCGGCATAACCCTCGCCGTGCTCAGTGCCGCAGCGGTTGCTCTGCTTCTGGTTTTCAAGAAAAAAGATAAGTTTGACGATTAAAAAAGCATAACAAGCGAGCCCGCCTGTGTTGAAGTTTACAGGCGGGCTCCGTTTAATTAAGGAGACTTTTATGCACAAAAAGCGAATTTTGCTGCACGTTCTTTTTCTTGTTCTTTTCCTCATCGGCATCGGGGCAGCCGCATATCCGGCGTTCGGGAACTGGTATGCCGAACAAAAGCAATCTGTTGTCCTGACCGAGTACGAAAAGGCGCTTGCAAAGATTGAGAATGCCGATCTGACCGACGCATTCAAGCAAGCCGAAATCTATAACGATGCCCTTTTTACCGGCGAGACCGATGAAGAAGAACGCCCGGACTACGGCGAATTGCTCTGCACGACCGAAGACGGCATCATGGGCTATGTGGAAATTCCATCCATTCAAATACGCCTGCCGATCTACCACGGCTGCACAGAAAACGAGCTCAGCAAAGGCGCAGGGCACCTGCCGAGTTCTTCTCTGCCTGTCGGCGGAAAAAGCACGCATGCCGTCTTAGCCGCACACTCCGGCAGAGCAGACTCCAAAATGTTCACCGATCTGGATCAGGTCAAGGAAGGTGATCTAATCTATCTCTACGTGCTGAATAAAACTTTGACATATGAGGTAGATCAAATCACGGTCACAACACCCGATGACACCGACGCCATTCAGATCATCGACGGCGAAGACCTTTTGACGCTGCTGACCTGCACGCCATACGGCACGAATACGCACCGCCTGCTTGTGCGTGGGCATCGAATTTTTCCCGACGAAACGCGCTCTGCTTCTAACTCGTCAGAAGAAAAGCCTGAGCACACCGACACGGCTGTTCACCGATCTACATGGACGAATGAGTACCGAAACGGGCTTACGGAAGGGCTGCTTTTTGCTCTGCTCATTCTCTTAATATCCGTGTTTCTGTACGGCATCATCCGACTGAAAACCAAGCGCTCCTGATTTTCTATGAAAGAGATCAATCTGCGGGAATATTACCCGGAGCTTTACACCAAAGACTCTGTAATTTCGGTCTCGGATGAAATCGCGGAGATGATGCACCGCTCTATATTGGAAGAAAAGGCGTATCAACGCCGCTTATGCCGGTATCAGGCATACTACTCTTTAGATTACGCCCTGACTGCGGAAAATGAAAGAGATTTGCTCGACGACGAAGTACCCGAAGACCTGCAAGAGCAAAACGAGCGCCGACGAAAACTGCAAAAAGCATTCCGAACGCTCACCCCCTCCCAGCAGCGGCGCATCTATAAAAGGTACTTTCTTTGTATGAGCTATGTGGAAATCTCCCAGTCCGAAGGATGCACGATTTCCGTTGTTTGGAACAGCATACACAGCGGATTAAGGAAAATGAAAACAATTTGTAAACAATGAATTTGACACGATAAAAAATCGCCGAAAAATGTCGCGTATAGTGAAGGGAACTTTTTTCGGCAGTATGGCAGCGCCGATTATCCTGATCGCGGTCCCGCAAAAAACTGCCATGCCGGTTTTCCCTTTCTGAACCTTGAAAATTGAATATTAACTTGCCAAATACGTTCTCTTTGCGGCGAGCGTGTAGAGCGGTACGCCATGACCTGTTTTTCAGCGAGCGGAATTCACCGACTTAGAACACCGGGCAGCTCCCGGTTCCGCTGTGACCCGCAAAGAGCATAATGATACTCCCGTCCAGTCACAGTTCGAGCGTGATAAAACCGTCGCAAACGATGAGGGCGGCTCTGACAGACCGTCAGTTGGGGTGAAACTCCCGTGGTGTCAGTTCGCTGCTGACCGTTTGGCAGGTTACATACCGAAATTACCCCTAAATACGCAAAGGAGGTATCGCAAAATGAAACACACATATTTACGTGGCGATATATACTACGCCGATCTGGGTCATGGTGTCGGCTCTGAACAAGAGGGCTGCCGTCCTGTCGTAATCATCCAGAATAATGTTGGAAACAAATACAGTCCTACGGTTATCGTTGCCTCGATTACAAGTAAAGCCGGAGAGAAAGCCAAACTTCCTACTCATTACTACATCGATACTGGGGGCGACTTGAAATTGCCTTCTATCGTCCTGTTGGAACAACTACGTACAATTGATAAGCGTCGCTTGGGTAACTTCATCGGGCATCTGTCTGAAAAGCAGACTTGCGGCATTGATCACGCATTGGCAGTTAGCATCGGATTAATCAAAAATGTTCCCCAAAACTGACTCTCTGTCTCTGCAGCACCTGCGCCAATAACTTTTATAATCCGGGTATTTACTATTTGCGCAGGGTCGATCCATATCAAACAACAAAAGGTACCTGCACTTACTGCAACAGCAGGAAAGGGCTGGACTATGAGGTTGTTCGTAAATAGTGAATTTTTTATTGGAAAAATCAGAATTTGCACAAGTGACATCCCGCCTTTCGGGTGATATAATCTGCTTGTCTTACAGGACCAGCAGGTACAATCAAGTCATTTGTATGAAAGGAGTTAATTTAAATTGGAACAGATTGTGCCGAAGTATTCTGTCGGAAAGCGAACATACTCTGTCGATGAAATACGCACCATATTGAATATTGGTCGCAGAAAAGCATATGAACTGTGCAATTCGGGAGAGTTCAAAATCGTCCGTATCGGCAGAACCATAAGAATTTCAAAACTCTCTTTCGATGAGTGGCTTGACAATATCACTGATAACGGAGGTATTTGATATGGCTTCAATCGTAAAAAGAGGCAAAACATATTCTGTCGTCTACTATGAAGGTGAAGGTTCAAATCGACACCAAATCTGGGAATCTGGTCTAAGTTACTCATCAGCTAAATCTCGTAAAGCAACGATTGAATATGAGAAAGAGCAAAACACCCATGTGAATCACAATGACATTACCGTAAGCGAGTTCTTGTATGAGTTCATCGAGAAATACGGTGAGAAAAAATGGGTGGCATCAACCTATGACGGAAATGTGGGCTTGCTTGAAAATTATGTCCATCCCTATTGGGGTGACAAAAAACTTCGCAGCATCCGCACCAAGACCGTCGATGACTTTTATCATTTCCTGCTGAACGAAGCAGAGCCGGCAACCAATATGGGCAAACCAAATCGGGAGCATATCAGCCCCTCAACCATTCATGACATCCACAAGGTTCTGCGATGTGCTTTCAATCAGGCGAAAAAGTGGGAGTACATTGCAAAAAATCCGTTTTTGGACGCGACTCTGCCGGAGCACAAGGAGGCTAAACGGGATGCTTTGACTCCCGAACAACTGCAAAGAGTGCTGGACTTTACCGACCGCACCGACATCTACGACTTATATGTGATGCACTGTGCGATACAACTGGCGTTTGCTTGTTGTATGCGCGGCGGTGAGGTTGGTGGAGCGCAGTGGGAGCGCTTTAGCCTGAGTGATCAGGTACTATACATCGATCGTGTGATTGACCGAGTAGATAAGAAACTAATTGAAAAGTTGCCAAAAATGGAAGTCCTTTTCAAGTTTCCGAATCTCTATCCGGGTACACGGACGGTAATCGTCTTAAAGCAGCCAAAAACAGATGGCAGTATTCGCAACGTATATATTCCCGAAACCGTTGCAAAGAAGCTCGAAAAGCTCAGAGAAATCCAAATGAAGCTAAAAATGGAACTCGGTGACGACGGCTATATGGATTATGGTCTGATTATTTGCCAAGCCAACGGTCGCCCAATTATGACTGAGCATCTGAACAAACGCTTCAAAGAAGTTCTTGTCGGGCTGAATGATCCGACGATTGATGTTGATCATGTGGTGTTTCATAGTTTACGACATACAAGCACAGGTGTAAAACTCCGGCTCTCCAAGGGCGACTTGAAGGCAGTACAAGGTGACGGCGGGTGGAATTCTCCCGATATGGTTACCAAGCGCTATGCACACATTCTTGATGAGGATCGCCGTCGCCTTGCTGATGAAATGGAGCAGTCCTTTTACAAAAGCAAGACCGAAGAAACACCTGACACTGCTGCGCCTGCACTTGATGCGGAAGCACTTGCGAGCCTGCTTGCCAGCAATCCCGAACTGCTCAAAAAGGCTTTGGAGTCTGTCCAGCTTGCTAATAACACCTGATTTTATTAGCAGAGAGCAAATTAGCAAAACGCACCGTATTAGCAAACGGGCTGAAAACCGAATGAAAACACCGTCGATAATGCAGTGCGTATTAGCAAAATGCTAACTGTGGAAATACAGAAAAAGTAATTGATCTTGACCACAAAATGCCAAACCTGTGATTAGCAATTAGCAAATCGTCAACCACAGCAAAAAAATAAAAAAGCCGAAAACCTTTGAAAATAAAGGCTTTCAGCGTTATTTATGGCGCGCCAGAAGGAATTCGAATCCCCGACCTTCCGCTTAGGAGTATGGCTTACCATGTGATACACGGTTCGGATGTAACTTCCAATATCATCCCTTACGCAGAATGACTTGTAGTAAACGAACTTTATGGTGCAAAACACCTATTCTGACGCAGTTTTATGTGTCCGTTGGGTGGTCCTATTAGCAAATTCTTAGCAAGAGGACACCCAGCCAAAGCCGATTGCTACTGCCATTCTTCACTCCCTTAGTCAAAATGACAAGGCAAATACATGGAGGTTACTATGGACAAGAAAGAGAAAAAGTCACTGCCGGAACCGCGCACATACACCGTGGAACAGATTGCAGCCATGCTCAACATTGGTCGCACAACCGCATATCAGCTCGTCAAGCAGGAGGAGTTCAGGATCGTCCGCATAGGCAATGCGATCCGCGTTTCCAAGAAATCTTTTGACGAGTGGCTGGAAAGTTTGGAATTGTGAATATCGCAAGAAACGCCGTAGGCTCAAAAAACCTATGGCGTTTTTTTATACCCATTTTTGAAGGAGGCTGGCAATGAAACTGACAGAAGCAGAAAAGAGGATGGTGTTTCAGATTGAAAGTACCAATCAGAACGCCGCCCTGAATGAGATTTACATGACATGGCGCTATGCGCCGAACCCGGCAACGAAAGAAACGGCGGAAGGCCTTCTGGACAAGCTCCGCCCACTGTCGGATCAGGAGTGCATGGATTTGATCCGTAAGGTGCAGGCCGAATACCGTCTGCCAGAGAAGCCCGCACCATCGGGGAAATGCTGGCAGAAGCCAGGCAGCGATCCGGGGCGCAGAAGTTATCCGGCCATGACATTATGGCTTTGGAGCGTTTCGACCCGGCAACCAGACACATGATCGTCTTTGATGTTCTTACCCATGACTCGCCTGTTGGCTGGAAGGGTGAGAAAATGCGCCTGTTCCTGACCGACACCGGATACAGCAAGGCTTTGGAAAATCAGGAAAAGGGACATATCAAAATCCGTAACCATGCGAAGGTGCTTTCCGGTGATCTCCACTATGACCATAAAGACCGTGAGAGGTAGCCGCCCCAAAATGTATCAAAATCAGCGGAAAATCTTCTGTTTCTTCCTCCGTGGCTTGCGTTCTGAACAGGGCGTGGATGTTTTCCCATGCGGGAGGCTATGGAGGCATACAGACGGGTAAACCGCTCAAAATCAACACTTTTTATTTTCACAGGAAGGAGGTGCGAAGATGGCTGTTTTTCGTATTGAAAAGACCCGTGATTATACGGTCATGTCGAACCATCACTTGAAAGATCGAACGCTGACTCTGAAATCCAAAGGGCTGCTGTCCATGATGTTGTCGCTCCCTGACGAGTGGAATTACACCACCAGAGGTCTTGCGGCGATCTGCCGGGAAGGTGTGGACAGCATCGGTGCGGCGTTGAAGGAGCTGGAAGCCCACGGGTATATCCGGCGTACACAGCTTCGGGATGAAAAAGGCAAGATCACGGATACCGAGTATGTGATTTACGAAATGCCTCAGGGCGAGCCGCCGTCAAGCCCAGGTACGCCTTTACCGGGTACGGCAAAGCCATATACGGAAAACCCGGATATGGGTATCCCGGATACGGCGGAACCGTGTACGGAAAACCCCGCACAATTAAATACTAATCAAACAAAGACTGATTTATCAAGTACGGAGATATCAAATCCTATCCAATCAAATCCCCCTACCCCCACAGGGGCAAGGATGGGAACGGATCGGATGGGAGCCAGAGAATGTTATCGTGAAGTGATTTTGGATAACATCGAGTACAGCTATCTGGTGCAGGACAGCCATATCGACCGTGAGCAGCTTGACGAGATTGTTGACCTGATCGTGGATACCGTGTGTTCTGCCCGCAAAGTCATCCGCATTGCCGGAGACGATTATCCGGCGGAGGTGGTAAAGTCCCGGTTTATGAAGCTGGACAGCTCCCATGTGCAGTATGTCATGGACTGTATGAAGGACAACACCACCTATGTCCGCAATATCAAGAAATACCTTCTGGCGGCGCTGTATAACGCCCCGACCACCATCAACAGCTACTATTCTTCCCTGGTGCAGCACGATATGTACGGGGACGGGCAAAGGGGGCGAGGCTAAATGCAGGAGGAAGTAACGCGGGGCGCCGTAACACTCATTGTTGACGGAGCCAAGTTAAGCGAACAGGTCTTTGAAAAGGCCGTCAAAAAGTTCCTGGAGGAAATCCAGAAAAGCCAGAAGCCAAAAATCTACCGCGGCAGGCAAAGCCTTAAACAGCTTGCCAGCCAGAACGCCGGTCTTGCCAATATCGAGATCAGTGACAAGAATATCAAAGCTTTCTCCCGTGTGGCGAAGAAATACCATGTGGATTTTGCCTTGAAGAAAGACACCGCCGCAGAGCAGCCCCGTTACCTGGTCTTTTTCAAAAGCCGGGACGCGGATGCCATCACAGCGGCGTTTCAGGAGTTTGCCAGCCGGAAAATGAGCCGTGAGGAAAAGCCCTCCATCCGGGAGCGACTGACCCAGGCGAAGGAACAGGCGGCAGAGAAAGCGGAACACCGCACCATTGACCGGGAGAAAGTAAAGGTCAAAGATCGGAGCGTGCAAAGATGAACATGAAAAAACTGTTTTTGCTGAACCTTCCGTATCTTCTGTTCGTGTATCCCTTCGATAAGTTGGCACAGGCTTTCCGGCTTGCGCCCGGTGCTGACCTTTCCGGCAAGCTGCTCTCCATCGGAGACGGCTTCACGGCGGCGTTTTCCTCCCCGTGGCTCAGTTTCCATCCCACGGACCTGCTGATCGGCATAGCCGGTGCGGTGATCCTTCGCATGGCGGTCTACCTGAAAGGCAAGAACGCTAAGAAGTATCGCCACGGGATCGAGTATGGTTCTGCCCGCTGGAGTGCATAATTTTAAGTGTAAATGACACATACATGGACGCACAGGAGGTTATGCACATGACTGATTATAGCAAAATTACAGCCCTTTACTCCCGCCTTTCCGTAGGCGACGAGGACAGGGACGGCGGCGGAGAGCAACAGCATACAGAACCAAAAAATATTTTTGGAGAACTATGCCAGAGGGCAGCACCTAACCAATATCCGGCACTACATCGACGATGACGAAAGCGGCAGGTTTTTTGACCGAAAATCGGTGTCTGCATTATGAAAGACCTTACCCGCTGGGGCGCGACTATCTCCAAGTCGGAAACGCTATGGAGATTTTCAGACGGAACAATGTGCGTTTTATCGCAGTCAACAACGGGATTGACAGCGAAAACCCCGACACATTGGAGTTTGCGCCCTTTATCAATATCATGTCGGAGTGGTACGCAAAGGACATCAGCAAGAAAGTGAAAACGGGCATTAAGACCAAAGGCATGAGTGGAAAGCCGATTGTCACCGAAGCCCCTTACGGCTATGTCAAAGACCCGGACAACAAGGATTTTTGGATAATCGACGAGGAAGCCGCCGAGGTTGTCCGTTTGATTTTCCGTCTGTTTATCGGCGGGAAGAACCGCAACCAAATCGCCGTATATCTGACACAGGAGCAAATCCCAACCCCCACTTTCTACATGAAAGACCGCGGGAGGGGAACTTGTAAAAATAAGACGCTCAATGAGGATAACCGCTGCAAGTGGAACAAAGCCACCTTGACCCATATCCTTACACGGCAGGAGTATTGCGGCGATGTAGTCAACTTCAAGACTACAAAGCATTTCCGGGATAAGCGAAACCACTATGTAGACAGAAGCCAGTGGCACATCACAGAAAATGTGCATGAGCCGATTATCGGCCGCAGCGATTTTGAAACCGTACAGCGGATTTTGGAAAACGCACCCGTCAGACGCCCCAACGGGGACGGGGAAATCCACCCTTTGTCCGGCTTGCTTTTCTGTAAGGACTGCGGCGCAAAAATGCACATTCGTATAGATTACCGGAACGGCGGCAAGCGGCACGTTGCTTATTGCAGCGAGTACCACAAGGGAAAAGCCAAGAACCCCAAGTGCAATTCCCCGCACATCATGGACGCGGACTTGCTCATGCAGACCGTCGCGGAAGTGCTGAAGAAAATCGAGGACTATTCTATCAGCAATCGGGCAGAGTTTGAAGCCTTAGTGAAAAAGAACCTTGCCATGCAGCAGACCGACAAGACCAAGAAACAGCAGAAGCGTATTCCGCAAATCACGACGCGCCTTGAACAGATTGACAAGGTGCTGAACAAGCTCTATGAGGACAACGCCCTCGGCGCTATCTCACAAGACCGCTATGAGCAGATGTCGCAGAAGTATTCAGGAAGAATACTACACGCTGAAAGCGGAGCTTGCCACGCTCCAAGAGCAGCTATCCGCTTATGAGAACGCGGGAGGACGGGCGCAGAAGTTTTTGAAGCTGACGGAACGCCATGCTGCCTTTACCGAGCTTACCCCCGCCATTCTCAACGAGTTTATCAGCCGGATTGAAGTGCATGAGCGCGACCAGAAAAGGGCGAGATACGCAATCCAGCACATCAGCATATATTTCAATTATATCGGCAAGTTTGAGAATGAAGTGACACAGCTTGCAGAGCCGACAGAGCAGGAAATCCAGCAAATGCGGGGGGAAATCGAAGAAGCAAGAAGGAAAAGAGCCGCGCCTACCACCGCAACTATTCAAGAGAATACCGGGCGAGAAATCTTGAAAAGAGGCGGGAGTACGACCGTATCAAAGCGCGGGAATATCGGGCGAGGAGAAAGGCGCAGGCTGCCGCCGCACAGCCCGCACAGTAAAACAGAATAACCGTCAACCAAGAGGGATTTTCCGAACTACGGGAAATCCCTCTTTTGCGCCCAAAGAAAGGAGCCGCCTATGGCAGAACAGACCCCCGACAGCATCATCACGACCCAGAGGAACGGGCAGACCATTGTTGCGGAGTTGTTTTTCAATCACAGCAGCACAGAAACATTCCGCGACAAGCTGCTCAAACTGGTACTTGCCGACAGCTCGCGTTTATCCGCGTCTGACGGTCAAGAGCCGGAAAAAACAGAAATCTTGCGATAACAGCCGCCCTGACGATACATTCCCTGTCCGGGCGGTTTCTATTTGAAAATCCTCATTTTCTCCAAGTCAAGAGCCGGGAAAAACACCCGAAAAATGCCCCTATTGCGTAACAGGGGCGCAGAAAGGAGCTTGCATGAGAACAGGGCTTACCAAGCAGGAAAAGACCACCGATATTTGGTTTGACGAGAAAGACACCCTTATCCATATCCGCACCCACAACACCGCCTTAAAGAAGCGGCTTGCCGCCTACAGCCGCCAGTTACCCCGACGAGTGCTACCAGACCGACACAGACCAGGAAACAGGCTGCATGGAGTTTGATATTGCAAAGGGGCGTTTCTCTTTCCGTCTGACCGCCCCATACAATGAGCAACGACGGAGAGCCGCCAGCGAAGCGGCGAAAGCTGCTACTGCAAGCAATCTCACGCGAAGTGTGGTATAATTTTTTGAAAAAGTTTGAGATTTGATGTAGTATTCGTCGTTAAAACCGTAGTATATAGGTGAAGCCAGAGAGGAGGCGGTGCAATTGATAGAGGATGAAAAAATCATAGAAATGTTTTTCGAACGTTCAGAACAGGGCATACGGGAGTTGGATATAAAATACGGAACAGTCTGCCACAATCTTTCCTATCATATCGTAGGAAGTAGGCGGAACGCAGAGGAATGTGTAAACGACGCTTATTTAGGCGCATGGAACGCCATTCCCCCGGCACGCCCTAACCCGCTGCTATCTTATCTTGTTAAAATCGTTCGGAACATTTCACTCAAAATCTATTGGAGAAAGGAAGCAGCCAAACGGAGCAGCCATTACACGATTGCTTTAGAGGAAATCGAAGCCTGTATAGCAGCCCCGAATACAGTAGAAGCAGAAATCGAAGCCAAAGAGTTAGCCCGTATCATTGAAGCATTTTTAGACACGCTGACTACCGAAAACCGCGTTATTTTCATGCGCCGCTATTGGTTTTCCGACAGCTACAAAGACATAGCCGAGGTTGTGGGGCTTTCAGAAAAAAACATTTCTGTCCGGCTGACCCGTATCCGCGAGAAGATGAAGCAATATTTGATTAAGAGAGGTATTCGTATGAACGCGAAAAAGTTTTCCGACGCTATGAGCGAGCTTGACACAAAATATGTCGATGAAGCCCTTAACTACAAAAAAAAAAGCAAAAAAACCCGGTTGGGTTAAGTGGGGAGCTATGGCGGCTTGCTTTGCAGTAATTGCTGTTTTGGCGTAGGCGTATTTCAAAGTGGATTGTTCGGGAACAAAACTGACATTGCCACTTTGGACAACGGAAATGAAATCATCTTTGTAAAATCGGAAACTGCTGGCTCAAGCATTGACATTGACGGGACTATAACAACAAGGCAACTTACGGAAACGGAAGCTGCATCTTTTTTAAAAACTTGACCGTTACAGCTCATGCAGTTTTTCGTGTTGATGATACTGTTTCCGACAGCAACAAAGAATTGATTGGTTTTTTGAGGGAAAAATCGAAAATGCCAAAGTGGTAATATCTACAACGGATATAGCACTACTTGATACGAAGATTGTAGGAAGTGAAGAAAGTAGCGAAGTAAATGGCACAAGCGTGACGGCAGGATATTTTGTAACAGACCGGAACAGCGTGGGAGAACAGAATGTAATTTACTATGCGACCTTTAAGTTGGGAGATAGCACCGTATACGTTGAAAATGCGGGTGCAAAAACTGAAAGCGAAAGTGTGAAAAACGATTTGGCTACCATTATCCAAGAGCTGATAAATAATGGTGCGCTTGACCTAAGTTCTTTCAACGGATAACCCCATGAAAATTTAATACTACCATCAGGACAGCCGAGCAAATCGACTGTCCTTTTTCTATGTCTACGGACAGAAAGGAGCGACCACCCATGACGAAACCGAGAGAGAAAACCCGCGAGGAATTGCAAGCCGAGATTGAGGACGGAAAGAAGAAAATCCAGCAGTTTGAGAACCGGGAAAAAATGTTGCGTCAGAAGCTATCCAAAGAGGAACGCAGAACGCGCAGCCACCGCCTTATTGTCCGGGGCGCGGTCTTTGAAAGCGTTGTGCCGGAAGCAAAGAACATGACCGACGAGGAAGCCACAGCACTTCTCCGGCTTGCCTTGACGAGTGAGCCAGCGCGGGAATATCTGAAAAAACGAGCCGAGGGAGCGACAAGCTGAAAATCCCTTAGGAACTAAGGGCGCACTTATACACCCTTGCGGGCGTGTGCGCTCTGCCGAGGGCCTATCTTCGCACAGGGAGCTTTACCCCGCGCTACGATTGGCGGCTTTGCCGCAACAAGGGGCTGCACCCCTTGCGCCGCTTCGCGGCTATCCCTGCACACCCACAAAAACAGTACACCCGCCGTTGGCGTCTGTACCATTTTTGCGGGTTTTATTATCCTATCCGGGAGGTGATACCCATAGCCATTTACCATTGGAACATCGGCATTGTGAGCCGAGGAAAAGGCAAATCAGCCGTTGCCGCAGCCGCCTACCGAAGCGGCGAAAAGCTGACAAACGAATGGGACGGAATGACCCATGACTATACTCGCAAAGGCGGCGTTGTCCATACGGAAATCATGCTGCCGCCCCACGCGCCACCCTCATTCTCTGACCGTTCAACCTTGTGGAACAGCGTGGAGCTTTACGAGAAAGCCGGGAACGCCCAGCTTGCGCGTGAGATTGACGCAGCACTCCCCATAGAATTATCACGAGAGGAACAGATACGGCTTGTCCGGGAATACTGTTCCTCTCAATTTGTTTCCAGAGGAATGTGCGTGGATTATGCTATCCATGACACCGAACAGCGGCAACCCCCATTGTCATATTATGCTTACCATGCGACCCCTTGACGAGCGCGGCGCGTGGGCGGCGAAGTCCAAAAAGGAATATGACCTTGACGAAAACGGCGAGCGTATCCGCTTGCCAAGTGGCAGATACAAGACGCACAAAATTGACCTTACAGGCTGGAACGACAAGGACAACACCCTCTTGTGGCGCAAGGCGTGGGCTGACTATACCAACGACTTTTTGGAGAGAAACGGAAGCCCGGAGCGTATCGACCACCGCAGCAACGCCGAGCGCGGCATTGACGAGATACCCACCGTCCACATGGGCGTGGCGGCTTGCCAGATGGAGAAGAAAGGCATCGCCACCGAGAAAGGCGAACTGAACCGAAATATCCAAAAGGCAAACCGCCTTATCCGGGAAATCCGGGCGCAGATTGGGAAGCTCAAGGAATGGATTGCCGACCTGTTCAAAGCGCGGGAAACCGCCCCAGAACAGCCGCCGCAATCTCCCAACCTTGCAAATCTGCTGATGAAGTATTTGAGCGTTCAGAGAGAAAAGAGCCGGAAGTATTCGCAGCGTTGGCAGCACCAACACGCAGCCGACGAACTGAAAACCATAGCGGCAGCGGTCAACTATCTTTCCGAGCATGGTATCTCTAATCTTGATGAGCTGGACGATTCCCTTTCCTCTGTCAGCGATAGAGCCTTTTCCATCCGGGAGGGAATGAAAACCGCCGAGCAGCGCATGAAAGAACTGCAAAAACTCTTGGAGCAAGGCAGAAATTATCAGACCTACAAGCCCATACAGGACGAGTACCGGCAAATCCGCTGGAAAGGAAAACAGGAGAAGTTTGCGGAAGCCCGCCGCGCCGAGCTTACCCTATGGGACGCAGCAAACCGCTATCTCCATGCAAATCTGCCGAAAGGAACAAAGACCTTGCCTATTGCGGAATGGGAACAGGAATATGCTGACCTCAAAACACAAAGGGACAGCGATTATACCAAACTGAAAGATACCCGCACCAATGTTTCAGAGCTTCAAAAAATCCGCAGGTGCGTGGATATTGCACTGAGAGCCGAGCAACCGGAGCAGACGCAGAGCCGCACCAAGCGGCACGAACAGGAGCGATAAGGAAAAGGACGGGCAAGCTACTTTGCCTGTCCGTCCTAAATGTTTTCCGATAAAATGGACGCTATTGATTCCTAATATTAAAACCAACTTGCTCTTTCGTCCCTAAATTCGGGCAGGTCACTATGCTCATAAGGATTATAATTATTCAAATTGCAGCCAAACTCTTTCAATGATTTTATTTTATTATCCTTTGTCCATTCAACCAGGGAAATTCCATCAAATTCCTCTATGCTCCCATTGTTCATTTCATTTTTGAAATACCACTCCACAATCGTCTGATTTCCTTTGTGGAAAAATTGTTTGATTTCCCAAGCAACGACTTTGCCACGAGTATTCCATTCCTGAAACCAGTGTTTTACGATTTGACGGTTATTATATTTTGGACTCCAACTTTCAGTATAAATTACATCTTCTGCAAAAATATTATCAATACCTAAATCCTGTTTTGTAAGCCACATTTCAAACCATAAGTGAATATTTTTTTCTCTTTCATTCACAATCCAGCACCTCACTAACTTCCGATTTTTCGGTTTCATTCTACATCAAAACTATGAACAATTCAACCACAGAAAGAGAGGTATCAGCCATGTATTACACCCAAGAACAAATAGACCGCGCCAACCAAGCCGACCTTATTTCTTTCCTGCAAGGACGGGGCGAGCAGCTTACCCGTGCCGGACAGGAGTACCGCTGGAAGCGGCATGACAGCCTGACAATCCGGGGAAACAAATGGTATCGCCACAGCCAGAGCAAAGGCGGCGGCCCCGTTGATTTTGCCATGGAGTTTTTCGGCAAGAGCTTTACCGAAGCCGTTGAACTTCTCACAGGGGAACAGGGAGCAGCCGCCGCCGGACAGACCAAGCCCCGCGTCCTTTTCTGACTTCCGACTACCGCCCCAGAATCCCGACAACCGAACAGCGAGGAACTACCTCACAGCCGCCCGCCGCATTGATGAAGATGTGACGGGCTTTTTTCTTTTCTGCCAATGGCGACATTTACGAGGAAGCCGCCCACCACAACGCCGTATTTGTGGGCCGAGATGAAAGCGGAGTACCAAGCTACGCCCACCAGCGCGGTACAGCCGGGAGCTTCCGGCTTGATGTGAAAGGCAGCGACAAATCCTTTAACTTCTGCTATCGGGGCGAGGGCGAAAGATTGTTTGTCTTTGAAGCCCCTATTGACCTGTTATCTTTTCTCTGCCTGTTCAAAAAGGGCTGGCAGAAGCAAAGCTACTTTTCACTGGGCGGCGTGGGAGATAAAGCCCTTCTGCGTTTCCTCTCTGACCGCCCGAACATCAAGACCGTATATCTCTGCCTTGACAGCGACAAAGCCGGAAACGACGCTTGCAGCCGCCTTGTGAGCTTATGCCGGAGGGGTTGACCGTCCATCGGCTTATCCCTCTTTTCAAGGACTGGAACGAGGTGCAGACGCGCCGGGGAGAAATCACAGACGGGAAATATCTCCGGGAAGCTGTTTATGGCTTGAAAGAACCGCCACAGGAAGAAACCGTTGAGATTATCCGCATGAGCGAGGTTGACACACAGACCGTTGAATGGCTATGGGAGCCGTATATCCCCTTTGGGAAAGTAACCATAGTACAGGGCAACCCCGGCGAGGGCAAGACCACTTTTGCGCTGCGCCTTGCCGCTGCCTGCACCACCGGGGGAACGCTGCCGGGAATGAAGCCCCTGCCGCCGTTCCAAG
>VOFB01000654.1_pt1 | contig 20001 bp, 22 predicted proteins | sample 5384141 | NCBI WGS metagenome assembly VOFB01 (sample SAMN12384721, study PRJNA508395) | human gut metagenome | isolation source: healthy gut A | host: Homo sapiens | reverse complement strand
ACTATATACAGCCTGTGCTTGCTAATGACGGACAGACGCTTATTTTTCTGAAATAATATTTGTGGATAGAAACAATTTTAAATGTTGCTGTACAAATTTTCTGAAATTTTTAACAAAACTCTTGATTTTTTGTTAAAATAGTAGTATAATTGCTTACTGCAATAAGCAAATACATAAATCTCAGGAGGATAAGAATATGGATCGTTTAAAAGGAAAAGTAGCCGTTATCACAGGTGCAAACTCCGGTGTCGGCGAGGCAACAGCGCTTGCATTTGCAAAAGAGGGTGCAACGGTAGTTATATCTGCACGTCGTATTGAACCTCTTAATGCGGTTGCCGACAAGATAAAGGCTGAGGGCGGCACAGTTCTTGCAGTTCCCACTGACATTTCCGACAAGGCGGCTTGTGAAAACCTTATGGATAAGGCTGTAGAAGCGTTCGGCAAGATTGATATTCTTGTAAATAACGCAGGCGTTCTTGAGAGCGGACTAAAGCCTATCGACCGTTTCAATGACGATGATCTTGACAGAATCATAAATACAAATGAAAAGGGCACTATGTATTGTATGCGTGCCGCTCTGAAATACATGAAGGAATGGGCATCTATCGTAAACGTTGCGTCAGTTGCGGGTGTAATGGGCTGCGGCGGTGCGGCTTATGTTGCGTCAAAGGCGGCTATTGTCGGCATCACAAAGCACACAGCAATGCGCTATGCTGACAAACATATCCGTTGCAATGCTGTTTGCCCGGGAAATATTCTCACACCTATGACAGCAAACGCTTCAAATGACCTCGACGTTGATATGATCACTGCAATGTCAAAGCACAATGATTTAAGAGTTGGCTCATGCACGGCAGAGCAGGTTGCAGGCATTATCCTGTTTATGGCTTCTGACGAGGCAAAGCCTATCAACGGTCAGATACTGGTAAGCGACTTCGGTTCTACGCTTTAATTTTCCTATATAATAACAAAAAGCGTGTGTGGATTGCCACACACGCTTTTGCGTCGATTGATTCATTTTTTCGGCTTTCTTTTCAAGCGCTTTTATATCAAGGCCGTATTTTTCGAATATCGTTGAAGCGTAGCTGTTTGCTCCAGGCAGACCTTTCTTTATTTTTTATATTTGCGTTCGCCTGTGGCTTCGTCAACGGTTACCGTTATGCTTTCGGTTCTTGTGTTTAGCTTAGGGTCGGAATTAAGCTCAAGTGCAGCCTTTGCAAGCGGAGTGAGGTGGGTCGCAAATATGCCCCTTACACCGATAATGCAGAAAATACGCATAAGCTGAGCGGCTATGTCGGTACATTCCTGCGGTGTGGTGCTTTGTATCGATTCGTTCATTAAAAAGCAGGCTGTGATTTGTTATACAGTCGCTTATCGCCTTGAATTCCTTTACCTCGGTAGTGAAACGGCTGGCGTCTATACCTACCTGTTCTTCCTTAGGAAAATGTGTGTATACGCAGTCTACAAGCGATATTTCACAGCTGCTTGCAGGAACATATAGTCCTGCCTGAGCCATTACCTGACATATTCCGACTGCACGGACAAATGTGGTCTTACCGCCGTTATTCGCTCCTGTAAGCAGATAGAAGCCTGCGTTTTCGTCAAAGGTTATATCGTTTGTTACGACCTGCTTTTGCGGCTTGTTGGATAAATTCCAGACGTTAGCCTCCTTGAAATATATCGGGTCGAAAAGACCTTTTATATCCGCTTTCCTCTGGCTTTCGGGGAGAAGCGTCGGACGGCACATTTCAAGACCCTTTGAGCGTACATTTTCAATCATCATGACCGCACCGCTGTAAAAGTCAAGCTGATACTCTATGGCGTACATATCCTCAAAGCCTATCGCACGGTATTCATTAAGTATATCGTCAATCGAATTAACGTATTTTTTTGTTACCTTATCAAGTTCTGTAAACAATGCCCTGTCAAGATTGTTCACTATCTCCTCACGCTTTGCCGATTGCGGATCGTCAAAACGCTCGTGCAGGTCACGCATAACTTTATGATCGTTGTTTTTTGAGCCGAAGCTCAGAATTCTGTCTATCACAGTTCCGCTGTCCTCGTACATCTTATCGGAAAAGCCGACAAGACCCATTGAGATCGGAACGAGGTTTTCATCAAAGTTTATGCCGATAGTTGCACTGCGAATCTTGCCGGTCATAGCACTTCGCAGTTCCTCCGACTCGGCTTTCAGCTTCTTATAATGCTTGCTGTTGTAATGACCCTCAAAAGAAATCAAACAGCTTTTTAAGACCGGCGGATCTGATGCCCGATGATTTTCTTCATACAGCTTATGCAGTATCTCCATACATTCGCAATATGATTCAAAGGCTGTAAGGGCAGTGTCAAGCACAGTAAAGCTGTCTGGTGTTGTCAGCTTATATATATTTGTCCTGTCGTTTACGAGCATCTTGTCAACGACCTTACGCAAAGTGGTTGTAAGTGCGGAATCCGCAAGCAGATCGTCTATTATGTCAAGTCTGTATTCTGCAACCGAAATATCGTCGCACAGCTCACCGAGTATCGCTGTCATCTTGTACTGATTATGCGGGGTCAGCTGTTCTGACAGCTGCGCTAACATTAAATCTTTCTCAAATTCGGTCGGCAGTTGTTCTATCTGCGCCTTTCGCTTAAGGCAGGCTCTGCGCTGTTCCTCGCTCGGATAAAGCAGATCAATTATCGGCGGTTTTACATTTGAGTTATCGTATGCCATATCTGCTCCTTAAAGAATCCTGTTTTTGTTTATAACTACGCTGAATTTGACACCAAGCGCTTCTGCGGCTTTTCGGCACAGAGCCATTCGTGTCAGAAAAATCTCGAAATATTCCATCACCGAGCTTATCGAAAGGTCGATTGTAAGGTCAAGTATAAGATTTTTATTGTCTTTTGAAAAATATACTTCCGACTTTTCAACGGCATAATTTACTCTGTCGTGAATATCGGATAACGCTTCTCCGTGACTTTGCTTTTCCTGCTCGGCAGGACGTACTCTTGAACGTCTTACATCGGACTTGTCAGCTATTATAAGTGCCGCCGCTACCGCATTGACGGGGCTTGCCGTGCTTTCATCGTGATTTCCAATAGCGGAAATTATAAGTGCAATTTCACTTGCAGGCATTCCGAGCTTGTCGAGCAGTCGAAATGCCATTATCGCACCGCTGTGTGCGTGGTCGTTGCGGTTTACCACATTGCCTATATCGTGCATATATGCCGCTATCTGTGCCAGCTCACAATCTCTTTCGGGGTAGCCGAGAGTGCTTAGTATCATATATGCCGTATCTGCCGCACGCTCAACGTGGGCGAGCGAATGTTCGGTATATCCGATACTGCTCAGTGCATCGTCCGCACTGCTTATATATGTCCTTATGTCCTTGTTGCGCCTTATATATTCGTATGTAATATTGCTCATAGTCCTTTCCTTTCGTCCTATGATTATTGTATCACAGCGAAAGGGGTTATGCAAGAAAAAGATAAAAATAATGAGGCTGTTGCAAAAACGCAACAGCCTGCTTTACTTATAGATTTTTTATTATCTGTCTGAGTTTTACTCTCACACAGTAGCTTTTGCCTTCATTCAATAAATCAAAGACAGTTTTTTCACATCTGAATGTGTGCAGCTTTTCACTGTCGGGATATTTGCAGTCAACAGTATAATTGTTGCTGTATGTCCATTTTGAACGGTTGGAATTAAGTCCACCATGCTTTGTTATCCGTTTGAATATCACCCGTATCTGTTTTTTTCTGCCTTTATAGAATATACCGAGAGAAATAAGCAACAAAGCTGAAAGTACAATGCAGATAACTATAACCGTCTGTAAAAGTTGCAGTACATTATCCATGCTTACTTGTCAAGCACAGCCATATAAGCCTTTACTATCTCAACGCACTTATCATAGCTCATACTGCTTGTATCAAGGCAGAGGTTATAATTTCTTGCGTCCGTCCAGTCACGGCCTGTATAGTGGCGGTAATACTCGCTGCGTTCCTTGTCTTTTTTTTCGATAAGCCTCATAGCGTCCTTGCCGTCAAGCCCGTATCTGTCGTATACATTCTTGATGGCGGTTTCGGTATCGGAATAGATGAACAGCTTTACAACATCCTTGCGACCCTTTAACACAAAGTCCGCACATCTGCCTACTATCACTGCAGATTTTCCGCTGTCGGCAATATCGGTTATTATCTTTGCGGTGTAGTTGAACAGATTACGGTCGGAGGTGAAATCCTTATGGTCAGGCTCTAAAAGCTCGCCGTCATAGATTTCCTCACGGTTGAAGATAGTATTCTTTATCTTCTCGTCAACTCTGCCGAAAAGCTTCTCGTTGATGCCGCTTTCATCACTTGCCATTCTGATTATCTCTTTATCATAGTACGGAATGTCAAGCTCCTTGGCAAGCATTTTTCCTATAGTCTTGCCGCCGCTTCCCATTCCTCTTGCGATTGTAATAATACGTCCCATAAGCTCCTCCTTATTCTCCGAGATAAGCCTTCTTTACCGAAGCGTCATTGATAAGATCGGACGCCTTGCCCGAAAGTGAAATCTTACCTGTTTCAAGAACGTAAGCCCTGTCTGCAATCGAAAGCGCTTTTTAGCATTCTGTTCAACCAGCAGAACAGTGGTTCCTGTTTCTCTTATAGTCTGGATTATATCGAAAATATTGCTTACAAAGATAGGTGACAGACCCATTGACGGCTCGTCCATTACGATAATCTTCGGCTTCGACATCAGCGCTCTGCCCATAGCCAGCATCTGCTGTTCGCCGCCCGAAAGAGTACCTGCTATCTGATTTTTCTTTCTGCAAGACGAGGGAAACGCTCATATACCATCTCAATGTCCTTGCTTATATTTTCCTTATCCTTGCGTGTGAAAGCGCCGAGCTTAAGGTTGTCAAGAACAGTGAGGTTCTGGAATATACGTCTGCCCTCCGGAACGTGAGCTATACCCATTTCAACTATCTTGTGAGCGGGTGTTTTGGTAAGCTCAACACCGTTGAATGTAATAGAGCCGCTCTTAGCGTGGAGAAGTCCCGTTATTGTGTGGAGCGTGGTAGTCTTACCTGCACCGTTTGCGCCGATAAGTGCGATAACCTCGCCCTCGTTTACTTCAAATGATATGCCCTTGAGGGCGGCTATCATTCCGTAATTTACATAAAGATCCTTGATCTCAAGCATTGCCATTTTGCAGTCCCCCTTATTCTCCGAGATATGCCGTGATAACTTCCGGATTGTTAAGAACGTCGGAAGTGTTACCCTGACATAAAAGCTGACCGAAGTTAAGTACAGACAGCTTTTCGCATATACCCGATACAAGCGTCATATCATGCTCGATAAGAAGAACGGTCATATCAAAGTTATCTCTTACAAAACGAATCGTATTCATAAGCTCTACCGTTTCGTTAGGGTTCATACCTGCGGCAGGCTCGTCAAGCAGTAACAGCTTAGGCTCTGTGGCAAGCGCTCTTGCTATTTCGAGCTTTCTCTGGTCGCCGTAGGGCAGGTTTGACGCTAAGAAATCAGCTTTATCGTCAAGCTCGAAAACGTGGAGCAGCTCCATTGCCTTCTTATCCATTTCCTTTTCTGTCGAGAAGAAACGGGGAAGTCTGAACACACCCTCTGCAGTGCTGTACTTGTAGTGGTTGTGAAGTCCGACCTTAACGTTATCAAGCACGCTCATTTCCTTGAACAGTCTTATATTCTGGAATGTACGGGCGATACCTGCACGGTTTATATCTCTTGTAGATTTTCCTGTTATGTTTTCACCGTCAAGAGTGATAACACCCTTAGAGGGCTTGTATACTCCTGTCAGCATATTGAACACGGTAGTCTTGCCTGCGCCGTTAGGACCGATAAGTCCGTAAAGCTCGCCCTTTTCGATTGAAACATTGAATTCGTCAACAGCTCTCAGACCGCCGAATGATATTCCTAAATTCTTTACTTCAAGAAGTGCCATAATTACTTGACCTCCTTTTCAGCCGTGTCTTTACGTTTGAAAATCTTCAGCACCATACCTTTGAGCTTTCCGAAATTCGTTACGATAAATGTTCTTGCCTTTTCGTTTGATGTGAGTATCATCATAACGATAAGAACGATTGAGTAGATGAGCATTCTGTAGCTGTTGATGCTTCTGAGAAGCTCGGGGATAAGAGTAAGTACAACAGCCGCAATAACACTGCCTCTGATATTACCGATACCGCCGAGAACAACGAATACCAGAATCAGTATCGACAGGTTGTAGTCGAACTTTGAAGCCTGTAATGTAGCGTAATTGTGAGAGTACAGAGCGCCTGCTATACCTGCAAGGAAAGCAGTGAGTGCAAATGTTATCAGCTTGTACTTCGTTATGTTAAGGCCTACGGATTCTGCGGCTATTGAGTTGTCACGGATAGCCTTTACCGCTCTGCCCGTTCTTGAGTTGATGTAGTTATAAGAGATGATAAGCGTTATCAGAAGCAGGATGAAGCCTACAACGAATGAAGAATCATTCGGTACACCCTTTACACCGAGCGCTCCTCTTATTATTTCGGTGCCGTCTGCTTCAAGATTCATATCTGCCTGATTGAGTGCGATATGAAGACCCTTGCTGTCGATACCGACATAGAGCGCCGCAAATACGTTCTTGATTATTTCACCGAATGCAAGCGTTACGATAGCAAGATAGTCGCCGTTGAGCCTTAATACGGGAATTCCTATCAGTATGCCGAATATAGCGGCGAAGATACCGCCGACAAGTATAGCGAGCGGAAAACGCACCCATTCGACAAGTATTGTTTCTTTTGTAGCTATCGAGAACAGTGCGCTGGCATAGGCACCTACACACATAAAGCCTGCCTGTCCTAAGCTAAGCTCACCGAGTATACCTACAGTGAGGTTGAGCGATACTGCGAGTATCAGTATACACAAAGCGGAACTAAAGTCCGTCTATCTGACTTGAAACGTTGCCTGTTGATGAAAGAATCATCATAATAACAAAGGCAAGCGTAACCATTATATATGTCGTGAAGCTCTTTTTTGTCTGCGGCTTCAGCATTTTCGTTTTTGCCAAGGCTGTTTTATTATTCACAAAAACCAATCCCTTCTGTAATTATACTTTTTCTCTTATCTTCTTGCCGAGGATACCTGTAGGCTTGATGATAAGAACGAGAATAAGCACCGCAAAAACGATAGCGTCGGAGAGCTGAGGTGAAATGTACGCTCTGCCGAGTATCTCGATAACACCGATAAGGATACCGCCGATCATAGCGCCCGGTATTGAGCCGATACCGCCAAATACCGCCGCAACGAAAGCCCTGATACCGGGCATTGCGCCTGTTGTGTTCTGAAGCGTCGGATAAGCCGAGCAGAGAAGTGCGCCGGCAATCGCCGCAAGTCCCGAACCGATGGCAAAAAGTAAGTGAGATGGTTCTGTTTATGTTTATGCCCATAAGCTGTGCCGCATCCTTATCTTCCGATACCGCAAGCATCGCACGGCCGCTTTTCGTCTTGTTTATGAAGAGCGAAAGGCCGATAACGATAAGTATCGAAACGACGATAGCGACGATCGCTTCACCTGTGATAACCACCTGTCCGTCAAAGAGCGATATACTCGGGACATTTACTACCGAGGTGAAGTTAACGGGCTTTTCACCGAACAGGAGCAACGCTGAATTCTGAAGGAAATAGCTTACGCCTATTGCAGTGATAAGTACAGACAGCGAGGTCGCCTGTCTTAAGGGCTTGTACGCAACCTTTTCAATCACGATACCGAGTACGGTACATACGATAACCGCAATAAGTACGGAAAGGTACGGATTGATACTGAAAGAGGTCATCGAATAGAAAATTACATATCCGCCGACCATGATTACATCGCCGTGAGCAAAGTTAAGCATTTTAGCTATGCCGTATACCAGCGTATAGCCGAGTGCGATTACGGCATATATGCTGCCAAGGCTTATGCCGTTTATGAGGTTATTGAGAAGACCCATTTATAACATCCTTCCTTAGTGAAGTTCTAATACTATTTATTATATCACACGGCATAACCGTTTGCAACATTTTTTGCATAAAATTCAAAAACCCGACAGGCCGGAGCCTGTCGGGTCTTAAAATGATTTATATTGTATACCGATTATCAGTTGTCAAGAGCAGCGTAGTTGCCGTCCTTGATAACAACAGCCTTAGGTGACTTTGAAACTTCGCCGTTGGCATTCCACTTCATACCTGTACCTGTAAGACCGTCATAGCTGAAATCAGCTGCTGTGATACCTGCCTTGAGCTTTTCGCAGATGTCTGATGCGCTCATATCGCCTGTGATTTTCTGGCTTTCGATGAGCTTGGCAAGAATCTTTACGCCGTCATAAGCGTCTGCTGCGAACTGGTTAGGAGTTTCATCGTTGTAAGCTGCCTTATAAGCCTTAACGAAGTCCTGTGTAGCCTGATCCTTTGAATCTGCTGCGAAAGGTGTTAAGAGCATAACGCCTTCTGCAAGTGAAGTATCGAAGTTCTTGATAGATGTAAGACCGTCAAGACCGTCACAACCGAAGAACTTGGGTGCGAAGCCTGCGTTCTTGCTCTGTGTGAGGATAAGAGAAGCCTGCTGATGGTAGATAGGAAGGAACACAAGCTCTGCGCCCTTGTTCTTGCAGTCAGCTATCTGAGCAGAGAAGTCTGTCTTGCTGTCCTTTGTGAATGACTGTTCGGAAACAAGCTCAAGACCCTTTGCAGCAGCCTCTGTCTTGAATGCGTTGTAGATACCGGAAGAATAAGCGTCTGAACTGTCGTAGATAACGCCGATCTTTGTAGCAACCTTGTTGTCTGCTATACAGTCAGCAGATGCTTTACCCTGGTTAGGATCTGTGAAGCAGATCTGGAAGCAGTTGTCGTTAGCGATAACGTCTGTGCAGATGCAGAGGGTGTGAACTGGAATATGTTGTCCCTGCTTTGACTTGTCAACTACAACAAGGCATGAACCTGTTGTAACTGTGCCGAGGAATATCTGCATACCCTGATCCTTCAGCGTGTTGTAAGCATTAACTGCCTTATCGCCCGAGTCAGCCTCATCATCGTCTTCGAATACGAGCTTCAGCTTGTTGCCGTTTACACCGCCTGCAGCGTTTACTTCATTTACTGCAAGCTGGATAGCGTTCTTAACGCCTACGCCGTACTGAGCGGCATCGCCTGTAAGAGGGCCGCTTCCGCCGATAACGATTGTCTTTTCGCCGTCGGCTACGTTTGTTGAGCCGCCAACATTACCGCTGTTTGCGTTGTTGGATGAACAACCTGCAAATGCTGTTACTGCCATAACTGCGGCAGTTGTCATTGCAAGAACTCTTTTAAAATTCTTCATTTTGAATCTCTCCTTGTACTGATTTGTATGCTTTTGAACATACACATTTATCTTTACTCGCTTATATTAACACGGTTTTGCAAGTTTGTCAAGGTGAAAATTCACAAAAAATAAACTTGCATTTTCACTTTATTGTTGTCAATTAGTAAAGTACAGGCTGTTTTAAGTGTATTTTAAGCTGCTTTTCATCGGATTGTCTTAAATAAGCTCATCGTTACGGTAAATTTACGTTGAAATATTTGCTGTAAAAGTTGAACGTTGATACTTGAAAATCCCCAGAAAACGTGTTATACTTATAAAAAATATGTTAATGCTTGCAAAAGGCAGGAAAGGAATTCGTTATGCAGATACACGAATCGGCAGAGGACTACCTCGAATCCGTACTTATATTAAAGAACCAGCTTGGCAATGTAAGGTCAATAGATATAGTAAATTATTTTGATTATTCAAAGCCCAGTATCAGCGTTGCTATGAAAAACCTGCGTATGAACGGTTACGTTACCGTTGATTCAAAGGGATATATCGAGCTTACCGAAAAGGGCAGTGAAATAGCAAACAAAATGTATGAGCGTCATACGCTCCTTACAAAATGGCTCACAGCGCTCGGAGTAGATGAGAAGATTGCGGTCGAGGACGCCTGCCGTATTGAGCATGTTATAAGCGATGAGAGCTTCGAGGCTATCAAAAAGCATATTCCCACAAAATCAGAATAAATACAGCGCCGCATTGTCGGCGTTATATTTATGCGTGTCGATTTGCGCTTATCCGTATATTAATGGTATATGGATACATTTTGCGGCATATCATAAAACAAACCGGAAACAAGGCGGTGGTGTGTTATGATGTGCCATTTCAGCGACATATAAGATGCAAAGAGGTAATCAGCATAAAATCGGGCTGCAGGATTGGCTTTGTCGATGATGTTGAAATAGATTCCTACAATGCGAAGATATGCCGTATCATCGTTTACGGCAAAAGCCGTTGCTTCGGTATTTTCGGCAGGGGAGGAAGATATATTCATCAATTGGTCGGATATTGAGATAATCGGAGGATACGATACTTGTAGGATGCGATTTTCCGTATCAACCAAAACGAAAAGCGGATTTCTCAAAATTTGTTTAAATAGCACAATGAAAATTTTCAGTACGAATATTGATTTGAAGCTCCTATTATGTTATAATAATAAGGCTGTTGAATGGCAAAAAGGCTGTTGAACAGCAAATCCACACGTTATGTATAGCGTTCTGCGGTGCTCACGAGCTTGAACGTATCAGCGTAGCGGAGGAAAAAAACCAAAAATCAAGGAGGACACTACCATGGCAGTAGTATCAATGAAGCAGCTCTTAGAAGCAGGCGTTCACTTCGGTCACCAGACAAGAAGATGGAACCCCAAAATGGCACACTACATTTTCACAGAGAGAAACGGTATCTATATTATCGATCTCCAGAAGACAGTAAAGAAGCTTGACGAGGCTTATAACTTCATTCACGAAGTTGCAGCTGAAGGCGGCGAGGTTCTGTTCGTAGGTACAAAGAAGCAGGCTGCTGATTCAATCAAGGAAGAGGCACTCAGAGCTAATGCTCACTATGTAAACGCAAGATGGCTCGGCGGTATGATGACAAACTTCAAGACCATCGAGAAGAGAATCAATAGACTTGAACAGCTTCACACAATGGAAAACGACGGCACATTCGATCTTCTTCCTAAGAAGGAAGTTGTTAAGCTCAACCTTGAGATTGAAAAGCTTGAGAAGTTCCTCGGCGGTATCAAGAACATGAAGAAGCTCCCCAGCGCTCTGTTCGTTGTAGATCCCCGCAAGGAAAAGATTGCAGTATCAGAAGCAAAGAAGCTCGGTATCCCCGTAGTAGCTATCGTAGATACAAACTGCGACCCCGATGAGATCGACTATGTTATCCCCGGTAACGATGATGCTATTCGTGCAGTTAAGCTGATTGCAGGCGCTATGGCTGACGCTATCATCGAAGCAAGACAGGGTCAGGCTGACGTAACTGAAGAAGTTGCTGAGGCTGAAGCAGAAGCTACAGAAGAATAATCAACAACGAATATAAATATAAAGGAGAATTACCATGGCTATTTCAGCACAGGCAGTAAAGCAGTTAAAAGAACTTACAAACTGCGGTATGATGGACTGCAAGAGAGCACTTGAAGAAACAAACGGCGATGTAGATGCCGCTATCAAGAATCTTCGTGAAAAGGGCCTTGCAAAGGCTGCTAAGAAGTCAGGCAGAATTGCTGCAGAAGGTCTTGTATATACAAAGATTGACGAGGCTAAGAAGGTCGGCGTTGTAGTAGAAATCAACGTTGAAACAGACTTTGCCGCTAAGACAGACAGATTTATCGAGTTCGTTGAGCTCGTAGCAAACACAATCATTGATAATGATGTTGCAGATGTAGACGCACTTAAGGAAGTTGTTCCCGCAGGTCAGACAGAAAAAGATTGCTGATATTCTCACAGAGAGAATCGCTACAATCGGTGAAAACATTCAGATTCGTCGTTTCAAGAGAATGACAGGCAATCTCTTTGCTTACACACACAACGGCGGCGGCTCTATCATCGGCTCTATGATCAAGATCGAAGCTGACGATGTTGACAGCGACGCTGTTAAGGCTTGCGCTAAGGATCTTCTTCTCCAGATTACAGCAAGCGCTCCTCAGTTTGTTGCACAGGCTGACGTTCCTGCTTCTGTTATCGAAGCTGAGAAGGAAGTACAGCTCAAGCTCGTTCAGAACGAAAATGAGCAGTCTGCTAAGCCCAAGCCCCAGAACGTTCTTGAGAAGATCGTTGACGGCAGAATGAGAAAGTTCGCAGAAGAAATCTGCTTACTCGATCAGCCCTATGTTAAGATCCTAACCTTACAGTTGCTAAGTTCATCGCTTCTGTTGGCAAAGAACATCAAGGTTGTTGAATTTGTTCGTTTCGAAAAGGGCGAAGAATTCAGAAGAAGGAAGACGACTTCGCAGCAGAAGTTGCTTCAATGGTTAAGTAATTATACCGACATAATCAAAGCCCTGAGCAAACGCTCAGGGCTTTTTGTGTCGGGAAAATCGTCATCTTATTCGAATCTTGAGTAGTCGGATTATCAAATCAAGTGCAACATACAGCCTTAATAAACGTTTATGACAAACTTGACCCCTCCGTTTTCACGGAGGGGTCTCAGCTTGTAAAAAGTCTATTTTTGAAATAAACTTATGATTTATTATCCCTATCCCCAAACCCCTTTCCCCGGAAAGGGGCTATATTAGGGGCTACCGCCCCTAGACCCTGTCGGGGGCTACGCCCCTGCGACCCCATTTTCAAAAATTATATACGTTTATCGACAGTCTGAAAGCCCTGAGCAAACGCTCAGGGCTTTTTGTGTCGGGAAAATCGTCATCTTATTCGAATCTTGAGTAGTCGGATTATCAAATCAAGTGCAACATACAGCCTTAATAATAAACGTTTATGACAAACTTGACCCCTCCGTTTTCACGGAGGGGTCTGATGCTATTGTTCTAAAAACGTTTTATCAGAATGCCTTCTTGTAGATTTCGAGTATCTCGTCTGAGTTGGTTTCTCTGGGATTACCGCCTGTGCATACATCGTTGAATGCGGCTACAGACAGATCCTTGAGGTCTTCTTCCTTGACATTGATCTCGTGGAGCTTCTGAGGAATGTTTATCGACAGTGACAGCTTGCGTACAGCTTCAACTGCAGCCTTTACGCCTTCTTCATCTGTCATATTCTCTGTACCCTGTACGCCCATAGCCTTTGCTATAGCCTTGTACTTGGGCTTTGCGGGGCTTTCTGCGTTATATTCCATAACGTAGGGGAGCAGAAGTGCGTTTGCAACACCGTGGGGCGTATCGTAGAATGCACCGAGAGGATGTGCCATTGAGTGAACGATACCAAGACCTACGTTTGAGAAGCCCATACCTGCTATGTACTGAGCAAGTGCCATAGTTTCTCTTGCCTTGGGGTCGCCCTGAACACTGTCGTACAGTGAGCCTGCGATAAGCTCGATAGCACGAAGCTCAACCATATCAGACAGCTCCCACGCACCCTTTGTGATATATCCTTCGATAGCGTGTGTCAGTGCGTCCATACCTGTAGATGCACACAGACCCTTAGGCATACCCATCATAAGATCGCTGTCTACGATAGCTACTACGGGAATATCCTTGGGATCTACGCAAACCATCTTCTTCTTGTTTGCTTCGTCTGTGATAACGTAGTTGATAGTAACCTCTGCCGCTGTACCCGATGTTGTGGGAAGTGCAATAAGCGGAACGCTCTTGTTCTTTGTGTCTGCAACGCCCTCAAGCGATACAACATCCGCAAAGTCGGGGTTAGCTATAATGATGCCTACAGCCTTAGCTGTATCCATAACTGAGCCGCCGCCTACAGCTACGAGTGAGTCAGCGCCCATCTCCTTGAACTTTGCAACACCTGTCTGAACATTTGCAACTGTGGGGTTTGCCTTAACGTCACTGTATATTTCATAGGCGATTCCTGCCTTGTCAAGCTCTGCCGTAACCTTTGTAGCTACTCCGCATTCAAGCAGTACCTTATCGGTAACGAACATTACCTTTTTAAGTCCTCTGCCTGTAAGCTCGGGAACGAGGTTTTCTCTTGCGCCTGCGCCGAAATATGAAGTTTCGTTAAGTATAAAACGATTAGCCATTGGTTTTTACCATCCTGTTCTTTGAATTTAAATCACGGAATATATATTTCCGTTTGCTGTATTCATTATACTACCTTTTGGTCAAAAAATGCAACACTTTTCACAAAAGTTTTACATTTAGAGAGGCAAATATATGTAAAAGTTACATTAAAGGTATTTCTTGTAGCCCGGATGCTTGCCTGTAACGCCGTATTGTTCTCTCATACCGATAAGTCTGTCGATATTGTCGGGAGTAATATCCTTTACACCGCCGAGCAGACGTGCAACAAGAGAAATGTGAGCCTGAAGCTCCATTGTTTCCATTCTGTAGTATGCTGTGATAAGGTCTGCACCTACTGTCAGAGCACCGTGGTTTTCAAGGAGCATACAATCGTGATCCTTTAAGTAAGGTGCGATTGCTTCGGGTACCTCATAGGTCGAGGGTGTGCCGTAGGGAGTGAGCGGTATTGAGCCTACTCCGATTACAGTTTCTATCATGCAGTAATCATCCATAGGCAGATGAGCGCAGGCAAAGCCGGTTGAAACGGGAGGATGAGCGTGAACTACTGCGCCTACGTCGGGACGCTCCTTGTAGCATCTCAGGTGCATCTTTACCTCTGACGAGGGACGGAAGCCCTCAGCGGCTTCAAGTATGTTGAAGTCATCGTCAATAAGACCTATCTTTTCGGGGATGATGAACGCCTTGCTGACGCCTGTCTGTGTCGCAAGATATTTGCCCTCGCCAACCTTTACGGTTACGTTGCCGTCATTTGCGGCAACCCAGCCCTTCTGCCAGAGCTTGTGGCAGATGTCTACCATTTGTTCTTTAATTTCTTCGTACATATTTATATCCTTTCAAGTTGTGTCTGTATGCTTAAACAACGCCCTTCTGGAGCATTATGTTTGCGTATACGGCTTTTTCGCCTGTTGCGATTATTGCATAGGCGGTCTTTGCCTGTTCATAGAATTCAAAACGTTCTATCTGACCGATAGCGTTGTTTCCTCTTTCGTCGTGCTTTGCGACGATTGCTTTGTATTCGTCCCATATCGGAGTTTTTGCTGTGTCACCCGGCATTACCTGCATAAGATTTACAGGCTTTTCAACGTAAGTATCAAGAGGGAACAGCGTCAGTATCGCATCAAGCAGTTCGGGTACGCCGTGACCGTCTACACGGATAACCTTGCAGTTTTTACCCATACTCTCGGCAGGAAAGTTGCCGTCTGCTATTATTATTCTGTCGCTGTGACCCATTTCACAAAGGGTCTTGAGCAGTTCGGGCGATAATATCGCAGGAATATTCTTAAGCATTATTTCACCTTCTCAAGATAGATTTTATAATATTTGTTCCATTCGGCTGTATTTTCGGGAGCAAATGTACAGAGCTTTTCCGAAGCGGCTATAATTTTTCTTGCCGTTTCTATATCCCTTATCTCCCCGTCAGCTATAAACTGAATTGCTATATTGCCGTAGGAGGTAGCCTCGACAGGTCCGCTTGAAACCTCTATGCCGAGCGAATCTGCGGTAAGCTCCGACAGGAATTTGTCCTTTGTTCCGCCGCCGACCATATAGAGCTTTGAAAACTTCTTGCTTGTGCAGTCCTCAAGTTCGTTCACGGCTGTGCGGTACTTCATCGCAAGGCTCTCATAGATACAGCGCATAACCTCGCCGTCATTTTCGGGAACATACTGTCCTGTTTTTTTGCAATATTCCTTTATTCTTTCGGGAATGTTGCCTGCAGGGGTAAATTCGGGAGCGTCAACATCTATAAAGCACCTGAACGGCTCGGCTTTTCTCGCCATATCCTCAAGCTCGGCAAAGCTGTACTGCCTGCCCTCTCTTATCCACTGACGGCGGCTCTCCTGAATGAGCCACAGGCCGATTATGTTTTTTAAGAACGATGTCTTTGCACCGTAGCCGGTTTCGTTTGAAACGTTGAGCTTTGCGGATTTTTCGTTTATTACGGGAGCGTCAAGCTCTGTGCCGAGAAGCGACCACGTTCCGCACGACAGGAAAGCAAAGTCATTTTCGCCTGCAGGTACTGCGACCATCGCACTTTGCGTATCGTGACCGCAGGCGGCGATTATCTTTGCGGGCTTTATATCAAGCTCCTTGCAGATTTCATCGGACAGTGTGCCGACTACCGTTCCGCCGGCTACTATTTCGGGCAGAAGCGAATGCTTTATTTTAAGACGTTCACAGCATTCTTCCGACCACGTTTTCGTATTTGCGTCAAAAAGCTGTGTGGTTGACGCTATCGACATTTCCGCAACGGGCTTTGCACCGAGATAATATGCGAACAGATCGGGCATCATAAGCATCTTGTCGGCTCTGTCAAGCAGTTCGGAGCGATCCCTTATTATGCTTAAAAGCTGGAACGCCGTGTTTATTTCCATTATCTGAATACCTGTCTTTTCGTACAGCCTGTTATGGTCAATAAAACGCTTGCTGTAGTCAGAAGTGCCTGCTGTCCTGCTGTCACGGTAATGCACAGGGTTTTCAAGTAGTCTTCCCGATTTGTCAATCAGGCCGAAGTCAACGCCCCATGTATCTATCGCAATGCTGTCTATATTGCCGTATTCCTTTGATTTTATAAGTGACTGCTTTATCTCGTGGAACAGGCGGAGAAAATCCCAGTACATTGTCTTTCCGAGTATCACAGGATCGTTTGAAAAGCGGTGGATCTCTGTGAGTTTTATTACAGTGCCGTCAAAAGAGCCGATAACGGCTCTTCCGCTTGACGCACCGAAGTCAATGGCAAGTACGTTTTTCATACCGCCGCCTTATCTTATGTTGCGGTACATAGGACCGTAAGCGTTGCAAGCTCTGAAGTCCTGACCTTCCTTATCCATACCGAATGCGTTCCAAGCGGCAGGACGGAATATATCCTTTTCGGGTACGTTGTGCATAGCAACGGGTATTCTCAGCATAGAGCAGAGCGTGATAAGGTCTGCTCCTATGTGACCGTAGCTTATAGCACCGTGGTTTGCGCCCCAGTTGTTCATTACATCGTAGGCTGTTTTGAATGCGCCCTCACCTGTTGTCCTCGGAGCGAACCATGTGCAAGGCCATGTGTAGTCTGTACGCTTCCACAGCTTGTCTGTAACTTCATCGGGAAGATGAACCGTCCAGCCTTCAGCTATCTGCAATACGGGACCAAGACCTTTTACGAGGTTAAGTCTTATCATTGTGCAGGGCATTTCAGCTTCTGTTACAAATCTTGATGAATATCCGCCGCCTCTGAAATAGCCGAGATCGGCATAGTTCCATGTAGTAGCATCAAGAATATTGTCAATATCCTTGTCTGTAACGTCATACCACGGCTTCATAACGCCGTTGCCGTTTTCATCTGAAGCCTTACCGCAGGCATCAAGGCAGGCAGCACCTGAGTTTATAAGGTGGATAAATCCGCCGCTCTGCTTTGCAACGCCCTCAAGCTCATAGCCTGTGGCTTTCTTTACGGCTTCGGGGCTCCAGTATGTACGCACATCGGCAAATATCTGAGCACGGTTTGTAAGCAGCTTCATAAACAGCATTCCAAGACCGTTGAGAACATCGTTTTCGGTAGCGAGAATGTAAGGCTCTCTTGCACCGTTCCAGTCAAACGATGTGTTCAGCATAGCCTCGGGGAAGTCGCAGTTGGGGTAGAAGTCTGTCCACTGACGCTGACCCTGGAAGCCTGCGGCGATAGCGTTATGACCTACCGATTCTTCCTCACAGCCTGCCGGGAGGTTTTTGTTGCCGTTCATCAGATCCTTTATGATGCACATCATCTTAACGACAAATTCCCAGTCCTGTTCCTTCTGCTCGTCTGTGCGGCGGAACTGCTCGGGGTTCTTGTCAAAGCCTTCCTTGCACTTTTCACGGGTCCATTTAAGAGCCTTCTGATATTCGGCCTCATCATAAATGCCCTGCGTCATTCGGCGGATTATTTCTACCTCATCGACAGACTCAACACGCATACCGAGATATTCTTCTATAAATGCAGGGTCGATGATAGAACCGCCGATACCCATTGTGATAGAGCCTATCTGTAAGTATGACTTGCCTCTCATTGTAGCGCAGGCAACAGCCGCTCTGCCGAAACGCAGGAGCTTTTCCTTTACGTCCTCAGGGATAGAGGTATCGTCTGCCTCGCATACATCGTGGCCGTAGATGCCGAATGCGGGTAAACCTTTCTGTGCGTGTGTTGCAAGTACAGATGCAAGGTATACGGCACCGGGACGCTCTGTGCCGTTGAAGCCCCATACGCCCTTTATCGTCATAGGATCCATATCCATTGTTTCTGCGCCGTAGCACCAGCAGGGAGTAACTGTGAGCGTTATGTCAACGCCGCACTTCTTGAACTTATCCGCACAGGCGGCCGCCTCGGCAACTCTGCCTATAGTAGTGTCGGCAATAACAACCTTTACGGGTTCGCCGTTTGTATATCTGATATTTTCCTCGAACAGTTTTGCGGCTGATTTTGCCATGTTCATAGTCTGCTCTTCAAGAGATTCTCTTACCTTGAGAACACCTCTTCTGCCGTCAATCGTGGGACGTATGCCTATTACGGGATAATCGCCTATAAGTCTGTTTTCGCTCATGATAAAATATTTCCTTTCTGTAAAATACAAAACGTTTTCGGTGCTTTACACCATTGCCTTTATTTTAGCACCTCTGTTATCTTTTTGTCTTGTTTTATTCTCGGAAATTGTATGACGATATTAACATTTTTGATAGGCGGACTAAAATTTTATAAAATCGCTTTAAAAGAGTTCACTTTTGTGGTATAATTTAAATCATGAATCTTAGAATGGGTTTCTTTAAGGAGATTGAAAGTATGAGAATGTTCTTAGCGATACTTGCTTGTAAAGTGTCGAAGTGTTTACTTAAACTTATCGGCAGGGGCAGCAGTCTGCCGGGCGATATAGCACTTAAAATCTGCCCCGATGTACTGTCAAGGGTGAAACTGCCCGAACAGGTCATTGCGGTTACGGGAAGCAACGGCAAGACCTCGACCGTTGAGATGATTGCACAGGTAATGCGTAAATCGGGTAAAAAGGTTATTTGGAATAAAGAAGGCTCAAATCAGATAGCGGGTGTTACAGCGATAATATTATCCAACTGCACATTCGGAGGAAAGGTAAAGGGCGATGTGCTTTTACTTGAGTCGGACGAAAGATACGCAAAGTATTCATTTAAATTCTTTGCGCCTACGCACTATATAATTACAAATCTCTACCGTGACCAGCTTACGAGAAACGGTCATCCCGAATGGGTCTATGAATCGGTAAAGGAGAGCATCAGACCCGAATCACAGCTTATTCTCAATGCCGATGATCCGCTTGTTTCGAGATACGGCAGGGACAGGGATAATGTGATATGGTTTGGTATGGATAAGCAGGATTTCAGCACAGACCACGCTACAGGCGTATATAATGACGGTGCGTTCTGCCCCGAATGTAAGCACAGAATGAGCTATGACTACTATCACTATGCACATATCGGAAGCTATCACTGCGACAACTGCGGACACAAAAAACACGATACGCAGTACACCGTAACGAATGTCGATTATGACAGCGGCATTGTTACGATAAACGGCAAATATAAGATAAAACTGCTGTTCAAGAGCGTTTATAACGTGTATAATATTCTTGCCTGCTTTGCGGCTTGCTCTATTGTCGGAATTGACGGTGATGTCATAGCAGACGAACTGTCACACTATTTCCTCAAGAGCGGACGTATTTTGCAGTTCAAACTCGGCGTGAACAAAGGCACATTCCTTATTGCAAAGCACGAAAACTCCGTTGCAAGCGACCGTGTATATGATTATATCATAAGAAAAAATCAGCCCTGCTCGGTAATCATAATAATAGATTCGGTAAGCCGTCGTTATTCAACGGGGTGAAACAAGCTGGCTGTGGGATATTGACTACGGTGTGCTTAAAGCCGACTGCATACAGCATCTTTATCTGCTCGGCAGACACGCAAAGGATCTTGAAACAAGGCTTTCGTATACGGATATTGATATAGC
>VOFB01000626.1_pt1 | contig 20001 bp, 30 predicted proteins | sample 5384141 | NCBI WGS metagenome assembly VOFB01 (sample SAMN12384721, study PRJNA508395) | human gut metagenome | isolation source: healthy gut A | host: Homo sapiens | reverse complement strand
ATTCAATAGTTACATGTTCTTTTTTTATTACAGTATCAAAAAAAGATATTTTCACCAAGGGGGGAAAGCAACGTTTATTTTACTGTTGACTGGCTCCGCTGGCTTTGTGATATTGCCTTGTAGTAAACACAAATAGAAATGATTGCTGTAATCGCTTCCGTGATCCAAAACGCATTCCAGACGCCAACCGCTCCGAAAATGCTGCTGAGTAAAAACGCAGCCGGGATGATGACCACTACATACCGGCAAAGTGAAATCAGTAACGAAGGAATGCCTTGTCCAAGTCCCTCCAGTGCGCCGGAAGAGGTAACGTAAACCGCCTAGACAATAAAACCGGCGCCGATGATACGCAGGGCTGTTTTCCCGGTCTGGATCGTCGCTTCTGTGTGGGTAAACAGCCCCATCAACTGGCCGGGGATTAGCAGACATATTACTGTTCCAAGCACCATAATGATACCACTCATGCACAAAACGATCTTAAAGATCTGGCTGACCCGTTTGTGTTCCCCCGCGCCGTAGTTATAGCCGATCAGGGGGCGCATCCCCTGAACAATGCCATTAGCCGGAAGATAGATGAATGTCTGCAATTTGTAATATATTCCCAAAACCAGAATATACACTTCGGAATATGCCGCCAAAATCGCATTGAGCGCCGAAATCAAAAGAGACGGAAGCGCGAGATTCAGGGTTGCGGGAATGCCGATGGAGTACAGCTTTATGACCATCTTTTGCTGAGCAAAATTAACGAACTTGAAGGAGACTGTCAAGCAGCAATCATTACGGAACTATGCAGAAGAGAGAAACTATATCTCTCTACATGCTTATTAATACACATAAAGGTACATCGAAGCAAAAGTCCCAGATAAGTACCTACATAACGGCCACTTCCTTTTACATTATCAAGAATAACATAATCTTTTTTCAATTTCAGTTATTGCCTGCCTTCTCAACTGAGCATGAAAATAAGAAGTGTTTCTGGAAGCGAATCATACAGGCAGTAATCAATCAGATAAAAAAGCCGGTATTGGATTTTTATGCTGATTCTCAATAGTAATGCGAGCATGTTTATGAAAGGGCATTGCAAAATAAGAATTAAGTCATCGTGATGGAACAACAGTTGTTATTTAACACACAACCTTGCACACTTTCTTAAAGCATGCAATCCCATACTTGATAAAGTTATCCATACCATCCTGCTTTAGCTTTGCCACATAATCTTTTTCCTCAATCTGCTTTAATGCCTTATCACAGGCAGCATCCAAATCACCGTCTTCAGCGTACTTGAGTTCTATTACAATTCCTGTTCTGTTTGTCGGTACTTCCACAAGTATGTCACTATAGCCGATTCCCGACTCAGCATTCGATTTGATAAGCCAGTTTGACTTGTAACCCAGGAGTCCCAGCAAAATTCCATGGTAGAAATTTTCTTTCTTCTCTTTTGCAACTGCTGTATCACGTATGCTTATTGTGTTCCACAGATACTCACCATATATCTGTTCAATCTTTTGTGCATCTTCATTCACAAACGCACTACAAAGCTCTTCGAGTGTTTTTCCATCACTTTTAGAAACATCCGAAAACCATTCTTTTATTTTTTTTTGACAAAAAGATTTCTAATCTCTCTGTTAGGAATTACAAGACAATATTTTCCGCTTTCAGTGCGGCCGTTGTGCGTCAGATAACCTGTCGTAAAAAGCACGCTCCACAGATTTTCTATGCTCTTATATATCTCGTCGTAGGTCAGCTCAGGAGCTACATCCTTTTCAATACTCTCCCCTGCTATCAGCCTCTCTATTTCCGTTTTTGTAGAAACATCAGCCATGTCGATAAATCTGCGGACAATCGCATTTCCGCTTGAATTTGACCAGAAATCCTGCGGTTCTGCAGTCTTGTCATATTTTAACTGATCAACATAGTTTATGACATCCCATGGACAATAAATATCAGCCTTACCAAAATGATACCCATCATACCATTCCTTTGTCTCTTCGAAATGTGATGCCAAATCGTAATCATCCAGTATTTTCTTCACCTCATTATCTGTAAATCCAAACTGTTCATCAAATCTTGCATCCAGAATAGACATCACTTTAAAGTTATTGAGCCCTGTAAAGATGCTTTCCTTCGTGATCCGTAAACATCCTGTCAAAACTGCAAACTGCAGGCTCTCGTTTGTCTTTAGTGCCATTCCAAAAAGCCCTCTGATGAGTGAAACCATCTCTTTATAGTAACCATTCTGGAATGCCTTATCCAGAGGAACATCATATTCATCAATTAATATTACAGTCTTTTGTCCGAAATGCTTATATAATAATTGAGATAAAATCTGCAGACTCGATACAAGCACTTTTTCATCCATTGCATTCGTTCCATCCTTCAATGCAATAATCGCCTTGTAACGCTTTTTTTTCATTTTCTGACAGATATTCACTATCTTCCAAAAAGCCGAATCTTTCTGCCTCCATTCCTATAAGCTCAGTAATACGATATATGGCATCCTCGTATTTCAATCCCTCCACACTCTTTAATGACAGGAATATAACCGGATATTTTCCCATATGTTCTTCGCAAAGTGCCTTATTTTGCGCAATATATAAGCCATCAAACAATGACTCATCCGCACCGGTTTCAAAAAAGCTTTAAGCATACTCATGTTAAGAGTTTTTCCGAAACGGCGCGGCCTCGTAAAAAGAGTGACCTCTCCACCGGTTTCAACCAATTGCTCTATGAGTTTTGTCTTGTCAATATAATAAAAGTTGTTCCTTCTGATTTTTTCAAAACTATCAATTCCTACCGGCAGTTTTAAAGTACTCACCATATGAACCTCCACAAAACGTATCAATCCGCTATACTTAGCTATAGTATAGCGGATTGAGGGGCAAAATACAAATATTATTACCGTTCTATTATTCCCATTTTTCTATACACAAGAAGAGCTCTTTCGAGCGCTTTTCGATTTTCATTGTAAAATGAATTTCTAAATTCCGCATGCCCTAATGAAGACAATGATTTGAATTTGCGTTTAAGGAATTATTATTAGAAAAATCAGTTGATAAAAACCGATTGATGAACTTCCGCTTTCTCTCAAGGAAAAGGTAGTCTTAAAGAAATTAATAAAAGCTGTAGAAGGAACCGATCATCTTTTATCTGAATAACCATTTTATTTTTTCTATTCTTCTTAATGACAGCTATCTGCTATTTTCTTCCTGGCAATCTCGTAAATCCGTTGAACCGTTGTTCTTGCGACTTGCATAGATGCTGCATCCCAAAGCTTCCATATATTCAAATCATTCCTGTGACCGTATTGTAATAATTTTAATTTAAAAAAGCCGCCCAGGCCATAGGCCTGTGCGACTTCTCATAACATGATTTAAATTAAGTTTATCCTTCAATAGCAATATGCTTTGTGGTCTCAACTTTCTTTTGCTCCTTCTTCGGAACTGAAAGTTTAAGAATACCGTCCTGATACTTTGCCTTGATATCTTCCTGTTTCAGCTCATCGCCTACATAGAAAGACCTGCTCATAGCACCGGAATAGCGCTCCTTGCGGATGTACTTGCCATCCTTTTCATCCTTCTCTTCCTTGTCAAGTCCTTTGGCTGCGCTGATAGTTAAGTAACCATTCTCCAGCTTAGCCTCAATCTCATCCTTCTTGAATCCCGGAAGATCTATATCTACTTCGTAGCTATTGTCTGTTTCCTTGACATCAGTCTTCATAACGTTCTTTGCGTGTTTACCATAAAGCACCTTGTCAACATCAGGAAATGAAAAATCCATCCAATCATCGTTAAATAAGTTTTCTCCAAAAATACTAGGCATCAACATAAGTCATCTCTCCTTCTTAATCTATAAAATCTGTGTCAACCTGTTTCTTTGGAACCGGGATGTTTCAAGAACTCAAAGCCTTTGCTTTTTGTTCCTTTCCTTTGTTCTTGACTATGTTATACACCTATTATTAGCACTCGTCAATAGGGAGTGCTAATAATTTATAAAATGTTTATATTTTCCGAGCAGCTTCAAAGTACTTACCATATGAAACTCCATTATTTTGCAATAAATAACACTCCGAGTGTGCCAGGCCCACAATGTGATGAAATCACACCACCTGCTCTTGTCTCTATATTTTCCTTAAAAATGCCAAGAGAGGCTATGTAATCTCTTACCTCTATATTTCCTGCTTGCATCCATTTTACCATCCTTTACAACGATCATGGGATGAAGCGCCAATGCTCCTCCGATAAGCGCAGAAACCGCATTGCATCTGCCACCTCTGTAAAGGTACACAAGTGTATCTACAACAAAGCTTGCTCTTACCTTCGGGATCAGTTCATCAATTCCGGCTTTTATCTCCTCACGGGATTTCCCATCTGCTGCCATAACTGCCGCCTCAACAACAAGCAGGCCTATTCCTGTGGACAGATTTCTTGAATCTATCACCGTAACTTTATCTTCCGCATCAAGTTCTTCTGCCGCCATTCTGATCACATTGATTGATGTCGACATCTCACTTGATATGGAAAGCATATGATCTCCCTGCCTTCATCAATATATGGTCGCATTACATTCATTGCTGTTTCTATAGATGGAGCTGAAGTCTTTGGTGTAGTCTTATTTTTATCAGCCCAATCATACAATGCATGAATGTCTATCTGCGGTCCGTCCTCCAGTTCTTCATCTCCTTTTACAATATGAAGCGGAATAATATCTATATCGTATCTTTCTAAAACTTCCTGTGACAGATCACATGTACTGTCTGATATAATTTTTATCATCTTTAATACCTCGTTTTCTGTTGAATCCTTCATCTAAGAGAACTGCGCCAATCTGTATTATTTCACTGGCGTATTTATATATTTTTCTTAATGACAGCTATGGCTTCCGCATCCATGCTCACCCACGGTCAAAACAATAGGTGTGCTTTTCTCTTTTTTCCATTCTATCACAAACTCACCATTAATCATCAATTTTTTGATATTTTTCTTTCCCCCACTGTAAAGCAGCCTCTGAACATTTCGTTATACAGAGGGATAAAAATAAGAGCAAGATCCACCATCTACACCCACAACTTCAACATATTCAATATGGTGTTTTTTCACAGTTCTATACCTCCATAAAATTTACTTTATCCTGACTATCAGACCACTGTTCTTTTGTAAGATAAGTAAAATGCTCCGTTCTAACATCTCCCATAAGTGCACAGGGTTTATTTTCTTCCGTATGATGATATTTGAATCCACATTTTTCCTGACAGCGTTTTGATTTTTCATTTCCGTCATAATATCCACACCATATAACACTACAACCCAAATCTAAAAAAGCATGCTTCTGTAAAGCTCGAACCGCTTCGGGAATCAAGCCCTGCCCCCAGTATGGAACACCTATCCAATATCCAATTTCTATTTCATCATCAGCTGCTTTTGTGTGCGACTGAGCTGGCGGAGTCAATCCGATACTTCCAATTGCAACATTATCTTCTCTTAAACACACTGCATATGTTTCATCTGCTGCCAAAACACTTTTGATGATTTCTCTGCTATTCTCTACACTTGTATGTACTGGCCATCCTGCTATAGGCCCAACCTCTGGATTTTTTGCATATTTATATAAACTCTCTGCATCATCCTCTTTCCAGGGACGAAGTATTAATCTCTCAGTTTCTAATGTCATAACCTACTCCTTTACCAACTGCTTTCTAATATAATTTGTGATCGAATCAAATACGACCGGGGACATTTTAACAATCCGGCTCCACATTCGAATTCCTTGATAAACTTTTTTTCATGTAAAGCACCTCCTCGTTAAACTTGAAGTTGTTGATTTCTTTATTATCTAATCTGTTAGTAATCTATCCAACAGCATCTGCCTATTATTTATAAACATTTCTGTTACCTGGTAACTCTCTGTATCCTCATATTCGCACAGATGTATGCATCCATTATCAAAACAATAGATATCTGCATCTGGTATTCCTAACAAAATCGGCGAATGCGTAACTATAATAAACTGTGCTCCCTCTTTTGCACATCTGTATATTTGCATTAACAATGTAAGCTGTCTCTGTGGGGATAATGCAGCTTCAGGTTCGTCAAAAAGATACAAGCCATTTGGACGCAGATTATTCTGTGCCAATGCGAGAAAACTTTCTCCATGTGATTTTTCATGATATTTAGCGGAAGGATGCTTGCGATCTGCATATTCTTCTTCCTTCGTTGCAACATTATAAAAACTTTCCGCTCTAAGAAAATAACCCCACTTTTCCTTCCGATAGCCTTTGGAAATTCTTATCGCATCACACAACTCTGAATGTGTATCATGCGTAGAAAAAACATAATTCTTTGTTCCACCCTCAGGATTAAAACCATGTGCTACGGCAAGTGCTTCCAATAAAGTTGATTTACCACTGCCATTTTCTCCGACAAAAAAGGTGATTGCTTTGTTGAAATCAAGTTTTTGAACCCCCTTAAAAGCCTTAATTCTCTTTAAATAACTATCCTTATCAATTTTATCCCAATCAAATATTACCCCTTGTAAGAATTGATTATTCATTTAATTCGGCCTCAATTTCTTCAATAGTAGGCATACTACCTCTGAACTCTTCTGGTATAAGTTTTGATAACTCATAACTAGAAATACCAAGTGGCTGGCTAGTAGATTCTAATGCATATTGGGCTTCTACTTTATCCATCTCTTTACAAATCAGAAGTCCCAAAGTAGGATTATCAGCTTCTGTTTTCATCTGATGATTAACAGCCACAACATAAGTTCCCAATTGACCTGCATAAGAAGAATCAAATTTTCCTGTTTTTATTTCTACAACAACATAGCAATGCCTTTGCGTATTGTAAAATAACATGTCTATAAATTTTTCAGTATCTCCGACCTCAATTCTCACTTCCCTGCCCATATAAGCAAAGCCAGTACCTAACTCCATAAGGAAATTATTAACTTTCTCTATAAGCGCATCCTTTAGTTCCTTTTCATCATACCTTTCACGCAAAGTCAAAAAATCAAAATTATATGGATCCTTCGTAATTGCTTGTGCTAAATCGCTCTGTTCTATCGGAAGTGTGTTAGTAAAGTTAGTTATTGCTTTGCCCTGGCGTTCATACAAATCCGTTCCTAAGAAATTTAGTAAAACATCTCTTGACCAATTGTTTTCAATAGTCTTTCTGATATAAAACAATGCCTTTGCAGAATTTCCTTTGCATTTATCAAGTATTATTTTGTTATGTCCCCATGGAATTCTAAAAATGATTTGTAAATTATCCCCAACTTGGGGACGATTTGCATCTGTAATCAATTCGTCCTCAACCTGAGGACAAATCACTGCGTCAGGATACATCTCATAAAAGTATCTCATATATTTCAAATTAGTTGGAGAAAATGATTTCACATCTGGCAAAATGGATTTCAAATCGTCACTCACCGTTTTATAGAAGCCCATTCCATATCCGAATTGTTCACTCATAGATGAAATGCCCTTACCAAGTTTCCAATAAAATCTCAGCATCTCATCATTTATCTTCATAGAAGCCCTGATTTGGCTTTTTCTAAAATCAGTGGATATTCCGGCAATCCACTCTTTATATTCATTATCAGCCTTAATCAATTCGCTCATATATAATCCTTTCTAATGTCTCTATTATACCATAATGATACTATTATAAAAAAGGAAAAAGAGTTCATTCGAGCTCTTTTGAGTCAGTTCTGCAAACTGGAATTGAGATTTCATATATTCCAAGGGATTTAATAACTGTTATATTTTATTATCAAATATCTCTCAAGCCCTTGAAAACACAAAGTTTATCGCAGGTGAGCTTTCCCTTATTGTTTCCCTTGCGTTATATCGTCCCACCAGTGTTTACGAACTCTGATAAGGGCAAAAACAAGGGCAAGAAAATTATATAAAACAGTATAACACAAAATAAAAGTGACATTGTGAACTGATTGAAATGCTTCTGATTTTTGCAACAAATGATTGATTTAACGATAAGGAGATTTGATACGATGAGAACAATATTTGCAGAATACAATCCCAAGCGCAACAGTATTGATGTTTACACCTCTGTTGGCTATATGCTCCGCATTGACTGTTGGGAAGCTGAAAAGAACTTAAAAACCACACCAGGATCAGACTGTGCATTAAACGCACTCGCCATTGATGAACCTCTTGAATATGCAAAATTATATCTTGATGGAAATTTGCAGATGTGGGTAGATGCGGAAGACTCATTAGATATTTTTTAATTTTTAAACAAATACAACAGTTTAAATCGCTATTAACCACAATATTTCCGGAAAATTCATCATAGGTTTGTGCAAATGCAAAGAAACGGCGGCTCTGAAAATCAAAGCCGCCGTTTCATAGGCGCGTGAAAATGTGTCTGCTGTACAACGGCTTTTTTTTTCTTTTGCCGTCATGCGGCAGATAATCAATTCATTCTATTTTGAACTTCTTTTATGCTACCTGATGTCTGCAATAGGAATGAATCGCCAAGAATGTAAACACAAATAATTCAATTCCTGCCGAAAGCAAAATAACATGCGGTGTCCAGAAACTCATTCCACCGATATTCAGATAATTGAAATCTGCAAGCTGATAAAGGAAATTGTTCTGCATACCAATTCCGGCAGATGGAAATATGGTAGAGAGCCATGTTGCTCCCATCGCCACATAAGCAAAAAAGCGGCATGAGAAGAACTACAATAGAGATCAGCAAAACTGTCAATGTGTCTTTACATTTTGCAGACAGGAACAACGTACAGCTAACCGTTGCTAATACAGAAAGTAAGCCCGTTGCTGCGAGAATTATCTGCAACTGCCCCAGATTGATGTTTGGCAGATTAATGATAGAGTATCGCATCTGAAACGATGTTTTTAAGCAATCCGTCCCGAACGCTGCATCTAAAATCAGAATGTGTACCGTGATCCCGACAAGGAAAGTAACAACGAAAAGTGTAAATGCCGCCAGAATTTTGGTAATTGCTAATTGTTTACGCCCGTATTTGGTGGTTCGCAGGATGCTGTCACCGCCCGTTTGATATTCTCCGGCAAAAGTAGGAGCTGCGATTGCCACACACAAAATAGCAAGGAGCAAAATATAAAGCTCAATATAATCAAATGCATCTTTAGAAATTCCAGAATGAAGATAAAATGGCGTATCAAGTTCTGAATATTTTTCAAGAGCTTTCTGTTGTGCGGTTTCGTTTTCTCTTTGTTCATTCCGCATGACATCCTGTAAATGTTCTGCGCACTTTTCATAATATGCTCCGTCAATGTCATTCGGGTCAATATCCATTAAATCAGCACCAATGCCTGTTAATGGATCAGCAAACGCTTCGGACAGACCCATCAGCAAGTGACGGAACGGGACGATTTTTTCAATATATACAGCCAGGGGAAAGCCCTCTTCCTCGACTGGCCCATATTCTCGAACGCAGCTTTGATAAGTTTCCAAAGCCGATTTGATCCTATCCGGGGTCACTTCACCAGCGGATGTTTTATATAAATCTTGTTTGTTACTTGATCGCTGCCAAGCCGTTTAATTCTGCAACCGTGCCATCTTTGTTTGGACGGTTAATACCCTCAAATGAAATAGGCAGGTATGCCATGGCTACGGAAAGCAAAAGTGCGATTGCAAGTAAAATCAGGGTGCGCCGTGACTTCAAAATACGTTTTATTTCAAGTCTAAAGAGTCGCATATTATCTGTCCTCCTTTTCCAAGTCTGTCTGCGGAAACAACCACAGATACAGGTCTTCCAATCGTGGTTCCGTTGTAACAGATCCATCAATTTCCGAGTGTTCGGACAGATAACGAATAGAAACCTGATTGTGATCTTCGCCTCGCTGATTGATAATGTGCAGCCGCATTTCACATTCCGGCAGCTTTGAGGCCGGAATTGTGCAATTCCAAACCTTGCCCTCAATCTGCTTGACAAGTTCTGCGGTAGTTCCGACATCAACAATTTCTCCGGCTTTCATAATGGTGTTGCGCGTAGAGATATATTCTATGTCAGATACGATATGAGTAGAAATCAACACGATTCGATCATGCGAAAACTCGGAAATGAAATTCCGCAGACGCACGCGCTCTCCGGGATCGAGTCCTGCTGTCGGTTCGTCCATGACAAGTATCTCTGGGTCGTTCAACATAGCCTGCGCAATACCAACACGACGCTTCATGCCGCCTGACAGATTGGAGATTTTTTCTTTTTCACATCGGAGAGCGAAAGAATGTCCAACAAATGATTGATCTTTTGGTAGTTGCCATTGTGGGAATATCTTTCAGCGCAGCCACATACTCCAAATAATCTTTGACCGTAAAATCCCGGTGATACCCAAAGTCCTGCGGCAGAAAGCCAAACTTGCTTCGGTAAACTTCACCCAACTCTCGAATGTTTTTTCCGTCATAGTAAACTGCTCCGCTGGTTGGTGTCATAATATCGGCAATCATGCGCATGAGCGTGGTTTTCCCTGCACCATTCGCTCCCAAAAGTCCCCAAATGCCGGGAGTCAATGTCAGATTGACATCATTTACTGCTGTTTTGTCTTTGAACTGCTTGCTTAAATGCTCTATTTTCAGTTCCATGCTTACACTCCTTTCTTTTGCTTCGGCTGAACAATAAAAAGCCTTTGTTCGATAATCATTGTACCGAACAAAGGCTTTTCAATCTCAAAAATCACACGCTTAAATTCCTAAGTAATTCCTAAGATCACATTCTTATTTTCCTAAGCGGAAAGGGGTAATATAATCACAAAGTCTATGGTTTCGTTTTGACTGGATGCAGTAATCTTTCCACCATGTAAATGTATAATTTCTTCCGCAATAGAAAGGCCAAGTCCCGCACCACCTGTATTAGAAAGCCGGGCATCATCCAAGCGATTGAATTTTTCAAATATACTGTTAAGCTGTTCCTGTGGAATTGTTTTTCCACGATTTTCAAAAGTGATCTGAATATCATGCTCTAACCGTTTGGCGGATATAGTGATCTCTGTCTGCGGGTAGCTATATGACGCTGCATTTCGTAAAAGGTTACTGAAAACTCTCGCCAGCTTTTCGGGATCAGCGTTCACAGATAAGTTGTCCTCCGCAGTAAATACCGCCGTGTTGCCATTTGCAGAGAGTGTCGGGTATATTTCATCTATTACCTGCGCAATCAGACAATGCAAATCTACATTTTCTTTTTTGATAATGACCGTATGTGCATTGTACTTGGTAATTTCAAAAAGCTCATTGATAAGTCTTTCAAGGCGCTCTGCTTTGTCCAACGCGACCTTCACATACTTTTCCTTTTGCTGCTCAGGCATATCAGGGGCTTCATGGAGCAGGCTCAAATAACCGATCACTGTTGTTAAAGGTGTGCGTATATCATGTGCCAGATACATGACAATTTCATTTTTCTTTTTTTCAGCCTGCTTTGCAGCCTGCTTGCTTAACAGAACAGACATTTTGATTTGATTGAGTTGTGCCTCCAATTCTTTCAGTGGGGCAGACAATGATACGGTATGATTGTTCTGCTCATAGACCGTTTGGGTCGCATCAATTACTTCATCCAGATAGCCCCACGGCTTTTTCCAATAGTAATTGAAAATACATACAAAGCCGATCATCAGATACAAAATAAAAAAGCAGATCGAGCCGCCGGTAGAGCCATGCAAAAATACCGTTGTCAAATTTTGAAAAGATGTAGTCCAAGAGAAGGGTCAAACCATATCCAACAACGGTATAAATCAGCAATGATAAATATAAGCGCACTTTAAGGCGCTTTTCTGTTGTCATTTCTTTCTTCGACATGAGAATACACCTCCTACCGATTAGCAAACAGAAGAAGGCCAAGTAGGCCAATCACGACAACACTTACTATGCCTGCCAGAATGGAAAACAGTCTGTTTGCTTTTATTCTATTTCCGATTAACCGGGCTGCCATCGAATATACAGCAAGCCCCAAAAGACCACCTGCCGTATTTGTAAGTACATCAGTAATATCAGAACGTCCGACTGCTAAGATATACTGCATAGTTTCCAATAAAAAACTTGTTCCAGCAATCAGCATGAACTTCACATATAATTTTGTTCTTGGCAGAAGCATTTGAAGATAAATGCCCATAGGAACAAAAATCAAGAAGTTTTCGAGTACCTCTGTTAAGTGAAATGCTGCGCCAACTTCTTTGTCATAGTGAAAAGGAATAAGGTTTATACTTCTTACTTTATCCAGATCACTGATTGAAAACTGTAGTTTGAACAGTATGATCCAAACCAGAAGTGCCAGATAAATTAAGAATAAAATAGTTGCCAAACAATTTGATTTTCTCTTCATAGCGTTCTCCTTTCGCTTAAATTTTGTAGCCAACACCCCAAATCGTTTTAATATACTGCGGAGTATCGGAAGTATCGTTCAGTTTCTCGCGCAGATGCCGGATATGCACAGTAATTGTGCTGCTGTTTTTAGAGTAGTATTCATCTTTCCAAACCGCATGAAACAGTTCCTCAATGCTTACAACATTTCCAGCACTTGACAAAAGGACGTGGAGAATAGAAAATTCTGTCGGGGTTAGAGAAACAGGTTCCCCGTCTAACAGACATTCATGGGTCTGCACATTCAAGCACAATTTGTTATAGGAAAGTTCCGATGGAATTTTCTCTGTGATGATACCGGGTGAATATTTCTTGTAACGTCTTAACTGCGCTTTCACTCTGGCAACTACTTCAAGTGGGCGAAAGGGTTTTGTCACATAATCGTCCGCTCCCAATGTCAGCCCCGTTATTTTATCCGTTTCCTCAATTTTAGCCGTTAGCATTATGATTGGATAAGTGTATTTCTTTCGGATAAGCTGGCAAAGTGAAAAGCCGTTCATATCCGGGAGCATAATATCCAGAATGGCAAGATCAATGTCGCCGCTTTCAATACACGACATGGCATCCGTTGCGCAGTAAAACTTATAAACGACGTAATTTTCGTTTTTCAAGTAGACCTCCAACAGATTCGCTATATCTTGCTCGTCATCTATAATCAATATCTTTCAGACATATTTTCAACTCCTTTGCTCATATTTCCAATTAAGTATAACAAATACAGCATCTAAATTCACAATGGATTGCATGCGAAATTATTAAGATTTTCCTAACTTTCAAATTTGGGCAACTCAAAATGCTAACGTAATTTACATATCAGTTTTTTATGTGTCATACATATTCTCCAATATACTTCCATATAATGCACAGATTGACTTCACAATTGCATGCCATGAAATATCAGCAGCATAAGAATAATTTTTTTTTGATATGTTTTCCATAAGGTCTCCATAACCGGACTTGATTCAATTTCATCAAATATTTCTCTTATATCCTCAGCTTCTATCAGGTCTAATGTTCCCCTTTTTTTTGGCTGTAGCCACAAGTGCATTCCATAAAACTTGTTTTTGGAGTTGTTCTCCATGCAACTTTTGTAAAATATAAATATCATAAAAATCTCTCATTCGTGTATTTGTAACGTTTCGACTAACAACAGTTTCCAATTTTCAGCCAATACCGTTTCCAGATTATATGCCCATACCTCAATAGTGCGGTCTTCAAGCATAAGATTAAATTTGTACTTGATTTCTCTTGGTGTAATTACATCCCCTGTAGAAATATCAATCTTTAATGGTGTGATTACACCATCAAATTTCGTTTCCATGCTTACACGAACACCAGGATAATCTGCTTCTTCCATGATTTCCGATATCCGTTTGACCCGAAATACAACCCCATCGTCCAGTGGAATTGATATAATTTGGGATATAATCATTTCTACATCCTCCACACTAACATTAGTGCCTTTTATGGTAGCATCCAGATCCATAGTAGCTCTGGCATCCAGACCAACCATTGCCGCCACAAGCATTCCACCTTTTAATATAAACTGGTTTTTATACTCTGATAAAGAAATTCGTTCTAAAAAACGTTCCATCATATAATTCCGCATCAAAATCTGTGCATCTGCGGATTTTTTCTTTGACATATTACGAATTAAATCCTTTAATTGTCTTGCCGTTGTTATCATCTAAAGTAACACCTCCAAATATGGTCTTAATATTTTTTCAACATGAAACATGGATGCATATTTCATAAGCGTCCGTAAGTTTTTATCCTTACGTTTTTTGCATATTGTTTCAATGCGTCTTGAAAGACCTGCATTTCAACATTTTTTCTGCTACGAAGCAGATCACAAATTGTTCTCTCCATGTCATAAACGGGAACGGAATGTCCGAATGATGTCTGCATAGCTATGATTCCTATTTCATGTAAATCCTTTTTTACTGTGTACACTTGAAAACCGTCTTCCTGCAAACGACTTGGATTATATCCAGTTCTTACTGTTATGGTGTATTTCAAAGGCTCTCTGTCCGTTAAATCATGAAAAAACAATGCAGTTTCATGAGAAAATACAGCTTGACCACAACGTAAATGCAAAAGGTACATTGCATCTGTCCACGTATCCGGCGATACATACACACCATGAGCAGCTTGTTCTAATCCTCGTTCCTTCACATATGCATAAAACACAGACTTACTAATTCCATTATTTAGAACTTGAAATGTCTGAATTGTCCCTCCACATTCACGCAACAGCAAATCTAATTTTTCAAACTGAGTCATATACTTTCTCCTTTCGTGCTAATATGATAATATATATTAGCACGAAAGTAAATACATATAGTACCAATAAAATATCGATATTTTTGTTTTAATGATATCCTCTGGCTTCCCGCCAGCCTTTTACATACCACCTGATTGCAACATATACCAGTTGCACGAATAATAAGAGAAGCAGCAGATTGAGCGTCAATGTTGTCTTTATCCACTTCCCAAAGTAGATAGCTGTTGCCATGCTTATAATTGTTACCAATAGGGTAATCATATCCCAACAGCACTTCTTATATACCCCTGCAATCTTTATTCCGATAAATGCCAAAAGTATTCCCGCACCCACCAGCCATCCACCACAAATCAATATTCTTATCAGCCAGTTTATAATTCAGCAACGACAGGATTAGAGATTCCATCACTAATCTGTGCCACATTCTTTCCTGTCAGTATAATCCAGCCAGCAATGGTCTGTATAAAAGTGGCGATTGTATCAAAGAATCTTCCACAATCAGAAATAAATACCTTTGACCGTATCATCTGAAAAAGAGTAGTTGATGCGGAATACCATATCAGCAGAAACATCAATGCTTCATACATGGCTGTTTTTGTTTTATATCTGCCTGCCAGTTTTTCCTCTGCGTATCATACCTTTCCTTGGCTTTCAGATAAGCTGTCAGGTTACAGTTCCCACACTTTTGATAGAGTACCGGCTTTTCAACCGGTATCTCTACTTTTTTCTGATGAGAGACTGCATAGTCCCGTTCCTGTTCTGCCTGCCTTAGCTTATCTTGACATTCCTCTATCATGGCTTGGACGGTGTGTGTTTTTTCTTTCTCTCGCTCTGCAACAATTCTTTTGTTTTCCTCAAGTCGTTCTTTAAGGCTTGAATGTGTTCCCGACTCTGTTCTCGCTGTTTAACCTCTCGTTCAAGGTCAGCGATTCGTCGAGCTGCACTTTCAGTTCCCTGATAGTCCGGTCTTTCTGGTCGAGTTCTTCCTGCATCTGCTCTGTCAGCAGTAGCAATTCTTCCAGTTGATCGTCGCTCTTTGAGTTTCTTAATTCGTTCATCAATCAACCTTCCTTTCTCTAATTGCTGTTCAAGTTCAGTAATTCGCTGTTCTGTTTCTGCAATAGCCGGTTCTCGCTGTTTAATTTCTGTGCCAATTCCTGCCATTGCTGATTTTCGTCTGTAAGCTTCTGTATCTGGTCTGTCTTTTCTTCCAGAAGCATCAACAGTTCTTCTGTATCCGGTAAGATTTGTAGCAGCTCTGACAATTCTTTCTCTAATTGCTGCAATCGTTCTTCCTGCTCCTGAAAGCACATCAGCTTCTCGTCCTTTTCCTGTATTTCCTGAAGCATCTCTGCCATGATATTCTGCTGTTCCTCTATCTGTGTAATCATTGCTTCCATCATGGGAATTACTTCTTTGCTTTCTTCTAATGTCATTCAACCACTCCTCCACATCGACAATGCACCGGATACCTTACCAAAGGTTTCGATTACCTTTTGCAGCAGTGCATTTTGTTTTTTTAATCATCTGGTTTTCCTCGACCTTCCATGAACCTTTCCTTATCTGTCCGGTGAGATATTTTTCCTCAATCTTCCTTGCATCTGCACCCTCATGAATCGTAGGGACTTTCAATTTGCCCTGTCTTTCATAAGAGCGGTGGTCAATCTGATTGTCTATGGATAAATGCCGGTTACACATCTTTGCCCATTCGCTTCGCCATAACTCACAATTCTTTGGATTGTTCCAGCCGGTAGCGTCAGTCAGAACCCTTTTCCATTGTATTCATCAACCACGATATTTCCGTCAGTATCTCTGACAAAATCCCAGTCCTTGACTTCCTTTGTTGCCCCATGAGTGGTCTGGATTGAATGGTCGCATGGTTATAAGTAAATGCACATGTGGGTTTCCATCGTTCTTATCGTGTATGCTCCAGTCGACACACATTCCCTTATCCACGAAAGTCTTTTGAATATATTCGGTTGTATAATCAATCTGTTCCTGTCTGCTCCATTCTTTCGGCAGGGAAAATTCAAATGAGCGTCCAAGCTGTGCATCTGCATTGTTTCTATCTTCAATACCTCATTCCATAGACGCTGTTTCTGAAATGTGATTTTAAACTTTTCCAGTGCGGCTTCCTTATCATCCGCTCTTTTATAACGGATAGATTGTTGAAACCTTTTTATATTTTCTTCCGGTACATGCAGCCATTCAGGAGGTGCATTTTCGCACATCATCAGACTGGTGTAGACGACTTCCTTTTGGAAGTGTAGTAACTGATCCTGCCTGTTTCCTCATTTTTCATCACATCTCCATTAAGATATGCAGATGCGGATATGACAGATTTTCCTTTACTGCGTCCGACAATCTTTACTGTAAAGTGAAATATCGCCATGATACGATTCCCCCTTTCTGCCGTATCCGGCATTGATTTCCGACAGCATCTTCTTCTGGTTTGGCAGGAGTGAAGCTGTCGGAACGCCCTCTGCGCAAGAGTGCCTCCTGCGGCATGAGCAGGTCTGGCTGAAAGCCCCGCCGACGGAACGAGCCCGGCAAGCGTAAGCGCAGACCGGTTGCCACTTGTGGCAAACTTATAAGGACGACCTCTGGTTGTCCATAAGTGCGCTCTTCATTCAAAGGCAATGAAGGGAATGGAAAAACCACTCCCTCCGCCATTACACTTCCTCCATATCTGTAAGTGGCTCTTTCTGCATCGCCTTTGAGAAAAACTTTCCGTTTATTTCCTGCCTTTTTAAGAAGCCTATCAGTTTTGGTAAATCTTCCTCCTCAATCGGACAGCCAAGAACCGATTCCACTGCGCCACCAATCTGACAGAGCCTGTGGGTTCGTTTTTTACTTTCCTCTGCTTTCTTTCGCTTTTCCAGTTCCTTCCGCTGTGCAATGAGCTTTTTTGTAGCTTCAATGCTTTCCTGTTCCTTTTTCTCTAATGCACGTATTCTTTCTTCATAAGTCTTTGTTGATTTCGCCATATCGTCTTCATCCTTTCTTTTTCCGATAAACAACAGTTCCCGGTTGCATATCAGGAGAAGCACATGGTATAATCCTCTTGCGTGTAGGTATATCATGGCTTCGGTCTGATAGAACCTTTGGCGGTTTCTTAGGAAGCCGCCTTTTTAAGTTGCCACATTTCTTGTGACAGCTTTTACATTCCCTTTATCCCTCAGATCACGCCCCTCGTTGGCTTCCATGAACTTTTCCAGAATGTCAGTTTTAATAAGGACTTTTCTTCCGACTTTTAATACCGGAAGCTTCTTCCATTCAACCAGCTTTCTCAAAGTGTTTCTGCCAATTCCTGTATAGTCGGCTGCTTCCTCGATGGATAATGCAATCTTTCTTTCCGTCATCTCGTCACCTCCTTGTAAATTGCATTATGCAATTTTTATTGTGCTGTTAGTATAACTGTTTTATATCGCATTGTCAAGCATTATGAAATTATAAAAACAATCATTAAATTGCATATTGCAATTACGTAAGGTACATGCTATAATTCATACATACCGAAAAAGGAGGCAATCAGCATGAAAGATAAAGAACTACGCAAGCTGATAGGCAGCAGGGCAAAACAGCGTCGTCTGGAATTAAATCTGACACAGCCTTATGTCGCAGAGAAGATGGGAGTTACAGCTTCCACAATCCTGCGTTATGAGAATGGTTCGATTGACAATACCAAAAAGATGGTGCTGGAAGGTCTTTCGGAAGCACTTCATGTATCTATTGAATGGCTCAGAGGGGAAACCGATGAATACGAAACCGATATTACGGATAAGAAAGAATTGCAGATTCGTGATGCGATGGGCGACATTCTCAAACAGTTACCTCTTGACCTCAATAAAAAGAAGACGCTTTTTCTAAAGACTTACTGCTGTTACTGTTAAAGCAATATGAATTGTTTCTGGATTCGTTTCAGTTCGCCTGCAAAAATTACAAGGGCAATACAAAAGAAGCTGACATTGCCAAAACACTGGGGTTTGAATCGAATGATGAATATAACGAGATTATGTTTCTCCGGGAGATCACCCATACCGTTAATGCTTTTAATGATATGGCAGATATTGTAAGGCTCTATTCCAAGAAACCGGAAATGGCAGAACAAAGGCTTGAAAATCTTTTATCAGAAGTTTTGTATGAGGATTCCGATTCGGTATAGAACGACAACCGGAGTTATGATACAATGAGCACGAGCGAGTCAGGCTGTTTACAGATTTGACGAGCGGCGATTGTCTGATACTTGAAAAGATGCCTATTATGGCAAAAGGATTTCATCAGTTCCGATTGTCTGATATCGAAAGGAGACACACGATTATGGCAAAAGGATCTGTAAGTAGAAATGATGCAAGCGGCAATCTGGTTCAGAAATACGCTGGAACAGAAAGCAAAAGTGAAACGGAAAAACTGCTCCGTCAGGCAATGGACGATTACGAAAGCAAGAAATTCATTGCAAAGTCGGAAAATATTACAGTTGGAGAATTACTTGATATATGGGCAGAGGAAGAATTAAAGACCGGTACTCTCAGTAATGGGACAGTCCAGAATTACCTTGGTGCCATTACCAACATCAAGAAGCATCCAATTTCAGAGAGAAAGTTGAAAAATGTAACATCTGAGCATTTACAAGCCTTCTTCGATCTGCTTTCCTTTGGTGGCACTTATCCAGATGGTTCAGAAAGAAAAGGTTACAGCAAAGATTACATTCGTTCTTTCTCGGCAGTATTACAGCAGTCATTCCGGTTTGCAGTATCCCCAAAGCAATATATCACTTTCAATCCGATGCAGTATATTAAGCTGAAATACCAGACGGATGAGGTTGACCTGTTTTCTGATGATGACATGGATAGCGATATACAGCCAATTCCACGAGAGGATTATGAAAGACTGATTGAATTTCTACAGGATTACAATCCACCGGCAATACTTCCAATCCAGATAGCTTATTATACAGGACTTCGTATCGGTGAAGCCTGTGGTCTGGCATGGCAGGATGTAAATCTTGAAGAACAGTGCCTTACGATCAGACGCAGTATCCGATATGATGGTTCAAGGCACAAGAATATCATCGGACCAACCAAACGAAAAAAGGTAAGGATTGTTGATTTTGGAGATACACTGGCAGAGATTCTTCGCAATGCCCGAAAAGAACAACTTAAAAACCGAATGCAGTACGGAGAACTTTACCACAAAAACTACTACAGAGAAGTAAAAGACAAAAACAGAGTTTACTATGAGTTCTATCATCTGGAAAACTGGATGGATTTGAAGGATTTCATTTTCACCAGTTGCGACACACCTACACAAGCAACCTTCTGGCAAATGGAGCAGCTCCAAAGATGTACAGGAACTGTTAGG